>JAEEGL010987278.1_pt1 | contig 18298 bp, 5 predicted proteins | sample 9134231 | NCBI WGS metagenome assembly JAEEGL01 (sample SAMN16246548, study PRJNA631951) | gut metagenome | biome: gut microbiome; feature: rumen; material: fiber-attached | host: Bos | place: Iran: Karaj | collected 2018-10 | reverse complement strand
GAGCTATAAGACATGTTACGATAAATCATGGATATGAACAGTGCAAAAGTAGATTTGAAAAAGGTATTGATATTAAAAGTTTATTTTTTATTGCAGAACAAGAGTTAAATTGTGAAAATAAATTAAAGAGATTACATTTTAATGATGAATATATTATTCCATATAAAAATATTGGTTCAGCAGGTCAAAATTATATAAAAGTTATTACTTTACCACACAGTAAAAATATTATTACTATGTATCCTACTTTTGATAGATTTGAAGTTTCTAATTCTGATGAAGAATTAGATTATTATAAACATTTTGCTCAAAAAAGAATAAGTATTAAATAAAATCATATTTTTTAAATATGATTTTTATTTGTTGTGATAAGAACAAATGTATATTATAATATTTATAACAAGGAGTAGATGTTTATGCTAGATAATATAAAAGAAAATTCAATTATTGTATGTAATTATTTAGAAAAACAAAAAATACTAAAACATTATTTTGATAATAAAAAATTAGTTAATTTTAAAATATTAAATATAAATGAATTTATAACTAATATGACATTTAGTTATGATACAAAAACTATATACTATATTATGCATAAATATAATGTTAATTATGATATTGCTTTAATATATTTAAATAATTTAAAATATATTAATCAAGAATATAATGATTCAAAATTAGAATTTTTATTTAAGTTAAAAGAAGAATTAACTGAAGAAAAATTAATAAAAGAAAATAGATTATTTAAACAATATATAAGTGATAAACAAATTATTTTTTATAATATTAATTATGATTTAAAATATATAAATAAAATAGGTGAAGGTTATTTAATTTCATTTATAGAAAATGAAATTAAAGAGGAATATGCTAAAAAGATAATTCATTTTAAAACTATTCAAGATGAAATAATATTTGTAGGTAATAGTATCATAAATTTATTAAAAGAAAATATACCGGCATCTAAAATTAAACTTGTTAATGTAACAAGTGAATATCTTTATTCTATAAAATATATTTTTAATTTATTAAATATACCTATTTCTATTAATAATAGTACATTATATGGAACTGTAGTAGCTAAAGATTTTTTTGATAATTTAAGTGAAAATATTAGTGATACCATTTCTATATTACAAGAAAAATATGATAGTGAGCTTATAAGTGATATTATTGATATTTGTAATTCATATTCATGGTGTAATAATTTTTTAGATATTAAAGATATGCTTATTTATGAATTTAGAAATAAAGTAATTAAAGATAAAAAAACTATTAATAATATTGAATTTATTGATGTATTAGATATGGATGAAGAAAGTGATAATTATTATTATTTATTAGGTTTTAATAATGAAAATATTCCTAGAACATATAAAGATACAGATTATATAAGTGATAAATTATCTAAGATAATAAATAAAGAAACTACTACAGAACGTTTTGTTAGAGAAAAAAATCTTACATTAGATAAAATTAAAAAAGTTAAAAACTTAGTAATAACTTATAAAGATAAAACTTATTTTAATACTTATTTAATATCAAGTTTAAATGATGATTTAAAATATGAAATAATTGAAAAGAAAAGTGATAATATTACATATTCTTCTATTTTATCTAGTCTTGAACTTGGTCAAAAGTTAGATACATATTTTAAATATGGTAATATGGATGAGAATTTAAAATTACTTTATAATAGTTTACCTAATAATTATAAAAAATATGATAATAATTTCAAAGAAATAGATACTAATGATTTATATGAATTTTTAGATAGAAAACTTTTATTATCATATTCAGCAATAGATAATTATTATAAATGTGGTTTTAAATATTATATAAATAATATATTAAAATTAGATGAATTTGAATCAAATTTTAGTGCTTATTTAGGTTCATTAATGCATTATGTATTATCTAAATATAGTAATCAAGATTTTAATTTAGAAAAAGAATTTAAAGAGTTTTTAGATACTAATGAATATGAATTAACATCTAAAGAAGAATTCTTTTTAGGTAAGACTAAAGAATATTTAAAATTTATAATAGAAACAATAAATAAACAAAAGAAATTAACTAATTTTAATAAAGAACTATATGAAAAAGCAATTTATATTGATAAAAGTAGTAAAATTAAAATTAAAATTACTTTTATGGGTGTTATTGATAAAATAATGTATTTAGAAAAAGATAATAAAGAATATGTTTCAATAATTGATTATAAAACTGGTTTTATAAGTACAAAATTAGATCGTATTAATATTGGCTTTGATTTGCAGTTGCCGATTTATGCTTACTTAATAAAGAATAGTAAAATGTTTAAAAATCCTATTATTAGTGGATTATATTATCAAAAATTACTTGATATGGATATTAAAACAGGGACAAAAGAAGAATATGAAAAAGAACTTGAAAAAAAACTTTATCTTCAAGGAATTAGTACTAGTGATGAAAATATATTAAGTCAATTTGATAAAACATATGAAAACAGTGAATTAATTAAAGGAATGAAAACAACAAAAACTGGTTTTTCTGCTTATACTAGATTATTTTCTAATCAAGAATTAGATGATATTTTACTTACTGTAGAATCAAAGATAAATGAAGCAATTAAATTAATTTTAGATGGTAAATTTCCTATAAATCCAAAGAGTATAAATCATGAAAATGTATCATGTGCTTTTTGTAAATATAAGGATTTATGTTTTATGACTGAAGATAATATTGTGACTGTAGAAGAAGGTGAATTAGATGCCTAATTGGACTAAAGAACAACTTGAAGCAATAAAAAAAGACAATCAAAATATTATTGTTTCAGCAGGAGCAGGTAGTGGTAAAACAGCAGTATTAACAAATCGTGTTTTAAGAAAAATAATAGATGGTATAGATATAGATAAATTATTAATTCTTACATTTACAAATGCCGCAGCTAAAGAAATGAAAGATAGAATTAGAAAAGAATTACAAAAAGATTTATCTTTAAAAAAACAACTTGATTTAATAGAAGGTTCATTTATAACAACATTTGATAGTTTTGCTCTTTCACTTGTTAAAAAGTATCATTATTTATTAAACATTTCAAAAGATGTAAGTATTGCAGATAGTAATATTATTAAATTAGAAAAAAATAAAATTATTGATAAAATATTTAATAATATGTACGAAAATAAAAATTCTAAATTTTTAAAATTAATTGATGATTTATGTATTAAAGATGATGAAAGTATTAGAAAATATATTTTAGATATTGATCAAAAATTAGATTTAAAAATAAATAAACAAGAATTTTTAGATACATATGAAAAAGAATATTTTAATTTAGAATTTATTAATAAGCAAATTAATAAATATTTAGATTTAATAAATGAACAAAAGGAATTGTTAAAAAATAATTTAGAAGAATTAAAATATCTAGTAGATGGTGAATATTATTATAACCATTATGATTTATTAAAAAAATTATTAGATAGTACTGAATATAATGATATAAAAAATTCACTTGATTTTAAACTTCCAAATAAGCCTAAAAATTGTGATGAAGAAGTAACAATTATTAAAGAAGAAATTAGTAATATTATTAAAAAAATAAAAGAATTATGTCATTATGATTCAGTTGATGAAATAAAAAAAGAAATTTTACTAACTTACGATTATGTTACTATAATTATTGAAATAATAAAGACTTTAGATAATAAAATTCAAGAATATAAATTTAAAAATGAACTATTTGAGTTTAATGACATTGTAAAAATGTCAATAAATGTCATCCAAAATAATAAAAGTGTAAAGGAAGAGATTAAAAATAATTTTAAAGAAATAATGATAGATGAATATCAAGATACAAATGATATACAAGAGTATTTTATTAGTTTAATTTCTGATAATAATGTTTATATGGTTGGTGACATAAAACAATCTATTTATCGTTTTAGAAATGCAAATCCTAACATATTTAAAAATAAATATGAGAAGTATTCACAAAATTCTGGTGGTTATAAAATAGATTTAAATAAGAATTTTAGATCAAGAGATGAAGTGCTTAATAATATTAATTTAATATTTAATTACCTAATGGATAATGATTTAGGTGGCGCAAATTATAAAGAATCTCATCAAATGCTTTTTGGAAACACTAGTTATGAAGATAATAAACCAAATCAAAATTATAATAATGATATTTATACATATGAATATGCTAAGGATAGTATTTATACTAAAGAGGAAATAGAAAGCTTTATAGTTGCTGAAGATATTATTAATAAAGTTAAAAATAAGTATCAAATATTTGACAAAGAAGAAAAAATATATCGTGACTGTAAATATTCCGATTTTTCTATTTTAATTGATAGATCTACATCTTTTACATTAATAAAAAAAATATTTAATTATAAACATATTCCACTATCAATTTATAGTGATGAAAATATTAATTCTTCATATTGTTTACGCATAATTCATAATATAATAAAACTATTAATAAAAGAAAAAAATAAGGAATATGATACAGAATATAAATACTTATTTATGAGTTTAGCTCGTAGTTTTATTTGTTCATATGATGATATGAAGATATTTAAATATTTAAAAAATAATAATATATCAGATTCAGAATCAATTCAAAAAATTAAAAAAATAATTATTGACTTAGATGAAAAAAATATTTCACAAATATTATATTCTATCTATAATGAATTTTCTATTTATGAGAAATTAGTAGAAATAGGTAATATAGATGATAATTTAGTTATAATGGAATATTTATATGATGTAGCAAACGAACATTCTAAATTAGGTAAAACAATATATGATTTTTCTGAATATATTGAGGACATAATAGATAATGGTTATGAAAATAAATTATCAGTTTCTAAAGATGAAAGTAATAGTGTAAAAGTGATGACTATCCATAAATCTAAGGGTCTAGAATTTCCTGTTTGTTATTATATTGGATTATATAAAGAATTTAATTTTAGTGATATAAAAGATAGATTTATTTATAGTAATAATTATGGTATAATTGCTCCATACTATAAAAATGGTATTGGTAAAACTATATATATAGATTTACTTAAAAATGATTATATAATGGATGAAATATCAGAAAAAATACGTTTATTTTATGTAGCTATTACTAGAGCAAAAGAAAAAATGATTTTTATTCTTCCTGAAAATCTTAAAAAGAGTAATAAAAAATATAATATAAATATGCGTAAACAATTTAGATCATTTGCTGATATTATTTATGCATTAAATGATTATTTAAATTCATATAAAAGTAATATAGATTTAGAAAATTTAAAGTTAACTAAAAAATATAATACTATCTTAAAAAAAGAAATAGAACTTGATAGCGATGTTAGCAAATTACAAATAGAAACATTTAATATCAATGATGATATTAATGAGGAACAAAAATTTTCTAAAACAATTAATAGTATTATAAATTCTGGCTTACAAAAAAATCTTGATTTGGGATTACAATTTCATGAAACGTTAGAATATATAGATTTTAAAAATCCAAATTATGATATTATTGATAATATATTAATAAAAAATAAAATTAAAAATTTTATATCTAAATTAGATTTAAATTATAAAAATATTTATAAAGAAACAGAATTTATGTATACTGATAATAATATTAATTATCATGGAATTATAGATTTAGTTATAGAATATGATACATATGTTAATTTAATTGATTATAAATTAAAGTATACTGAATCTGAAGATTATAAAAAACAACTTATAGGATATAAAAAATATCTAGAGAAAATAACATCAAAACCAGTATATGTAAATTTATATTCAATTTTAAATGAAGAATTTTTAAAAATAAATTTATAAAATTACTACTTTAGTGTTATAATAGAAAAGGTGGTTAAAAATGTCTAAGAATAAAGAGGTCGCAATTAAATATATAAAAGATAAATTAGATAAAAAAACTTTTTTATCGTACATTGAAATCGCAACCATTACAGGTTTTCATCCAAAATATATTTTAAAATTAAAAAAAGAAATATTAGATGGAACTATTCGTCTTGAACATGGTAATAAAAATAGAAAACCTATTAACACTATTAGTGATGAAGAAAAAAACAAAATTATTAGTTTATATAAGAAAAGTCATGTTAGTATAAGAAAATTTTATAAATTTTATGGAAAAAGAAGCTATTCGTGTATATATACTACACTAAGAGATGCTGGCTTAATAAAAAAAGATGATATTAGTAATTTAATTGAAGAATAACTATTGAAATATAGTTATTTTTTGTTGATTAATATTAATTATATGATAAAATGATAATAGGAGGAAATATATGGAAACAGAAGAAAAAGAATTAGAAGAAAAAATAATAAAAGTAAATGAACAAAATGATAGTCTTTCAATGTCAAATTTTGATAGTGAAGAATTAAAAGAAATTGGCGGTGAAAATGCTGAAGAAAGATTAAATGAATTATTAAGTATTAATGATGAAGAAAAGGCAGAACCTCCAATGATGGATAGTATTATGCCAACTGAGGAAGAAACAGTAGATACTACTCAAGAATCAGAATTAAGTGAACTTACTCCTGAAGAAGGTATTAATGAAAATAAAGTATCAAATGAACCAGAAGAACCAGTAGTTGAAATAAAGGACGAACCAACAGAATCAGTTGATACTCCTGTTCAAACTGAAAATTTATTCTTAGCAGAAAATGAAAAAATTGAAATTCCAACAAAAGAAGAAAATTCATTCTTGGAGGAAAATGAAAAGATTGAAATTCCAACAGAGAAACCAAATTCATTCTTAGCAGAAAATAATGATGTGAATGAAATAGCATCTACGTTTTCAGAAGAACCAATTGAAGCTCCAGTTGAGGAAAAGAAAGAGGAACCAAAGAAAAAGAAAAAAGGCTTTTTTGCATCTTTATTTGGCAAAAAAGAAAAAGAAGATGAGCCAAAGAAAGAAGAAGTTGTATCAACTGAAAATGTGGTAGAAATGTCAGAAAATACTAATACTGCCGAATTAACAGAACCAAGTGAAGGTACTATTGCAGAAAACTCCGTAGAGGCACCAACAAGTGAAACAATGGAAGAACAATTTGAATCAGTTGTTACTCCTAATCCAACAGAAGAAAAAAATTCATTCTTGGAGGAAAATGAAAAGATTGAATTTCCAACAGAGGAACCAAATTCATTCTTAGCAGAAAATAATGATGTAAATGAAATAGCATCTACGTTTTCAGAAGAACCAATTAAGGCTCCGGTTGAAGAAAAGAAAGAAGAACCAAAGAAAAAGAAGAAAGGTTTTCTAGCATCTTTATTTGGTAAAAAAGAAAAAGAAGAACCAAAAGTAGAAGAAGATAAACTTACTGAAGAAAAAACAAATGAATTTGTAAGTGAAAAATCAGAAGATGCAGAATTACCAGAGGTTCCAGAATTATTTTCTTGGGATACTAAAGAAGATCGTGAAAAATACATTACTTGGTTAAGAAATAATTCACTTGCTCATCCTGAAAATGAAGCAGGTAATAATGCAATAATAGCTAAAGTAATACGTTATGGAGAATTAATGGATGGCGAAGTTTATGAACAAAAAGAAAATATTGTTCTAGAACCAAGCAAGAAAGAAGAAGAAACTGTAACTGTTTCAAACATTGATACTTATAATTTCAATACAAATCCAAATACAACTAATGAATCAGAAAATAAGAGTGATATTCAAATTGCTCAGTATAGTGTCGATACACCAGAAGCACGTGCAGATTATATTAGAGAACTTGAAAAAGATACTCTTGAAAATCCTGATCACGCAGTCGCAAATCAAAATAAGATTAATTTTATTAAATCTTTTGGTGAAACAGGAACAGAGAATACTGATGAAGTAACAAAAACTATCTAATGATAGTTTTTTTGTCTAAAAAAAACGCTTAATTTTACTTAATAAAAAAATATATCCTCATATATTTAAGTAATGGGAGAGGATATAATGAATGTAGAATTTAATGGACTAAATGAAAAAGAGGTTATTGCTAGTAGAAACAAATATGGAACTAATAAATTAAATCATTCAAGAAATAATAGTTTTAGTAAATTACTTATAGAATCATTGGGTGATCCAATAATTAAAATACTTCTTATTGCTCTTGCTATTAAAACTATATTTTTATTTAGAAATTTTGATTGGTTTGAAACTATTGGAATAATGATTGCTATTTTTTTAGCTTCTTTTATTTCATCTATTTCCGAATATGGAAGTGAAAAAGCGTTTCAAAAATTAGAAGAAGAATCATCTAAAATAAATTGCAAAGTTAAACGAAATAATAAAATTTTAAATATAGGAATAGAAGAAGTTGTAGTTGGAGATATTTGTATACTTGAGGCAGGTGATAAAATACCTGCTGATGGAACTTTAATATCGGGTAATATTACTTGTGATGAATCTTCATTAAATGGAGAGACAACGGAACAATATAAAAAAGAAAATAGTAAACTATATCGTGGTTCTGTAGTCTATTCAGGAAGGGCTTTTATGTATATTGATAGTGTTGGAATGCAAACGGTGTATGGCAAAATAGCTCAAGAATTACAAAATAAAAAAATAGATAGTCCACTAAAAATAAGACTTAGAAATCTTGCACAAATAATTAGTAAAATAGGTTATATTGGAGCAATATTAGTTGCTTTTTCATATCTATTTTCTAATATTGTTATTAAAAATAATTTTAATATTAATTTAATTATTAATACTATTACTAATTTTCCATTAATTACAAGTTATTTATTATATGCACTAACTCTTAGTGTTACAATAATTGTAGTTGCAGTACCCGAAGGGTTACCGATGATGATAACACTAGTTCTATCATCAAATATGAAAAGAATGTTAAAAAATAATGTTTTAGTTAGAAAATTAACTGGTATAGAAACAGCTGGCAGTTTAAATATTTTATTTACTGATAAAACAGGTACTTTAACTAATGGAAAACTAGAAGTAATAGAAATATTAAGTGGTAATCAAAAGAGATACCATAGTGATTATAATCTTTTAGAATATCCTAAATATTATGATATTGTTAAATTATCAACCGTCTATAATAATGAAAGTATTTATAATTCTGAAGAAAATATTATTGTAGGTGGTAATTCAACAGATAGAGCTCTATTAAATTTTATAAAATGTGAGAAAAATAAAAATATTAGAATTAGCAACATAATACCTTTTGATAGTAAAAATAAGTATTCTAGAGTTACAATTAATGGTGATAAAAAAATAGTATTGATTAAAGGTGCACCAGAAATATTATTAAAAAAATGTACTAATTATTATGATGAAAATGGCTATAAAAAACTATTAACAAATATTAATAGTTTAGAAAAAGATATTAAAGAAAAAACAACAAAAGGTATTAGAACTATTGTAATGGCTACATCGGATTATGAATTACAAATGGATAAGTTAACTTTAGTAGGAATTATATACATTAAAGATGATGTTAGAACTGATGCAAAAGAAGGAATTAAATTGGTTAAAAGTGCCCATATTCAAGTAGTTATGATTACTGGTGACAATAAAGATACTGCTAGTGCAATAGCTAAAGAAGTAGGAATTATTAATGATGCAAATGATATAGTATTAACAAGTGATGAATTAAAAACAAAAAATGATGATGAATTAAGAAATATATTACCCCATCTTAGAGTAGTAGCAAGATCATTACCTACTGATAAAAGTAGATTAATTAGGATTGCTCAGTCATTAAATTTAGTTGTTGGCATGACTGGAGATGGAGTTAATGATGCCCCAGCTTTAAAAAATTCTGATGTTGGTTTTTCAATGGGAAGCGGAACAGAAGTGGCAAAAGAGGCATCTGATATTGTCATTTTAGATAATAATATTAAATCTATATCGATGGCTATTTTATTCGGAAGAACTATATTTAAAAGTATCAGAAAATTTATTATTTTTCAGTTAAATGTTAATATGTGTGCGGTTGGTTTATCAATTATAGGACCTTTTATAAATATTGATACCCCAGTAACTGTAATTCAAATGTTGTGGATAAATATGGTAATGGATACATTCGCTGCACTTGCTTTTTCATATGAACCGCCATTATTAGAATATATGAGTGAATTCCCTAAAAAAAGAAATGAAAATATTATTAATAAATATATGTTAAATGAAATAATTGTAACAGGTATGTATACCACAGTATTATGTATATTTTTTATTAAATTACCCATTATAAATAGTTTGTTTAGAAGTGATTTATATTTAATGACAGCATTTTTTGGATTATTTATTTTTACAGGTATTTTTAATTGTTTTAATGCCAGAACTCATCGTTTAAATTTATTTGCTCATTTATTAAAAAATAAAGTTTTTCTTATAGTTATTTTATTAATAATAGTTATTCAAATAATTCTTTTATATTTTGGTGGTAATTTATTTAGAACATCAGGATTATCTTTCTATGAATTTATAATTATGATTCTATTTTCTTTTAGTGTCATACCAGTTGATTTGCTACGTAAAAAAATGCTTAGAAACAAAGGAATTCTAGGAGGAGTTTGATAAACAAACAAAGAACAAAAAAGTTCTTTTTTTGTTTAATATTTTAATATATCATAAAAACTAATAAATTGTCGAGTAATCCTTTACATTTGATTGACTAAAACCCCTTGAAAATGGTATTATATATATAATAGGGAAGTGTGATACATGAAGAAAAAGGGATTTACTTTAATAGAACTTTTAGGGGTATTAGTTATTCTTGCAATTACAGCATTAGTAGCTATTCCTATGGTTGTTAAAATGTTACATAATTCGCGTCTTTCAGCATGCGAAGAAAGTAAAAGAAATATGGAACTTGAAGCTAAAAAATATTTAGTTTATCAAAATATTCATATTCCAGAAAATGAAACAGTTACAGTAACACTTCAACAGTTAATAGATGAAGGTCTAATAACTGATTTTAGTGGTGCTTGTAAAATTGAAGATCTTTATGTAGAATTCACAAATATAAATGGTGAAATAGTAACCAATACTAATTGCGATTGTGAGGAATGCCTTGGTGGAACACCAAAAATAAAACCTTATGATCCATATAAAGATGATAAAACACTTGTAAGGTGCTCTAATGGTTTAGTTCCACTTCGTTTGGAATATCCAGAAGGTGCTTATAGTATTAAATGGCGTATTGGTAGAAGTGGCGAATCACAAGATGATTTATCCCTAACTTGGAATGATTATCCTGAAAATGGTATTTGTGTAAATAGATCGGATTTAAAAAATGTATGGATTAAATATGCGGTAGCTGGCGATACGATAATAGAACCACCAGATGGACAAATTTTAGTTGATATAGATTATGTACCAAAAATTAAAGGAGTAAAAGAAGTTTTAGTATCCATAACTTATGATGAGGATGCTGTTGAAAAGAAGTATAAAGTTGGAAATAGTTCTTGGCTTGATTATGAAGGACCATTTAAAGTAACAGAAAATGTTATTGTTCAAGCTAAAGTAGCTAAAAATTTTGATGTCATTGATGTTGATGGTACATATTTAGGTACAACTAAAATAGTAAATTATGACAAACTTACAATTAGCAACGTTGGACATATAGCAACCGCTCAAGAAATCGCACCAAGTATTTATGTTCTAGATCCAGTTTATGAGACTGAAGTTGCACGTATTGAAATTGATTATCCATTTAATGTCGATGAAGAAGAAAGAAAATATAAAATTAATTCTGGCGAAGAAATGACTTATGAGGAAGAATTTCCAGTCAATATTTGTGGCGTAGAAATTGAAGCATATTATTATTACAATGGTACAAAATCAAAATCAGCAAGTGTAAATATACCATGTGATGGTGCTATATATGATATGGAAATAGTTATGCAACCAGATCCAATGCTTGATGAAAATATAACTGAATCATATATTCGTGTATATGCCGATGAAGAATTAGATGATATTAAATATACGTTATATTTACAGGAAAGAAATGGATATTATTCTAACGGTACAAAGAAATATAAAGAAATAGTTCTTGGACCATATAACTATGATGGTAAGGTTTTCGTACATCAATCTGGTAAAATAGTTGTAACTGGCAAAGATACTGAAACAGGTATTACTATCAATAAAGAAAAAACATTTAAGTTAAAAGAATTAGTTGAATTAATAAATCCATATTTTAGTAGTTTGTCAATTAATGATGGTACGGCAGAGGTTGTAAGCCTTATTTATACAGATGAAGATGTTCAATCAATTAGATATAATATTAATGGCGGAAGTATGCAGAATTATACTGGCCCAGTAACATTTAATAGAAATGGTCAAGTTATATATGCTGAAGTATCATACAAAAATGGTGCAACATATTCAGCATCATATGCAACGAGTAAAATAAGAGGATTTAGGGAACCAAAAATAACAGTATATTCAAGATATCAAGATGAAAAAATTGGCGTTAAAGTTAATTATGATTCATATTATACTCAAAGTATTAGATATAGTGTTAATGGTAGTGAATTACAAGATTATAATGGTGAATTAATAATGCTATATGAAAATGGTGATGTTTTATATGTAGAAAATACTGATCATGAAGGAAATCGTCATAGTGTAACATATACTGCTAGTAATATAATTCATCAAAAAGAAATAAGAACCTCATCATCTACTACAAATGAAAATACTATAGAACGAGTATGTGCTACACCAGATGATCGTAGTTTAACCTCTATTAAGTATCAAATTAGTGATGGCGAATGGCAAAATCTTGAAATGCGTGGTAAAAGTGGTTGTATAAATTTGTCAGAAAATAACATAAGAGTTAATTTTAAAGCCGCATACGAAGGCGGATTTATACGTGAAAACTTTATTATTACAAGCAAAATCAGAGAACTAAATGCTCCAACTATAAATGAAATTCAAGTTAATAATGATATGAATGATATTTATAGTTTAATAGAAATAGTACCAGATAGATATCTAGCTACTTCAACTAAATATAGTATAAATGGTGGAGCACTTCAAAACTATACAGGACAATTTAAAGTTCATAGTAATGGTGATGTAATTCGTGCAATATCAACAGATAAAAATGGCGTGACGAGAGAAACTAGTTATACAGTTAAAAATGTTTCATATGCTAATGAACCAACATTTACATCAACACCTAAAAATGATTCATTAACAGAAAATGTAGCAATTAACTTTGATTTAAGAACAATTGTTTCTAAAAAATATAGTATAGATGGTGGACCACTTCAAAACTATACTGAAAGTATTGATGTAAATAAAAATGGTGTAGTTATATATGCAGAAGCAACATATCCAAATAACTTTGTTAGAACTGCAACATATACAACAAGCAGAATAAGAGGATTAAGACAACCAAGATTTACTACAACTAAGAGTGCTAAAGAATTAATGACTGAAGTAGCAATTACATATGATTCAGCACTTGCATCTATAAATGAATATAGTATAGATGGTGGCGAATTTATCGCTTATGAAACACCACTTCGTATATATAAAAATGGAACAGTAATTGTTGCAAGATCAATTGATAGTGATGGAAATGAAGAATATGCAACAATAACTGTAATTATTGATGCACTTAAAGATATAGCATTTAATTCAAATATAAGTGGAGATTATTTAGCATATGAAGTAATGCCAACATATGATATACGTGAATTAGAAACAATAAAATATAGTGTTAATGGTGGCGAACTTCAAGATTTAACTGGAAAAATAACATTATATTATCCAGGTGATGTTCTTTATGTAGAAGCAAAATATAAAGATGGAACAATAAAAACAGGAACATATACAGCAGTTGCAACAAACGATTATTTACCAACATTTGGAATAACATTTGATTCAAAATATGCTAATGAAAATACAATAACAACTTTATTAATCTATATTGATGGAAGAAGAAGAACTTCAACATCAGTACTTCTTAATGATCAAGATGTATCTGATCGTTGTGATTGGGAAAACATTAAAGGAGCAGGTAGTAAAAAATCAAGAAATACTTTATACTGTAACTTTGGTAATATTGCTACTAATAATACAAAAGTTGACGTAGCCATAAATTATATCAATGGTGAGACAAGAACAGCTTCTTATACAGAAACTAAATTAAGAGATATTTATGCACCAAAATATGATAGTACACAAGAAGGTCTAGCAGAAAAGACTTGTATAACTTTCGATAGATATTTAGGTACAAATTATAAATATAGCATAAATGGTGGCGAGTTGATTTCAACAAATAATTATAGAACATGTATAAAGCAATATTCTAATAATGTAGTAATATATGCTGAAAATGAAAATAAATATGATCCGAGTGTTAAAACAAGTTCAACTTATACAACTTCCAAAGCAACAAACGCTCCAGAATTATTAGTAAAACATTCTCTATCAGCTGATACTCATTCAATGAATGTTGGAGTAGAATCTTCAAGCGTTGATCGTCAATACTTACATTATAGTATTGATGGCGGTGAGATGATAGAATATGTAAAACCAATTAAAATAAATCAAAACGGAAAAGTAATTTATTTTGAAGCTAAATATAATAATGGAGAAATTAAAACAGCAACTTATACAACTACAGGAATAATTCAACAATTAAAAGTTAATATTAATGTTGAACCTAAAACTTCTAATTTAGTTGAAAAAGTAACTGTAACAATTGATTATGATCCAAGAACAACAGAGAAGAAATATACTATAAATAATGGCGAAGAAATTACATATACAGGTCCATTTGATTTAACTAAGAGTGGCACAATTACAGCTATAGCTCGCGGTGATAGTGCATATGGTGAAGCAACAAGAATGATTTCAAATATACTTAGTGATGAACTAGCTAGCCCAATTATAACAATGGAAAAGAAACCGGGATTAACTGGTGAAGTTGGAGTGATATCTATTGATTATGACTCTAAGGCTACAGTAAAACAGTATAGTATAAATGGAGGAGCATTTATAAATTATACAGGTCCATTTGAAGTAGAAGAAAATGAGTCAACAATATATGCAATATGCCATGATGATGAATATAATAATGCTCAAGCACAATATACAGTTACAGGATTAGTACAATATGCAATTATTGATATGGGCGGATATTCTATTATTAAACTTAATTATCCAGAAGCAGCAATAAATAAAAAATATAAGGTTGGAGCTGCAAATAATTGGAAAGATTATAATTCAGATATAGGATTTATAGTAATAAATCAAGAACATGCTGGTGAATATATTAGCAGTGGTGTTGTAAAAGTTGAGGATGCAAAAGGAAGATTAATTGATTATACTGGTCATTATTATGTTCTTTCAAATAGTGTTGATGAGTTCTTAGAAGATGTATACATGAAGTGGGATATTGATAATAAGAGACTTCCAATACGTATTATAGGAACACCAGATAATTCTGTAACAACTGATACAACTTTCGTAATAGTTTTACCACCTGCTGGATACAAATCATTAGAATATAAAATTAATAATTATGACTATCAACCATATGAAGCAGCTTTAAGAATTGTTACAAACAATACGACAGTAACAGCAAGAGTAAAATATGAAGATGATACATACTCAAGTCCTGTATCATATACAGTTACTAATATAGTGCGTGATGAAAATGATCCAGAAAGCAATAATTCTGAGGCAATATATACTGTTGATGATTTAAATGCAATTAGATATAAATTAGATGGCAAATATACACTTATGAATGATATTGATATGTCTTTAAGTGATTATGCTTTAGAATTTCCAACTTTAGGATGTTTTAGTGGAACATTTAATGGTAATGGATATAAGATTAAAAATTTAGCTGTTTCAGCTTCAGGCTTATTTACTTGTTTAGAAGCAGGAGCAACAGTTAAAAATCTAACAATTGATCGTATGATGATTAATACGCGTGAAGGAAGTAAAGTTGGTGCAATTGCAGGATATATTAACGGTGCAAATGTTAATCTTGAAAACATAAAAATCATGGGTAATACTACTATCAGAGGTGGAGACTATGTTGGTGGAATAGTTGGATATTCTACATATCCTACAGTATTTAATGCTATCTCACTTACATCTTCAGTAAATGTAACAGTATCAAAAAGTAATGGTGGTGGTATTCTAGGTTATTCGAATAGTAGTACTACTATCACCAATAGTGGATCAAGAGCTAAGATAAATGGCACTGGTAAAAACTATATGGGTGGTTTAATTGGATATACTAATACGGTTTCAATTGATAATAGTTATGCAGCTGGTAATGTGGCAGGTGCCGCTAACATAGGAGGATTAATAGGTCAAGTAAAATCATCAGGAACAATAACAAATAGTTATGCGGCAGGAAATATAACAGGCACAGGTAATTATGTTGGAGGTTTAATAGGTGTAGATGCTTCTGTTTCAGTAACAAATAGCTATGCAACAGGAAATGTATCTGGAGTAGCATATGTAGGAGGACTAGTTGGTGCTCATGCATATGGAACAATAAATAAAGTATATGCATCAGGAAATGTAACAGGAACAAGTGACCGTATAGGAGGTCTTCTTGGATCATCAGATAGAGCAGCAATATCCAACGTATATACATTAGGAAATGTTTCTGGAACTGGAAATTATGCAGGCTTAATTGGATATGCATATTATAATAATAATGTAAATAATGCATATTCAATAGGAAAGATAACCCCACTAAATAGTGGAGAACAATTAATTCATTATGATAGTGGTACAAGAAGAGATGGATTATACTTCATCGCAGATACAAGTGGAAGATATTCATCAGGCTTTGGAACAAAGATAGATACAATATATGAAGGAACAGTATCAAGTAGTTATCCAAAATTCGACTTTAATGAAATATGGCAAACTGAAGAAAATACAACAACACCATATATTCAAGGCTTAATGATTGATAGTAAAAACTATATTGAAAATTCAATTACTATCGAAAGAGAAGGAAATGGAACACCTGATAATCCATACTTAATCTATACACCAGAAGATTTATATAATATAAGAAATAGTTTATATGCAGATTTTAAACTTATGAATGATATTGATTTGACAAGTAGTAAATATGCATCAAGCTTTGCGACAATTTCAAATTTCCATGGAACACTTGATGGTAATAACTATAATATTACAGGTTTAAAAGTAAGTGCTAATGGATTGTTTGCAACCACAACAGGGGTATCAATTAAAAATTTAACATTAGTAAATCCAGTAATTAATAATGCAAATGATAATACAGGATTGTTAATTGGAAATGCAACCGGAAATACTACAATTTCAAATATTAAAGTAATTGGTAATGTTAATGTTACTGGAAAAACAAATACTGGAGGACTTGTAGGATACTCAAAAAATAATATTACATTTGATAAAATTGTTCTTCCAAATACAATGACTGTAACAGGAACAACAAATGAATTTACAGGTGGTATTATTGGCAAGTGTGATGCAAATGTTACTATTAAAAATAGTGGTTCAAGAGTAAAAGTAGATGGATCAACTAAGAATAATAAAGGTGGATTAATTGGATATACAAATACAGTTACAATTGATAATAGTTACTCTACGGGTAATGTTAATGGTGCGGCAAATGTCGGAGGCTTGATAGGATATGTAAATTCATCTGGCTCAATAACAAATAGTTATACTTCAGGAAATATAACAGGAACAAATAATCAAATAGGAGGTTTAATAGGTTATAATAAATCTACTTCTATAACAAATAGTTACGCTTCAGGAAATGTATCTGGAGTAGCAAATGTCGGAGGACTTGTTGGACAGCATATACAGGCTAATATAAATAAAGCATATGCATCAGGAAATGTAACTGGAACATCTGGTAATATTGGAGGACTTCTTGGATCATCAGATAGATCTGCTATAACGAATGTATATACGCTAGGTAATGTTTCTGGAACTGGATATTATGCAGGCTTAATTGGATATGCATATTATAATAATACTGTAAAAAATGCATATTCAATAGGAAAGATAACCCCACTAAATAGTGGAGAACAATTAATTCATTATGATAGTGGTACAACAAGAGAAGGATTATACTTCATTGCAGATACAAGTGGAAGATATTCATCAGGCTTTGGAACAAAGATAGATACAATATATGAAGGAACAGTATCAAGTAGTTATCCAAAATTTAACTTTAATGAAATATGGCAAACAGAAGAAAATAATACGACACCATATATTCAAGGCTTAATGATTGATAGTAAAAACTATATTGTAAATTC
>JAEEGL013271289.1_pt1 | contig 18299 bp, 16 predicted proteins | sample 9134231 | NCBI WGS metagenome assembly JAEEGL01 (sample SAMN16246548, study PRJNA631951) | gut metagenome | biome: gut microbiome; feature: rumen; material: fiber-attached | host: Bos | place: Iran: Karaj | collected 2018-10 | reverse complement strand
GAGTTCGGCCTCCACGTTGGTGGACACGTTGGCGAGGAACTTGTCGCGGTCGGCGTTGATTTCCTCGATGTCCATGGTTGCGATGACGAGACGCAGCTGGCCGAAGAGGATATCGGTGGCGATGTTGCGGATGTCGTCGATGGAGAGGCCCAGCAGACGCTCGGCGGCGTTGGTCATGCTGTCGGGGTCGGTGGAAATACCGACGGTGAAGCGGCAGGGAACGTCGACGCGGATGTTCTGCTTGCTCAGGGCGTTGGTGAGGTTGCACTCGATACTGATGGGAGTCAGGTCAAGGTAGGAGTAGCTCTGGAAAACGGGCCAGATGAAGGCTGCACCGCCGTGGATGCACTTTGCCGAATTCTTGTTGCCGGTCTTACCGTAGATGACGAGGATCTTGTCGGAGGGGCACCTGCGGTAGCGCCTGAGGATGGCCGCAAACGTTACGAACAGGACGAATACGAGGATGAGGATAAGATAGAGTGGCATAATTATTAAATGATTAGTGATTCAAGGGGTTCAACCAGAAGGGTGTCGGCGTCGATGACCTCGGTCACGTGGATGCGCGTGCCGGTCTTGAGGGTGTCGCCGTCGGTGAGGGCATCGTACTCGCGTACTGAATTGTTGATTGTGATCTGGACTTTCCCGGCGCCGGCGCGTTCTCCGGGAATGGTCAGGTAAACCTTTCCCTCGCAGCCGACCGCGGAGGTGAATACATTGATGTTGCCGGCCTGCTGCATACCGCTGAGCCATTTGAACAGCAGCATGACGAGGGCGACGAGGATTACGCCGACGAGGATCGACACGAGCATCAGGACTCCGGTGGAGGAGATATTGTCCCTGAGGACGATGGCGGTCCACCCGAAACCGAGGAAGAAGTTGACGAAATTGCGGAAGGTCAGGAGTCCCTGGCCGGTGCCGTGGGCGTCTGCGCCGTCGGCCGTGCCGTCGGGGCTGTCCGGGAGGTCGCCGGAGACGTCGGAGTCAAGACCGGTGTCGCCGGTGTCGGCGCCAAGGAAGGTCATTACGCTTTGGATGATGAAAATGAGTGACGCGGAGAGGGTTATTCCCCACAGTACCTTCATCATCACGCTGAGAGAGTTCCACCATTCAATCATAACTTTTATTGTTTTATGGGTTATTCTTTCGCAAAGAAAATAAATATTTATCGAAAAACAAAATATTTTTCGAATTTTTCTTTTCGCCGGGGCAAAAAAAATGCACCTGGGCGGTGCATTATTCTTCTACTATATCGTATTCGATCGGAGGATCGGCCACCTTTATCGTCGTGGTGGGGTTTTCTTCGCCGTTGAGACGGAATGTGGCGCTGTTCGCTTTTATTTCGGAAAAATAGTAAGTGGTTTCCGGATTAAAGTAAAGACGGTACTCATTGCCCCTCTTCTCACAAGTATAGGAATACAGTCTACTTGGAATAATTCTGAATTTGGTCTTTCCGGAATCGAACTTCTCCTGAGTGTATGATACAAAACCGACTTTCCCTTTTACCGCAGAGAAGTCCATCAGATATACATCTGACCCCTTGAAGTAGTTGAACACAAGCCACTGCTTCTCAAGTGATTTGGGAAGGTTGACGGGAGTCCATTCATCTTTGCCGAGACCGACGCAGCCGGACAGAAGCACCGCTGCGACGGAAAATAACAGGAGTAATCGTTTCATAGGTCGCTAATTTTTCCAAATGTAAGCATTATTTTCGACAGCGGCAACCGCCCATAGTTCTCCCCTGCTGTACGAAATCATCCGCCGCATACCGCTGGTGCGCTGGTGCATGCTGGGGGAGAAGAAAACCAAACACTCTCCGAAAAAATAACGGATATCTCCTAAAAAAATTAGGATATTAAGAATTATTCGCTATCTTTGCATCGTAACACCTTATGCAAGACAGAGATGAAGCAAAAACTGACAGCCAGGGAAGAGATGCTGATGAATATCTTCTGGGCACACGGGCCCTTGTTCATCAGAGATCTTATCAGCTACATACCAGACCCCAAGCCGCACTACAACACCGTGGCCACGCTTGTGAAGTTCCTCGAGGAGAAAGGATTCGTGGAGCGTGAGCCTATGGCCAATTCTTTCCGTTATAAGGTAAGGATCAGCGAACGGCAGTATCACGGAGATACGGTCTCCGAGGTAGTGGCCAGATACTACGACAATTCATACCTTAGCCTTGTATCCCAGTTCGTGGAGGAAGATAAAATGGACCTCCAGGAACTGAAGAACCTTATTACGCAAATCGAAAAGAACAAGAAATGACACCCTTCCTTTTATATGCCGCGAGGGCAGGGCTGTATCTGGCCTTGTTCTATGCTTTTTACCTCCTGGTGATGCGGCAGACTACGTTTTTCCGGCTGAACCGGGTGCTGCTTCTGGCGGGTAGCTACCTTTGCCTGATCCTTCCACTCTTCCGTTTAAGGACAGTATCGGCCGTGGGAATAGCCTCCGGATTGACTATGGTGGCGGAAGGGGCGGCCACGGAGAGCCCGGCCGCGGAGGCGTACGCTTTGCCGTGGGATTCAGTTCTCCTATGCCTGCTTATCGCCGGTGCGGCCGTTACGCTGACGCTATATCTCGTCCCGGCCTGGAAAATGGGAAGGGTCATAAGGAGCGGAAAGGCCCAGGAGCGCGACGGATGCTCGCTGGTGCTGCAGGAAAAGGACACCCCATCGTTCAGCTGGGGTCACACAATTGTGATGAGCCGTCTGGACCTGGAGAATAATCCTGCGATATTCACTCACGAACTGATGCACGTACGGTGCCGGCACTCGCTGGACCTCGTCCTTTTACTCCCGATTCAAGTGCTCTTCTGGTGGAATCCACTGGTGTGGATCGCCCGCGAGGAACTGCGGCTCGTCCACGAATACGAAGCCGACGAAGGGGTCATCCAAAATGGCATCGATGCTACTCAATATCAACTGCTTCTGGTGCGGAAAGCCGTAGGGGAACAACGTTTCTCCCTGGCCAGCGGATTTCAGCACGCAAAACTTAAAAACAGAATTACCATGATGCTCAAACCTTCTTCTTCCGGCTGGATGCGCTGGTCGTATCTTGCCATTATCCCCGTACTTGCGGCCTGCATGTTCGCATGCAACCCCGCGAGGAATACCAGCAATCAGGACGCCGACGCTCAAGATGAAATAATTGACGTTGAAGCGACTGTGCCCACTCCAGAACAAGAGGCTCTTCCCTATCAGCTTATTGAAAACAAGCCCACATTCGACGGCGGCGACGCCAACAACTTCGCCAAATGGGTCAACAGCCATCTGAACTACCCCGAGGAGGCTAAAAAGAACAATATCGAAGGCCGCGTGACCTTGCAGTTCACCGTAGGGGCCGACGGCGTGGTTCGTGATGTAGAGGTCCTGAGGAGTGTCAACGACCTTCTGGATGCCGAGGCGGTAAAGGTAGTGTCGGAATCTCCCAAGTGGGAGCCCGGTACGCAGGACGGCAAGCCCGTACCCGTACAGTTCGTATTTCCGATCATCTTCAAGTTAAAATGAGAAGAACGGCACTGATTCTGATGTGAATGATGGTCTTGGGGTGCAAGGGGATCGAACGTTCCTTAGGGCGCAGCTCTAAGGAACAGGGTCGTAGCCGCTTCCGCCCCAAGGATGACACCGCAAAATGCGCTTAAGCGACAGCCATCCCCCCTTGAACGGCCCGTACTTGCGGAAAGCCTCCAGGGCATACTGGGAGCATGTCGGGGTAAAGCGGCAGCTCGGCGGGGTGAACGGCGAGATGCAGAAACGGTAGAAGTGAATCAGCAGGATAAACGGAGCCGACAGCACACGCTTGACTATGTCCCAGGCAGTCATTTTGCGGAAATCTTACCCAGCAGGGCGGTGATTTCGCCGCTGATGGTTTCAAAATCGACTATGTCCGCACTGTTGTAGGTGAACAGCACGTCGTGACCGCCGCCGAGCAGGTCCTTCTGCAGGCGGTAGGCCTCGCGCATGCGCCGCTTGAGCAGGTTGCGCTTGACGGCGCGCTTGAAATGCTTCTTGGGGACGGAAACCATCAGGCGGTTGAACTCCAGCCCGTTTGCGCCCACGCAGCAGCGCAGGTGCGCACTATGCTCCCACTTGCCCTTGCTCATAAGGGCGGAAATGGCCGTCCTTCCGCACAGCCGTTCCTCCTTTGGGAGCGTGAAGTCCATCCTACCTGGAGCTGAGGAAAACGTCGATGGCCTTTGCGGCAGAAGGGACATCCTCGGACGGGCCCTGGACGGCGATCCTGTAGCCGCCGGCCTCGAGCTCGCGGGTGATGCTGCGGCCGTAGGAGATGAAGGCAAGGTCTCCCTGGCTGAAGCCGGGGAAGGACGCCAGGAGCGACTTGAGGTCGTAGGGATTGTAAAGCACGACTGCGCCGTACTGAGACAGGTCCAAGCCGGAAATGTCCTGGGTGACGGACTTGACCATCACGGAAACGGTGACGTCGAGGCCGGCCTTCTCGAACAGGGCGGTGAGAGCGCCTCCGTTGGATTCTGCAGAAGTTACGATGAGGAATTTCTCACCCTTGTGCTTGGGGCCGATAAGGGAAACGACGCTCTGCGGAGTGCCGTCTCCGAAGAAAATCTTGCGCTTGCGGTAAACCACGTGCTTCTGCAGATACAGGGCGACGAGCTCCGTGGTGCAGAAATACTTCATGGTCTCCGGCACCTTGAAACGCATCTCTTCGCACAGTTTGAAATATGCGTCGATGGCGTGCCTTGAGGAAAAAACGATGGCGGTATAATCGGGAAGGTTGATTCTCTGTGCGCGGAATTCCTTTGCGCTGAGGGGTTCTATAAGGAAGAACGGAACAAACTCCACAGTGGCTCCGTACTTCTCCTCCAGTGCCTTGTAGGCGTTGAGATTGGAGGGAGTTTTCTGTGAAACTAATATCTTCATCGGGTACACGTCAATATCAAAATGCCCAGGGGCAAAAGTTCAAGGGCGCAAAGATACAAAATTGTTGGGAAAACCCCATAACGGGACGATAAAATTTGCGCAGTACGCGTAATATCAATCAGATAGGCAAAAGCCGCCTCAACTGTCAAAACCACCCTTCCAACTGCCGCAGAAGCGCCGATTGCCTCCAGGATAACGGTGCTGACAAGCGCCAGGAGCACATACAGTATGAAGTAATTGTAAAAGGCGTGCCTCACGGTGCAGGCGAATTCGGAAGTCCGGCTCCTCAGGGGCGATATCAGGTAAAAAATATCCCGGACGGCGACGAAACCGACGATGACCGCCGCCGTCAGCGCAAGCTGAAGCCCCGCAGGAGCGGCAGCCCGCCACGAAGGGTCCAGAAGGGAATAACGGTCGGCAATGATGCAGAAAAGGACTCCGCAGACCAGGGCGACGGTATTGCGAGTACGTGACAGGTTGACGCTGTGCTCCAGCTCCACATTGGCCTTCCAGATGACGATTCCGCGCAGCAGCGACGGACCGAGCAGGATGATGTCCCGGATTTCTATCACCAGAAGCGCCAGAGCCACGATAACCGCGATGCGGTTGACCACCACCTCGCTCCAAAGCAGTTCGGTGGCCGTCTGCGCAAGCGGCGAAGCGGACATCTGAAGTACGCCCTGATAGAACAGTTCCGGCATCAGTTACCCCTCTTAGCGTTGTATCCCATAGACTGCAGAAGGGCCGTCACCTTGTCCCGGAGGTCCCCCTGGATGGTGATCTCGCCGTCCTTGGCCGTCCCGCCGACGCCGCACTTAGTCTTGAGCGTCTTGGCAAGGGCCGAAAGGTCATCCTGCGTGCCGACGAACCCCTCCACCAGCGTCACCTGCTTGCCGGCGCGCTGACGGCGGTCGATGCGGACGATGAGGCGCTGCTTGCCGGGAGCGAGGGTTTCCTGCTCCGGAGCCTCCTCCGTAGTGTATTTAAAGTCCGGATTCGTAGAATAAACCACACCCAGACGGGATTTCCAATCGTTGTCTGACATAACTCTATACTGCTTTATCGACCGTCATCTCGCACGCTGCGCAGTCGAAGCCCAGCGCCAGCCGGCGGCCATTGTTTACCAGGAACAGCGGGCCCGACGGCTTCGCCCCCTGATACTTTGGACACATTCCAAGTTCGTACCTTATACAATACCGCGTCCGCATAAGAGGGCCAGGAGTTTTCTCCACTCCGCTCCGCTCCGGTCGAAATGACAGCGAAGAAAGCTCCGCCGCCGACAATGAGGCCCCCGGTGATGGAGTGACGGAAGCAGAGTCCCTCCGGAAAGCATTGCCGCCCGCGGCTTGGAGCGGGAGGGGCCCGCAGGCGTAGCCTGTGGGAGGGGGAGCGAAGCGACGCTTTCCGGAGGGACTCTGCTGGAGGAACGGAATATCACCGGCATCTCCATCCTGAAAAGCATTGCCGCCGAGCGAGGTTAACGGAATATCACCGGCGACGCACCGACGCATGGAATTAATTGTAGAAGCGCTAAGCAAAGGCAAAGCCCCCGAAGCCTCAAAGGACCGAACAGAAAAAGAATAAGGCGGGCAACGCTTACCAAGCTGCTCACGGATCATCCCCTCAGCACGCTCACGGTTCTCAGCCCTCTCAACATCAGCATTGAAAGTACTCAAGCAACGCCTCCCGTCGGCAGTCTCAGCAGCAATCTCGATAACGAACGCCCCATGTACCGAAACATCCAGCGCAACCTCAATCTCCCTTCGCGGAGGACGCGAAGAAATTTCCTTCTCGAATGCGGCATCGATATTCCGGAAAAGGCGCACCCCGGGCCTCAGCCCATCGACCTTCTTGCAGAAAACCGACAGCCCCTCGCAGCGGTCGGCCCGGAAGCCGCGCACGGCACTCCCGTCCACGAAGGCGAAACCGTCGCCGTTGGACAGCGCCAGGCCGGGGCGGTCGGGGCGCACGGACACCTGCACGCCGCCCTGAGCGGGCCTTACGGAAGCGACGGTCCCGATGTACTCCCCCATCGACTTGGGAGCGTCCATCGACGACCACCTGTCACGCTTGCCGTCCAGCCACCAGGTGGTGTAGCCACGGTTGAATGTCTTGTCCAGATCGGGCACGAAGCCCCCGCGGACGGCTCCGAAAGACGCACGGCAGTATGTCTCCGGGTTGCGGGCAATCAGTTCGTCCAGCGCAATGCTGTATGCGCGGACCACGTTGCGGACGTAAGACTCATTCTTGAGCCGTCCCTCGATCTTGAAGGAACATACACCGGCCTGCGCCAGGTCGCCCAGGCGCTCCAGCAGGTTGAAGTCCCTCAGCGACAGCAGCGCCTTGTTCCGCACCAGGACCTTGCCGGATTCATCCACCAGGTCGTACAGCGAGCGGCAGGCCTGGATACATTCGCCGCGGTCTGCGCTGCGGCCGTCCAGGTATTCCGACAGGCGGCACTCTCCGCTGTAACAAACGCAGAGCGCACCGTGGACGAAAAACTCCAGCTCACAGCCCACAGCAGCGCGGATAGCCCGAATGTCGTCGAGGCTGATGCCGCGCTCCAGGATGAGCCTGGAGCACCCGAGGGCCTCGTAGCGGCGCGCCTGCTCCACGGAACGCAGGAAGCACTGGGTGGAGGCGTGCATCGGGACTGTGATGTCGGCGAACTCCAGCAGCCGTTCTTCACGGATGATGAAAGCATCGACTCCGGCATCCTGCGCGGCGAGCATCATGGAATGGACCTCATCCCACTCGCCGTCGCGGATAAGGGTGTTGACGGTAAGATAAATACGTACGCCGAAACGGTGGGCGTACTCACAGAGCTCCCTCACATCCTCTATCGAATTGCCTGCGGCGTAGCGGTTGCCCCAGCCGGGACCGGCAATATAGACGGCATCGGCACCGCAGTCTATTGCCGCGATGCCGACCGTCTTGTCACGCGCAGGAGCGAGGAGCTCGAGCGGAATCATTTATTTGAGAGCGGCGAGCGCCTTCTGGGCGTCGGCGCCGAATTTGGGATCGGAAGTGGCCTTGGAATAGTACTCCTTGGCTTTGGCGTTGTTCTTGGCCTGCTGGTAGAGGGCGCCGACGGTGTAGGCTATCTGGCCTGCGTTCTTGGCGGTGGGAGCGGCCTCGAGATACTGCTCGAAGTACTTGATGGCGTCTGCGTTCTTGCCGCCGAGCTGGGAAGCCTGGCCGGCGATCTGGAGAGCCTGGGCGTTGGGGGCGAACTCATTGGCGGTGTTGGCCTCCTTCACTGCGTCTGCATACTTCTTGGCCTTGAGGGAAGCGACGGAGCGCTTGAGATACATCTTGCCGAGCTGGGAGTTGGCGTTCTTCTCCTGGCCGTTGGCTGCAGCGGCCTTGTAGGCCTCTTCCGCTGCGGCGGCGTCGCCCTGGCCCTCGAGGGCCATACCGTGACGGAGGGCAGCCACGCCGTCCTCGGGACGGAGTTCACGTACCTTTGCATAGCCTTCAGCAGCACCGGCGAAGTCCTTGGCGTTGAGCAGGCCGTTGGCCTTGCGGAGCCAGGCCTCGGGGATGAGACCGGCGGCTTCTTCGGCCACTTCGCTTGCTCCGTACTCATTGGCCACGGAGACTGTCTTGTCCAATCCGGCGAGGGCGGCGTCGAAATTGCCGGCCTTGAGCTCGTTCTTGGCTATACGGCTGAGAATGCTGGGAATGACGGTCTTGCAGGTTGCGACAAGTTCCAGTCCTTCTTCTCCGCAGGCCTCGGCCATCTTGAGGGCCTCCTGGAAACCGGAGAGGGCGGTCTGATAATCATCTGCCGCGAGGGAATCGTTGGCGAGCTTGGCAAGCTCGGTGGCGTCTGCCATACTCTGGGCGGACACTACTGCGACTGCTGCAAACAGCGCTGCGATGGAAACTAAGATCTTTTTCATATCTAATAAGGTTTAATTTCGATACCGAAGTGCAAAAATAGCAATTTTTGTTCCAAATTGCTACCTTTGTAAGAATTTAACAAAAAACCGCACAATGACACAGAAGAATTTCCGCCTTGAAAGCGACCTGCTCGGCGAGCTCCAGGTTCCCGCCGACGCCTATTACGGTGTCCAGACCCAGAGGGCCCTCGACAACTACAGGATATCCACCACCAAGATGCTCCACTACCCGGAATACATCATCTCGATGGCCTATGTGAAGATGGCCGCGGCCGAGGCCAACGCCGAACTTGGCGTCCTGGACCGCAAGATAGCGGACGCCATAGTAGCCGCCTGCAAGGAAATAGTGGACGGCAAGCTCCACGACCAGTTCCCCGTAGATATGATGCAGGGCGGCGCCGGCACCTCTGTCAACATGAACGCCAACGAGGTCATCGCCAACCGCGCGCTCGAGCTTATGGGCCACAAGAAGGGCGAATATCAATACTGCTCCCCCAACGACCACGTCAACTGCGCCCAGTCCACCAACGACGCATACCCCACCGCCTTCCGTTACACTTTCGTGCGCATGAACAGGCACCTGCGCGCGAGCCTCGAGGCCCTCATCGCCTCCCTGCGCGCCAAGGGCGAGGAGTTCAAGGACTATATCAAGATGGGCCGTACGCAGCTGCAGGATGCGGTTCCCATGACCTCCGGCCAGGAGTTCAACGCCTTCGCGAACAACCTCGAGGAAGAGATAGCCAACCTTGAGCGCAACGTAGTCCTGCTCAAGGAAATCAACATGGGAGGCACCGCCATCGGTACCGGCCTCAATGCCGTTCCCGGCTTCGCCGAGCTCTGCACCGCCAAGATGTCCGAATTCACCGGCGACACCTTCATCAAGGCACCCGACCTCGTGGAGGCCACTCCCGACACCGGCGCCTACGTGAGCTACAGCGCCGCCCTCAAGCGCCTCGCCGTCAAGCTGTCAAAAATCTGCAACGACCTCCGCCTGATGGCCTCCGGCCCCCGCTGCGGCCTGCACGAAATCAACCTCCCTGCAATGGCCCCCGGTTCCTCCATCATGCCCGGAAAGGTCAATCCCGTCATACCCGAGGTCACCAACCAGGTGTGCTTCAAGGTCATCGGCAACGACACCACCGTGGCCTTCGCGGCAGAGGCCGGCCAGCTCCAGCTCAACGTCATGGAGCCCGTCATCGTGCAGTCCATCCTGGAGAGCCAGACCTGGCTGACCAACGTGATGGACACACTGCGCACCCGCTGCATCGACGGCATCACCGTCAACGCCGACCACTGCTACGAGATGGTCAAGCATTCGATTGGCATAGTTACTGCACTTAACCCGTACATCGGCTACAAAACCTCCACGAAGGTCGCAAAAGAGGCCCTGGAGACCGGCCGCAGCGTATATGACCTCGTGCTCGAGCACGGCTACATGTCAAAGGAGAAGCTGGACGAGGCCCTGGATCCCAAGGCCATGACCGCCTCCCACGAATTCATCAAGTGAGATTCAAAAGCATCATAGTGAGCATCCTCCTGATGCCGCTGGCCCTGGAGCTGGCGGCACAGGGCCTGCCCACCCTTGGTAAAGCTTCTGAAATCACCACCGGAGAACTGCCCAACGGCATCTCCTATTATATCGTCAGCAACAGGTCGCTCCCCGGATTCGCCGACTTCGCCCTGGTCCAGCCTTCGCGCACGGACCGGTCAGGCCCGCGGAAGGACCTCGTGAGCCTCCCCCACTTCGAGCGGCGCCAGCCCTGGCGTTTCCTCGCCGACAACGGCATCCGCTACGGCGAAAGGGGATTCATCCAGCACCTTCGGGACGCCACCGTGATGCGTTTTCCGGACGTTCCCGTCTTCCAGGGCGCCGTTTACGATTCCACCCTGCTGATGCTGATGGACCTCGCACGCCGGTCCGATTACCGCCAGGCCGTCATAGTCAGCGGCGACGTGGACGTATCGGCCGTACGCGAGCGCCTCAGGCTCATGTCGATGACCGTATCGGCCAGGCAGCAGGAGCCTGGCGAGGACACCTACCACTGGCATTCGCAGGATTCTGCCGTAGTTACTACGTCCACAGGCCCCATCGGCAGCATACGGGTGGCATACCGTTCGCCCCGCACCGAACCGGAATACATGAACACCATCCAGCCGCTGATGAGCCGTATGCTGGCGGATGAATTCGGCACCATATACGAACGTCGGATACGCGCCGCATTCGCCCTGAAGGGCATTCCGCTTGCAGGCTGCGGCTTCCGTTACACCGGCAGCGACCAGACCTCCGGGGACGAAATGTTCACCCTCACGGTGGAGACCGCCCCGGAAACGCTCCCCGAAGCCGCGAGAATCATGGCCGGAGTGCTGTCCTCCCTCAACGGTGACGGCGCCACGGAGGAAGAAGTGTCGTTCGCCCGCAGCGCACGTACGGAGGCCATAATCCGCGACGCCGGAAGCATCAGGCTGTCCAACGGCCGCTACGTGGACAAATGCATCTGGTCGTACCTTTACGGCGCCAGCCTTGCATCCGAGGCCTCCCTGGGCACGTTCCTCACCGGACGGCACCTGGACCCAGGCCGCGAAAGGGAACTTCTCAACCGGTACATTTCCGCCGCGATAACCGTCCGCCGCAACATCCACATCCACGCACGCAACACCGTACGCCCCCAGGCCGACAGCGTCTATGCCGTATTCGTCCGGGGCTGGCAGGAGGGCTGCTCCGTCAAGCCGGAAACGCCCATCCAGGCCGACACCACCCTGCTTCGTTCGCCGTCCAGGAAAGTCAAGCTGCGCACCACCGCAAACGATTCGTTCAGCGGCAGCAGGATGTGGACATTCTCCAACGGCATCACCGTATTCTTCAAGAAAACCGCAGGGAAGGGTTCCTTCCACTACGGATATATGGTAAAGGGCGGATGGACCGAGATTGCCGGCATCAACGCCGCCGAATCCGCCTGCGCCAGCGACGTCCTCGCACTGGAGAAGGTTACAGTAATGGACGGAAACTACTGGCGCGAACTGCTGGAAATGAACGGCATAACGCTGACGCCGGAGATTACGGTATCCGATATGCGCTATACCGGCACCGCCCCTTCGGACCGCCTCACCCTGGTCCTCAAGGCGATGCTCTCGATGGCAACCGCTTCGGACGCCGACCCGGAGGCCTTCGAACGCTACTGCCGGGAAAAGGGCCTGAGGGACCGCCGCGACCGCTTTTCCGCCGCCGGCACCCGCGCCAGCCTGGACAGCACGATGTGCCCCGGATACGCCTACGCAGCAGGCAGCATCCCGGGAATGCCCCGCAAGGATTTCGCAGAAAGATTACACAGTTACCACGCCAAAAAGGGCGCCGACTCCCACAATACAACAATAGTCCTGATGGGCGACCTCGACGAGACCACGACCCTCAAAGCCCTCACCCAGATACTCGGGGGCTTCCCCACCGGCCAGCAAAGGGTCATCCGTCCGAGGATGAGTTATCCCCTTCGCGAATGCTGGTCAACGACCTATGCCGCCGGAGGCTGGCGCGACAGGGGCGTGACCGTGGCCCTGGGCGCCCGCTGGCCCTTCAGCGCCGACGGCAATATGACGCTGCGCGTGGCCTGTGCCGCACTGGAGCAGGAACTTGCATCTTCGCTTGCCGGCAAGGGCTACCGATACTCCGTCTCCGGCGAGGCCGACCTGATGCCCGCTGAAAAGGCCGCAATCTACATCAACTGCTACCCGGTACCGGCAGGAGGCCTTCCCGCCGGAATAGTCCCCGCCACGCCCGCCGACGCCCTCAACGCCGTCCGCGCCACCATTGAGCGCCTGGGCAGGGAAGAAGTACGGCCAGACGTGCTCGAGAGGGCCAAAGCCACCGTACTCGCTTCGATGAACTCATACTCGGAAGATACGTCCTACGCCGTCCGGACGCTGCTCTACCGCAACGCCCTCGGGCGCGACATCGGCAGTTCCTTCGAGCCTATGGCAAAGGCCGTAAAAGCGGCCACCGTAAGAGACCTTTTCTCCGCCCTGGACGCCTGCAAGGCCGAATTCGTAGTACGATGAACAATCCTCACGGCACCATCATCCAGATTGGCGACATCCTTGTTTCCGAGGATGTGGTATGCGAATACTTCAGCTGCGATTATGCCGCCTGCAAGGGCGTATGCTGCATAGAGGGCGACGCCGGAGCGCCCCTGGACGAATCGGAACTGCCCGGCCTGGAGCGTGAATATCCCAAATACAGCCCCGACATGACCGAGGCCGGACGCGACGCCGTCGCGCTCAACGGTTTCTTCGAAATCGACCCGGAAGGAGACATAGTCACGCCGCTGGTCCCCGGTTCCGGCGTATGCGCCTTCGCCCGCCTGCGGGAGGACGGCTCCTGCCTCTGCACCATCGAGGCCTGCGGCTGCCGCAAGCCGGCTTCCTGCTCGCTGTATCCGGTGCGCGTAAAGAAATTCAGCAGCGGCGGCATCGGCCTCAACCTGCACCGATGGGATATCTGCAAGCCTGCGTTCGAAAAGGGCCGGCGCGAGGGCATCCGCGCATATCAGTTCCTCCGCAAGCCCCTTACGGACGCTTTCGGGGAAGAGTTTTACGAGGCGCTCTGCGCCGCAGCGGAGCACGTCAATGCTGAGTGACAGGGTTCTCAACCGCGAGATCCTCCGTCTCAGCGTCCCCAGCATCCTGGCCAACATTACCGTCCCCCTGGTAGGAATGGTGGACACCGCACTGGCCGGGCACCTGCCCGGCGGCGAGGCGGCGGCATTCATCGGCGGCATCTCCGTCGGCTCGATGCTGCTCAACCTGCTTTACTGGAACTTCTTCTTCCTCCGGACCGGCACAGGCGGCCTCACGGCACAGGCGTTCGGCCGCAAGGATCCGCACGACTGCGCCAGGATATTCTACCGGGGAATGGGCCTCGCGCTTATTCTTTCCATGTTGCTGCTGGCCCTGCAGGTGCCTATGGTGCACCTGGGAATGCTGCTGGTGAAGTCTTCGCCACGCGTGTGCGAGCTGGCGCTGCAGTACTTCTTCATACGCATCTGGGCCGCTCCGGCGACCGTCTCGCTGATGGTTTTCCGGGGATGGTTCGTGGGGATGCAGGACTCCGTCAGTTCGATGTGGACCGACCTTGTCGTCAACGGGGTCAACGTAGCCGCATCCGTGCTGCTTAGTTTCGGGGCCTTCGGATGGCAGGGACTGGGATTTGCCGGCATTCCCCTGGGAACGGTCGTGGCGCAGTACTGCGGACTGCTGTTCGCTTCGCTCACCTGCCTCGTCAAGTATAAAAACGTGCTCCGGCTGCTTTCCGGGAAGGATTTCACCGGGGTGTTCCATTGGGGACAGATGAAGCCGTTCCTCGCGATGAACGGCAACCTGATGGGGCGCTCGCTGTGCTTCACGGTCATTTATATGGGTTATACCATCATCGCCGCGCGCTTCGGGGACGTGCTGCTGGCGTGCTCGTCGATAATGATGCACCTGCTGATGATATTCTCCTACTTCACCGACGGCTTCGCGTATGCCGGAGAGGCGCTGAGCGGACGCTTCATAGGGGCGCAGGACAAGGTGATGCTGCGCCGCACCGTGAAGTACGTGTTCATCTGGAGCATAGGGGTGTCGCTGCTGTTCGTCGTCCTGTATTACGTGCTCGGAAGGCCCGTGGTGGGCCTTTTCACATCCGATCCGGAGGTGGTTCAGACCTGCAGCCGCTTCCTCCCGTGGCTGCTGATCATGCCGCCGGTGGGATGCGCGGCCTTCACCTGGGACGGCATCTACCTTGGAGCTACCGAATCGGGAAGCCTGTTCCTTTCGATGTCGGGCGCGCTCGCAGGATTCCTGGGAGTATGGTTCCTGTTCGGCCCGTCGGCCGATCCGGGCAGTGACGCCTGCATGCATGTCCTGCTCGCCGCGTACTTCGCACATCTGGCCGTTCGCGCCGTGTGGCTTTCGCTGACCTACCGCAGGAAGGTGCTGGGACGCGTTTAGTCTACGCTTATTTCGTCGATGAAAATGAATGCCGGATAGCCGGCGCCGGGGTGCCATTCAGGAATGGGGCCCAGGTTGACGGCATCCACCCTGACGTAACGGGCCTCCAGGCCGCAGACGGGTACGGAGCAGTCCCAGCGCTGCACTTCCATGTCGCGTTCGGCAACCGGAGTCTGCACCGTGGCGACCTCGGTGTAGTCGGTTCCGTCCGAAGAGACGGAGAATGTGACGCTGCGCGGCATCCAGATCCAGGAACGGGCGTCCTGGCAGAAGCCGGCGGAGAGCCGTGTGAGCGGACGGACGGAACGAAGGTCGACAACCGCGGCAAAGTCGGTGTCCTGATAGCCCTGCCAGCCGCCGGTGCGCCAGTTTGCGCCGCCCTTGCGGCCGTCGATCAGGCCTTCCGGGCCTCCGGCGGTGTATTGGCGGGAGCATTTGGAAAGGACCGTTATGTCCCTGTCGGTGTATATCTTGTTGACGGTGCAGCGGGTCGTGAAACTGCGTTCGCCGCCCTGTTCGGCGTATGCTTCCATCGTGCAGGTTTTGTTAACCGTGAAGGGGCCTGTGTACGGCTCGAAGGGGGCGTCGTCGATGCGGTACAGGATGCTGCCTTCGCCGGCAATCGAGACCTCCATGGAATCGGCGAACATCTCGGAGGGCGTCTCGAACCAGGGGTTGACGGTGATGGTCTTGGGGATATAGGTCATTCCGGGTGCATACGATGGGCTTTTTGCACCCGGAGAGGCCAGATTTCGGCTATCGGGGTGCAAAACGGGTATGGTTTGCCCCCGGAGGCCGGGGCAGTAAGGGTAAAGGCCGAGGGCGCTGAGGACGTACCAGGCGGACATCTGGCCGCAGTCATCGTTACCGCAGAGGCCGTCGGGGGCGGATGTATAGAGTTCTTCCAATATACGGCTGACGGTTTCCGCGGTCCTGCCGGGACGGCCGGCGACGGCGTACAGATAAGGAATGTGGTGCGACGGTTCGTTGCCGTGGGCGTACTGGCCGATGCAGCCGGTAATGTCGGCCTGGGTGCGGCCGGTAGTGCCTTCGGGGGCGTTGAAGAGGCCGTCGAGCCTATTTTCGAAAGCCTGCAGGCCGCCGAGGGCATGGACCAGTCCGGCGACGTCCTGCGGCACGAAGAAGGAATACTGCCAGGAATTGGCCTCCGTGTAATTGTTGTTGACCTCGCGGGGGTCGAACGGAGAGTACCAGCGGCCGTTGAGCCTCGCACGCATGAATCCGGTGGAGGGGTCAAATACGTTGCGCCAATATTGGGCCGAACGCATATAGCGTCCGTATTCTTCCGTCCGGCCGAGGTACTTTGCGACCTGCGCCACGCACCAGTCGTCGTACGCGAACTCCAGAGTCTTGCTCACGCTCTCGTGCTCGTCGTCCGCCAGCACGAGGCCGTTGGCCCGGAAACTCGCCATACCGTGCTCGGGACGCAGGGAACTGGCCACCATGGCCTCGAACGCCTTTTCCACGTCGAAGCCCTTGAGCCCGCGGGCCACGGCATCTGCGATTATCGGGGCCGAATTGTATCCTATCATGCAGTCCGTCTCCCAGCCTGAGAGTTCCCAGACAGGGAGCTTGCCGTTTTCCTCCCGGATGGATATCATCGAACGGATGAAGTCCACCGAGCGATCCGGTTCGATCATGAACAGCAGCGGGTGCTCGCCGCGGAAGGTATCCCAGGTGGAGAATACGGTGTAACGCTCCCAGCCGTCGGCGGTGTGGACCTCTCCGTCCATGCCGCGGTAACGGCCGTCGGCGTCGGAATACAGGGACGGATGGATGCCGGTATGATACAGCGCCGTATAGAAGCGGCGCCGGTGTTCGCGGTCCTTCCAGGGGCATTCGAGTTTGCCGAGATATGCGTTCCAGGCATCCCTGGTGGACTTTCTGAGGGCGCCTATGTCCGACGGATACTCCGACTGCAGGTTGGCCCTGGCCCCTTCCTCCGATACGCTGGAGATGGCGGCGCGAAGGGTAATCCTGCGGCCTCTGAACGTCAGGCGAGCCACCTTGCCACCCTCGAGCAGTTCCGTTTCGGCAGGTTCGGAGAATTCAATATAGAAATATAACTGCTGGCCGCGGGCCCAGCTGGAGGAGACGCGCTTGCCGCTGATCCAGCCGGGGCCGAAATGGATGGCGTAACCGTCCAGGGGGTCGCGGTGACGCAGGTCAACCGTAAGCACCGCCGGGCCCTTCGGGAATGTGTATTCGTGCATCGCGACGCGGCGGCCGGCGGCAAGGCGTACGCCGATTCCGTTGCCCAGGCGCACCTCGTACCAACCTGGCTCCGCCTTTTCATTTTTATGGCTGAAGCGGGACGGGCCGTCGCCGGGGGTGACCAGCACGTCGCACCAGTCGTCGCAGCCGGTGCCGCTAAGGTGCGTGTGGCTGAATCCGTAGATGAGGCTGTCGGAGTAATGATATCCGCTGCAGCCGTCCCAGTCGCCGGCGCGCGGACGGGTGTCGGGGCTGAGCTGAATCATTCCGAACGGGGCTACGGCCCCCGGAAACGTGTGTCCGTGGGCGTCAGTCCCCACAAACGGGTCGGCGAAACGGGTGAGGAGGGAGAGGATCAGAATCAGTGTCGTCATACAGAGACAAAAATAATAATTATATTTGGCGTATGAAACGTTTCATCCTTGCAGTCATCACCTTCTTTGCCTGCTGTGCCGCACCGGCGCAGAACTACGGCAAGTATTATACAGACCTTCCTATTGCCCTTACGCCTCCCGAGGCACCCGTCATCCCGGATTATTCCGTATGCCTGACCGACTTCGGCGGCGTCCCCGACGGCGTCACGCTATGCACAGAGGCCTTTGCGAAGGCCGTTTCGGCACTGACGAAGAAGGGCGGCGGACACCTCGTCGTGCCTGCCGGAGTCTGGCTTACGGGCCCCATCGTCCTCAAGGACCGCATCGACCTGCACCTTGAGAAAGGCGCGTTCGTGCTGATGTCCCCGGACCGCAAGCTTTTCGTTCGCGACGACGGCAAGGTCATGCCGGGAATCAGCGCCAGCAAGCGCAGCGATGTGAGCATCACCGGCGAGGGCATCATCGACGGCAACGGCGAATGGTGGCGCGCGGTCAAGCACGGAAAGGTCAGCGACGTGGAATGGAAGGACTACCACCGCATGGGCGGCACCGACGTATCGGACGGCTCGCTGTGGTATCCCTTCGACCTGAAGCACGTCGACAACATCGCCCCCGACCTCAAGTCGCAGGAGCGTATGCGTACGCATCTTGTGCGCCTTACTGATTGCCGGAAGGTGCTGGTCAGCGGCGTCACCATCCAGAATTCTCCCAAATTCCATCTGGTGCCGCAGCGCTGCTCGCAGGTGGCGATAGTCGGGGTGACAGTCCGCTGCCCCTGGAACGCCCAGAACGGTGACGGCATCGACCTGATGCACAGCAGCGACGTGCTGGTGGCCGACTGCACCGTGGACGTGGGCGACGACGGCATCTGCCTCAAGGCCGGAGGAGGCCCCAAGGCGGCTGCT
>JAEEGL013199889.1_pt1 | contig 18299 bp, 9 predicted proteins | sample 9134231 | NCBI WGS metagenome assembly JAEEGL01 (sample SAMN16246548, study PRJNA631951) | gut metagenome | biome: gut microbiome; feature: rumen; material: fiber-attached | host: Bos | place: Iran: Karaj | collected 2018-10 | reverse complement strand
CTCCACAAGGATACAAAGGAAAAACGCTCCATCGACTGCGGATGCTGCGGATATAACTCCTGTCATGATATGGCAGTTGCCATATTTAACGGTTTCTCACACCATCATAACTGCGTTCATTACATTAAAGACAGGGCTTATGAGGAAAAGGACAAGGCCATTGCCCTGGCGGATGAGGTAAAACTTGCCCATGACGAGATGAACACGAGGAAGGGTGAATTTGCGGATAAGATCGGGCAGAATTTCGGAAAGCTTAAGGATTCACTGGATCAGATAGAAAAGATCAGTTACGAGAATGCAGCCAGGACCGAGGATATCTCCGAAGCCATGGCGAGGGTGGATAGCTTCGCAAAGAACCTGGAGGAGATCATATCCGATATAAGCGGTTACCTTGATAAGCTGGATGCCAACGATCAGAATGTCATCGCGATCTCCAACCAGACAAATCTTCTGGCACTCAATGCTTCGATTGAAGCGGCCCGCGCAGGTGAAGTGGGCAGAGGCTTTGCCGTAGTTGCAGAGGAGATAAAGAAGCTTGCTGATGAATCAAAGAGCACAGCTGATGACAGTAATAAGAATAACAACGGTATCAAGGAGACCATAGGTCATCTGATAGAAGAAAGCGATAAGCTTAAGGACATCATAGACCGTGTAAATGACAGCGCCGACAGCTTTATATCCTCTTCCGGTGAGACTTCCGAATCCGTAAATATGATGAAAGGCATGACTGAAGAAGTCGAAATGTCCTTAAAGAAGGTATTTGAGGATTAGTTATATAACTTATGAAAGACCATATTAAGAAGATCCTTCTGATCGCGGTTCCCATCATGCTATCGAATCTCATTTCGCAGCTGCAGATGATGATCGACCGTGTGTTTATCGGAAGGCTGTCCATTGAGAGTATGAGTGCGGTGAGCAACGCCTCTACTCCCATGTGGACCACAATGAGTACTATTTTTTCTCTTACTACAGGGGCCACCATACTGGTGAGCCAGGCCTACGGGGCAGACGAAAAGGAAAAAGCGAGAGATTTCCTGGCATCGGTATTTAAGTATAATAACGTGCTGGGATTTCTTTTGTTTCTCTTTTGGCTGCTGATCCCCCAGACCGCATTTCATTTGATGGGAGTGGATGAGAGCATAATCGGAATGAGCATTGATTATGCTAGATATTTCTCTCCGATCTTCATACTGACGGGTATAGGCGCATCCGTAAGCTGTATGCTGCAGGTGAGCCAGAAGACCCGGATAATGATCTGGTACGGCCTGTCCAGGTCCCTTACCAATGTGTTTTTAGATTATGCCATGATCTTCGGTAACTTCGGTTTTCCCGCCATGGGGGTAAAGGGAGCGGCCCTTGCCACAACTTTAGCAGAGTTATTGGGTGACCTTATAGTCCTTACATATGTACTATTTTCTAAGGACCTGCCTCTGAAACCTTCTTTCCTACGGATACTTACTTCCAGGTTCATGCCCTATGTGGATACGGTTAAATACGGTATTCCTGCAGCCTGTGAGGATTTCGCCTGGAATTTCGGAAACCTCTATCTTATTGCCATGCTGAATAAGGTTTCCATAGCGGCAGCGGGCATACACTCCATAATCTTCGGAGTGGAATTGATCGCGGTAGTATTGGTGGGGTCCATAGGAACCGCTACCCTTACCCTTTCCGGATATGAGACCGGGAAAAAGAACAGGAACGGGGTCTGGGAGGTGGTTATGAGCTCCATGCTGCTCTGCGGTGTGATAGACATATTGAATCTCATGCTCTTCCTTATCTTCCCGGGTCAGATACTGGGCCTCTTTACCAGGGATTCCGCGGTTCTCACTGTGGCGCCCTTATATCTGCTGATCGTCGGCCTGGATCTCTTCCCGAAGAGCGGAAATATAATAGTCGGTTCCGGTATAAAGGGTTACGGAGAGCCCTCCTGGATGTTTAAGACCCAGCTTTTCGGCACCTTCTTTGTGATAGCCATGAGCTCTGTGCTGGTCATGGTCTTCCACAAGGGTATAATGGAATTGTTTATTCTGGTGGTAGTAGATGAGAGCCTCAGGCTGATCCTCAATTTCCTGAAACTCCGCCGGATAAGGCAGAAGGATTGAAAGGGATGAGCTTTATGCTCTCCCTTTTGTATAGAAAGTAGCGCTGCTGCCGGAAGTCCGTTTACTCTCATAGGCGCAGCTGTCAGCTTGCTTATAGAGTTCTTCAAAGGTGAACTGGTCTTCGGGTCTGTAAAATGATACGCCGATGCTGATCTCGATGGGAACATCCCCCATTTCTTCGATACGGATTTCAGACACATGTTTTAAGAACCTGTCTATGATTATCTCGCCGCCTTCCCTGGTGTATACCATGGGCGCGAAGGCAGCAAATTCGTCTCCCCCAAGACGCATCATCACGTCATTATTCCTGAAGGCTCTTCTCATGCATTCAGCGATGGAGATCAGTACCTTGTCTCCTGCAGCATGGCCGTAGGTGTCGTTTATGGATTTGAATTTATCCACATCAAGGAGCATGAACATACCGCCGTCCCCGGATAAAAGCAGCTTCTGTACTTTGTTTTCACCGCTTCCTCTGTTATTGATACCGGTCAGGCTGTCTGTTTCGGAGAGGAAAAGCAGCCTGTCCCTTGCCTTCTTCTCTTTATCGATGGTCTCCACCATAAAGAGGACGCTAAGCAGAGTGCCGTCATTGTCCCTTTCCGCAACGACAAAGCGGGCGCGGTTCCATTCCTTCTCGGGATTCATGAATTCACAGGTTATGGTATTTGATCTCCCGAGCCTCTCATTTAAGGTGCTGAAATCGGTGAAATGAAGGATGTCTTCTCTGGACCGGTCATCCGAGCGGAGTATGACGATATTCTTCATGAGGTTGGCGGCCTCCGAACGCTTTTCCCCCACTATATTTGTGATCCTGTCAGATAAGCAGTTTATCTCTTCGAAGGTATCCTCTGGCAGATTTATCTTATACATGAGAAGGTAGATGGAGGAAACGGATTTCAGGTCGCTGTTATATTTTTCAGCCTCAACACGCCTGCGGTTTATCGTAAAGAGGACATGGAAGATCAAAAGGGTTCCGATCAGCCCGACAAGAACGCTTATGAAAAAGGCGGTGAATATCCTGGCAAACATCTTCTGGGCCCTGGTCACCGAAAGCATGTACCAGCCTCCACCAAGGTCCATGGCATATACTATGTATCTGCTTCCCTCGTAATCTAAGGTGAAATCCATTTTATTACTGATCAGAAGTTTCTGGGCGATGACAGCGGAAGGGTCATAGATCTCTTCTAAATAGTTCTTTCCCAGTTCACCGGGGTCTGAGTGAGCTACCACACAGCCGTCGTCATCTAAGACTATGACAGCGCTGGCGTCATCATCCTTGGTTATCAGCTTTTCCGTTATATCCTGGATCTGATTGATCTTTATATCAATGCCCACAACACTTTCGCCGTCGGAAAGAAGCTGGCATATGGTCACTATCTTATCCCCGGTCATCATATCGACGTAGGGCTCCACATAGGTGAGCTTTCCCTGCTTTGCCCGTGCTTCTTTATACCAGGGCCTTTCCGTGGGGATAAAGTCTTCATCCGGAACCCAGAGGGAACCGTCTAAATACTCTCCTTTGATAAAACCATAGATACCCGTGGTCTCAATATCGGTAAGGGTCTCCAGTTCGTCGGTCTCCCGTATTAAAAAGTCCAGTATTTCCTTATTTGAAGCCTTTGTCCGGAACATATCCTCAATGTTATAGGACATGGATTCAAGTATCCTTATGCCGGGAATCAGGAAATCATCCAGCTCGGCTGAGTACTGGAGAAGGGTGGACTTTGCCCTGTATTCTATGTTTTCGGTGGTAACTTTGTAGATCACCCTGTAATTAACGTAGATCAGGATGATAAAGAGAACGGGAAGCAGCAGATACATCAGCGAATAACCCGGGTGTATATGCCTCAGGTATTCCCGCTGGCTGATCTTTGTCTTAATATTCTTTTTTCCCCTTTTACCTACACTCATACTGCATATTTTAGCAAATTATCTCTATACAAACAAGAACAGACTTGGGATCATTGGGCTTAAAAAACAACTGGTATTTTTTGCCGGATGGTGGTATAATGTGCGTCATATGTATAAGTGATCTTACAGGCTGGTATCCGGCAGGCGGGGTACCGGTCTTATGGTGCGCCTGTAAAGGGAAATACGAGATGCTTGAATTAAAAAATGTATCCTTTTTAGTAAGTGATACTGACAATGATAAGGAAATAATAAGGGATGTGAGCTTTGAGGTGCCGGATGGTGAACTGATCGCCATTACCGGACCGAACGGAGGCGGCAAATCCACTCTGGCAAGGCTTATCGCAGGTATAGAAAAGCCTACTGATGGCCGGATATTTTATGACGGTGAGGATATCACTTCCATGTCCATAACGGACAGGGCGAAGAAGGGCATAGGCTTCGCCTTTCAGCAGCCTGTGAGGTTCAAGGGAATACAGGTCTTTGACCTTATAAGGCTGGCCTCCGGAAAGAGTATCTCCATGGCGGATGCCTGCAATTACCTTTCGGAGGTGGGACTCTGCGCCAGGGATTATATTGACAGGGAAGTAAATGCAAGCCTTTCAGGCGGGGAGCTTAAGAGGATAGAGATCGCCACGCTTTTGGCAAAGAAATCAAGGCTTTCCGTATTTGACGAGCCTGAGGCGGGGATAGACCTGTGGAGCTTTCAGAATCTCATCAATGTTTTCCATAGCATGAGGGAAAATATAAAGGACAGCTCCATACTGATCATTTCCCATCAGGAGAGGATACTGGAGATAGCTGATGAGATCATCGTTCTGAAGGATGGGCAGCTCAGCATAAAAGGCAGCAGGGATGAAGTACTGCCTCATATACTGGGAACCGCTTCTGCGGTGCCTGAATGCAAAAAGATCGGTACCCAGGGAGGTGACGCCGGATGCTGAAGCTTGATGAGATACAGAAAAGGCTGTTAAAGGAAGTGGCGGATCTCCATAAGGTACCGGAGGGCGCCTATAATATCAGATCCAACGGAAAGTCCGCGGCCAGGGAATCTACGGAAAATATCGAGATAGTCCCCAGGGAAGACGGCCAGGGACTCACCGTAAATATAAAGCCCGGGACAAGGAATGAAAGCGTTCATATCCCGGTGGTAATGACTGAGAGCGGACTTAAGGAGACCGTTTACAATGACTTCTACGTGGGAGAGGGCGCGGATGTGGTCATTGTGGCGGGCTGCGGAATAGATAACTGCGGAGCCCAGGACTCTGAGCATGACGGTATCCACACTTTCCATGTAGGCAAAAATGCAAAGGTCAAATATGTGGAAAAGCATTACGGTTCCGGCGAAGGAAGGGGAAAGCGGATCCTCAACCCGGAAACCGTGGTTTATCTTGAAGAAGACAGCACCATGGAAATGGAGATGGTGCAGATAAAGGGCGTAGATGATACTGACAGAACCACAAAGGCGGAGCTTAAAAAGGGCTCGAAGCTGGTTGTCAGGGAGAGGCTCATGACACATGGGGAGCAAAGGGCCATCAGCACCTATGATGTGGAACTGAACGGGGAGGATTCCAGTGCAGACGTGGTATCCCGTTCCGTTGCAAGGGACACTTCATATCAGAAATTTGACGCAAAACTCGTAGGAAATGCGGCATGTTCGGGACATACCGAATGTGATTCCATAATAATGGACAGCGGACGGATCCTTGCTGTTCCGGGGCTTGAAGCAAATAACGTGGATGCGCAGCTCGTACATGAGGCGGCCATCGGTAAGATAGCGGGAGACCAGATCATAAAGCTTATGACTCTGGGACTTACCGAGGCTGAAGCCGAAGAGCAGATAATAAACGGATTTTTGAAATAGGGTAGAGTAAGAATTGAAACTTTCAGGGGTGTTGTCATTTAAATGCAGACGGCTTTCTGCCGTTATTGCCACATTGCTTATCCTTACGGGAACCATTGATCCGGTTGTCGTAGTTTTTGCGTCTGAAAAAACCTCTGTAAGCGTCAATGCCGGGGAAATCCCGGATACTCCTGACAGTACTTCGGGAAATGAAAGTTTCAGTGAGACCCGGGAAATAAAGAACAAAGAGGATCTTTTACTTCTTTCCGAAAAGAGCAGGGACGAATCCTATACAAAGGGAGTCCGCTATATCCTTACTGATGATATAGATCTTGAAGATTCACCTTTTACCCCCATATCAATATTTGCCGGGACCTTTGAAGGAAACGGTCATGAGATCAAAGGCTTATATATCTCCGAAAGGCAGTATAAGACCGGCTTTATAAGGACCATTACCGCTGAAGGCCGGATCATAGATCTGGATATGGAAGGTACGGTATGGCCTGCAGGTGAAATGTCGGATATAGGAGGCATTGCAGGAGAAAATTACGGCACCATAGAAAACTGCAGTTTCGCAGGATCCGTTATCGGTACGGAAGTGACAGGGGGAATAGTGGGCCACAATATGGAAAGCGGCCGTGTACTCCGTTCTGTCAATACCGCTTCCGTCAACGCCATGAGAAGGACCGGCGGGATAGCCGGATTTAACGAGGGACTGATACAGTCGTCGGAGAATAAGGGAGAGATAAACGCCATAAGGAAAACCGCCCATGAGATCAATACGGGAAGGGAAGAAGAGGAAGAAAATGCTTTAGACAGGCTTATCCCCGATACGCTGGATATAAAGGATGACGATCTATATGAGAAATATGATAACGGCTTAAAGGTAAATTATACCGGAGGAATTGCGGGAGTATGCTCCGGATCCATCACGGATTCCGTTAATACCGGTGTTGTGGGTTATCCCCATATGGGATATAAGACCGGCGGTATTGCGGGCTATGACAGGGGCGTTATTTCAGGCAGCAGGAATTTAGGCATCGTATATGGAAGAAAGGATGTGGGAGGCATAGCCGGGCAGTATGAACCCTTAGCCATAAACATCTATTCCGAGGATTCACTTTCGAAGGCCGGGGACGCCCTTACGGAACTGTCCGACAGGACAGAGGAACTGCATAAGAGTTTCGGGGCCGAAGATGATAAGGCTCAGGCCAATATCGACGCAGTCAGGAATACTTCCGATGCCCTGCGGCAGGTGATAAAGAATTATAAGGAATATTACAGGTGCAAGGATGACTCTGTTGAAAGGGAGATACGTTCCAGAACCGACAGTATAAGGGCCATCACCGATTCCATAGACATGGGAAGCTATGACAGGGATACCAGGGACGCCCTGCAGGAGATAATTAACAGTTCCGAAGATATCAATAAGCTCATAGATGCGGCAGCCGAGGCCCGGGGAGCCGGTATACAGCCGGATATGACAAATTACCTTTCTAAGATATCCGGAATGGTAACAGGACTCAATGCTTCCTTTGACACTCTTTTAAGCAAAGCCATAGCTGCAAATAAGGACGGGAAGGCGCTGAAAAAAGACCTGGAACATTTAAGGGATGAAGGCAACAGCCTTGACGACTATCTCCGGGGCTGTATTGATGATTATAAAAAGGATTTCAGGATCACCAGTGACGATGTGAAGGGCTATGTGGACAGATTGTCCGTGGAAACGGACCGGCTCTTTGACGGATTAAAGGACAGTGACAGCGAGCTCAGAAAAGATGTGGATGGTCTTATCTCATCCTTAAATGTGTTTAACGACAGCCTTTCCGGAAGCTATAAGGAAATACAGGAAGAGCTGCAGAAGATATACGATACCGACGGGAAGGAAGATGTTTTTGAGGACCTTTCGGATAACCCGGACGACACCCTTAAAAAAGGCATACTTTCCTACTGCTATAATTACGGCGATATAGAGGCCGACATAAACGGGGGCGGCATCGCAGGTATCATAACCGATGAATATGATCCCCAGTCGGATTTTGAAGTGGTGTCCGGAGGTCAGATAAGCTTAAATTACGACAGATACGAGAAGGCCACTATCTTAGGATGCAGGAACGAGGGCGACGTCACCGTAAGGAACGACTGCGCCGGAGGAATAGTGGGGAGAGCGGATCTTGGTGCAGTGATCTCATCCGCTAATTTTGGAAGGGTGGAATCCACCGACGGAGATTATGCGGGGGGTATTGCAGGCAGAAGCGCCTTTGTCATAAGGGACTGCAATTCCATGTGCGAGGCGATCAGCATGAAATATGCGGGCGGCATAGCGGGAATGGCCCATACCCTTAATAATAATGTGTGTCTTTCCGCAGTGGATCCCGAAAGGGAATTCCATGGCGCTGTGGCAGGAGACACGGACAATGCGGATCTCGATAAAAAGGACAAGGGAAGCGTAAGCGGAAATATCTTTGTTTTCAGAGGCCTGGGTGCCATAAACGGAGTGACGGACAGAAACGAGGCTGAAGCCGTGAGCTACAGCGAGCTCTTAAAAAGAGAGGGCATTGCAAAAGACTTCAGCGAGATGACCGTGACCTTTAAGATCGACGGCCGGATGGTAAAAAGGATAAGGGTTCCCTACGGCGGAAGCGTAAGGGAAGATGAGTATCCTGCCATATATGAAAATCCGGAAGGAAAGTTCGGATACTGGGAAGAGAAGGACTTAAGCCGCATCGAACAGAATATGACGGTGAATGCGGTGTTTGTTGATTATGTGACCACCGTGGCGGCAGGAGATCCGAAGCAGCCGGACATGATAGTGGGCGGAAAGTTTTATGACGGAACTGTTCTGAAGCTCACGGAAGAAGAGAGAGAGCCGGAAAATACAGGCGGAGTTTACAGGGCTGTGAGCTTTTCCTTAGACAGCAGCTACGGATTCCCGGAAAACGGGAGCCTGACCGCAAGATATCACATGAAGAGCGACAGGGATAAAAATGCTGTTGTACTTCTTTCGGACGGTAAGGATTACAGGGAAGCAAAGTTAAGGACTGACGGAGATTATTTTGTATTTGATACGGAGGGCGAAGATACTTTTTATCTTTCAGACTCCGAAGAAAAAAGAGCTTTTTATATCCTTCCCCTTGTGGGGGCAGCAATACTGATTGCCATAGCAGTCATTGTCGTATTTTTTAATCTAAGAAAGAAAAAGGCGATGAAAAATGGATGAAAACAAGAACATAATGTACAAATTATCTGCATTTATCGTGGACAGACGGAAGGCTTTCCTTCTGCTCTTTGCCCTTGCAGTGATCTACTGCCTTGTCCGTATTAATGATGTGCAGGTGGAAAATGACGTTACAAAATACCTTCCGGAGGAGACGGAGACCAGGCAGGGCGTGGACATAATGGACAGTGAGTTCGAGACTCACGGTTCCGCAAAGATCCTTCTTGCGAACATCACATATGATCAGGCGCTTATCGTGGCAAAGGGTCTTGAAAACATTGAGGGTGTTGACACCGTAAAATTCTACGATGAAGGCAGTGAAGATTATAAGGACTCTTCTCTTGAGGATTATTACAAGGATTCGGCAGCCCTTATCACATTGTCCTTTGAGGAAGAGGAGGATACGGAGCTTTCCCAGAGAGCCATTGCCGAGGTTAGGGATTACGTGCAGGAGTATGATTCCTATGTCTATACTACGGTGGATTTAGACGAGTCGGCGGAATTAAGGAAGGATGTGCTGAATATCCTGATAGTTGCGGTATTTGTCATTCTTGCCGTGCTGCTCTTCACTTCATCTACATACGCCGAAGTACCTATCTTCATGCTGACCTTTATTACTGCGGCGATACTTAATAAGGGCACGAATTATATCTTCGGGACCGTATCTTTCATCTCGAATTCGGTTGACATAATATTGCAGCTGGCCCTTGCTATAGACTACGCCATCATTCTGTTCCACAGATATATGGAGGAACATGATAAGGGGCTGGAAGCCAGGGAGGCTATGATCACAGCCCTGAGCAAGGCTATTGTTGAGATTTCATCCAGTTCCCTGACAACCATGTCCGGCATGGTTGCTCTGGTATTCATGCAGTTCAAGATCGGAAAGGACTTAGGCCTCGTACTCTGCAAGTCGATCCTCTTTTCCATGCTGGCAGTATTCTTCTTCATGCCCGCCCTTATCATGTGGTTCAGGAACAATATTGATAAGACCAGGCACAAAAGCTTCGTGCCGAAGATCACCGGCTGGGGAAAGTTCATATGCCGTACAAGGCATGTATTTCCCATAATATTTGTGCTGGTGATAATAGTAGCTTTCAGGCTTTCCCACACGGCCACCTATATCTTTGATAAATACACGGCAAGAGGACCGAAGAAAACCCCTTATATCGAGGCAAAGGACAGGATAGACGAGACCTTTGAGACCGGTAATAATTTAGCGATAATCCTGCCGAAGGGTGATTATGGAAAGGAAGCTGCCATAATCAGTGACTTAAAGAGCAGGGAATATATAGGAGATGTGCTGGCCCTTGCCAACGTTGAGGTTGGGGACAACATGGAATATGTGCTGACGGACAGCGTGACCCCCAGGGATTTTGCGGAGATCGCGGATGTGGATGCGGGACTTGCAAAGCTCCTTTATACGGTGTACGCCCAGGATAAGGAGGTCTACGGCGCCTTTATCGACGGTATAGATGAATACCGGGTTTCGGTTCTGGATCTAATAGACTTCATCTATGAAAAGAAGGAGGCAGGTGCCTTCAACCTGAGTGACAGGCAGAGTGAGGACTTAGATGATATCCATGATCAGATAGAGACTGCCAGAGTGCAGCTTGAGAGTGAGGAGCATTCCAGGATAATCTTTAACCTGAAGGGAAAAGTAGAGGGACAGGACACCTACAGTAAGGTGGACGATATAAGGAAGATGGCCCAGTCCTATTATAAGGACAGGATATATGTGGTGGGAGACCCCACTGCGGCTTCTGATCTCTCCAGCTCTTTCAGCAATGACAATCTGGCTATCAGCATACTTACCGCCTTTTTCGTGGGAGTTATATTGCTGTTCACATTCCAGAGCATAAGCCTTCCCTTCATATTGCTGATAACCATTCAGGGAAGTATATGGATCAATTTTGCCATACCCCATATAACCAATAATCCCCTGTATTTCCTGGCTTACCTTATCGTCTGCTCCATACAGATGGGTGCCACCATTGACTACGCCATAGTTATTACGAACAGGTATGTTACCCTGAGGCAGGAGATAAGTAACAGGAATGAACTTGTAATAAGATCCTTAAATGAGTCTTTCGCGACCATTGTAACTTCCGGGACCATTTTGACGGTCTGCGGTTTCCTGGTGGGAAATCTCACCAGTAATGCGGTCATATCCAATATGGGAGACGCTCTGGGAAAGGGTACGCTCTTAAGTATTTTGATGGTAATGACCATACTTCCGCAGCTCCTCTATTTCTTTGATCCCATAATCGATAAGAGCTCCTTTAAGGTAAAGACTCCGGAATTGGGCGATGGCCTTGCGGGTACTGCCCTTAAGAAGACCGCCGGTACCGTTATATTGAACGGTAATGTGAACGGTTATTTTTCAGGTTACATCTTCGGTGAATTTAAGGGCACCATGAACGGAGATATGGATCTTACCCTGAGAAGGGGAAGTTCGGATGAAGTGAAGGCCGGAGAAGAGGATGTATAAGCTTTTCAGCAAAACATCAAAGGTTTTATGCGCGATTCTTGCACTGGAAGCCGTGCTTTTATGCTTCCCCACAGGGGGAGGTCTTTTTGCTACGCCCGTATCCGTTGAAGAGGAGATATCCACCCCGGAGGAGCTTATGGCCCTTTCGGAGGGATCCGGGGACGATTCCCTGACCTTAGGAAAAACCTATGTGCTTACGAATGACATAGACCTCTCCGGAAAGAAGATGGCTCCGGTACAGGTGTTTGGCGGAGTGTTTGACGGAAAGGGACATACCATTAAGGGCTTTTCCTATTCCGGCAGGCAGTCGGGGGTAGGGCTTTTCCGCACAGTTATAAAGGGCGGGGAGGTCAGGAACCTGAGTCTGGAAATAAACATGCAGCCCACGGAGGACATGAAGAATGTGGGAGGCATTGCCGGCATAAACTACGGCCTTATAAAAAACTGTACGGTGAAGGGTTATATCCTGGGCATCGAGGCTGCAGGGGGTATAGCCGGAAGAAATATGAAGAGCGGGAGCATCGATTCCTGCGTCAATGTGGCAGAGGTCCACGGCATGCGCCGTACCGGGGGCATTGCCGGATATAACGAGGGCAGCATTGTCTTATGTGAGAACAGGGGAGAGATCAATGCTATCTCCGACACTGCCTGGGAGATAAAGGACAAACGGATCAAAGAACAGGATGCCGATGAAGAAGAGGAGGAGCAGAATATTGAAAAGCTTATCCCGGATAACATGGACATCATGTATGACGACTTAAAGGATGCCCTGAAGAGCGATCTGGAAGTGAACTATACCGGAGGCATCGCAGGAGTCAATTCCGGAGAGATCATAAAAAGTGATAACTACACGAAAGTGGGCTACCCCCATTTGGGATATAAGACAGGCGGCATCGTGGGCTATGAGCGCGGCCTTATAGACAGCTGTAAAAATACGGGCACTGTTTCCGGAAGAAAGAATGTGGGAGGTATCGCCGGACAGCTGGAACCTCTGATAGAGGATGATTTCAGCGAGGACTCCTTTAAGAGAGCCCAGGATGAAGCGGATAAGCTGGTGGGAAAGATTACGTCCCTCCAGGATTCAGTCAAGGATAAGGACGACGATATTCAGGATAAGACTGACAGGATAAGGAATGATGCGGATTCCCTCCGGGGCTCCATCTACGGCTACAGGGATTATTACCGTATGAAGGATGACGACATGGAGCAGAAGATGCGGACTCATACTTCAGAGATCCGTTCCATCTTAAACGGCATGGATGTCAACATGAATACGACGGAGGCCAATGACGCCCTTAAGGGACTTAAGAATGACCTGGATGATATAGACAAGCTGATGGAAGGAGCGGAAAAGGCGGTCTCAAACGGAGTGGATGTAGATATGACCGAATATCTCTCCTCCGTAAGAAAGCTGTCCCACAGCATGGATCAGGAGATTGATACCCTGCTTAAAAGCGCTCAGAAAGCCGGAAAGGAATATAACGGCATTAAGAATTCCGCCTCTTCCCTCCGGAACAGCAATAATGCTTTTGATGATTTTCTAAGGGGTACCTATGACAGCTATAAGAGCGACATAAGGGGAACGGACGACGATCTCACGGCCAGGATAGATTCCATAGCTTCAAATATGGATGAATTAAGCGATTCCCTTAAAAAAGCGGACGGGGTCATAAGGGATCAGATGGACGGCATCACCTTTTCCATTACTGAACTCAGCGACAGCATCAATTCCGGTCTGGATGAAGCCAGGGAGGAGATAGATTCCTTAAGGAATAATAAGAGCATAAATGATCTCTATGATGATGCATCCGATAAGAATGATGTTTCTCCCGGACGGGGAAAGATTACCGTATGCTTTAACGAAGGTGACATCATCTCCGATATCAACGGCGGAGGCATAGCAGGCATGGCGGATTCCGACTTCGATATCCAGTCGGATCTTGAAAGGGAATCCTCCGGGGATGTGAGCCTGATCCATAATAAGACGAAGACTGCCATCATAGCAGGCTGCAGAAACAGCGGGGCTGTGACGGTTAAGAATGATTGCGCCGGCGGTATAGTAGGCAGCATGGATACAGGAGCAGTTGAGAGCTCAGAGAATTTCGGCCCTGTAACCACCATAGACGGAGACTATGCCGGAGGCGTTGCGGGAAGCAGTGCTTTCACCATAAGGGATTCCTTTTCCATGGCTCCCGTGTCCGGAAACAGGTATGTGGGAGGCATAGCAGGTTACGGCAGAAATCTTATAAATAATAAGGCTCTTGCCACCATCTCTGCAGGCGTAAAGGAAAAGTACGGTGCCATAGCCGGAGATGTGAATACGGAAGATTCCACGGTTTCCGGGAATATCTTTGTGGATGAATCGGTGGGAGCCGTGAATGCCCTTACCTTTGAGAAGGAAGCTAAGGCCGTGAGCTATGAGGAGTTTAAGGATCTTCCCGGAGTTCCGGTGGAAGCGGGAATGATGAAGGTCACCTTCATATCCGAAGGGGAAGTTGTGGAAACCCTGAAGGTTCCTTATGGGGGCTCAGTTCCGGAGGAAGATTATCCCCCTCTTCAGAGCAGGGATAATAAATTCGGCGTATGGGAGACAAAGGACTTAAGTGATATAAGGCAGAATACCATAGTCAATGCAGTATTTGTTTCCTATGCCACCACCATAGCGTCAAAAGAGCCCTTCCCGGTGCTCCTTATCACAGGCATGTTCCATAAGGACGCCTGGGTTTCTTATGAGAAAGAAGAGACAGAGAACAGGAAGGAAGATCTTCCGGAGGGCTTTACCTCTGTCCTTGGAAAATATGAGTTTAAGATAATGACAGATTATAAGGGGCCTGATGAAGAGGTTTATTTAAGGCTCCTGGCAGATGATCACAATAAAGAGGACAGCGCCGCGGTAAGAGCGGAGGATGGCAGCTTTAAGGTATTAAACACCACAAGAGACGGCCGCTATATGGTATTCCCCTATACTCCCGATAATGGCAGCGGGGAATTCTATATCCTGAAAGCCGCTCCCGACAGAAAGAAGGAGATCTTAACAGGTGCCGCTGTGCTCATAGTCCTGATACTTCTCCTTATCTACCTGGTAAAAAAGGAGAGAAAAAGAGCTGCGAAGGCTAAATTGAAGGAGTCTGAAGAAAAAGAAGAGTCTGAAAAGAAAGATATTTCAGAAGAGAAATAGTTTTATGATAAACGTCAGATAAATTTGTTTTGTATTACGACAGAAAAAAGCTCCGGAGTAGGCCGCCCCGAAGCTTTTTTCAGAAATCATTATGGCAAAATGTCCAGTGGACATTTTGCGGGCACGCTTTGATGCGCCGAGCGCATCAGTGCCCCGTACAAAATGCCCAATGTTTTTAATTTACATTTCTACGGTAACCTTGTATTCCTTGACGTTTTCGTCATAAGGGATCACGGTGCTGCCGCTTATCTCCTGACCGTTGACAATCAGTTTCTTAACTCCCTTTTCACTTCCGTTGGTGTGTACTTCTATGTCGTAAGAAGCATTCCTGTATTCCCTGTGGATCTTAAAGTCACCGAAATCGGAAGGGATGCAGGGATCGATGCTGAGACCCTTAAGTGTGGGATATACGCCCAGGATGTACTGGGATATATCGGTAAAGGTCCATGCAGCAGTTCCTGTGAGCCAGCTGTTCTTGCCCTGTCCGAAGAATTTCGCATCCTTTCCGGCAACCATCTGTGAATAAACATAGGGCTCGGTCCTGTGGATATCGCTTATCTCCTCAAGGTATGAAGGACAGGTCTTCTTATAGATCTCAAAGGCTCTGTTTCCGTGGCCCAGAACGGTTTCCGCGATGGAAACCCAGGGATTGTTGTGGCAGAAGATACCTGCGTTCTCCTTATATCCCGGGGGATAGGAGGAAATCTCCCCGAGTTCCACATGATACTTTGTATATGCGGGCTGCAGTATCATAATGCCGTATTTGCTGTCCAGATATTTCTCCACGGAGCGGAGAGCCTTTTCTGCTTCGCCCGTCTCTTTTCCGACACCGGATAATACACAGAAGCCCTGGGGCTCGATGTAGATCTTTCCTTCTTCACATTCGTTGCTGCCCACCTTGTTTCCGTTGGCGTCATAGGCGCGGATGAACCATTCTCCGTCCCAGCCGTGGGAAAGTATAGCCTTTTCCATGGTTGCAACTTCGTCTTCAGCTCTCTTCTGCTCATCGGTCTTTCCGCAGAGAGCACAGAGATCGGCGTATTCCTTGCCGTATTTTACAAACATACCGCCGATGAAGATTGATTCAGCCACAGGTCCCTCTGAAGGACCAAAGGTCTGGAAGGATTCACCGGGATGCTCTGAGAAGCAGTTAAGGTTCAGGCAGTCATTCCAGTCAGCCCTGCCGATAAGGGGAAGGCCGTGGGGACCCTTGTGGGTAACGGTATAGTTAAAGGATCTGGTAAGATGCTCAAATAATGTTGTGGCAACAGACCAGTCATTGTCGTAAGGAACGTTCTCATCAAGGATGGAAGTATCGCCGGTCTCCCTGATATAGGCGCTTGTTCCGGCTATGAGCCACAGGGGATCGTCATTGAAGCCGGAGCCTATGTCGGAATTGCCCTTCTTTGTAAGGGGCTGGTACTGATGATAGGCGCTGCCGTCCTTGAACTGGGTGGAAGCGATATCGATTATCCTCTCCCTTGCCCTGTCGGGAATAAGATGTACAAATCCAAGCAGATCCTGACAGGAATCGCGGAAGCCCATTCCCCTGCCTATTCCGGATTCGTAATAGGAAGCAGAGCGGGACATATTGAATGTCACCATGCACTGGTACTGATTCCATATATTTACCATGCGGTTAACATGGGGATTCTCGCTGTCAACATGGAAGCGTGAGAGAAGAGTAGCCCAATAATCCTTTAATTCGTTGAAGGCCTTATCCACGCCTTCCTCGGTGGAGAACTTTTCAATGAGCTTTTTCGCAGGAGTCTTGTTTATCACTCCCTTTTCTTCCCATTTATCATCATCGGGATTCTCACAGTATCCAAGGATAAAGATACAGGTCTTTGTTTCGCCGGGCTTTAATGAAACTTTAACTTCATGACAGCCCACAGGATACCATCCGCTGGCTACGGAGCCGGTGCAGTGGCCGTTCTTTACAGCATCGGGACAATCAGGTCCGTTATATACTCCCAGGAAATCATCCCTGCTGGTATCAAAGCTTTCAATATCAGTATTTACATACCAGAGAGCGTAGTGATTTCTTCTCTCTCTGTACTCGGTCTTATGGTAGATGGCGGAGCCGATCACCTCAACTTCACCGGTGGAAAGGTTCCTCTGGAAATTGGTCATATCGTCCATGGCGTTCCAGAGACAGAACTCCACATATGAGAAAAGAGTGATCTCTTTGTCGCTGCCGCTTTCATTGGTGAGGCTGAGCTTATGTATCTCACATGTGTCTGACATGGGCACAAAGGTGAGAAGAGAAGCGGAAACGCCGTTCTTCGATGAATTGAAACGGCTGTAGCCCATTCCGTGACGGCACTCATATGAATCCAGATCAGTCTTCGTAGGCTGCCATCCGGGATTCCAAACAGTATCGCCGTCCTTTATATAGAAATACTTTCCGTTAGTATCCATGGGGCAGGCATTATAACGGTAACGGGTAAGACGGAGGAGCTTGGCATCCTTATAGAAGGAATAACCTCCGCAGGTATTCGATACAAGTGAGAAGAAATCCTTATTTCCCAGGTAATTGATCCAGGGAAGTGGAGTCTTCGGTGTGTTAATGACATATTCCCGTGAATTATCATCAAATGAGCCGTAATTCATGCTGTCTCCTTTCTGGAATAACGAAAACGTTTAAGAGTCAGGGCATAACCTGCACAACTTTTTACCCGATTATATAATTATTATGTGGAAATTGCAAGAAAAAAATTAAAAAATATTAAGTATCCGGAAAGTTTTCCGAAAACGTTAAAGGAAAATGCGTGAAGGGGCGGGATTGTGGTATAATCATGGACATGGATGGAGGGAATATGAGTACAGATCTTTTTCTAAGCGAATTAAGGGAAGCGATGGACGGGAGCGTAAGTCCATCCTTTGTGAATGAGAATGTAAGGTATTACGAGGAATATATCGCCACTGAGGTAAGAAAGGGCAGATCCGAAGAGGATATAATGGAGGAGCTGGGAGACCCGAGGCTCATAGCCAGGACTCTTATCGATACTGCGGAGAGAGGCGTGCGCCGGGGAGCCGGTGCGGTCTACGAAGAAGCAGGGCAGGAAGAGGAGACGGGAGACGGCGCTTACCGGGACAGCCATATGAGGATCACGGAGGTAAGCGGTGGTAAGGCTCTTTTGATCATAGTGTGCATTCTGCTGATATTTATCCTGGTCTTTGTGGGATCGCTGGTTCTGATAGGTTCGTTCATAGCGGCGTTTTGGCCTGCGCTGATCGTGGCCGCCGTGATCTGGTGGATCCTGAACCCAAATAAATTTGAATGATAACGGGACAGCTGTGCAATGGCAGCTCTCCGGGTACGGGGCTTATGACCCCGCACCCGAAATCAAGATAACCCACCACCTAAAGGTGGCGGGTTCAGACTGAAGACAAAGTATCCCGAGGCATCCGCCTCGGGATACTTTGTCTTCAGTCTGAGGTCAGACGCTGTCTGACCTTTTACTTAACAAAGATTAAAGCGGGAAAGCCACTGCATCTTTGTACAGCTTCTGAAGTGTTTGTATAAATGCAGCAAGACTCTCGCGACTATCCGTTTT
>JAEEGL015740382.1_pt1 | contig 18300 bp, 14 predicted proteins | sample 9134231 | NCBI WGS metagenome assembly JAEEGL01 (sample SAMN16246548, study PRJNA631951) | gut metagenome | biome: gut microbiome; feature: rumen; material: fiber-attached | host: Bos | place: Iran: Karaj | collected 2018-10 | reverse complement strand
GCGCGCGGCGCCCCCGCTCTGGTCGGAAGGGCCGTCATAAAACCCGAGACTGCGGGCTACAAGCTCGTCCCTCAGGAGCGATACGACTTCTACGAGCAGATTTCGGACAGATTCTACAAGCTCAACCTGCTGAGGGATTACATCGAGAGCAACTACTACAAGCCCGTCGACGGGGAGGCTCTCGATACGGCGACCTACAGGGGACTCTTCGAGGGGCTTGACGACAAGTATTCCGAATACTATACCCGCGAGGAATACGAGAGCGAGATGGTCTCGCTGTCCGGCTCCTACAGCGGCATAGGCATGGAGTTCTCGTACGACGAGGACGAGGGCTGCTTCAAGGCCATAGATATTTACAGGGATTCCCCGGCCGAAAAGGCCGGTCTCAAGAGATGGGACAGCATACTGTCGGTCGATGGACAGACGTTTGAGGGCGACGACATAAACGCCATGGCGGCCGCGATCAGGGGAAAGAAGGGCACGAAGGTGACCCTCGTCGTCGAAAGGGACGGCCGCGAGCTGACGCTCGAGATCACCCGCGACGACATCGTCATAAACAGCGTTTCGTACGAGATGCTCGGCGGAGGCATAGGAAAGATCAAGATAGACAGGTTCTCCGACAGCACGCCCTCGGAGTTCGCCAAGGCCCTCGCGGCCGTAGAGGGGCAGAACGCCAAAGGCCTCGTGATAGACTTAAGGGACAACGGCGGCGGATCGGTCGAGGCCAGCAGGAGGATAGCCGACATGCTCATGGACAAGGGCACGATAGTCTACGTCGAGAGCGGAAACGGCGAAAGGGAATACCTTACGACCTCCGACGGCCGCACCTCGCTTAAGTACGCGGTCCTCGTAAACGAGTACACCGCGTCGGCCTCCGAGATACTTTCGGCCGGCATACAGGACAACGACGAAGGCGTCATAGTCGGAGTACAGACCTTCGGAAAGGGCATAATCCAGACCATACAGCAGCTCTCGGACGGCAGCGCGGTCAAGATGACGACGGCCCAGTATTATTCGCCCTCCGGCAAGGTGATCCACGGACAGGGCATAACCCCCGATTACATAGTCGAGATACCCGATGACGATTATGACGAGGAAGGGTATATAATAAACGATTATCAGCTCGATAAGGCATTGGAGCTCCTGAGCGCAATGTAAGCGGCTCCGGGAGACTGAAAGGCGGTTTCTTGACACCCTCTGTAATATTTGCGATAGTTCTCTTCGCCCTGACATATATACTGCTGTTCACGCTGCAGAACCTGAGGCCCTACATAGCCCTGGCTTCCGCGGTCATATTCGTAATAGTCGGATCGTCCGGGAAGTTCGGCGACTTCAGCTATTCCCCCATGGACGCCCTGTCTGCCATTGACTGGAACGTCATCATGATGATCGCCGGCACCGCCGGTACGGTCTATCTTTTCATTGAATCCGGCATGCCCAAGAGGCTTGCGGACATACTCATGGGCAGCGTAAGATCCGTAAAGTGGATGATCTGCGTGCTTTCTCTTTTCGCGGGCTTCATCTCGGCCTTCGTCGACAACGTCGCGACCGTGCTCATGATCGCCCCGGTGGCCCTCGCGGTATGCAGGGAGCTCGACATCTCTCCGGTGCCCGCGGTCATCTGCGTCTCGATCTCCTCCAACCTTCAGGGAGCCGCGACGCTGGTCGGAGACACCACCTCGATACTGCTCGCCAAGGCCGCGAATCTCGATTTCACCGACTTCTTCTTCGTTGACGGCCATGCCGGCATGTTCTGGGTCACCGAGGCCGGCGCCATGATATCGGCGCTGATGATACTCTTCCTCTTCAGGAAGGAGAACAAGCCCATAGACTATTCCGAGCTCACTCCCGTGAGCGACAGGTTCCCGTTCGTGACCCTGATCCTCACGATAGTCACGCTGATCGCGGTATCCTTCATACCCTATGAATCAAACGCCGCGCCCGGCCAGTTCTACAAGCCCGATATCACCAACGGACTGATCTGCCTTTCGTTCTTTTTCATAGCGCTGCTCAGAAAGGTCCTGAACGATCTGAGCCTCGGCAGCGCCAAGGCCGCCTTCAGGGAGCTGGACTATCACACGATCTTCCTGCTCATAGGGCTCTTCATGGTCATAGGCGGAGTGGAGAGGGCCGGAGTCATAGAGCTCATAGGCCGCTCTCTCGCCTCGATAAGCGGCGACGGCAGCCGCATGTCGGTATTCCTGATCTATTCGCTCATAGTGTGGATGTCCGTGCTGTTCTCGGCGTTCATAGACAATATTCCCTACACCGCGACCATGCTTCCCGTCGTGGCGGTCCTGAGCAGTCAGCTCTCGGCCGCGGGCGGCCTCGACATAAACCCGAACCTCTTCTATTTCGGGCTTCTCGTCGGAGCGACTCTCGGCGGCAACCTGACGCCGGTCGGAGCCTCTGCCAACATCACCGGAATAGGCATACTCAGAAAGGCCGGCTATACCGTAGCCAACAAGACCTTCATGAAGTACAGCGTGCCCTTCACGCTCGCCGCGGTCACCACGGGCTACGTCCTGATCTGGCTGATATGGATGTAATAAAGCTCTTCATCCTTAAGAAAATCAAAGGCCGTCTGTACAGGACGGAAAGCATTGCGGACGCCGTTTTCCGCGGCCTCGGGCCTGCGTGGGACGGAGTCCGTATTTGTCATGACGAAAAGGGCGCGCCGTTTCTTTCCGGCAGCGATATGCGCGTGTCGGTAAGCGATACGGCGGGCTGGTGGCTCATGGCTCTTTCGGAGAACCCCGTAGGCATAGACGCCGAGGAGACCTCAAGAAAGATAAAGCCGTCTCTTGTCAGGATGCTGCATCCCCTCGAAAAGAGCTATCTCTCCGCGCTTTCGGAGGGATCGTCGGAATGGAACAGGGAGTTCCTCACGATCTGGACCAGAAAGGAAGCCCTGATGAAGCTTCGCGGAGAGGGCCTTTCAATGGGACTTTCGTCCTTTTCAGTTATAAGCAGTGATATGTCATACACGGAGAGAGGCTTTAAGGATATAGGGCACAGGAGCCTCGTCATATCCGCCGCATTCGATGCGGAAAGCGCCGAAGCGGAAAAGCGCGTCATAGAATACGACGCGCCCATGGCAAAGAGCGCTTACGAGGCCGCGGCGGACCTTCTCGACGTGAGGGGCTACACAGGGGCAGAGCTCTCGAAAAAGCTCAGTGACAGAGGCTACGCAGAGGAAGAGATAAAGGAAGCCGTTTCGAGGCTTAAGTCCTCCGGCTACATAAACGACGAGCTCGCCGCCGAATCCCTCGCGAGGGCTCAGGCCGAAAAGGGCAGATCCTCGTACCGCATTCAGCAGGAGCTGATCAGGAAAGGCATAGCGAAGGATACCGCGAAGGCGGCCGCGTCGGTCTACGCCGCAGGCGACAGGGAAAGGGCCGAAAAGCTGGCCGAAAAGCTGTATTCATCGAAGAGGTCAAAGGACCCGCAGGCGGCGAAGGCCGCTGTCGCAAGAAAGCTCGCTTCGATGGGCTACGGAGCGTCGGTGGTATACGACATTCTCGACGGTCTGCGCGATTGACTTGCGAGGCTGCGCCGTTATATACTTAAAAGTCTAAAAATATTTATAATTCAAATAATTCAAGAGGAACCAAATGTACAAGAAATTATCCACAGACCCCATAGCCGAAGTCCAGAACAGGCAGTCCGATGCATGGGAGGCGGACGACCTTCTGGAAAGATGCGTGACCGAGCGCGAAGGAAGGCCCAGCTTCATCTTCTATGAAGGACCTCCGACCGCAAACGGAAGGCCCGGCATCCACCACGTGATCGCGAGGACCCTCAAGGACTCCGTCTGCAGATACAAGACGATGAAGGGCTACAAGGTCACGAGAAAGGCCGGCTGGGACACCCACGGACTTCCCGTCGAGATCGAGGTCGAAAAGCAGCTCGGCTTCAGCGGAAAGCAGGATATCGAGAAATACGGCATAAAGGCCTTCAACGAAAAGTGCAAGGCCTCCGTTTTCACATATGAGGAGATGTGGAGGAACATGTCCAGAAGGATGGGCTATCTCATCAACATGGACGATCCCTACATCACTCTCGACAACAACTACATCGAGAGCGGCTGGTGGATACTCAGCGAGTTCTTCAAGGCCGGGCTGATCTACGAGGGCCACAAGGTGCTCCCGTACTGCCCGCGCTGCGGAACGGGCCTCGCCTCGCACGAGGTCGCCCAGGGCTACAAGATGGTCAAGGTCCAGACCCTCACCATCCCCTTCAAGTCCAAGGACGAGCCGGACACCTATTTCCTCGCGTGGACGACCACCGCGTGGACCCTCGCCGCGAACGAATTCCTCGCGGTCGGTCCCGAGATCGATTACGTAAAGGCCGCCCAGAACGGAAAGTACTACTACCTCGCCAAGGCTCTGGCCGAGAAGGTCCTCGGGCCGCACGGCGAATACGAGATCGTAGCCGAGATGAAGGGCAGGGACCTCGAATACAAGGAATACGAACAGCTCATGCCCTTCGTCGAGATCCCCGGCAAGGCCTTCTTCGTGGGCTGCGCCGACTACGTTTCGACCGAAGACGGCACGGGCATAGTACACTGCGCTCCCGCCTTCGGCGAGGACGACTACGTCGCGGGCAAGGCCTACAACGTCGCCGTCGTGAACCCCGTCGACGAGGAGGGCAAGTACACCGCCACTCCCTGGAAGGGTCACTTCATCATGGAGGAGGGCCTCGACGTCGAGATCATCAAATATCTCGCCTCCGAGGGCAAGCTCTACGCGAGAGAAAAGCTAGAGCACAACTATCCTCACTGCTGGCGCTGCGACACGCCGCTCGTCTACTACGCGAAGCCGTCCTGGTACATCAAGATGACCGCGCTCAGGGATCAGCTCGTCGCGAACAACAACACCGTAGCCTGGCATCCCGACTACGTCGGCGAGGGCCGCTTCGGAAACTGGCTCGCGGACGTCAAGGACTGGGCGATCTCCAGGAACAGATACTGGGGAACCCCGATCCCCATCTGGCGCTGCCCGGACTGCGGAAAGCTCGTCTGCATAGGCTCCAGAAAGGAGCTCGCCGAGAGGGCGATCGAAGATATCGACGAGAGCATAGAGCTGCACAGGCCGTACGTGGACGACGTCCACATCAGGTGCGAGTGCGGCGGCACCATGAGCAGGATCCCCGAGGTCATGGACTGCTGGTTCGACTCCGGCGCCATGCCCTTCGCCCAGAGGCACTATCCGTTCGAGCATAAAGAGGAATTCGACGCCGAGTTCTTCCCCGCGGACTTCATCTGCGAGGGCATAGACCAGACCAGAGGCTGGTTCTATTCGCTCATGGCGATCTCGACCTTCATAAAGGGAAGGGCGCCCTACAAGAACGTGCTCGTGAACGACCTCATCCTCGACAAAGAAGGCAAGAAGATGTCCAAGCACAAGGGCAACACCGTCGATCCCTTCACGCTTTTCGACAGGTACGGAGCCGATGCCACCCGCTGGTATCTGCTCTCCGTATCGCCGGTATGGCTGCCTACAAGGTTCGACGAGGACGGCCTCAAGGATACCCAGGGCAAGTTCTTCGGAACTCTCAGGAACGTCTACACCTTCTTCGCGCTCTACGCGAACAACGACGACATCGACGCGAAGGAATGCTTCGTGCCCTATGATGAAAGGCCCGAGCTCGACCGCTGGATCCTTTCCAAGTACAACAGGCTCGTCAGGGAGACCACGGCCGCGATGGACGATTACGACCACAACAGGACCGTCCATCTGATCCAGGATTTCGTGATCGAGGATCTCTCAAACTGGTACATCAGAAGGTCCAGAAGGCGCTTCTACGCCGAGGGCATGAGCAGCGACAAGAAGGCCGTCTACGCGACGACCTACGAGGTGCTCACCGGCGTCGCGAAGCTCATCGCGCCCATCGCGCCCTTCATCTCGGACGAGATGTACAAAGACCTGACCGGAGAGTACTCCGTACACGTCGCTTATTATCCCGAAGCCGACGAGAGCCTCATAGACTCCGGCCTCGAGGAGAGGATGGACCTCGTGAGAGACATCGTCACCATGGGCAGAGGCATCAGGGAAAAGACCAGGATCAAGGTCCGCCAGCCCCTGAGCGAGCTCCTGATAGACGGAAAGTACGAGGAGAGCATAGGCTACATGTCCGGCCTCATCAAGGAGGAACTGAACGTAAAGAACGTGAAGTTCGAAAAGGAGATGGACACCTATATCAAGTACAGCCTCAAGCCCGACTTCAGGGCCGCAGGCCCCGTGCTCGGACCGAAGATCAAGGCCTTCGGAGCGAAGATCGCGGGCACCGATCCCAGGACCGTGCTCGACACCTTCGGAAAGGGCGAAAAGCTCGTTCTCGAGCTTAACGGCGAGCCCACCGAGATCACCGAGGACATGGTCAGCGTATCGGTCTCCGCAAGGGAGGGCTTCGACGTCGCTCTCGAAAAGGGCGTCTGCGTGATACTCGACACCGAGGTGAGCGAGGAGCTCGTCATGGAGGGCTACGCAAGAGAGATCGTCTCCAAGGTCCAGCAGATGAGAAAGCAGAACAACTTCGAGATGATGGACAGGATCGTCATATCCCTCGAAGCGGACGCGGAGGTGGCGAAGGCCGCCGCCTTGCACGCGGATTACATAAAGAGCGAGACCCTCGCGGACGATATCGTGAGCGCCTCCGGCCTTGAGAAATTCGACATCAACGGCCACGAGACGGGACTTGCCGTAAGGAAGAATTAATATCTCAACTGAGTTTCTAATATGAGGTGACACCTATGGAAAGAAGCAAGAAGATCTTTGAAGGCCTCGGCTGCCAGTACTACCGCGCGACCATGAAGTCCATGGGCTTCTCGACGGACGATCTCAAGAGACCGTTCATCGGAATCGCGAACGCATGGAGCGAGGTCGACCCCGGACACTACAACCTGCGCCAGGTGGCTCAGCGCGTAAGAGACGGAATTTACAGGGCCGGCGGTACCTCCGCCGAGTTCGGAGTCATGGGCGCCTGCGACGGAATGGCCAACGGCCACAAGGGCATGCATTACATCCTGCCCAGCAGAGAGCTCATCGCCAACTCCATAGAATCGATGGCCGAGATCAACATGTTCGACGGCCTCGTCCTCCTCGGCTCCTGCGATAAGATCGTCCCGGGAATGCTCATGGCGGCCGCAAGGCTCGACATCCCCTGCATCCTTCTTCCGGGCGGACCGATGGAAGGCGGCGTGGTCTTCGACGGCCGCGAATCCGACCAGACCACCGCTACCGAAGCTTACGGAATGCTCTCCGCGGGCAAGATCTCCGAGGCCGAATACGTGGCCCTCGAGGATACCGCCTGCCCGGGCTGCGGCTCCTGCTCGTACCTCGGCACCGCGAACACCATGTGCTGCCTCTCCGAGGCTCTCGGCATGACCATCCCCGCCGGAGCGACCGCTCCCGCGACCTCCGCGGAAAGGCTCGTAAAGGCTGAGGAGACCGGCATGAAGATCGTAGAGCTCGTTCAGAAGGGCATAACCGCTAGGCAGGTCATGACCGAAAAGGCCATACGCAACGCCATCAAGGTCTGCCTCGCGATGAGCGGCTCCACCAACGCCGTAATGCACCTCACGGCCATAGCCAACGAGGCCGAGGACGACATCGACGTGCTCAACGAATTCGACTCGCTGTCCGACACCACTCCGCAGATCGCGAAGATGAACCCGGCGGCTAAGTACAACCTCATAGACTTCCACAAGGACGGCGGCGTCCCCAGGATGACCGAATACATGCAGTCCATTCTCGACACCGACGTCATGACCGTCACCGGCAAGACCATGGCCGAGAACATCAAGGATCACACCTACATGTTCCCGAGGACCGGCCTCGTCGTACACACCATGGACGATCCGTTCGGCTTCACCGGCGGCGTCGCGGTGCTGCGCGGCAACCTGGCTCCGGCCTCCGGCGTCACCAAGCCCGGCGCCTTCGACATTTCCCTGCATCACTTCGAGGGCGAGGCCATCTGCTTCGACTCCGAGGAAGAGGCTGAGGAAGCCATACTCGCCGGCAAGGTCCGCGCGGGCCACGTCGTGGTCATACGCTACGAAGGCCCGAAGGGCGGCCCCGGAATGAGAGAGCAGTTCAAGGCCATGAAGTACCTCTACGGCAGAGGACTCAACCTGAGCACGGCTCTTATCACCGACGGAAGATTCTCCGGCACCAACAACGGCTGCTTCGTCGGCCACATCTCTCCCGAGGCGTCCGACGGCGGTCCGATCGCGGTCGTTCACGACGGAGACAAGATCGTGATAGATATCGAGAAGAAGCTGCTCCAGCTCGACGTTCCCCAGGAGGAGATCGACAGGAGGCTTGCCGAGTGGAAGGCTCCGGCGCCCAAGTTCACCAAGGGCTGGCTCGGCCTCTACTGCAAGGTGGCGAAGTCCGCGGCGGAAGGCGCGGTCATCGACATGGACAAGTTCTGATCCGGAGGCCCTCAGGTGATTAAGCTCATTAACGTCCACAAGAGATTCGAAAACGTCGAGGCCGTGAAGGGCGTCGACCTCGAGGTCAAAAAGGGCGAGATCGTATGCATAATAGGGCCGTCCGGCTCGGGAAAGAGCACGCTGCTCCGCTGCATCAACGCCCTTGAGATACCCGAGGAGGGAGAGGTCCTGATCGACGGGGAAAAGATCGACTTTTCAAACAGCAGGCAGCTCGAGAGGGTAAGGGCGAAGCTGGGCTTCGTGTTCCAGCATTTCAACCTCTTCCCGCATATGACCGTGCTGGAGAACCTGACGCTCGCTCCCACCGAGGTGCTCGGAAAGAGCGCTGCCGAGGCTGAGGAAAAGGCGAGATATCTCCTCGCGAGGGTGGGGCTTTCCGAGAAGGAGGGCGAGTATCCCTCGAAGCTTTCTGGCGGTCAGAAGCAGAGGGTCGCCATAGCGAGGGCCCTCGCTATGGATCCCGAGATAATGCTCTTCGACGAGCCTACCAGCGCTCTCGATCCCGAGATGGTCGGCGAGGTGCTCGGCGTAATGACCGAGCTCGCCCAGGCCGGCATCACCATGGTGGTCGTGACCCACGAGATGGGCTTCGCCAGGGAGGTCGCCAACAGGGTGATCTTCATGGACGGCGGCCAGATAGTGGAGCAGGGCACGCCGCAGGATATCTTCGGCGATCCAAAGCAGCAGAGGACGAAGGACTTCCTGAGCAAGGTGCTTTAAAAAAATAAGACCGGCCCCGGGCGCGAGCCCGGGGCCGAACTTTGCGGACGATAAAAGCCGGCGCGGTCGCGCCGGCTTTTTCTTTTTACCTTGCTTCGGCTTATGCGTTGGCAGCGTCTTCGAGCTGCTTGTTGCACCATGCCTGCCATGCCGTTACGGTCACGGGGCCCTTGATGCCGTCTTCCTTTACGCCGAGGAACTTCTGGAGAGCTCTGGTGGTCTTCTCGCCCCAGATTCCGTCCGCTTCCGCGCCGATCTTGGCCTGAAGAGCCTTGGTCGTTTCGGGTCCGAGTATGCCGTCTTCGGTAACTCCGAGGAGCTTCTGGGTGGTCTTCGTGGTGAGCTCGCCCCAGACGCCGTCGACGTCGAGCTTATACTTTGCGAGTGCTTCCTTGGCCTCTGCGAGGGCCTTTGCCTTAGCCTGAGCGGCTGCCTCTGCGACTGCCTTGGCTCTGGCTGCCGCGGCTTCCTTTGCCGCCGCGAGCTTTGCTTCTGCTACCTTTGCTTCTTCCGCAGCCTTTTCCTCTGCGATCTTGGCTTCGGTCTTTGCGGCGCTTCCAACGCCCTTAAGTTTGTCGAGTAAACCCATAGTGCACCTCTTTCTAGTATTTGATATTTGCGCCCCTTGGGACGTGAGCAATAATATATCAATATAATTTTATGACAGGCACGGCGCCTGCGCAATTGAATTTTTTGCGGAAAAACGCGCGATCCGGGCGCTGAAGAGCAGTCCGGCCCGCGCGCGTGCGGAGGCTCCTCCCGAGTTTCAAAAATCCCTTGCATTTATGCTTCCCTTATTGTAAACTATTCGGGCGACAAGAATAGGAATGTTCAACTTTGCTGCGGAGGATTGACCGAGTGGCTAAGGAGCTCGCCTGGAAAGCGAGTAGGGCTGAAAGGCCTCGTGGGTTCGAGTCCCATGTCCTCCGCCAAAGTGAAAAAGACGGGTTATCCCGTCTTTTTCACTTTTTGTAAGATCGCAATGGGACTCGAACCCTGAGAGGGCAAAAGGCTCCGGTGGAGCCTTTTGGGCCGAGCACGCCCGAGGCGGGCACAGGCCGGCAGACTTTTCGTAGAAAAGGATGCGTCCCATGTCCTCCGCCAAAGTGAAAAAGACGGGTTATCCCGTCTTTTTCACTTTTTGTAAGATCGCAATGGGACTCGAACCCTGAGAGGGCAAAAGGCCTCATTGACAAATAGGTTTTTTTAGTAAAATATGAACACAGGCGCAAGGCGTCCACGATCCGGCAGGCCGGCTGCCGCAGAAGGATCGAACAGAGCGCATATTGAAAACAGTTTATGCAGAACTACGATAATTTAGGAAAAATCTTTCACGATTTCAGGATCAATCGCAGCATCTCCTTAAAGCAGATCGCGGATGAAAACGTATCGGCTTCGCAGATCTCGCGTTTCGAAAGAGGCGAGACGGATATTTCTCTGGTCAGATTTCTGAAGCTGCTGGAAAACATGCATGTGGAAATGACTGAATTCATGGATGCGGTGTATGAGCATGACAGATCTGAAACCATCAGGTTCATGAGACAGCTGATCCCGCTCGAGTACAAAAGGGACAAAGCCGGATTCCAGCGGCTCTTTGATGAACAGAAGGAAAAGTACGAAAAGACGCCTTCGGTCTATCAGTATCACCTGAACATGATCCTTGCGCAGAGCTTCATTTGCAAGTGCGACGATACTGTCCCGTTCCCCAGAGAATACATGGACGAGGTGACGGACTATCTCTTTTCTGTCGAAGAATGGAAGATCTACGAGCTGATACTGATAGGGAATCTCTATCTTTTCATAGACATCCCGCTTCTGCACAGGATGGGCCGGGAGATCGTGAACAATTACTCCAGAAACAAGGCGAATAAAGGCCTGGTAATGATCACGCTGCTGAATATCTGGGAAACGTGCATACACAGAGACGATCTGAAGACCGCAGCGTATTACAAAGAAAATATCCTGCCTCTTATAGAGGAAGAGACCTTACTGTACGAAAAGAATCTGTATCTCTTTTTGTCAGGGCTTTACAAATATAAGTGCGGCGAAAGAAAAGCCGGAAAAGAGGAAATGGACAGGGCGATACAGATCTATGAATGGCTTGGCTGCGAAAATCTGGCACGCAATTACAGGGAAGACCTGAAAAAATATACATAAATTTTTTGCATATATGCAAATGCGCGGGACCTCCGGTTTCAGTGGATCATAATGGATCCATAAAGAACCGGAGGTCTTTTTATGGAAGATAAGAAAATCAGAAAAAACGAGGCGCTGCTGTGGTTCGGAAGCTGGACCTCGCGTATCGGCAATATCATCTTCGACTATGCAAACAGCGTCAGCATAGTCGGCGCTTTTGCCTCAAAACCCTGGATACTGGCCTTATATCAGAGCTCGGAGACTGTGATCCAGATCGTTTTCAACCTGATCGGCGGCGCCAGAGCAGACAAGGGGAACAGAAAAAAGATAGTGATCGTCACCGATGTGCTCGCCGCGCTGATATGCCTGTCCTTAAGCTTCTTTGTGGAATCGGGTTATATGGCCTGGGTCATGGTCATGGCCAACGCGCTTTTAGCCCTGGTATATGCGTTCAACTCGCCGACTTATAAATCTATGATACGCGAGGTGATAGAAAAGGACCGCATCGGGTTCTTTAACTCCGTATCCCATGCGGGCGGAGAGCTGATAAGTGTGATCGGCCCCGTCATCGGTGTCGGGCTGGTGGAGATCATCGGAGTCAGAGGCGCGCTCATCTTCGACGCCTGCACATTTGCAGTATCCGCTGCCGCGGAGTCTTTCCTCACGAAGGTCGAAGCAGCATCCGAGGTCAGAAAGGATAAAAAGAACGTCCTGGCTGATATTGCCGAAGGCTTTGCTTACCTTACGAAGGAGAAGGAAATACTGTTTCTGGTCATCCTGGCATCACTGGTAAACTTCTTTCTGGCGGGGTATAACCTTCTGCTTCCGTACACGAACGGTATGTTTGAAGGGCTGCTGGACGGGTTTTACAGCAAAGCGCTTGCGATGGAGGCTGTCGGCGGCATCATCAGCTCGGCGCTCTGCGCAAAAAAGATCAATAAATTTGGGGACAACGTTCTTGCGCTGATACTGTTTCTGTTCGCGACGGGCGCCGTCCTGACTCTGGAGCCGGTATTTGCTCTGAGCTCGAACTTCCGGCTATGCCTTATACCGTTCGCCCTGTTCGGTATCGCGTTGACATCATTCAACATCCAGTTCATGTCCTATGTCCAGGTGGCGGTGGATGAGAACTATCTGGGAAGGGTGTTCAGCATCATCTTTACCGTTGCCGTGCTTTTCATGCCGCTGGGGTCGTTCGTCTTCTCCGCTCTGCTGAACGCAGAAGATGTCAGAAGTTATTATGTGGTCGGCGGAGGGATAATGGCACTGTCGATACTGAGCGTTCTTGTCCACCTTGCCAATAAAAAGCATGGGAATGCAATCTGATCGTCCGCTAAAGTGAAAAAGACGGGTTTTCCCGTCTTTTTCACTTTTTGTAAGATGGTGCTCTTTATGGTAAAATATAACGATAAAAATAAACCAAAGGGGGAAATAACATGCAGTTTTCTTACACACCCATGGGAGTCTGCTCCAGAGCGCTCAATTTCGAGGTGAACGACGGTAAGGTCAGCAACGTCGTCTTTTACGGCGGCTGCAACGGCAATCTCAAGGCGATAGCCAAGCTCGTCGAGGGCAAGCCCGCTCAGGAGGTCATCGACATCCTCAAGGGCAACACCTGCGGCCACAAGCCGACCTCGTGCGCGGACCAGCTCGCCAGGGCTCTGGAGGCCGCTCTCGAAAAGGAGAAGGAGCAGGCTCAGGCCTGAGACCGTAGACCGCTCAAAAGGGTATGAACAAAAGGGGATAAGATGAAAAGATTTCGCAAACTGACCGCGCTGCTCCTTACGGCCGCCATGCTGGCGGGTCTTTGCGCGTGCTCTCTGCTTCCTTCCTCTGAAAAGGGCGGGCTTCCCGCTCCCGACAGGGACGATCCTAAGACCGTTTCGGGTGAGAACAGAGAAGACGGGTCCGCGGGCTCCGGGGAAACCGGGGAGGAAGGCGAGATACTGAGCTTTTCCATGGACGAGCTCGACGAAAAGGCCAACGAGAGCGCGTCGCTCTGGGAGTTCTTCCAGTCGCTCGCGCCGAACATGGTCATATACAAGGATTCCGCGGGCAAGTTCAATTATCAGGATATAAACGAGGATCTTCCGCTGCACAGCTGGAACTTCGACAATCTCGTGAGGCTCGACAAGGGGCACAAGGAGATGGAGTACAGGGAAGGCGGAAAGACCGTGTCCGTCAAGGGCATAGACGTCTCCCTCAACCAGGGCAGCATAGACTGGGACAAGGTCGCGGCCGACGGCGTTGAATTCGCGATAATAAGAGTCGGCTACAGAGGCTGGGGGACCGGCAAGTTCAAGATGGACGAAAGGTTCGAGGAATACATGTCGGGAGCTCTTCGCGCAGGGATAGAGGTCGGAGTCTATTTCGTGACTCAGGCCATATCGGTCGAGGAGGGCATAGAAGAGGCCGAATACGTGCTGGAGGCCATAAAGCCGTACAACGTCACCTGGCCGGTGGTCATAGACATTGAGCCCGCGAGCAGCGACGAGGCGAGGACGGCGGGTCTTACGAGAGACCAGCGCACGGACTACGCCGTCGCCTTCTGCGACAGGATAGCGGAGGCCGGCTACACGCCTTCGATATACTGCTCCATAAGCTGGTTCGTGGACAGGCTCGACATAGCCAGGATCGCTCCTTACGACAAATGGCTGGCACAGTATTTCTCGAGGCCGTATTTCCCGTACGATTTCCAGATCTGGCAGTACACGAACACGGGCAAGGTCGACGGCATCAAGGGCAACGTCGATCTCGATCTCGCGCTGGTGGATTACTCTCAGAGATAGAACTCAGCACGGCGGGCGAGGGCCGGCAGCCCGGGCCGCCGCGGAAGGCAGGTGCTCCGAATGACGGAACTGATATCCGAAAAACTGAAGGCTATAAGCGAACACGGCCCCGGCAGCGCGGAGCTCAGGCAGTGGATCGATCAGAGCAGCGTATGGTACTGGCTCTGGTCTGTCTTCAACGTGCAGGGCGAGCCCGTCGGAAAACGGGACATAGTCATGGTGCTCGAGGGAGGACTGTGCGAGAGCATACCGCTCAATCTGCACAGCTTCATGCACGATTATTCGGCCGTCTACCGCGATATGAAGCTTTCGCTCACGATGGATCAGGCTCTGGATCCGAAGACTCTCGACCGCTGGTACGAGATGCTCTGCGGAAAGAAGGAGCACATATACCGGATGAACAATCCCATAGTCTACGAATGGGAGCTCATACCCGTGCACTTCAGGGACATCAAGCGCGAATACGAAGCCGCGGTCAGGAACGTCCTTCACGTAAGAGTGGAAAACGAGGTCGAAAGGGCCGCGAGGATGTGCCTGGAGATATCGAGGGTATATCCGTACGGGCCCGACACGGCCGTCATGTCGCTGCTTGCGGCTCAGTACGTGCTGCTTGCGGCCGGGATACCCTTCCCGAGGCTTACCGCGGGAGACGTGGATTACAACAAGCTAATAAGCGCCTACGCCGAGGAGGGCGACTGCGGCGGACTCATATCGATGTTCGAGCGCAGCGTTCTCAACAGGCTCGAAGAGGTGCTTCAGTATACGATAGAAGCGGAGAATCTCAATGCCGGAAAAGGATCGGATAACTGAAAAGCTGAGGGCTCTCAGGCCCGAAGCGCTCGAGGAGAGCTGCGGCATGGCGGAAAGGACGACCTTCCGCTGCGGAGGCAGCGCCGCCGTCTACGCCGAATTCTCCGAAAGGGAGACTCTCGCCGCGGCCGTGAGGATGCTGAGAAGCGAAGGCTTCCCCTTCCTTATACTCGGAAACGGCAGCAACGTGCTGTTCCGCGACGGGGAATGGCAGGGAGCGGTTATAAAGCTCGGCAGCGGCTTCAGGGGCATAGAGGTCTCGGGACGCGAGATAAAGGCCGGAGCCGGCGCGATGCTGGCCGCGGTCTCAAGGGCTGCCTGCGAGGCTTCCCTGACCGGGCTCGAGTTCGCCTGCGGGATACCCGGAAGCGTCGGAGGGGCGGTGTTCATGAACGCCGGAGCCTACGAGGGCAGCGTATCGGCGGCGCTGAAGAGCGTCACGTCGATGGACGCGGACGGCAGGCTTGCCGAAAGGCCCGCGGAGAGCCTTGAAATGGGCTACAGGCGGAGCATTTTCATGGACAACGGGGAAATCATCCTCTCCGCCGTGTTCTCGCTTGAAAACGGCGAAAAAAGCGCCGTGGCTGCCGAGATGCAGAGGCTCACCGCCCTGAGGAACGAGAAACAGCCCGTGCATCTTCCCAGCGCCGGAAGCTTCTTCAAGAGGCCCGAGGGATACTTCGCCGGAAAGCTGATACAGGACGCCGGGCTCAAGGGAGTGAGCGTGGGCGGCGCCGAGGTCTCGCCCCTGCACGCGGGCTTTATCGTAAACAACGGCGGAGCCACGGCTTCCGACGTGATCGACCTCATGAAGATAGTCACGGAGACCGTATACGACAGCTCCGGCGTCATGCTGGAGCCTGAGGTCAGGATAATCGGCTGAAAAGGGATCGGGGGATCTTATGGAACTTGTGATCATAAGCGGTCTTTCGGGCGCGGGAAAGAGCCACGCCCTCCACTGCCTTGAGGACATAGGCTATTACTGCGTGGACAACATGCCGACGCAGCTCGTGGGCGCCTTCATAAAGCTCGTCGAGGACGAGCACAGGGGACTCGAGAAGGTCGCCTTCGCCGTGGACGTGCGCGGAGCCGCCTTCATAGACGAGGGCTTCGAGGATACCCTCAGCGACCTGGACAAGGAGAACCTCCGCTACAGGATCATATATCTCGACGCCTCTAACGCCGCTCTCATAAGACGCTTCAAGGAGACGCGAAGGCTGCATCCCCTCACCGGAGACGACCTCGCAGCCGGCATAGAAAAGGAGAGGGCTCTGCTCGAGCCTCTCAGGCAGCGCGCCGACATAGTGATCGACACCTCGGGGCTCAAGACCTCGGAGCTCAACGCCGAGATCAAGAGGATACTCGACGCCGGCCACATGGACAACTTTTCCATCACGATAACCAGCTTCGGCTTCAAGAACGGGATCCCGCCCGAAGCCGACTGGGTGCTGGACGTGCGCTTTCTTCCCAATCCCTTCTACGTCGCCAGCCTCAAAAAGCTGACCGGAAACAACAAGAAGGTCGCTGAATACGTGTTCTCGGACCCCAAGGCCGGAAAGTTCGCCGGCAGGGTGACCGGGCTCGTGCTCGACCTGATCCCGGGCTATATCAAAGAGGGCAAGTATCAGATCAACATAGCGGTGGGCTGCACCGGCGGCCAGCACCGCAGCGTCGCCGTCGCGAACGAGCTCGCGCGCCGCTTCGGAGAGTGCGGCCGCTTCGCGCAGGTAAAGCACAGAGAACTCTAGGGGCCCGTCCGCGGCGCCCTGTCCGCATATCCAATGTCCTTTTCCTCAGACATCAAAAAGGAGATAACGACGCTCCCCGTAGGGCGCAAATGCTGCCAGCTGTCGCTGATAGCCGGCTTCATGCGCTTTTCCGGCAGCATAACCCTGACCGGAGGAAGGATGGGCATCAAGCTCACGACCGACAATCCCGCGGTCGCGAGGCTTTTCGCTTCGCAGATCAAGGACTACTTCGGAGCCAGGACGAACCTCGCGGTCGGCGAGTCAGCCGCCGTGAGGAAGGGCAGGTCCTACGGCCTTGAGATCACCCCGGAGATGAACGCCGAGCCCATACTTCGCGAGGTCGGCATACTCGCGGTGCGCGAGGGCAGCAACTACATAACCGACGGACTCAACCAGGACATAATCAGAAAGCGCTGCTGCAAGAAGAGCGCTCTTCGCGGCATTTTCCTCGCCGCCGGCTCAGTGACCGATCCCGCGAAGGGATATCATCTTGAGTTATCCTGCGAAAGCGATATAATGGCAAAAGACGTCTCGAAACTGCTCGGAAGCTTCGGCCTTAAGCCGAAGACCGTACCGCGCCGCGGAAAGCGCATAGTCTACATCAAGGACGGCGAGCAGATCATGGATTTCCTGAGCATAATCGGCGTGTCGTCCCAGCTCTTCCGCTATCAGGACGTGCGCATCACAAGGCAGCTCCGCGGACAGGCGAACAGGATCAACAACTGCGAGAACGCCAACGTCGAAAAGACCGTGGGCGCCGCCGGAAGACAGCTCGAGGCCATACTCAGGATACAGAGATACAAGGGCCTTGAGACCCTGCCCGACAAGCTGTACGAGACGGCGAAAAAGAGACTCGAAAACCCCGAACTCTCGCTCGGCGAGCTCGCCCAGCTCTTCGATCCTCCGATCTCGAAGGCGGGCCTTAACCACAGACTCGAAAAGCTCGGCCAGATAGCCGAAAGGATAGAAATACAGTAATGGAACCGCAAAAAACTCCCGGAAGGAGCATATTCTTTCTTGCAGCGTCCTCCTTCTGCGGAAGTCTCGGAGGAGTATTCCTCAAATCGGCGACCTGGAATCCCATGTCGACGAACTGCATAAGGAGCATCATAGCGACGGCCGTGATCCTGATCTTCGCCGTCGTCAGGCATCATAAGATCAAATTCAACAGGGCCGTAGCCTTCGGCGCGGTCTCCATGCTCTTCACCAACGTTCTATTCTGCTTCGCGAACAGGATGACGACCGCGGCCAACGCGGTCATACTCGAGTTCACGGCGCCCATTTACGTGCTGCTTTTCTCCGCGGTCTTCCTCAAGAGAAGGCCTTCGAGAAGGGCGGTCATATCGTGCCTTGCGGTATTCGGGGGCATAGTCCTGTTCTTCATCGACAGCATAAGCAGCGGAAACACCGCAGGAAACATTGTCGCGGTATGCTCGGGCATCACCCAGGCCGGAGTGTTCATGATGAATGAGGCAAAGGACGCGGATCCGATGTCGTCGTTCATATTCGGCCAGTTCGCGGGCTTCGTGGTCGGCCTTCCGTTCTTCCTTCGCGAAGATCTGGCGGCGACTCCGAACATGACCTGGATCGCCGTGATAGTGCTCGGCGTGGTCCAGCTCGGCATAGGCAACATACTGTT
>JAEEGL014349351.1_pt1 | contig 18300 bp, 13 predicted proteins | sample 9134231 | NCBI WGS metagenome assembly JAEEGL01 (sample SAMN16246548, study PRJNA631951) | gut metagenome | biome: gut microbiome; feature: rumen; material: fiber-attached | host: Bos | place: Iran: Karaj | collected 2018-10 | reverse complement strand
TCGCCGGGCTCATAACCCGGAGGTCATAGGTTCAAATCCTGTCCCCGCTATTTTTTTTTGCCCAGTTAGCTCAGTTGGTAGAGCAGAGGACTGAAAATCCTCGTGTCTCTGGTTCGATTCCGGAACTGGGCACTTTTTTTATTTTTGGAAATTTCTACTTTATAGGAACTTTTATTTGTAGGATTGGAATCTATTCCAATCTTTTTTGTTTATAAAGTAAGAGAACCTTTAGTATTTATAAAAACATCTAAAACAGTTATAATTAAATAGGTAATGCAAGAATTAATACAAAGGTGAAGAAAATGACTATTGTAGAAATATTTGATAATGAAATGATTAATAATGTTATCTCGTCATTGATGATTAAAAATGACAGAGTTGTTTATATTTGTGAAGATTACGTTGATATTAGTAAGAATACGTCTGATTTTTCTCATTTATTTGAAATGAGAGAGGAGAAGATTGATATTGGTATTATTAAAGTAAAATATGATAGTTTTAAGTCTATGTATAATACCATTGATCAAGAATTAAAGAGATTAAAAGAAATTGATAATGATATTATTTTTAATGTAAATGGTGGAAAAGATATTATATTGATTTGCATAGGAATGCTTAAGGAAAAGTATAACATTAAGCTTTTTTATGTTGATAAAAAGACAAAAAAGATAAGTTTTGAAAATGAAGAGGATTATAACAAATATATTATTAACGAGAATATCAATTTAAGTGTTAGAGAAAATATTATCATTCATGGTGGTGATATTTTGGATTATATTAATAACACTAACTATAATTTCCACTGGAATTTTACCAGTGGATTTGTGAATGATATTAATTGTATGTGGGATTTGTATCAGAAGAATTTGAATGTTTGGAATCGTGAAATTGGAATTATGCAGCAAATGTATGATAAAGAAACTGACATGCTGCACGGAAATGCAAATTATATAATGGAGGAGCTTATTAAACTTGGAATTTTAGATATTTCTGATGAAAAGTGCTTTTCATTTAAGAACAGACAAATAAAGGAATTCCTAATGAAGGTTGGTAATCTTCTTGAGTTATTTGTGTGTACTTCTGCATCCGTAATTACTGATAATAATGGAAATAAATTTTTTGATGATATAAGAGTTGGTGTAAATATTGACTGGGATGGTGTTTACCATGATGTGACTGATGTAATAAAAGACACAAAAAACGAGATTGATGTAATCTTAATGAAGAATAATATTCCTGTATTTATTTCGTGTAAGAGTGGCGACTTGAATGTTGAGGAATTATATAAATTACATACAGTTGCTTTAAAGTTTGGCGGATCTAAGGTGAAGAAAGTATTGCTTATTTCAGATTTTAATAAAAAAGGCGCAGCAAGAAGTTATTATTTGCAGAGAGCTGAAGATATGGATATTACAGTTGAAACTGATGTGCACACTTATTCAGTAGAAGATTTGAGTAAATTATTAGTTGGACTGTTTGATGAAGCGGAGGACGATTTTGAAATCAAAAGATAATTTGTATACTAAATTAATTAAATACAGCAATTTGGGTGTCTATCCGTTTCATATGCCGGGGCATAAAAGAAATATAGAAAAAATCTCTTTTGAAAATCCCTTTAAAATGGACATAACGGAGATTGATGGGTTTGATAATCTGCACAATCCTGAGGGAATTATCAAACAGGAGATGGATAAAGCCACTGAGTATTACAGAACAAAGAGAAGTTATTATTTGGTGAACGGAAGTACTTCAGGTAATATGTCAGCAATTTCAGCAGTAGCCGGTTATGGAGATAAGATAATTGTTGCAAGAAATAGTCATAAATCAATATATAATGCCATCGGTTTGCTGAGACTGAAAGTTGAATATATATATCCAACACATATTAATGAGTATGGGATAAGCGGATCCTATAATATTGAAAATATCAGGGAAGTAATTGAAAATAACAGGGATGCAAAGGCGGTTGTTATTACATCACCAACTTATGAGGGGATTGTATCGGATATTGCGAACATATCTGAGATTGCACATAAGTATAATATTCCGTTAATTGTTGATAGTGCGCATGGAGCTCATTTTATTTTGTCGGAGAAGTTTCCAAAAACTGCAATAGAGTGTGGAGCGGATGTTGTAATAGAGAGTCTTCACAAAACATTGCCATCGCTGACTCAGACTGCAATATTGCATTATAATAGTAATATTATTGATAGGGAAAAAATCGAGAAGTATCTTTCGATTTATCAGACAAGCAGTCCTTCTTATGTACTTATGAGCAGTATTTCAAATTGTATAAATATAATGATGAATAGCAGAAATGAAGTTGAGAAATACTTTGAAAATATAGACAAACTGACTGCCAGACTGAATGTACTTAAGAATTTTAAAATATTAAGTAGAAAATTGGATGAGAATAAAATATATGCTTTTGATGTGTCTAAAGTTGTGATAATAAGTTTGAATAAAAATGTAACCGGCAAAAAGTTGATGGATTTATTGCGTGAAAGCTATGATATAGAAATGGAGATGGCTGCCGGAAACTATGTGGTGGCGATGACATCCATATTTGATACGGATGCAGGAATGGAAAGACTTGCAAGTGCGATGGAAGAGATAGACAGAAAGCTAAATATCAATTCAGACAACGATAAAAATGAATCTGAAAATATAAGCAGATTAGAGACTGAAAGCAGAAAAAGTAAGATTGCCGGTGAAGCAACAGAAGTTACCGGTGAATCAAGAGAAACTACCGAAAAAGTTGCTGACGAATCAGCAGATATTGGAAATATATATGCTATAAAAAACACAAAAATATGTGAGATTTTTGAAGTAGAAGCTTTTAAAAAGTCAGGTGAAAAAATAAATACGGGGATAGAAAAAAAGATAAGTGAAAAGATAAGTGATGAGTTTGTATATCTTTATCCACCGGGAATTCCATTAATCGTTCCGGGAGAAGTGGCTGATGCTGAGATGATGGATAATATAGAGAAATATAAGAAACTAGGATATAAAGTAATTGCTGAAAAGTAAAAAATTATTAAGAGCAAAAAATAATAAGAGCAAATAATAATAAAGAGCAAATAATAATAAGAGCAAATAATAATAAAGAGCAAATAATAATAAGAGCAAATAATAATAAAAAAAATAATAAAAAGAAAAATATAAAAAGTAAATAATCCGGCTGAATTGGTTGGATGTAAATAGTTTATTGGAGGAATAATGTCAAAGATTTTTTTTGTAACCGGAAAAAGTTGTAGTGGTAAAGATACTATATTTAATATATTGAAGCAAAGGGATGAACTTAATTTGAAAACTGTAGTTGGGTACACTACGAGACCGATGAGAGTTGGCGAGCAGGATGGCACCGAGTATTTTTTTGTTAATAAAGATAAACTGGAAGAGTTTGAAAAAGAGAATAAAATAATTGAGTGCAGAAACTACAATACTGTTCATGGGATTTGGAGTTATTTTACAGTTGATGATGGTCAAATTGATTTGGAAAATGGGAATTATATTTATATAGGAACTTTGGAGTCTTATGAGAAGTTCGTTGATTATTATGGAAGTGAAATTGTCTATCCAATATATGTAGAAGTTGAATCCGGAGAGAGACTTGAGAGAGCAGTAAAGAGAGAGAGACAGCAGAAAGAGCCAAAATATAAGGAGTTATGCAGACGTTTCATAGCAGATGAAGAAGATTTTTCGGAAGAAAATATTGAACATGCATGTATTCAGAAACGCTATCAGAATATAGATATTGATAAATGTGTTAATGAGATAATTGGTGATATTAAAGTTAATATTAAAGCTGACATTCATAGTTGAATTGCTGTTATGAGTCAAAATAGTTGCATTTTACAAAGTGGACTATAAGTACAAATTATGTTATTATTGTTTTGTTGTGAATTCGAAATGATGTGAGATTACAAAGTGTTCCGGAGGAAATGATGGCAGAGATCAAGAAGATTATAGGACAGGATCATATAATTGAACATTTTGAAAATGCCATCAGAATGGACAGGGTTTCCCATGCATACATTATAAACGGTGAGGAAGACTCCGGAAAAAAAGAACTGGCAAATCTGATATCCATGTCACTACAGTGTGAGGAGGGATCAGGCGAGCCATGCATGAAGTGCAGATCATGTTTGCAGGCACTGGGAGATAATCACCCGGATATCAAGTGGATAAGTCATGAGAAAACTGTAATATCTGTTGATGATATCAGAGAGCAGATAAATAACGATGTGGATATAAAGCCATATTCAGGAAGAAGAAAGATTTACATTGTACCTGATGCAGAGAAGATGAGAGAAGCTGCGCAGAATACATTGTTAAAAACACTGGAAGAACCACCATCATACGCGGTTATTATTTTATTGACAAATAACTCAGACAGTTTTTTACAGACAATAATGTCGAGATGTTTGCAATTAAATATTAGGCCGGTTAAGGATGAAGTTATAAAAGATTACTTAAAAAACGAGATGGACATATCTGATTATGAGGCCGGAATTGCAACAGCATTTTCCGGAGGTAATCTGGGAAAAGCCATTAAGCTTGCGACTTCCGAAGAGTTTGGAGATATGAAGAGCGATGTTTCGTCGACTATTTCTTCTATTATAAATGGAAGTATGGTGGATGTTGCGGCAGCAATAAAAAAAGCTTCGGATTACAAGGATAATATAATGGAATATCTGGATTTATTTCAGACATGGTTCAGAGATATGCTTGTGTACAAGTCATGCAAAGATGACAACATGATTATTTTTCAAAAAGAGAGAATTAATATTTTGCAGATGTGTGAAAAAGCATCTTATGAAGATATAAATAAAATATTAGAGGTATTAGATACAACAAAGTGGCGAATGATGAGTAATGTCAATTTTGACGGAGCCCTTGAAGTATTGTTTATTACCATAAAAGAGAGGATTAGATAATGGTAAAGGTAGTAGGAGTAAGATTTAGACAAACAGGAAAAATATATCATTTTTCACCGGACAACCTTAATATAGAAGTTGGGCAGCATGTTATCGTAGAGACAGCAAGAGGTGTTGAGTACGGTACTGTTGTGATTGGAATCAGAGAAGTTGCAGAAGAGTCTGTTGTTCTTCCGTTGAAATCGGTTATAAGAATTGCAACTAAGGAAGATGATAAGAAAGCGGCAGAGAATAAAGAGAAAGAGAAAAAGGCGTTTAAGATATGCCTTGAAAAGATTGCAAAGCATAATCTTGATATGAAGTTAATCGAAACAGAATATACCTTTGATAACAATAAGGTGCTGTTTTATTTTACAGCTGACGGGCGAATTGACTTTAGAGAATTGGTAAAAGATTTGGCAGCAGTTTTCAGAACCAGAATCGAGCTTCGTCAGGTTGGAGTGAGGGATGAGGCCAAGATTCTTGGAGGCATAGGTATTTGCGGTCGTGAACTTTGCTGTCACAACCATTTGTCAGAATTTATTCCTGTGTCAATAAAGATGGCAAAGGAACAGAATCTGTCTTTGAATCCAACAAAGATTTCCGGAGTCTGCGGCAGACTTATGTGTTGTTTGAAGCATGAGCAAGAGACTTATGAGTACCTGAATTCAAAACTTCCAAATGTGGGAGAGACAGTGAAGACTACTGACGGAGTTAAGGGAGAAGTCAACAGTGTTAACGTTTTAAGACAGACAGTAAAACTTATTGTTGAGACTAATGACGAGAGAGAAATCAGAGAGTATTCAATCAAGGATATCAAGTATAAACCAAAGAGAAGAAAGATTGAGCTTAAGAGAGAAGAAATCGAAGAACTCAAAGGATTAGAGGATAAAGAAGAATCAAAGTTTAATGATTAGTTGTTAGATGAAATGAAGACTCAAAGATAGCGATTAGTTGTTAGATGAAATGAAGACTCAAAGATAAAGAAAAATTATTTGAGTAAAATAGATAAAGGAATCAGATCTTTATGGTTAATTTAAAAGAAGATGAGCGCATAGACGATTTGAACAGGAACGGCTACCGTATCATTCAGAACAGTAAGAAGTTCTGTTTTGGAATGGACGCTGTACTGTTGTCAGGATTTGCGTCAGCAAAAGAAGGAGAGAAGGTTCTTGATCTTGGAACAGGAACCGGCATTATTCCTATTCTTATGGAGGCAAAGACTAACGCTGATAGATTTGTTGCACTGGAAATTCAGGAAGAGAGCGCAGAGATGGCAAGGCGAAGCGTCAGCCTCAATCATTTAGAAGATAAAATTGAGATAGTGACAGGAGATATTAAAGTGGCTTCACAGATTTTTGGAGGAGCCACTTTTGATGTTGTGACAACTAATCCACCGTATATGAATGATAATCACGGATTAAAAAATCCTGAGTTGCCAAAAGCCATTGCAAGGCATGAGGTGATGTGTAATTTGGAGGATGTGATAAGAGAGTCGGCAAAGGTACTAAAGCCCGGTGGAAGATTTTACATGGTTCACAGACCTCATAGATTAGTTGAGATTATGAACTGCATGACGGAATACAAAATTGAGCCAAAGAGGATAAAGTTTGTGCATCCGTATATTGACAGAGAAGCCAACATGGTTCTGATTGAAGGAATCAGAGGAGCAAAAAGGATGATAAAAGTCGAGCAGCCTTTGATTGTGTATGAGGCGCCCGGCAAATATACAAAAGAAATATATGATATTTATGGATACTGAGTTGAAGCAATATTTAGTAATAGCAGAAGGATACAGATATTTTGTAAGATAAATAATAGATATATTTTGGCATAAGAAAGGAAGAAGTATGCAGGGAAAATTGTATTTGTGTGCAACACCAATAGGAAATCTGGAGGATATTACATACAGAGTAGTCAGAACTTTGTCTGAAGTGGATATGATTGCAGCAGAAGATACAAGGCATAGTTTGAGACTTTTAAATCACTTTGAAATAAAGACGCCTATGACCAGTTATCATGAATTCAACAAATATGATAAAGCCAAGGTGTTGGTAAATATGATGCTTGAAGGAAAAAACATTGCAGTTATTACCGATGCCGGCACACCGGGAATCTCAGATCCCGGGGAGGAACTGGTGCGACAGTGTTTTGAAGCAGGAATAGAAGTTACTTCACTTCCGGGACCTGCGGCCTGCATAACTGCACTTACCATGTCGGGGCAGGAGACAAGAAGATTCTGTTTTGAGGCATTTCTTCCAAGTGACAAAAAAGAAAAAAACAGAATTCTGGAGTCGTTAAAAAATGAAACCAGAACCATAATAATATACGAAGCACCTCACAGACTCAAAAAGACATTGGCTGAACTAAAAGAGTATCTTGGTAACAGAGAACTTACAATATGCAGGGAACTTACCAAGAAGCATGAGGAGGCAGTTCAGTACACGTTAGAGGAAGCAATAAATCATTTTAGCGAAACTGAACCAAAGGGAGAGTTTGTTCTTGTAATAAAAGGTAAGCCATTTTCCGAGATAGAAGAAGATATGGCAAAGACATGGGAAACCATGAGTGTGGTTGAACATGTGGATATGTATATAGAAAAAGGTTATGACAAGAAAGAGGCAATGAAGATAGTTGCTAAGGACAGAGGTATTCCAAAGCGCGAGATATATAACACATACATATCTGACAAATAAAAAATGATAAATTAAAATGATAAATAAAAACTGACAAATAAAAAAATGATAAAAATCCGATAGTATTTAATGCTATCGGATTTTTTTGCTGTGCAACGAGAAAAAGTCTCTGAACTAGTCTGTAAACCCCTATTTTTTAATTATTCTCTAAAAGAAATATCAAAGAAATGCAAAAAAACGTTTTTAGGAATTGCGAAAAAAAAAGTGTGGTGTTACCATTTCATACTGAAAAAGGGAATAAAAACGTTTCAGAAAAATTGAGAGGGAATTAAAAATGAAGAAGTCAGTAAAAGCACTTGTAAGTGCAATGTTGAGTGCAACATTAATGGTAAGTAGCGTAAATGTTAATTTCAATTCTAAAGATGTGGCTGTTATGGGGGAAGATAAAATAATGGCAGCTGACATTAATGACAGATCAATTATTTCCACAGAAGAGTTAGACAAAATTAAAGAGATGGCATCAAAAGATGCAGTGAAGACAGCAGAGACAGTTAACGGCTATTTGGATGATGAGATGTTTGAGGCTGCAGCAGATGCAGTTTTAACTGATTATTACAAATCTGAAAATTACGAAGCAGTTGAGAAGTTCGAGGCAAAAGTTGATGACAGAGCAAATGAACTCATAAATAATTATAAAGAGGCAGCAAAAGAGAGAGCAGCCGGTGAAGAAGTAAACGGCTTTAAGACACAGACAGTAGTTGTAGTATTTGACCAGAATACTACTAAGAAAGAAATTAAAGCTATTGTAAAGGCGCAGAACGCAGAACTGGCCCACTTGGAAAAAGACTTTGTTGGAAATTATTCAGCAGAGATTAAGATTTCATACGGACAGACAGTTGAGAGGGCAAAAGAAGCTTTTGGAAAATACAGTTCTACAGTTTGCTCAGCACCAAACTATATTTACGAGCAGGTTGAAAGTAATGAAAGCAATCAGGCAGCATATAATGAAGTAAAAAATGACAATGCTGCAACAGAGCAGTATATTGATGCAAGAGAACTTGTAAATGATATGACAAGAAGACAGCAGTGGTATTTGAATCTTATAAATGTAGCAGATGCATGGAATTACATTGCAAATACAGAACACGAGAAAGTGTTGGTAGGAGTTATTGACTCAGGTATTGATGTAAATCATGAAGATTTAAAGAATGTATTGTCACCACTTTCTGCAGATGTTACAGGTAATGAACCTGTTCTTCTTACAGAGACAGACACACCATATGCAACAACACACGGAACAATGGTTACAGGTTTTATTGCAGCCCAGGCAAACAATGGTGTTGGAATTGCAGGAGTAGCAAGTTGCTACGATAATAGTGTTGTAGAGATTTTGGGAGTAAAAGCTTCTTATAAAGATGCAAATGGTTCAGCATATTTTTACACAAGCAATATTGCAAAGGGATTTGATTATTGTATAGATAACGGAGTTAAAGTAATTAACACAAGTTTTGGAACATCAGTAAAGGATCCATATTATGAATATCTTGCAAGACATGCAGCAGACAGAGGAATCATTATTGTTGCATCAGCAGGTAACGAAGGCGGACACAACTTCATGCTGCCGGCGGATTCAGACAGAGTAATCAGTGTTGTATCAACAAATTCAGCAGGATGTCTTTCAACATTTTCAAATTACGGAGAAGAGAAAGACGTTTGTGCACCGGGTACATCAGTAATCTCAACATATCCAAACAACAATTACAATTACGGTGACGGAACATCATTCTCATCACCTATTGTTGCAGGAGTCGTAGCAATGATGTGCTCAGTAAACAAAAATCTGAATTATTATGATGCAAGAAAAATTATCATAAATACATCAAGTGAGACAGAAATTAAAAATTATATCGGACTCACAAGCAGTGAGATTGCAAAAGGTGGAGTTGTAGATGCAGGTAAAGCAGTTGAGGTTGCTGCAAACTACACAAAATATACATCTTTTGCAAAGGACAGATTCAACCAGTTTGAAAGACCATCTGATCCAATGGAGGTTTCAGGAAAATGTGTTGCACCAAAGATGGTTGAATTGACATGGACAGTAACAGACAATGTTAAGTCAAAAAATTATACATACAATATTTATGAAGGAAATAATTTAATATATTCAAATATCAAATTTACAAGAAAAGTTATGAACAACATTTCCGTTGGTGAGCATATTTACTTTGTAAAGGGTGTGTTAAACGGTGTTGAATCAGTAGGTGTTTCAAGCGGAATAATTAATGTTACAAAAGAAGGTCCACAGCCTGAGGTTGAAGAAGTAAACACAATATCTGATGCGGAAAATACAGAGAATGTTGCAACAACAGAGGCAGTAACAGAGAAAAATACAGAAACTGTAACAACAGAAAAAGCAACAGAGAAAATCACAGAGGCAATTACAACAAAAGCAGAAGCAAAGACTGAACAGATTACAACACAGGCTGTTAAACCACTTGAAGTAATCGGAATGAATATTACTCTTCCTGCAAATAACACAATCGGAGTTGTATGGGGACAGGATGCAGCAAGAATCAACAGTGGCTGCAAATACAATATCTACATTAACGGAACAAAAGTTAAGAGTGAAGTAATATGTAACTACTATCAGTTTGGTAATATCAATGCAGGAATGAATCGTGTAAGAGTAACAGCAGTTCTTGGCGGCGTTGAATCAGACGGAGTTGAAAAGATTGTAAATGTTACAGGTGTTGCAATAACAGAAAGAAATACAGAGGCAAAGACAGAGACAACAAGAAGTAAAAGTGAGACTACTTATATAGAAGAAACAAGTACAGTTGCTGTTACAGAAAAAACATCTGAAATTATAACAGAAGCTGTAACAGAGCCTGAGGATGTAACAGAAACAGTAACAGAGCCTGAGGATGTGACGGAAGTTGAAGAAGAAACTGAAAACGAGACAGAAATTGAAACTGAGGCTGAAGCTGAGACAGAGACAGAAACATATGCAAATGTTAATCTTGCAAAGAACTGTTATGCATATTCATCAAGTAATGAAACAAACGAACTTGTTGCAGCAAACATTACTGACGGTGACATGAACACAAGATGGGCTTCACAGTGGAGCGATTATCAGTATGTTGTTGTTGATCTTGGAAAAACATATAAGGTAGACAGAGTTAAGATTAATTGGGAAGCAGCATTTGCTTCAAGATACAAAATTGCATACTCAACAGATGGAGTAAACTTTGTAGCAATCAACTCTTATTATGCTAACAGTGCTAAGGCAGAAGAAATCAAGTTCCTTCCTGTTGATGCAAGATATATCAAAGTTGATTGTAGTACACGAGGTACATCTTACGGATTCTCAATTTATGAGATGGAAGTATTTGAATATCATGATGACGTAAATGACAAAAATTTGAGTCTTGGAAAAAATGTGACAGTATCAAGTATCGAAGGAGCAAATACTAAGGCAGAATACATGGTTGATGGAGACAATTCAACAAGATGGGCTTCGCAGTGGAGTGACGCACAGTGGGTTTGCGTAGACTTGGGAGCTGTTTATTCAATAAGTAAGGTAAGACTTAACTGGGAAGCAGCATTCGGTGAAGGATACAATATCTACATTTCAAAAGACGGAATCAACTGGACTTTAGCAATGTGTGCAGTAAGTGATAAAGCAGAATTATTTGAAACATATATAAAAGATGAAGCAAGATACGTAAAAGTTGACATGTACAGAAGAGGAACAGCTTACGGATATTCATTATATGAATTTGAAGTAATTGGTCATTAAAAATAGAGCCTCCGGTTGATGCCGGAGGTTATATTTATTTACACGACGGGAAAATGCAGAAATGCAGAGAGTGTTCTTGAACTTTTATTTTTTGAAAAGTTGTGTTAGAATAAAATTGATTGGGCAATAAAATTGAATTGATTCAATCACTGTAAATATCGATAAAACGCTTTGTGAAAGGAAGGAATAAATATGTTATCAGTTATTTTGCCGGCATATAATGAAGAAAAAATGCTGGGTAAATCAGCAAGCGTAATTAGCAAAATCCTTGAAGATGCAAAAATTGATTATCAGTTGGTTTTTGTAAATGATGGTTCAAAAGATAATACATGGAGCGAGATTGAGAAGGCAGCAGCAGCCAACAAAAATATTGTAGGTGTAAACTTCTCAAGAAATTTCGGAAAAGAATCTGCAATGTTTGCAGGGCTTGCAACGGCAACTGGGGATTGTGTAGCAGTAATGGACTGTGATTTGCAGCATCCACCTGAAGTTCTTATTGAAATGTACAGACTCTGGGAGCAGGGATACGAAGTAGTTGAGGCTGTCAAGAGAAGCAGAGGAAAAGAGAGTATATTCCACAAGGCCAGTGCCGGATTGTTCTACAAACTCATTTCGAGCGCAGTAAAGATTGATATGTCAAGAGCATCAGACTTCAAGCTTATGGATAGAAAATGTGTTGAGACCCTGTTAGCCATGCCTGAAAAGAACGCGTTCTTCAGAGCATTGTCTTCATGGATTGGATATAAGTCAACATCAGTAGAATTTGATGTTCAGGAGAGAGAAGAAGGAGAGTCAAAGTGGTCTACATGGTCACTTGTCAAATATGCGATTACTAATATCGTTGCATTCTCATCTGTTCCTATGCAGCTTGTTACCATAGCCGGAGTTTGTTCATTTATCTTTGGAATAATAATGGGAGTTCAGACTCTTATCAATTTCATAATGGGCAAATCTGTACAGGGATTTACAACTGTTATATTACTTCTTTTACTGATGGGAAGTCTTATTATGATCAGTCTTGGAATTATAGGTTACTATATTTCAAAAATATATGAAGAGGTAAAGGGAAGACCAAGATATATTATCTCTAAAGTAATAGGAAAATAGAATTATGAAAGATGAAAAAATATTAAAAAGGTGGATAACATACCTTGCGGCATTGGGATTACCTGCTCTCATATATATGGGAGTTTTGATGTATGTTGGGAATTATCCTTACGGAGAAACCGGTTTTTCCATATGGGATATGGATCTCCAGTATTTAGATTTTTTCAAATGGCTAAAGAGAGTTTATTCAGGAGAGGCAAATATTTTTTACTCTTTTGGAAAATCTTTGGGGGATAATCCAATCGGATTGTATGGATTCTATTTATCCAGCCCCTTCAATCTGATACTGATATTTTTTGATGACATACAACTGTTTGTTGTGGTATTGGCAGGTTTGAAGATATCCTTTGCGGGACTTGCCTGTGCAATATATATACGAAACAGATTTGAGAAGATTGATAGTGTGTGGCTCGTTTTGTTATCAACATGCTATGCACTTATGTCATACAATTTCAAACAGATATCCAATATTATGTGGTTAGATGGTGCGGTAATTGCCCCCCTTCTGATGCTCGCGGTATACAAGTTTATTAAGACCGGAAAGAGAAGACAGTTGTATATAACAGTATTTCTGTCGATTCTTTCAAGCTGGTACGTAGCCTATATGTGTTGCCTGTTTTCGGGAATATATTTTGTTTACGAGACCATAGTATGTAATAAGAAGTTTGATCTGATTAATATTCTAAAATCATTTGTCTGCTACTGTGCCACAATGATTTTGGGAGTTATCAGCACTATGTTTTTCTTTTTGCCGGTAATCAAGCAGTTATTGCAGGGAAAAGGAATTGAAGAATCTAAGGGATTTATGGTGGAATTCAGATGTAGCGTGGCAGATGTCGTAAAGCAGCTGATACCGGCTAATGCCGATACACAGAACTCTTCACTTCTGATTTTGTTCTGTGGAACATTCGTAGTAGTGGGAATTATATTGTTTGTAATTTCGCGAAAGATAGAAATAAAAGTTAAGGTTGTTGCAATTCTGATGCTTGTTATGTTAGTGGCAAGTGCGATATTTATCCCGACAGAGAATATCTGGAACGGATTCAGAAAAGTATCATCTTACTATTGCAGATTTTCATTTGTAATCAGTTTTTTTATGGTACATATTGCAGCAGCGTTTTATGCAACCTGTGAAAGAAAGAAGTATACATGGATAGTTCAGATGGCAGTGTTTATTCTTGTTGTCGGAGAGCTATCTTACAATGCAAACATTTACCTGTCACGATACAGTGTTGAGAATGTAGCTGAATACAAAAAATATGACACCAACATGAAATCTCAGATTGGCGAGCTAAAGAGGTATGATAACAGTCTGTTCTACAGAGTGGATCAGGATTATACCAGAGGAGTGAAACCCGGCAATTACGGAGGGACTTACAATGAAGGACTGGCCTATGGTTTTTGTCCCCTTGCATCTTACAGTTCCACATTTAACAGTCTTATTGTGGACTTCTATGTAAAATGCGGTTACAGCGAAACGCCAAGACTTATAATGCATCATGAGCCGATTCTCGTAAGTGAGTCGTTGCTTGGAATAAAGTATCTGTTAGGTCATATGAGAGCGCTTGGGTATGTGCCGGTTGAGGGATTAAATCAGTATAATAACAAAACTGTTTATGAGAATCCTTATGCACTCAGCCTGGGATACATGGTTGATGATAAAGTAAACAAGAAAATAAAACCAACCAACAGTTTTGAATATCAGAACAGGTTGATTAGCAGAATGCTTGGCAGAGATGTTAAGTGTTTTGTAAAGGCTGAAAGCAAGCTTGTGTCATCAGACGAAAAGCAGATGATATGGGAGGTAAGCAGCCCAAAATGTAAAAATGTTTTGTATGGATATTTACCAAGACGAGGAGTAAATAAAGTAAATGTCCATGTAAATGACCAATTCAGAACATATTATTCTGAATGGTATTCATATAAGATATTCCAGATATCTGACAGCAGTAATGGTGAAGTTCAAAAAGTTACAATGGAGGGGAACATTGTAAACGCAGACAAAATAGACGGAGTTTTCTACTATCTGGATATGGATGAATTTGCAAAAGCTATTGCGGAGTTAAAAGAACATCAGATGACGGTTACGAAGTTTGCTGATGGAAAAGTAAAGGGCGACATCGAATTACAGGAAGACGGAAAACTGTTACTTACAATTCCGTATGATCTTGGATGGAAAGCCAAGGTTAATGGCAAAAAGGTCAAATTCACAAAATCTCAAGATATTTTTATTACAATGGATTTGAGCAAGGGCAAGAATCACATTGAATTAAAATATATTACACCGGGACTTAAGAAAGGTGTATGTATCACTCTTTTTGGAATGATTATATTTGTAATATGGGAAATTCTGGACAAAAAAGGAGATGTTAAAAATGGAAGAGAGAAGAATGAAAAACTTAAAAGAAATGAACAACAATAACAGTATTAAGAGCATTAAAAGTTATACAAACTTTACAGGCTTAAAAGCATTGAGAACATTATTATTTGTACTTATACTTACATTTGCTTTTTCTACCCCTGCGCTGGCTGCACAGAAGTATCGTATATACGACTGGAGCACAGGCAAGGTATGTTATAACTCAAGAGGAAGACTGGTTAAAAATAAATGGGTAAAGTCAAAGAATAAAAAATATTACTTTAACAAAAAAGGTTATGCCACAGTTGGTTTGAAAAAAATCAACGGAAAAAAATATTATTTCAATAAAAATGGTGTGATGAAAACCGGATTTGTTACAATCAATGATGACAGGTACTTCTTTAATAAAAAGGGAGTAATGCAGAAGGGATTTGTAACATACAAGAACAAAACATATTACTTAAATAAAAAGGGAAAAATGCAGAAAGGCCTGAAGAACATTGAAGGCGAGAAGTATTATTTCAACAAAAAAGGAGTAATGGAAAAAGGCTTTGTCACTATTGATGGTGAGGAATACTATTTTGATTCCGATGGCACCATGCACAAAGGCTTTGTTACCGTAAACAGAGAGACCTTCCATTTTGATAATGATGGAGTTATGTCTGTAGGTTTTGAGGATATTGAAGGTGCCAAGTACTATTTTGAGTCAACAGGTGTTATGAACAGAGGATGGCTCAAGAAGAAAGGAAACAAATATTATTCTAACGTCAATTCCGGAAAGTTCGTTATTGGTCTTGGCAGAATTGATTCCACATACTATTATTTTGACAACAACGGTGCTTTGGAAACATCAGAGGGAAGATATCAGTACAATAACGCATATTATTATGTAAATAAGAGCGGAAAAATCAAATTCAGCAGTTGGGTATATAATGCAGACGGAACACGCTGGTTCTTTGGAAGCGACGGAAAACAGCTGATGAATGGCTGGTATACAATTGCCGACAGAAAGTATCACTTTGATGCTAACGGAAATGTTGAGACATGTAAGTGGATTGATGGTATTTACCTTATGGCCGACGGATGTGCTTTACCTGAAACAGAGACAAAACTTGAGGCAGCAGAAGAAGGTCTTATTACAAAGGAAATGCTTGATGAACTTGATTTGGAAGGCACAAATAAGCTGATGATTGTCGCACATCCTGACGATGAGACAATCTTTGGTGGCGGGCACATTTCCCAGGGAGGTTACTTTATTGTATGCCTTACAAACGGTTACAATCTGAATAGAGTACTGGAATTTCAGGCTATTCTTCAGGCTACCGGAAACAAGGGTATTATTTTGAAGTATCCTGATCAGATTGGCGGAGTCAGAAGTGACTGGAGTGAGTGTAATGGCCAGATACTTTGTGATATTAATCTTTTGCTTACATACAAAGATTGGGAGATGATTGTTACACACAGTCCTATGGGTGAGTATGGTCATATTCATCACAAGCTGACAAGCAGACTTGTTACATATAGTCACCTGATGAATAATCTTTCTGACAATTTATATTATTTCGGAAGATACTATAAGACTGCTGATCTTGCAGAGCAGGCCGGAGTACCAAAGATGACTAATGAGATGATAACTGCAAAGATGGGCTTATATAATATTTATCAGTCTCAGGCGCGAGCAGTTGATAATCACAGACACATGACAGAGTACGAAGACTGGAGATTAGAGAAAAACTGGAGATATTAAAAGCAGATAAAAAACAGAAATAAATAATAAGTATAACTAAAAATATAAACAATAAAAAAACTGTCGTAAGGCAGTTTTTTTACTTTATAACGAAAATCTTAAAATCGGTTGCACTTTTTATTTTGTAGTGCTAGAATGAGAGTCGTTGCACAAAAAGAACTCATATTAGATTTGCACAGGACAGATCAAAGGAACTGAATTAGGAGGAAATCATGGATTACAGATTTTTACTCGATTTGGCAATTATTCTTATCTCGACTAAGATGTTTGGACTTGTGACGAAGAAGTTTAATATGCCGCAGGTAGTGGGTGCATTGCTGGCCGGAGTTATATTGGGACCGGCGTGTCTTGGAATGATATCCGCAGGGGAAGGTTCTGTTGACGGGAGTTTTATTGAAAACATGGCTGAACTTGGCGTAATTGTGCTTATGTTTGCAGCCGGAATGGAAACTGATGTAAATGAGTTGAAAAAATGTGGAAAAGCTTCATTTGTAATTGCAATACTTGGGGTGCTTGTTCCGTTGTTTGGCGGAATGGGAATTGCATATGCATTTAACAGACCGGATATGATAGCTTCAGATGCTACAGCACCGGTATTTCTTCAGAATGTATTTATTGGTGTAATACTTACAGCTACTTCAGTCAGTATTACCGTAGAGACATTGAGAGAACTTGGGAAATTAAAGACCCAGGCAGGAAATGCAATTCTTGGAGCTGCAATAATAGATGATATACTTGGAATCATAGCTTTGACAATAGTAATATCAATGTCAGGTGGAAATGGTAATGCTTCACTTTGGCTAGTATTATTGAAGATTGCTTTGTTTTTTGTATTTTGCCTTATTGGCGGATTCATTTTTTATAAAGTATTTCAAAAGTGGTGTGATGTTTCCAAAAAACCTATGCACAGACATGCGATTATTGCATTTGCAGTGTGCCTTATAATGTCCTTTGTGGCGGAGGAAGTTTTTGGAGTTGCTGATATCACTGGAGCATTTATGGCGGGACTAATTATATCCATGACTACAAACAGTACTTTCGTTGCTTCAAAGTTTGATGTTGTGTCATATCTGCTGTTATCTCCGATATTCTTTGCAAGCATCGGTCTTAAGGTTGAATTGCCAAACATGACAGGCAAGATACTTGTATTTGGACTACTGTTGATAGTAGTGGCTATTTTGACAAAGATTGTCGGCTGTGGACTCGGTGCAAAGTTGTGCGGATACACAAATGCACAATGTCTGCGTATCGGTGTAGGAATGATTTCCCGAGGTGAGGTTGCACTTATCGTAGCCAATAAAGGATTATCAGTTGGATTAATCGGCAGTAATTTCCTTGGACCGATTGTATTAGTCGTAGTATTTACAACAATTATTACACCGATTATGCTCAAGCCAGTGTTCAAGAAAGACGTTGTTGTTATTACCGATGAACAGTCAATGTCAGGAAGTTACGATGAATTGGATGAACTTAGAAAAGCACTGTAATATATAAGACAGACTATCAATTAAGAGAGTTGCTCGTTGCCAAATGGACAGCGAAAACATTTCTGAATTGATAGTCTGTTTATTTTTTTACCGGTTGTCAATTTCCATACTTTTTGAAACGTTCTTACGCAGTTTTCAGAATACTCTGTCGCATTAAGCAAATGTTTTCTTAAAACTGTTCATCAAGTACTAGTTTTTAACTTCATAATAATAATGATAACTCGTCCGTTCCAATTCACGAGTTTT
>JAEEGL014949537.1_pt1 | contig 18301 bp, 1 predicted proteins | sample 9134231 | NCBI WGS metagenome assembly JAEEGL01 (sample SAMN16246548, study PRJNA631951) | gut metagenome | biome: gut microbiome; feature: rumen; material: fiber-attached | host: Bos | place: Iran: Karaj | collected 2018-10 | reverse complement strand
AGTACACATTGACGGTATAGTAGCCGGAATAGGTCCAGCCGTAGTCGCCATCGGTATCCGTAAAGATGCCCACCTTGGTCAGGCTCTGTCCAGCATAGGCAGTAAGGTCGGCAGCAGGGAATCTGATGCCCCAGTACACTGCACCACCTCCAGTACCGACACCACCAGCGTAGTTATCGGTGCAGTATTGCAGGTAGTCGCGGTTGTCCTTGACACCAGTGCTAATCGTCACATCATTATTATGCCTGCCGTTTTCACAATTCACCCGTAGTTCACCATAATGGCTATTGTTGGTAACAGGAGGCTGGAAAGCAGAAGCATCAAGCGTATGATGGTTGGGAGCTACAGGTGAATCATTCCATTGGATTTCACTGGCATTACCTCTTCCATCCACCACGCTGACACCGTATTTGTAGCTGCCCGGGTACAATCCAGACCATTCAGAATCAATGTACTGATTCTCGGTCACGTTATCAGCAATCATCTGTATTCCACTACCATTGCAGTTAGCACGATAGATGCAATATGTCAAGTTTTCCGTACGGCTTCCATTGCTCTTCATAATGATATTCGGGCGAGTCGTGCTGGTGTTCATCGAATTGGCAACGGTTGGGTCATAAGCACCGCTATCCTGATATTTGTAGGTAGAGGCTGTGAACGGCAAGTCAGAAGTGGCCTGCCAAGACACACCGTTATTCCATGCACCATTGTTGCGTTGGCAGTAAATCAAGATATTGCTGTGACCGTCCCAAGCAAAAGTGCCTTCGTTGAATACGAATTCGTTCCAGCCGATTTCAGGAGTCATAGCACCTGTGTAGACGAGAGTCATATCCGTCACAACGTGAGAGGTGGAAGTCAGAGTGACATCCTCAACATTGGCCATCCATATGCTGATACCTTGCTGGGCATAGCCCGGAGCATTGGTAGCATACCAGCTCAGGCTATTCATAGGAGCAATGGTCACGCCTGCTTCCTCAAGCTCAGAAGCAAGGAAGAGGTTCTCGGCAATGCTGTAATTATAATAGGTGTAGAAGGGGAAATAGCTGAACGTGCTGGTACCTTCACCAATCTGAGCCTCAAATGGAGCACCACCTGTAAACTCATTCCAATACACTCTCGCATACTGACTGTTGGGGTTATCGACATCGGGATAATACTCCGCTATGACCTGAAGGGTAGGAATAGTCAGGTGAAGCGTAATTATGCTATCGCAACCATGTATGGTTTGACCCTGATACACATAGTCTCCTGAGAAGGAATAGGTATGTCCCATCCAACTATAAGAACTATAACTTGTTACACTCAGTTCCGTTTCGTATGAATCATAAATATGCAACACTGTGCTAAGTGTGGCCACCAATGAGTCTTGACCATAGCTATCCAGTTTAAACACCTCACACGAAACAGGGTAGTCACCCTCATTGGCATATTCATGCGTAATGGGAATACCTGAGCCTGTTTGGCCATCACCAAAGCTCCAGTTGACTTGACTTACATTGTAATTGTAATTCAAGTCAAAACTAACCGTTTTGCCACAAACATCCATATCATCGGAAGCAGTTTGTCCGTTGACGAGCATATTCGTAAAAAGCTCTTGAACAGCATTGGAACCAACGGAATAGGCGTAGCTTTCAGCGTCTCCAAGACCATATACATGGGCAACGAATCCACCACCAGTGGTCAACAAGGTGTGAGAACCGTGCTCTATCTGGACCCTTGCAAAAGAATAACCAGCATTGCCAGAAACAGTCTGGAACTCGGAAGCAATGCTGTTGCCATCCAATTGAACGGAAGACACGTCTTCTGTATCCGTGATGATATTGACAAAATGATACTGAGAAGCTCCAGAATTAAAAGTGCTAAAAGTAACATAGTTCATTCTCTGTTCAATCGGACTAATCATCACCATCGACGGGTCACCCATCTCTCCTGCACACTGAGAACCCGCATAGTACAGATAGACCATTGCAGGCTGGGAAGTTTCGAGATACATGGAAGGATTGTCCGAAGTGATTTCGAATTGGTAGGTTTCCTTCTGGTTGATGGTAGTGACAACGGAACCATCAATGGAGATTTGACAGTTGTCGTTCGCTGCGGTGACGCGAATCACGTCATAGGTGCGCATGGAAGAATTGGTCACCACAAAATGGTTGCCCCAACAGGAAACAGGCATCATTTGCTCGACAATATGGTCGCAATAGGCGCAATTATAAGGGATATTAGCGCATTCGTTGCCTGCGAACACAGCAACATTTTTATTGCCCGACACAGACACTTGCGAACCAGTGAAATCGCCATCTGGAATGGATTTCAATTGATAGCATTGCCCCGCATTCAAAGTGACAGAGAAAGGTTGATTGGCAAAATGGCCATTGCTTGAATTGCAGGACAAGTTGATATACACTGTTGTATTGTCCTCGACGGCAACCACAGAAAACTCTGAGCACTGGTTTGACAAGCTTCTTGAATTTGCACTACGTCTCACCATAGTTTCTCTGCCTGGTTCGCCGGGAAAAGTTTGGATAATATAATTGGATCCCAAAGAAGAAGTAGGCAACACATCGGCCACATCAAATGAATACGCCATAAAATTGGACGCATACAACGAGATAGCTTCCGTGGTAACAACATGAAGGCCAATGTTGAGAACACAATCGGAATCCCAAAGTGAGTAGCATTCGCTTAAAGGAACATCAATGATTGTGGTGGCTCCAACTGAGACCTCAAAATCAGCTGACCAATTGGTGTATGGATTCGTAACAGTACCCGTGCAAGGCGTAGAACCTGCAGCTATGAGACTCATAGTAACTGCATCGTTGTCATAACTGTCATTTGGCATAAACGTCACCCAGAAATCGTTTCCTACCGTGCTTTGCGCATTTGTTGTTTTCACACCTGTCACACTCAGCAACAGGACGAGCAGGGCAAATGCCACCCTTTTTAGTTGTAAAATTCCGTTTTTCATAATACTTTTATTATTTAGTTGAATATTAAATATTTACTTGATATATTTTGCTCAGTGCCTCAGGGGGCAGAACCACCTGCCCCCTAAGAACCAAGCGTTTTCATTTTATCTGACTATCAACTTACGGCATTGTATACCCTTGTCTTCAGTGATGATTCTCACCGTGTAGATACCTGATGTCAAAGGTGCCACAATGCTTGCTGGAGTCTCTTTGGAAGTCTCATAGGCAACCGTCGCACCCAAAGCATTCACGATTTCCACATGGATGGGGTGTTTGCTGTCAACAGTCGTGAGGATGTTGATGCGCTCGCCAGCTTGTGCTGGGTTGGGGAAGATCTGGACACTGTTGTCAAGCTCCTCCAAGCCCGTCGTGCTGCGGAAACTGACCACATACGGCTCCTCGGGGGTGCCAATCGTGGCGTTGGTCGCATAAACGAGGGCTTCCTCCATATTGTAGTATTCACGACCCATCTCCATATTGTAGAGACCAAAGTTCAGCTCAACGGCATCATTTCCGGCAATGGTCAGGAAGGCCATATGGCGGTCCAGTGGCTCAACATACGTCAGCTTAGCACTGCCTCTGCACTCGCCGTTGGCATCGAAGGCAGCCAACTCGTAGTTGTCAGTTGTCAGCTCAACATCATCGAGTTCCACCACGGCCATCACCGTCATATTGTGCGGATAGGCGTGGATGTCGTTCGTCCAATGCATGGCCTTGGGCGAAGCTGGAGCCTCCGCACTGCGGCCTCCGTCGGGATAGACCAGTGTGGTCGACGTGGCGTTGTTCGACAGGTACATCAAACCTGTGCCAGGCGTGATGCTCTGCAACTGGCCAATCCACATTCCGCTGAAGTACATCGCGTAGTCAGACTGCGACTTCACCTGGTCGCCGTTGGCGGGCGTGTATCCCGAGAAGGCTTCCGATACGCTCATCGTGTTGGTGCAGGGATAGCCTATCCAGTTCCAGCCGCTGCTGACGGTGATGGGATGGTCGGAGGGTGTGACAGGTGCGCCGGTCATCACCACCTGACAGCTTGAGGTGTTGTCTATCATATAGGTCTGCTCGTTGGTGATGCTGCTGAGCATACCGAACCACATTGAGCCGTAGTTGGTGACGAAGTCCGTCTGCGACTTGATCTGATAGCCGTTGGAGCCAAGGCTCTCCTCAAGCATTGTCAGGCCATCTATGCCCTCCTGCTCGATGTAGGTACTCCACCAGTTCCAGCCTTGAGCAAGATTGCTGACCTGAGTGATTTGGTCACCACCGCCAATAGAGACCGTCTGCGGGCAGCTCATAGAATAGTAGATGTTGTTGTCGGGACAGATAGCAGGGCCGCCATACACCACACGGATGGTATATTGGTGGTTGCTTGTGTTGCCTTCGTCCAAGTAGCTATTATCGCGAGTGAAGCCAACGAGCTGGTTGTCGCGATAAATCATCGCACCAAGGACGAATAAGTCGCCCTCATATGGCACACAGAATGACGTGTTTGCTCCCAAATCTGTGTTAAGGACTATAGATGCACCCGTTTCTAAATCCACCTCGACAAAGGTGCCATCTGTAGTATTTGTCCAGTAAAGTTTGCCATTATAATAGTCAAGAGCACCTGACTGCCAATAATAGTCGCAATTTTGACCCGTATACCCCACTAATTCTAAAGAGGCATCTGTTTTGTCTATCTTGTACAAACCAGCGGGATTTCCAACAGCAATACCATAAAGATCACCATTTTGGTCACAAGCGAGTACTTCGAAAGAGGGGTCAGTACTTCCTATGTATTCCACCGTATTGTTCTCAATATTCCAAATGTAAAAGTCGTGATTTTCAACGGCATACATAGTATTGGATGTATAGTCCCAAGCACAGTCGTAAAAACTATAACCAATATAGTTGGTTTCCAGAATAGTGCCTGTTTGTAGCTCTATCTTATAGGCATTACCTTCAAAAGTTGAATAGACATAGCCATCAAGTCCGCAATAGTCTCCGCCATATAAGCTAATGTCGTTCAGAGCTGTAGTATTGTGTGGATTGTCAGTATCATAACTGACCCATTCACTGTTTCTACAAGAGAAGGCCAAACTACCTCTGGTATTGTCTCTTTCAATCTCAGGATACGTCCAACTCACAAGGTTGCCGTTGCCAGTGGTAGTAGCATTTAGGCCATTTGCACCTTCATAGTTATCGCAAGCCTGGTACACCCAATCCACTTCGACCCATTCAGTCAATCCCGAAGAATAGACACTGGCCACTTTGCAGTGGTAGGTCTGGCCTTCCACGAGGTTGTTGACAGGCAACTGGCAATACTTGTTAGTCGTGTTCTCTGTGTAGAGCACATTGCCATTCAGGTCGGTGAGCACCACTTGGTTGTACTCGTAATGACGTCCACCGTTTCTGCCCGTGGTGAGTTCAACGTCGTCGACATTAATGATGAATTGGTCACTACAGTTGAAGTGACGGATAGCGATGTAGCCTGTCTGTCCAGCGTATGCACTTAGGTCAACGGTGTAATAATACCAGTTACCTTGAGCGCGGCTGCCACTGCGGGTGGCCTCAGTCATGGCTCCTTGACCCTTTGCGGTCATTGTCCATTCTTGGATCAATGTGAAATTGATGCCATCCAATGAGATAGCCACGCCAAAGTGCTCGGAAGCCCAAGCAGCATCCTGAGCGCAGGCATAGAAGCTGAAAATGCTACCGACACCGAGGGTCACCTGAGGTGATACGAGGTAATTGTCAGGATTGAGGATTTCGCCAGTACCGTTGGCATAAGAACCTGAAATCACGTAAGCAGCAGAGGAGTTGTGACCCGTACCAGTCAGGTCAACACCAGAGTTGTGGTAGTTGCCAGGATTCATACTCGAAACCCATGTATAACCATCACCGTCAGCGTCAATAGTTGTCCAACCTTCAGGAATACCATCATCAAAATCGAAACTGAAGCTGTCGGATAATGAAATTATCTGATTCAAGTCATCGCCCATACCATTCCACTTGGCCCAACCGGTACTAGAGACATAGAGGTTAGAGGGTTTTTGCGTGGTCTCTTCCAACACATAGCTCAACGATGTGGCATCCCAGATACTTACTTGCTCGGAAATTGTTTCGTAACCTTCTTTGGTGATGGTCACTTGGTAGTCGCCCTTGCGGAAGCTGTCCCAAGCGTAGTAACCGGTGCCATCCAAAACGAATTCAGCAATAGGATAAAGCTGTTGCTCAGCCGTGTTGAGGTTGGTGAAACTGACCATAGTACCGGCAGGGCTGTCGCCGCTGTTGAGAGCTACGGTAAGGTTCACATCACCATTGTTGAGATACATATCTTTGTCAAGGACGTTGGACCAGGTGATGGCCGACTCGCGCTCGATTTGGATGAGGTTGGCATCTGTAAGAATAGCAAAACCTGAAACTTGGGTTTCGAAATAACCAAGGGTAGTCAAGGAATAGTTCGCAAGGTTTACCTTGATTAAAGGATATGTGTTTTCCGTATTGTTAAGAGCGGCCCAATATATCTCATTGGTCTCCCGGTCAATGGCAAAGTCCTGACCATAGTTGACATCCCAATCGACATAAATAAGCGGAATAAGTTCTCCTGTTTCAAGGTCGTATTCCTTAATGCATTCTTCATCGGCATCACAAAGAATGAATCTGCCATCATTTGTAATGGTGAAAGTCATAAGGAAAGAAGAAGGAATCGTGGCAAGATACGAATAAGAGCCATTCACAGGATTCACTTCATAAAGTTCACCGTTCCATGTGTCAGTTCCATATATCTTACCGTTAACCGGATTGTATTCTATCATATCAAACGGTGTATTGGTAGCAATGATTGTGACACCTGTTTCAGGATCAAACTTTCCAAACTTGTTATCATTGTCGGCAAAATAGATGGTACCGTTCATATAGCAGGCTCCTCTTGTGAACGCGTCATTCGATAAGCCGTATGAGTTCAAGTTGAATGGATCATTCAAGACAAATTGACAGAAATCAAAGCCATAGTTTGAATTCCTGACAACAATAGCTTCTGAATTGGATGCCCTAAGTATAGGCAAATCGGTATGTTCAGGCACATCGAAAGCAGGAGCTTGTCCGGCATTGGGTTCTTCGGTAATGTTCAAAACTCTGCCCAATGGATTACGCTTGGGGATGGAAAGGCTTCGTCTCAACTCGCCCCAGCTGATTTCACTTTCACGGTTGCCTTCGTAAACACGACTGACGCCCCACTTGTAGACACCCGCCTCGGCATCCTGCCAGCTGACATCTATTAATAAGGTGTCGGTCACATTGTCGGCAAGCAGCACCGTGTTATCTTCAGTGTAAGGCCCAAAGTTGTAGGCATTGGTGCGGTAGACGCGGTAGTATTGGAATGAGCGATCGGGCTCAACTACCTTTAACGGAATACGCTCAGGATTCGGATTAATAGCAGTATATTGTGCTCCAGAATTGTTGGGGTGATTAGCTATACTGCGATTACGACGGTTCGCATTTGCATTGGAGAGCATACTTGGATTGTATGTCAACGCGACTGTGCGGCCTCCAAAAGTGGAGAAGTAGTTCTTCATCGTCCAAGTTCCATACGAAAGATGTTCCCAACTGTATCCGTCACCACCGCGCCACCATGTACCTAAGTCGTTAATACCATCGCAGCAACCAGCAGGATAACCTCCAGGTTTAGTGTTAGCTGTCCATACCACCCAAATTGGGTCGTTGCCTGTAACTGAAACAGGATTGATCAAATCATATTCAACCCAATCGCCTATATATTGTGGCACATCTACAGTAATAGTCGATACAGCAGTACCTTCTTCGGGTACATCACCTCCAACATAGATGGTACAAGTATAATTGCCTCCAACAGCACCATACATATCATCACTGAACAAAGCAACCTTGGTCAATCTGGAACCGATATAAGGTTCAAGAACATCCAAAGGATATTCATATGCCCAGTTTTCTTGGCCAACATTCGAGCTAACAGCATCATTAAACTCGCTTTCGCAATAGGTGTGCCAACCACTGAGATTATTACTCCATTTCACCTTCACATACGGGCTTTCCGGGTTTTCAGCATCAGGATAATACTCAGCAATGACTTCTGTAACTGGTTTGTAAACCTCATCCAAGTTAATATTGATGCCGCTTGTCAAGTTATTGAAGACGATACCAATGGAATTTCCATAAGATTTGTCTTGATAACCAGCGTGCGAAGCTACGGCAACATACGAACCTGCCCTCAAGCTGCCCTCATAGTAACCATTGGCATCGGTGTTGAAGTTGAATGTGTTGTAATAGCCATATTCATCGTAACCAGTGAAGGAAACCGTGGCATTCTCGATGCCTGTGGTACCGTCTTGTTCGTAGACGTGGCCATTAACCGTACCCAAACCAGAAACATATATCCATACGTCGTTGGACGGGTCGGACTCGCCAGCGTCAAACACGCCAGTCACATAGAATTCATAACCGTACATATTATAAGTGAGGCCATCCACAACATAATAGGTGTCCGTAGTATTGCCAATTAGCACGCCATCCTGATAGACATTGTAGTACTGCAAGGCACGATTCGGAGCCGACCAGTGCAACACGGCACTGTTTCCTTCTATAATGAAGTCTTGCTCAGCATAAAGATTCTGAGGCGTGTTGAGACGGGTTGTGAAGCTCCAGACGGGGCTTTCCACACCAGCGTCACAGCCATCGTTGCGCTCCACAATCTTCCAATAGTAAGTCATTTCGTCGTAAAGGGCAGGGAGCGTATAATGGCGGCTGAGCTCTCTCGTCCAGTCCACCAAAGTCTGCTCACAGTTCTCCGTGGTGCCGAACATCAGTTTATACTCTGTGGTTCTCGGGCCAAACTGCCAGCTCAGTTCAATGGTGCGGTTGGGATTAACCTCGGCATAATTGGCCGGTGACGGGTTGTAAGCCGGATCGGGACAAGGCACCTCATCCGTATTGATTTCAACAGTCCACTCATTGCTGGTGGAGGAGGCCACAAGGTAATAGGTGCCTGGGATGACGGTCATATTGCTGATGTCACCTTCAAAATCGTTACTGAAGGTGAAGCGAGTATTGGCACGGGCTGTTTGAAGTGTCAGGTTGTAATATTCATTCGTCATATCGTATGGAGCATTGTCGGTATAAATGCGTCCAGAAGCGTTGAATCCAGCATCGTGCGACTGCCAATTTACAGTTGAATTCCATTCCCCATTGTTTCTTTGCACGCAGATAAGGACATTGCTCACACCATCCCAAGCGAAGCTGCCTTCATTGAATACGAACTCGTTCCAACCTTCCTCAGGGGTCATTGTGCCTGTATAAACCAAAGTCATATCGTTGGTGAGTACCGAAGTGGCTGAAATCTCAGCATAGTTCACATTAGCCATCCAAATACTAATGCCTTGCTGTTCGTAGCCAGTGGCATTGGTGGCATACCAGCTGAGCTTATTAATAGAAGATGTGTTGGCACCAGCATTGGCAAGTTCGCTGGCAAGGAAAATCTGTTCGCTGATGGAATAATTATATAAGGTGTAGAAAGGATGGTAACCTGTTGTATTGGTTCCTTCGCCAATCATCACATCAAACGCATCGTCCCTGTTGTCGAGAGCTATTGTGCGTCCGCTTGCATTGGTCACAAAACCGCGAAGCATCCAAGTGTAGTTCAAACCATAATTGGTGAGATCTTGCCAATCATAGTTGTCCAATGAAACCCAACGTCCGTTGGGATCACCTGTGTCATTGGAAGCTGCTGCAGGCCAACTATCACCTGAAATATAGTGCATTACAATCCATAAAGGTTGTGAGGCATCAATAGTATAAGGAGTATTCAAGACAAATTCCACAAACTGGGACGAACCAGTCAAACTAATGCTTTGCTGCTGTGCCGGTTCACCATAAGGTGTTCCCTCTGTCTGGTAAATCATAACATCGCCTTCCATATAGGCATAGTCATAAACACTAACTTTTGTCAGTGATGCGCCTGCATAAGCCGATACGTCAAGCTTTATGCCCCACCAGAATTCGCTTCCTGAAGCACCGATTCCAGTTGCATATTCCCCATTATCATAATACAGCCAGTCTTCAACAGCCATTTCTGGACCATTATAATAATTATATAGGTCAGGGCCACCAACACCGTTGAAGTCTTCAGGATAGAGAGCCACCTTACCGTTTTCGCCGCTTGTTACGGAGGCATTCAGGTAGGTGTCCTCGGTGAAGACGAGTTTATACACGGCATCTGCACCGTCAACGATGCCAGTCGGGGGCAGACGGTAGTTGTTGTAAAGCGGATGGTTGGCCGAGTTGAGCGTGGCCGTGTAGGGGAAAGAGTTCACCGTTTGGGCAAGTTCCCAAACATCGGGGCTCACGGGATTGTAAGCTATGGCCGTCACATCATATTCCGCTTCCTCGTCATCACCGTAGTTGATAATCAAGTTCGCATTGACTGTGCCTGAAGCAGTACCTACTGTGCCAAGAGAGAAGTCGAATCCATTATCATGGCTCAAAACGAAAGGAACAACTACATTCCCAAGGTCCAATTGGAAATAATCATTGGTGACCGAAACATTGTCAATCGTGGTGCTCGCACCTTCGTTGAAAACATTGACTTCCAAAGGACGCATCCAAGCGTTGTTGGGACGATAGCCAAGGTCAATTGGATTAGGGTTGACCACTAGATTAGTATTTGATCCATTATTATAATAGAATGTGGTCTTGGGCAAGAAGTTGCGCTGGGTTGGACTGATGGCATCTAATCCGTTATAGTTGTAACCTTGCACCGAAGCACCGTCAACGGTCTCACCAACCCATGTGATGGATTTGTAGATACCTGTGGTAATGTTGTAAATACCGACCAACAGGTTGCTTCCATTGTAATGGTATGGCGTGCTAAAGTTAATTTCCATTTCAAAGCCAGTGCCATTGAGGAGACCTTCGTAAACAACAGTAGCATCATCTATGCCACTGAAATCATTGATAGTAGTTTCGCCCACTTCCTTCATAAACACTTGGAAAGTACTTGTCCAAGCGTCCGAAGCTGGAGTAGAGGCATAGAACTTTATGCTGTTGATGTCGGCATTAGCTATTGCAGCGAGTTCGCTGGCAGGATATATCATTTCAGCCTTCAGATAGGCATCGGCATAAAAGCCGTATACCGGGACATAATTACTGGTAGATGTACCATCATTTACTGTAAGTTCACTGCCGCTGCCAGTGGTGATACCAAGTTGAATGTTGGCTCGGTTGGATGAGGTGTACTTGTTACCGTTGTACGACTCCAAATCGTATGGATCAGGATTTACATTATCACTGTGATAAGAAAGTGCGGCATTAGGAGTATCTGTGTAATAGAAATATCGAGTGCTGTAACCTGGGGTGTACTCGTGCATAGCAATCAGCAAGTTGCTTGTACCATCGTAGGAAAATGGAGTGTTGAGTGTAATGGTTGTCCATCCCTGTTGGAAGGTAAGAGTGCCGCTAAACACCATATCCGAAGCTGTGACAGGCTCATAATCCATATTGCTCGAAAAACTGTCTCTCGACACATTTTTCATAAATATTTCCACCTCATTCGTTTGTTCATTTTCCGACTGCATATTGAAACCGATAGAAGTGATTGTTCCAGAAGTTCCAATTTCTTCAGCGGTGTAAATCTGCTCAACAAAAGAATAACCCCATAAGGAGTTGAATGGGGTGACATATGTAGTAGAAGTTCCATCTCCAATCTCTATGATATTTCCACCACCATTGCTGCTGAAGTTGGCCACATAGTTGGCATTTTCTGTCACAACAAAACTATAGGTGGGGTCTGTGGAGACCGTTATGCCGTTCATGGTCCAGTTTGTGAAGCTGAAGCCATAGTAGGCAGTGGCCATCAGCGTGCAAGTGGTGCCTTCAACATATGAGCCAGCACCGCTCACAGTGCCACCGTTTGCCGGGTTGGCAGTTGCTGTGATATTATACGTGGTGAAAGGCTCACTTGATTCACCCAGCTTGCAAGCCGTCAGTATCGGGCGCGTGGGCGTTCCCTGATAGGTTTCAGAGACCCATGCGAGGAAGTAGATGTTGTTCAAGTCAACATCCACACCGTTGGGAGAACCGATGGTTTCGGGAATCTGGTAAGTGTAAGTGCGAGTAATCAAACTGCCTTGTGTGGTGGGACTGATGGCATCGCCCCAAGCACTTGAAGTAACGACATCGCGCAGGACATGCATATGGCAATATTGGTCGCCAACCCATTGCGTGGGATTGTAGTTGCCGTAGTCGGCTTGTGAACCGAGGATGCTGTCTTGCAGCATGGCCACGGTCAGGTAGTTTTGGCTGTAGGAACTGTTGCCCGTGTAATACACCTCAACGGTAATGGATGCCGTGCGTGTTACGGGGTCAATAGATACTTCACCGCCTACATTGCATTCTGCAACTTGACTCATCTGCGTATTGGCAATACTTCCCCAATAACTTCTGCTTTGTCCATCAGCTGTACTACGGTTGACAACACCCGTAGGATAACCGCTAATGTCGAAGCCGTTATGGATGGTGTTACCATCTTGGGTTATCATATTGGGATAAGAAGTATAGGCGTAACCGCCGGCATGAACATTGATGGCCCACACGCGGTTCGGGTTGGCCGCCATAATCTCATTGGCTATACGATGTCCGTCGGTGCAATAGCCGCAACCACGGCCTGTGAACTCTTCGAGGATGACGTTCCTGTTGGTAGGATAGGTAGTAACATAGATGGGGTCGCCTGGGCCAGGAGGAGTGCCACCACAGTTGACATCAAACTCGTAAGAGAAGCCGTTGCCGAGGCTGGAACCTGAGTAGATGATATTTCCGTTTGCATAGCTAACCGTGAAAGAGCATTCTTCTGGCCAACCGCCTTCTATCCAACCCATGACGATATGGCTTCCGTCTACCACGTTACGGGTTATCGTAGTTGTCGAACCATTGTCCAAGGTCAGTTCCTCGTAGCTGTTGCAGCCTTCACTATAGTTTAGGGTGAGGTAGTTGCCATTCCAACCGTCGCCATATGAGTCGTTGAAAGTGAATACAAGGGAGCAAGAGCCGCTACTCGCATCAACGAAGTTGGCCACCAGGTTTCTGTTACCCATCACGGTGAAAGAATAAGTCGGTTCGTTTGAAACCGTCGCACCTCCCTCGGTCCAAGAACAGAACATATAACCGTCGGCAGGAATCGCCGTCAAGGTGCAACCGTCACCACAATCGTAAGAACCGGCACCATTCACTGTTCCACCATAGGAAGGGCTTGCTGTTGCGTTCACTTGATAAGAACCTGAAGTGCAGTTCGGGAAAATGTTGATGATGGCAAAGTTATTAAAGCTGTAATTGCCGTCGGCAGGCGTAAGGGCATCTACTGCAAAATAATTGTTGTAATATCCGTTCCATCCCCAGTTGAAATGGAGAAAGTTATTGGAATCGTAGCCGTCGCAAACGAAGGCGTGTCCCGATTGGCCAGAGCCGTCATTGCCGCTGTAATGGACAGGACGACCCAGATCGAGGCTATTCTTTATCATATTAAGCCACTCGGAATTGCTGTAGTAGTCCCTGTAAATACCAGTCAATTGGTTGGAATATCCGAAATAGTTCACCAAAGCCGTTGCGACATCTTCAGAATATGCACCAGATGCACCGGCACCATACATCATATTGACTGCCACGCCACAATGCCACATCAGTGTGGCTACGGCATTGATTTGAGTCGAACTTGAAGATGACGACAGACTGTTGGGCATATTGGCCCACTGATAAGTGGTGGCACCAAAGTTGGCAGTCTGTGTGGAATAGCCCGAAGGAGTGTAAGTATGCGATCCTGTACCCACTGAAGGATAGCCCCAATAGTGCATAATCTGCGCCATCGAAGTGGCCACACAACCAGTGACAACATGTCCACAAGAGCCATTGGGGTCTTCAGGACATAAGCTGTTATAATAACAGCCCTGACCCCAAGTGTCGGTCAGCAATGGTGTAACCACTGTTGTAGCCCTTTGCTCTGTAACGAGACCTGTGGACTGCACCAGTTCCCATTGGTGGGCAATGGTTTCGTCGGCAACCATATGGTTATCGATGCCATACTGGATTTGTTCAACAAAGCCTTGCAGATACCCTTGCATCTGGACAGGGATGTTGAACACATCGAAATGCCCCTCTTCGGAATAGCCGAGGATAGGCGTTGCACAGTCGTTGGCTGAAACGATGACAAAACCTTTCGGCGTGTTGAACACGTGGAAAGCAGCATCATTATTGCTTGTGTGGTAAGTTGTGACCAGCTGCAAGTCATTGTATGATGCCATTTTTATGGCTGTGTTCGCGTTGATGAACTTGGCTCCTACTTCACGAGCCCGCATCATATCAACAGGATTGGCCTTCGCTCCCAAAGCAATGCAGAGCAAAAGCATCAGCAAGGAAAGAACTCTTTCTATGCTGTTTCTTGAATAATAATAGAAGTTCTTCATTTTGTAGTATTTTGATTAAACATTTGTGAATTGTTGGCTAAAATGTGTCACGGAATACTTAACAGTTATTGGTCGTTTTTTTATTCTTTTAATGGATTCTATAGCGAGCAAAAATAGAAAAAAAATCCATTCCTCAACAAAGAAAAAAAACTTTTTATAAATAAAAAATAAAATAAGTAGGAATGCACATTTAGTTTACATATTTGATGTGAAGCTGCAAGACTATGGGGCAATGACTTGTAACTATGACTATAGCAGCTTCAACCAAAACTTCATTTTATGTCAAAGCTGCCATAGTCAATGGTCATTGCAGAACAGAATTCCCTATCGGGGAATCTCATTCCATCATCTCACTACCAATTTGCGGACAACCGTCCCCTTCCCTTCCACAGTGATGCGCATTGTGTAGACACCTACGGCGGACGGGGCTGTCAACATTGCAGGCGTCTGTACTGACGTTGCACGCAACGTCTCTACACCCATAGCGTTCACGATTTCCACTCGGATTGGGCTTTTCGTTTCGTCAGCAATGTTGATACAGATGCACTCGCTTGCTTGCACTGGATTCGGGAAAATCTGGACTCTGTCGTCAAGCTCCTCCATGCCCGTCGTGCCGCGGAATCTCACCACATAAGGCTCTTCTGGGTTGCCAATCGTGGCGTTGGTGACGTAGACGAGGGCTTCCTCTCCACTGAAGTATTCTCGACCTGTCTCCACATTGTATAGACCAAAGTTAAGCTCAGCGGTATCATCTCCGGCAATGGTCAGGAAGGCCACGTGGCGGTCCAGTGGCTCAACATACACTAGTTTCGCACTGCCTCTGCACTCGCCGTTGGCATCGAAGGCAGACAGCTCGTAGTTGTCCGTTGTCAGCTCAACATCATCGAGTTCCACCACGGCCATCACCGTCATATTATGCGGATAGGCGTGGATGTCGTTCGTCCAATGCATGGCCTTGGGCATAGCTGGAGTCTCTGTACTGCGGCCTCCGTCGGGATAGACCAGCGTGGTCGGCGTGGCGTTGTTCGACAGGTACATCAAACCTGTGCCTGGGGCGATGCTCTGCAACTGGCCAATCCACATTCCGCTGAAGTACATCGCGTAGTCAGACTGCGACTTCACCTGGTCGCCGTTGGCGGGTGTGTATCCCGCAAAGGCTTCCGACACGCTCATCGTGTTGGTGCAGGGATAGCCTATCCAGTTCCAGCCGCTGCTGACGGTGATCGGATGGTCGGCAGACACGGCCGGTGCGCCTGTCAGAACCACCTGGCAATCTGCATAGTTGTTCAGCATGTAGGTCTCCTCGTTGGTGATGCTCGACAGCATGCCCATCCACATCGTCCCGTAGTTGGTCACGAAGTCCGTCTGTGACTTGATCTGGTGGCCGTTGGCTCCCAGGCTTTCCTCCAACATCAGCAGCCCGTCGATGCCTTCCTGCTCGATGTAGGTGCTCCACCAGTTCCAGCCTTGGGCAAGGTCGCTGGTTTGGGTGATGCTACTTTGGTTCTCGCTGAAGTTGGCCACAAATGCAGCATCCTCGGTGACAGTGAAGCTGTAGATGGCATTCGTGGACACCTCAACGCCATCCTTGGTCCAGTTATTGAAGGTGTAGCCCTCGTTAGGAGTGGCTGTCAAAACGCAAGTTGTTCCAGAGACAAAGGTGCCGCTCGCTCTGACCGCGCCACGATGAGCTTCGGGTTCAGCTTCGTCTCTACTCCTGGTAAAGCTGATGTTGTCGAGGTAATACTCGGAATTAGCAGCATTCTGAGGCGGATAGAAATTCATGGCTTCCAAACCGCTGCCAACCACATTATTACCATAAGTGTCCAAACTCCACTGCCATTCGTAGATGAGCACTTCATTTTCGCCTGGAGCAGTGTAGTAATAGCGTGCGGTGTCGGCATAGGTATCCACATGCAGGCGGAAGTGCATCCATGCATCGTACACGCATGGTATGTCAGCCACGCCGTTACCACCAGCATGGACGGTGCCGTGACCAGGAGCCTGAGTAGAGCTCGAACCGTTGTTGGTCATGTGAAGATAGCACTGGAAAGCCCAGGTACTGTTAGAACCAGCGAAGTGGTGCATGACGTTGAAGTAACCGTTCTTGCCTTGGGGCACCAACACATCAAATGCAAGCTCGTAGACACCGTCTCCATTATCGCCGAGAAGCAGTATTTGGTCGTTACCATAGGTGAGGTGGCCACACTTGTTGCCGTTATAGCTTGCAACAACGCCATCTTCGGAACTGCCGGGAAGGTTGTTCCAAGTCGTCCACCAATCGTGGCCTGTAACAATGTTTTCATAAGCAATCTTGTTGCCAACAGTGTACTCCTCGAAGTTGTCTGAAATAAAGGTCTCACCCGATGATGTACCATTTATGGTCACTGTGCCGCCTTCCGAAGGATTGGCCGTGGCGGTGATGACATAAAGGTCAGAAAGAGCCTGTTCGAAGTTAGCGACAAGGTTCCTGTTGCTGGTCACGGTGAAGCTGTATGTCGCGTTGGTGGAGACCACCGTGCCATTCTCCGTCCAATTGACAAAGGTGTAACCTTCGTTGGCCGTGGCTGTCAAGGTGCATTCGGAGTCGGGAGCGAAGTGACGACCCGTCCTAACGGCACCACGCTCGTTGGAAGCCTCTTCGGAAACGATTTGGATATTGGCATCGTATCCTTTTGAAGTCCCATCGCCAAGCTGCTTCAGGCTGATATTGTCAACAAAATACTCGGATGTTTCAGCATCTTTAGGCGGCCAGAAATCCATTGCCGCCAAGGTGCCGTAGCCTGGCTGGCCACCTAAACTCCACTGCCATTGGCACAGGAACAGTTCTTCCTCTCCAGAATTGGTATAGTAGAAACGCGCAAGGTCGGCATCGATGTCAATATGCACGCGGAAATGCATCCAAGCGTCATAAACACAGGGAATGTACGATACTATATTGCTGTATCCTACCGTGACGACTCCTTGACCAGGTGTTATAGTCGGATCATAACTATTTGACACATGGAGGTGGAACTTTACTGCCTCGTTTGCAGATCCGTTGTCAAATTGGTGCAAAATGCTGAAAAAGGCGTTTTTCCCATCTGGCACAAGGATGTCGAATTCAAGGTCGTAAATGCCGCTTTCCTTGTTGCCGAGAAGCAGTATCTGGTCATTGCCGTAAGTGAAGTGGCCGCACTGCGAGCCATCGTATTCTGCGACGAGACCGTCTTTTTCACCTCCCGGGTTACTATCCCATGTGTTCCACCAGTCGTGGCCGGCGGCGACTGCTTCGGTGGCAATTGTGTTGCCGACAGTGTATTCCTCGAAGGAGTCGGAAAGCAGCGTCTCCCCTACTCTCCTAAAGACGACGCTGCCGCCCTCCGTTGGGTTGACTGTAGCCGACACTGCATACATTCCTGAGCAATCTTCCTGAATATCGGAAAAGTATCTCCAGTTCGGATTGTACCGATATAGGCTCGCCGAACCGCAGGGAACGATGAGGGGAATTTCATAATTCACACTACCAATCGAACAACCGCTGATGGGAATGTCCCAATGCAATGTTATCGAAGTGAAACCACTGCAACCGTTAAAAGAACTATTCATTGAGGTTATGGAACTTGGGATGTCAAGGTTGCCCGTTAAACCGCTACAGTTCATGAAAGTGCCAGTTCCGATTGTAGTCACAGAGTTCGGGATGACAAGGCTGCCAGAATAATTGCCGCCATATTGACAGGCAAAAGCCAGAGTGCCTATTGTAGTTACAGAGTTGCCAATAATCAGATTGCCCGTGAAACCTGTACAATTCATGAAAGTATAACCTCCGATTGAAGTCACGGAATCAGGGATGACAAGGCTGCCCGTGAAACCCATGCAATTTCTGAAGGCATT
>JAEEGL011465653.1_pt1 | contig 18301 bp, 16 predicted proteins | sample 9134231 | NCBI WGS metagenome assembly JAEEGL01 (sample SAMN16246548, study PRJNA631951) | gut metagenome | biome: gut microbiome; feature: rumen; material: fiber-attached | host: Bos | place: Iran: Karaj | collected 2018-10 | reverse complement strand
CGCATAGAAGTGAACGAGGAGATGCGCTCGCTGGAAAAATTCCTGCAAGGAGCAGCCGCGAGCCTGAAGCAGGGCGGGAAACTGGCGGTCATCACCTACCACTCCCTGGAAGACAGGATGGTGAAAAACTTCATAAAGACCGGAAACGTGGAAGGGAACGAGCAGAGGGACGTATATGGAAACAATTCTGCGCCGCTGAAAGCCGTGAACCGCAAGCCCATCCTTCCCGCCGAAGAAGAGATACAGACAAACACCCGCGCCAGAAGCGCGAAACTAAGAATAGCGGAGAAGATCTAGATGACGGAGACCAAGAAAAAATTCAGGCTGTCAGACGTGTGGAAGTTCCTTAAGAACTCCCTGGTGGCTATCCTTCGGGGAGAACTGCTCCTCAGGCTCAACGTCAACAAGTACTTCCCGCAGATAGCATACACTTTCCTGCTGTTCGCCCTTTCCATCCTGTTCAGCATAATGGTGGACGGAACCCTGGGCAAGGTTGAACAGAACAAGCAGACCCTGCAGGAACTGGAAAGGCTCAATTCCCAGAAGACATTCGAACTCATCACCCTCAACCGCAGGAGCACCGTAGCCACCCTGCTGGAGGAGCAGGGCTCGGACGTGGCGGAGCCTACCAGACCGGCGCAGATACTGAAATAGGATATGGAAGAAGTAAAGATCAACAAGAAGAAAAGAGACAGCGTAGGCCGCGGCCTGCACTGGTTCTACCTGTTGTTCCTGCTTATATCCATAGGCCTGATAGTCCGCCTCGTCTACCTCATTTTCGTATTCAAGCCGGATCCGGGCATAGAAGCGCTTCTCACCCCTTCTTCCACAAAGACTACCATTGAGCCCAAGAGAGGAACCATCCTGGCATATGACGGAAGAGTCCTGGCTATGTCCTTCACCTGCTACGACCTGTATATGGACTGCACCGTCCGCAAGGAAGCGTACGCCCAGAGAGAAAATGGGGCGGAACTGGAAAAGGAATGGCTCGCCAAAGCGAATGAACTGGCCAAGGGCCTCTCTGAAATCCTCGGAGACAAGAGCGCTGCTGAATACTACAACCTAATTCGAAACGGCAGGGCCGAGAACCGCAAATACGTAAACATCTGCAGAGGCGTGGACGAAGGCACATACCGCCGCATAGCCGCGTTGCCGCTATTCAACGAGGGACGCTACGCCGGCGGCCTCATCGACGACGAGAAGTACATCGTCCGCAAATACCCTTACGGAACCCTTGCGAGGAGGACGGTGGGCTTCGTGCGCCGCAACGAGAGCGTGCGCAACAGCCGCGTGGGAATCGAGGGCCGATACGACCACATCCTTCACGGCGAGGAAGGCGTCGAGTATATGCGTACCACGGACCTGGGCAGGGTGAGGGATTATGCAGAGGAGTACCGCCTTGCAACAGACGGACAGGACGTGCGCACCACCCTTAACATAGACATTCAGGACGTGGCCGAAAGGGCGCTCCGCTCCCAGATAGAGGACGATTCCGAACTGGAGGGCGGCTGCACCATAGTGATGGACGTCAAGACCGGAGCCATTCGCGCAATGGTCAACCTGCTCCGCGACTCCACCACCAACAGGATGGAAGAGTCCATGAACCTGGCCATAGGAAGGCTGGGAGAACCCGGATCAGTGTTCAAGTCAGTCAACCTTATGTCCAACCTGGAGGACGGCAAGGTCAAGAGCCTGGAGGAGACGCTTCCTACCAATCACGGAGTATTCCCTCCTTTCTCGCAGGATACTTACATAACCAGTTACGAGGCGCGCTCCCAGAGCAAGGAAATCAGCCTCATAGAAGGATTCTCCATATCTTCCAACTACGTATTCAGGAAACTCGCATCGGACAACTACCGCAGCAATCCCCAGTCATACATAGACAAGATATATATGTACAAACTGGGTGAGGCTTTCGACTTCGACTTGGAAGGCCTGGCAAAACCTACGGTTCCCGACCCTAAGTCCAGCAGCTGGAGCGGAACGGACCTGGCCTCCGTGGCCATCGGATACTCCATTGCCGAAACTCCCCTCCACATAATCACATTCTACAACGCCATTGCCAACAACGGAAGGATGATGAAACCTTACCTGGTGGAAGACATAGAGAAAGGAGGCGTGGTGGTGGAAAAACTGGGTCCCAGCGTGCTTAACGCATCGATTTGCTCCAAGGCAACGGCTGACACCATCACAAGGGCGCTGAAAGCCGTTGTGGCCTTCCCCCACGGAACCGGAAGCCGCCTGAAGACAGACAAATACGAATTCGCCGGCAAGACCGGAACAGCAAGGGTTGCCCTGGACGGAGGCGGTTACGAGCGCGGAGGCCTCAAGAAGCATCAGGGAACCTTCGTGGGATTCTTCCCGGCCGACGACCCCAAATACACCATCATAACGGTAGTATACAGCAAACTGACCTACGCCAACACGTACGGAGGCACCAAGCCCGCAGCCGTGGTAAGGGAGATTGCCGACTACATATATGCAATGGATCCCCTGTGGGAGACGTCCCTGACCAGGACAGGAAAGATGAACGAGATGAAGGCGCAGCTTCCGGAAGTGGAAGAAGGCAAGGTGCCCGACGTAAAGGGCCTGGGCCTCAAGGACGCGCTTTACGTACTTGAAAACGCCGGTTATGTGTGTTCATACTCCGGTTACGGTCACGTGGACTCCTATACGGTGGACGGCAAGAACATAACACTGAAACTGAAATGAAACTGAACGACATAATAAAAGGCACTGACGCCAAGATCCTTTACGGTACGCCCGAGACCCAGATAGACGCGATAGTAAGCGACTCCCGCAAGGCGGCGGGCGGCGCGGCTTTCTTCGCCGTCAAAGGCCACGACCGTGACGGCCACGACTACATAGACTCCGCCCGCGCCGCCGGCGCAAGCGCCATAGTCTCCGCCAGCCGAAAGGACCTTGCCCTGTGCGCCGCTAACTTCTACGGCCATCCGTCGGAGAAACTTTCGCTGGTGGGAATCACCGGCACCAACGGCAAGACTACTACTGTAACGCTGCTGTACAACCTGTTCATGGGCCTGGGATACAACTGCGGTCTGCTTTCCACCATAGCCAACTACGTAGGTCGCAAGCGCAGCGAGACCGAGAACACCACGGCCGACCCCATTACCATAAACAGGCTCCTCAAGGAGATGACCGACGACGGATGCGAATACTGCTTCATGGAGGTCAGCTCCATAGGCGTGGAGCAGGACAGGGTTGCAGGCCTCAAGTTCAAGCTTGCCATTTTCTCCAACCTCACCCACGACCACCTGGACTATCACGGCACCTTCGCCGAATACCTCAGGTGCAAGAAGCTGTTTTTCGACAACCTTACTTCAGACGCCACCGCGCTGATAAACATAGACGACCGCAATGGAATGGTAATGGTCCAGAACACCGCCGCACAGGTGGTTACCTATTCCTGCCGCAACATGGCTGACCATACCTGCCGCATCCTGGAAGAGAGCTTCGAGGGAATGCTCCTGAAGATTGACGGCACTGAGACCTGGACACGTCTTATCGGCCAGCATAACGCATATAACATCCTGGCCATATACTCCGCCGCCAGGTGCCTGGGAGCCGGGAAGGAAGAGACCCTGGTAGCGCTGAGCAAGCTGGAATCCGCTCCGGGACGTCTGGAGAACATCCGCGGGCCCCGCGGCCTGTCCGTAGTAATAGATTACGCGCACACGCCAGACGCGATGGAGAACGTGCTGAAGACATTGCGCGAGATCGCCCCGGAGAAGCAGCTGATCTGCCTGTTCGGATGCGGAGGCGACCGCGACCGCACAAAGAGGCCTGAAATGGCAAAAGTGGCCGAGGAGTTCTCTGACAGGATCATCGTCACCTCCGACAACAGCCGCACTGAGCGCACCGAGGACATCCTCGAAGACATACGCGCGGGATTCAGCGCAGATGGCTTGCGCAAGGCCATCTTCATAGCCGACAGGCGCGAAGCCATCCGCACGGCCATTATGACCGCTGATGACGGAGCCACTATCCTGCTCGCGGGCAAGGGCCACGAAACATACCAGATAATTGGAACCGAACACCGTCACTTTGACGAAAGAGAAGTAATAGCCGAAATACTATGATCTACCACCTTTTCCAACTGCTCCAGGACTACGACTTTCCGGGTCATGGATTGATGAATTACCTGACTTTCAGGGCTATACTTGCAAGTATGATAAGCCTTCTGGTAGCCTTGTTCGCAGGAAAGAAGATTATAAGGAGCCTGCAGAAGCACCAGATAGGAGAAACTATCAGGGACCTCGGCCTGCAGGGCCAGATGGAGAAGAAAGGCACTCCTACGATGGGAGGCATCATAATAATAGTAGCCGTGCTGAGCTCTGTCCTGCTGGTGGGAGACCTCACCAACATATACAACCTGCTCCTCATACTTACCACTGTCTGGTGCGGGGCGCTGGGTTTTGCAGATGACTACATCAAGGTGTTCAAGAAGAACAAGAACGGCCTGAGCGAGCGCAAGAAACTTATCGGCCAGATAAGCCTGGGATTCATAATCGCCTTGATAATGTGCATCCATCCGGGGATACTCTCCGACAAGTTGGTCACCACGATTCCTTTCGTGAAGGCCCACGAGTTCGACTATTCCTGGCTCTCACCTTTCAGCGGACAGCTGGGTGTGTACTGCACCTGGGCGATATACGTGATTCTGATAGTAGTGGTCATCGTGGCCTGCTCCAACGGCACAAACCTCACTGACGGAATGGACGGCCTCGCAGCCGGCACCACCGCCCTGGTAGGCGTCGTCCTGGGTATCCTTGCCTGGCTCAGCGGCAACGTGGTGGATACAGCTTACCTGAACATCATGTACCTGCCGGGAGCGGGAGAAGTGGCCATATTCATGGCAGCCTTCGTCGGAGCGCTTATGGGATTCCTGTGGTACAACTCCTTCCCCGCCCAGGTGTTCATGGGCGATACCGGAAGCCTTACCATAGGAGGTATAATCGGAGTGAGCGCAGTGCTCATACGCAAGGAACTGCTGCTCCCCCTGCTATGCGGAATATTCGTGGTGGAAAGCGCCTCTGTGATAATCCAGAGGACATATTTCCGCCGCACGAAGAAAAAATACGGAGAGGGAAAGAGGTATTTCCTGATGGCCCCGATCCATCACCATTTCCAGAAAAAAGGTTTGCCGGAGCCCAAGATAGTAAGCAGGTTCTGGATTGTAGGAATAATACTGGCGGTATCCACGCTGGCGTTACTGAAACTTAGATAGCATTTATGTCAAGAGTAGTTGTATTGGGAGGTGCCGAGAGCGGTGTAGGAGCCGCTGTACTGGCTAAAGTAAAAGGTTTTGATGTATTTCTTTCCGACAATGGGAAGATAAAGGAGGAGTATGCGTCTGAGCTCCGCAAATGGGAAATCCCGTTCGAGGAAGGCGGACACACCGAGTCCCTTATCCTCAACGCCGACGAGGTTGTCAAGAGCCCCGGCATTCCGCTGACGGCCCCTATGATAAGGAAACTTGAAGCCCAGGGCACGCACATAGTGTCGGAGATAGAGTTTGCCGGACGCTACGACACGGCAAAGAAGATATGCATAACCGGATCCAACGGCAAGACCACCACCACTTCTCTCATCTACTACCTTCTCCAGCAGGCAGGACTGAACGTGGGCTTGGGCGGAAATATCGGAAAAAGCTACGCCTATCAGGTAGCAACTGAGCACTATGATTATTACGTACTGGAAATCAGCAGTTTCCAGCTTGATAATGTATACGATTTCCGTCCCGACATAGCCATCATCACCAACATCACTCCCGACCATCTGGACAGGTACGACCACAATATGGAGAACTACGTCAAGGCCAAGTTCCGCATAACCCGCAACCTCAGGCCAGAAGACTGCTTCATATTCGACTCTGACGATGCCATTACCATCGCCCACCTGGACAAGATCATCCTCCAGACCAAGATGCTGCCTTTCACCCAGGAGCGTGAGGTCAGCCAGGGCGCGTTCGTGCGCGACGACAAGATGGTCATCCGCTACGACCAGGACGAGAGCGAAATCTACCTGGAGGAACTCGCCCTCGGAGGCAAGCACAACATATACAACTCGATGGCCGCAGCCCTCGCCGCCAAGGCGATGGACATAGAGAACGAGGTCATACGCAACAGCCTGGCCACCTTCGCCCCCATCGAGCACAGGCTGGAGCCGGTGCTCAGCATCAAGGACGTGCTGTACATAAACGACTCCAAGGCCACCAACATAGATTCTGCCTGGTATGCACTTGAATGCCAGAAGAAGCCCGTCGTGTGGATTGTAGGCGGAACTGACAAGGGCAATGACTACAGCATACTGAATGACCTGGTGAAAGAGAAGGTAAAGGCAATCGTCTGCCTGGGAATAGACAATGCCAAGATACACGCAGCTTTCGAAGGAATCGTAGGCAAGGACAAGATGGTGGACACCCACTCGGCCGAAGAGGCAGTAAAGGCGGCAAGCCGCTTCGCCCAGAGCGGAGACGTGGTTCTGCTGAGCCCCTGCTGTGCAAGCTTCGACCTTTTCAAGAACTATGAAGACCGTGGAGAGAAGTTCAAGCAGGCAGTAAGAAACTTGTAGCGATATGGCAAACAGCAAAGGAAAGACGACATTCATAGACCGCCTGGGAGGAGACAAGGTGGTTTGGACCATCATGCTCTTCCTTTGCATGATTTCCCTGGTGAGCCTGTTCTCCGCCACCTCGCAGCTTGCCACGGCGTCCAACACCAGACTTAACATAGTTAAGGACCAGGCAATCACCATAGCCCTGGGACTCTTCTTCGTGTTCCTTTGCTACAGGGTCAACTCCATCAAGTTGTTCAAGGCCCTGGCAAGGTGGGGATTCGCGCTGTCGCTGTTCCTGCTGGTATTCGTGGACCTGCACATAAAGCTTCCTCTTATTTCCGCCGCAAGCATAAATGACGCCTGGCGCGTAATCAAGGTTTTCGGCTTCCAGGTACACGTCCTGGAGGTTGTCAAGGTGGCGATGGTGATGTACCTCGCCTGGGCCATAGACCGCCTGCAGAACGGTGAATTCAAGGTTCTGGACAAGTTGTCCAACATAAACCGCCTGGAATTCCTCGGATCCAAGATATGGCAGGAGATAATCTGCGTCATACTTCCTTCTTTGATAATAGTTGTGCTTTCCCTTCTCGCCAGCAACTCCAGCGCTCTTTTCCTTGCAGGAATAATGTTCCTGACCATGCTTCTGGGCAGGATAAACTTCTTCCATATAGTCGCTACGGGATTCATCTGCCTGGCGCTCCTGGCAGGATGCTTCGGGCTGTACAAGCTCAGCAGCAGCCTGCAGCACGACGACCCTGACGCCAAGGTGCTGTTCAGGCGCATCGGCACCGGCGTGAGCCGCGTGCTGGACAAGTCCATAGACTATGAGGAGATAATACGCACCTCCGACAAGGGCTCCCCCGAATACCAGCGCGCGCTTGACCGCATCCGCCAGCCTTACGGAGCCAAGATTGCCATAAAGGAAGGCGGCCTGTTCGGCAAGGGACCCGGGCGCAGCACACAGAAATACAAGGTACCTGTAATATACGAAGACTACATCTTCAGCTTCATCATAGAAGAATACGGCCTGCTGTTCGGCGGCTTGCTGATATTCATTCTGTATCTGAGCCTGCTGGCAAGGGGCTCAATCATCGCAAGGAACTGCAATGACCATTTTGCCAAGTGCGCCGTCGCAGGCCTGTGCATGCTCATCACGGCCCAGGCCATGATGCACATAACCGTCAACTGCGACATAGGTTTCCTGACCGGACAGACCCTGCCGCTGGTAAGTTATGGAACTTCGGCCTTTGTCTGCTTCAGTATAGCCTTCGGCATAATACTGTCCATCAGCAGGATGGCAGAGAAGAACGTAGAGAAAGAAAGACTCGAGGCGGCTCCGCTCATAGAGCTTCAGGAGGATACCCAGGACGAACTGAGGAGTTCCCTGAACGACCTTGACCAGCTGGACTCGATGGATATATAACAAAAGACTATGGAATACAAACCTGTCAGAGTCATAATCAGCGGAGGCGGCACGGGAGGACACATTTTCCCGGCCATCTCCATAGCATCCAAGTTCAAGGAGCTCAATCCTGAATCGGAAATCCTGTTCGTCGGTGCGGAGGGAAGGATGGAGATGGAGAAAGTGCCAGCCGCAGGGTTCAAGATAGTGGGACTGAAAGTTGCCGGACTTCAGCGCAAGAGGAGTCTGAAAAACCTCATCCAGAACATAAGGCTCCCCTTCCGCTTCGTCAGAAGCATACGCAAGGCAAGGCGCATCATTAAGGACTTCAAGCCCGACGTTGCCATAGGAGTGGGCGGTTATGCAAGCGCTCCCCTGCTTTTCGCCGCAACTGAACTTAAGATTCCTACATTGATACAGGAGCAGAACGGATTCGCAGGCCTTACCAACAAGATGCTGGGAAGAAGGGTGGACAAGATATGCGTCGCATATGAAGGGATGGAGAAATTCTTCCCTAAGGACAAGATCGTGTTCAGCGGCAATCCCATCCGCAAGCTCATAGTGCCCTGCACCCCCCAGATGAAGGCGGAAGGCATAGAGTTTTACGGAATGGACCCGGACAAGAAGCACCTGCTGATAGTAGGCGGCAGCCTGGGAAGCGGCACCCTGAACAACGCTATGCGCAAGTGGATAGAGCAGGACTGCCCCGGAGGAGGGAACGTGGAAGTACTGTGGCAGTGCGGAAAGTATTACAAGGATTCCATAGACGCCTTTATGGAAAAATACAAGGACAGCTGCCCCAACATCCATTACTCTGAGTTCATCTCAAGGATGGCCCTGGCCTACGCGATGGCTGACGTGGTTATCTCGCGCTCAGGAGCCAGCTCCATTTCGGAGCTGTGCGCCGCCCGCAAGGCCGCCATTTTCGTCCCGTCGCCCAACGTGGCCGAAGATCACCAGACGCACAACGCAATGGCTCTGGTGCGCAAGGACGCAGCAATGATAGTTAAAGACGGCGAAGCCGTGGACAAACTTATGGAAGTTGCCCTGAAACTGCTTTACGACCCCGAAAAGATCCAGCAGATGGAAACCAACATAGGCAAACTGGCAAAGATGGACGCCGGTTCGGTAATAGTTGACGAAGCTTATAAATTGATATAATGTACAAGCACATATATTTCATAGGCATAGGCGGAATAGGAATGAGCGCCATAGCCAGGTACTATAACTTCAAGGGCCTGGACGTAAGCGGATATGACCGCACTGAATCCGAACTGACCCGTCAGCTCAGTCAGGAGGGCATACGCGTGCATTACACTGACTCCCCGGAACTGATTCCTGAAAGCATCCAGGACACTCTGGTGGTTTACACCCCAGCCATTCCTGAAGACCTGCAAGAACTGGTGACGGTACGCCGGAAAGGATACAAAGTGATAAAGCGCTCCCGGATGCTGGGAGAGATTACCGGGGGACAGGTCTGCCTGGCTGTTGCCGGAACACACGGCAAGACCACGACAAGCACATTCGCCGCGCACATCCTCACTCAGAGCGGTGAGGGTTGCTCCGCCTTCCTTGGAGGAATCTCCAAGAACTACGGCACCAACCTGCTGGTAAGCAAGAACAACGTGGTTGTGGCCGAGGCCGACGAATTCGACCACAGTTTCCTGCAGCTGCACCCTCAGACAGCCGTAATTACCGCGATGGACGCAGACCATCTGGACATTTACGGAGACCTGGAGCACGTGCAGGAAGCGTTCCGCGAATTCGCTTCCCAGGTGAGCGGGGCCGTGATAAAGAAGATAGGCCTGCCGCTGAGCCAGGAAGACACCCCGGCCAAGTTGTATACCTACAGCCTGGACAACCCTCAGGCCGACTTCTACGCTTCTGACATAAGGCTTCAGGAAGACGGACACTATATATTCGACATAAACTACCCGGACGGAATCATAAAGGACGTAAGACTTGGCGTACTGGGATGGGTGAACGTGGAGAACTGCGTTGCGGCGGCGGCCATCTGCCTGCTTCACGGTACCGACCCGCAGAGCATCCGCGAGGCGGCAGGCAGCTTCCTGGGCGCGCGCCGCAGGCTGGACGTACACCTGAACCGTCCCGGTCTCACCTATATAGACGATTATGCCCACCATCCGGCAGAACTGGCCACGGCCATCTCATCTCTGAAGCAGATATTCCCTTCGAGGACCATAACCGGAGTGTTCCAGCCGCATCTTTATACGCGTACCAGAGACCTGGCGCAAGGGTTCGCGATGGCCTTGAGCCTGCTGGACGAGCTGATCCTCCTGGACATATATCCCGCTAGGGAGGAGCCCATCGAAGGCGTGACCTCTGATATCATATTCAAGAACGTCACCTGCAAGCACAAGATAATGCTGCATAAGGAAAACCTGCTGGACTACCTGTCAGGTAAAGAACTTGACGTACTGGCCACTTTCGGTGCCGGTGACATTGACAGACTTGTACAACCCATAACGGAAATGCTGGAGAAAAGATGAAACGCCCGCTGAAAACAATACTCCGCACAGCCGGGATAGCCTTGCTGCTGGCAGCGTTCGTGCTGCTGGGCCTGCTTAGCCGCAGGGCCCGCAGGGAACGCACCTGCGAAGGCGTCCAGGTGGAGTTCAGCGACGACTTCAACTTTGTCACGGAAGACGATATCAAGGGATACATAGACCGCTATGCCGGGAACTACCTGGGCCGCAGGCTGGACAGCCTGGACCTCAACGGAATAGAGAACATGCTGGACCAGCAGAGCGCAGTGCTCAAGAGCGAGGTTTACTCCGGAGGGGACGGAATGATGCACGTGGTAGTAAGCCAGAGAGAACCTGTCCTGCGATTCCAGAGCCCTGAAAGCGGATTCTACATAGACGACCGTGGCTTCATCTTCCCCCTCCAGGACAACTATACGTCCCTGGTGCCGGTCATCGACGGAAACATACCCATACACGTCAGCCCCAATTACAAGGGGGAGGCCCGGACGGAGAAGGAAGCAGCCTGGATAAGGGGTGTACAGGAGATGGTAGAATATATGCAGGGCAATGCAATCTGGGCGGAGAACATAGTGCAGATACACGTGGACGAGAACTCTGACATACTGCTGATTCCGAGAGAAGGAGACGAGACATTCATATTCGGCAGCCCGGACGACATCCCCGCCAAGTTCTCCAGGATGGAGAAGTATTACCAGTACATCCAGCCCGGAGAGAAGAAATACACAATCGTAAATGTAAAGTATAAAGGACAGATAATTTGCAAATAATCACGATATGGACGAAAGATATATTGCGGCTATAGACCTGGGATCGGCCAGGATCAGTCTGGGAGTGGCCCAGGTGCAGGGAGACAACACCCAGATCATTTACTTCGACAGCGTCCCTTCCGAAGGAGTCCGCACAGGCGCGGTCTTCAACCCGCAGCGCTGCGGCGGCAAGATAAGGGAACTGCTGGACAAGGCTGAGGAAGAGCTCAAGATCCACATCCACCAGATTGTCACCAACTATCCCAAATATGGAGTGGAACAGCAGCTGGCTACGGGAGAACTGCCCAGGACGGACCCTATGAGCAGCATTTCCGACGAAGAGCTGGACAGCCTGAAGAACGTGTCGCTTGACAGCTACCCCCTGGACAACAGCGCCACGCAGCTCATCTACGGTGCCGTGGTACAGTCCTTCGCCACGGAAGAATACATCAACGCCCGCGAGGACGACGTGGTTGGAATGATCAGCGCCAAACTGTGCGGAAACTACAAGCTGTTCATAGGCAGCAAGCGCACCTCCGACTACATAGACGCAGCCTGCAACATGGCCCAGATAGCCATATCGGACAAATACTTCGGCCCCGAGGTTGAAGGCAAGGCCGTCCTTACTATGAACGAGATGGAAAACGGCGTTGCCCTGATAAACATGGGAGCCGGAGTAACTTCTGTGACTGTATATCACAAGGGTGTGCTGAGATACTACGGAGCCATACCCTTCGGAGGAAAGACCATTACTGAAGACATACGCTACGAAAGCGGTTTCTCCGAGGCTCTTGCAGAGAACATAAAACTGGCCTTCGGAGCCTGCCTTCCCGAAAAACTCCAGAACCTCTCCGACAAGATACTGCAGGTGGACCTGGGCGAGGACATACCTCCCAAGAACCTGAGCGTCAGATACTTGTCTGAGATTATCACCGCTCGTCAGAAAGAGATACTTGAAGCAATCCTGTGGCATATACAGAAAAGCGGCCTGGCTGACAACCTGCGCAGCGGCGTCGTTCTCACCGGAGGCGGATGCGAGCTGGTGAACACCGCCAACCTGCTTAGGGAGATATCCGGCTATTCAGTGAGGATAGGGGCGCCTAGGCGTTTCTTCACCACCGGATGCGATGGCCTCAACTCCCCTGCAGCCACAACTTGCGCGGGACTCATAATGGAGGCCCGCAAGCACCCTCACATCAACTGCGCCGAGGTTCCGGAAGTCATAGAGGTGCCTATGGCTCCTCCTCAGAAGGAAGAACTGTTCCCGGAGGAAACGCCTGTAGAGGAAACCCTTGCTGAAGGTCCTGCAGAGGTCAGGGATAAAAAGGCCGAGCCCAAGAAACCCAGGAAGGAGAAGACGATTAAAGTTATCAAGCCTAAGCCGCCCAAAGAGCATAAACCTATCCAGCTACCCAACTGGATAAAGAAGATAGGCGAATTCCAGGAATCATTATTTGACGGAATGGACGAAAGGTCCGACGAATCAATCAATAACAGAGGATAATTATGACAGCAGATGTATTTCCAGTAGATTGGGCCCCATCCAATGACATCATAAAAGTATTGGGAGTAGGCGGAGGCGGATGCAATGCCGTCAACTATATGTACAAGCAGGGTGTGGAAGGCTGCAGCTTCATTGTCTGCAACACTGACCTCCAGGCCCTCAGGGGATGTGACGTCCCCGAGAAGATCCAGCTGGGCCACGACGGCCTCGGTGCGGGAACCGACCCCATCCAGGGGCGCAACGCCGCCCTTGAATCCCAGGACGAGATTGCGCGCAAGGTGCTGGACACCGGCACCCAGATGCTGTTCATAACGGCAGGTATGGGCGGTGGTACGGGCACCGGAGCCGCGCCGATCATAGCCAAGATGGCCAAGGACCGCGGCATCCTTACCGTGGGAGTGGTGACCATCCCGTTCGACAACCAGGGCAATGAGACCATCACCCGCGCCATAGACGGTATCCACGAGATGGAAAAGAACGTGGACAGTCTCCTGATCATAAAGAACCAGAACATCATAACCCATTACGGAGACCTGCTGCTCCACGAGGCCTTCCCCAAGTCCGACGAGGTGCTTGCCACCGCCGTCAAGGGTATCATAGAGATAATCAAGAAGCCCGGCTACATAAACGTGGACTTCAGGGACGTCAAGGTGATGATGAAAGACAGCGGCTACGCCCTGATGGGCAGCGGCAGCGGCACCGGCCCCACCAGGATAGAGGACGCAGTGCGCGAGGCCTTCAACTCCCCGCTGCTTAACGAATACGACCTCACGTCGGCCCGCAACATCCTCATCAACGTCACCGCCCCGCGCAGCGAGCAAGGCATCCTGGGAAGCCAGTACCAGATGATCAGCGACGAGATACGCAAGTACACGGGCAACACCAACAGCTTCAAGCAGGGACTCATCTACGAGGATGACCCCGCCTTCGGAGACAAAGTAACAATAACTGCCATAGTTACAGGACTGCAGTTCGTGGACATCATAGGCCCCGCAGAGGACCTCGGAAACTACATCTTCCTGGACAAGGACTTCGTCTATATCAAGGAAGACTCGCAGATGGGGAACAATCCACAGAACGGTCCGCTGCCAGTCAGGTCCAAGATAGGATTCAACTCTAAGGAAAATTGTCGTACCTTCGCATTCGCTCCGGACCAGAAGCCGTGCCTGGCTGTAGATCCGTGGGAAGACAAGAGTTTCCTGGAGAACGAGCCCGCAATACGCAGGGCTGCTAAAAAAGACTGATTATGGAAAGACGCACAAGAGTAAGATTCGCTCCGTCCCCTACCGGACCGCTGCATATGGGCGGAGTCCGCACAGCACTGTACAATTACCTGTATGCTAAGCAGAATGGAGGAGACTTTATCCTGCGCATAGAAGATACCGACTCCCACCGCTTCGTGCCGGGGGCCGAACAATATATCATCGAGGCGCTCCGCTGGTGCGGCATCTACCCTGACGAGGGCGTGGACGCTGCCGGCAACATAGTTCAGACTCCCGACGAGAGGCATCCGCACGCCCCTTACAGGCAGTCAGAGCGCAAGGATATCTACAGGCAGTATGCCGAGGAACTGGTAGCCAAGGGCGCCGCGTACTACGCATTCGACTCCTCACAGGACCTCGAATCCGCCAGGGCACAGGCCGAGATGCACGGACAGACTTTCATCTACAACCGCGCCACCCGTCCCGGAATGCGCAACTCCCTCAGTCTCGACGAAGACAGCGTTAAGGACCTTCTGGAGAATACCACAGACTGGACGATACGCTTCAAGATGCCTGAGAACACCGTGGTGAAGATGGACGATATGATACGCGGCCACATAGAGGTGAACACCGACACCCTGGACGACAAGGTGCTCTGGAAAAGAGCCGACTGCCTGCCCACTTACCACCTTGCCAACATAGTAGACGACCACCTGATGGAAATCAGCGAAGTGATCCGCGGCGAGGAGTGGCTTCCGTCGCTGCCTCTGCACTATCTGCTGTATCAGGCATTCGGCTGGGAAGACACGATGCCTCGCTTCGCGCACCTGTCCCTGCTCTTGAAGCCCGTGGGCAACGGAAAACTGAGCAAGAGGGACGGAGACAAACTGGGATTCCCGGTATTCCCGCTGGAATGGACCAATCCCGAGACGGGTGAGAAATCCCGCGGCTACCGCGAGGACGGATACTTCCCCGAGGCTTTCGTGAATATGCTGGCGATGCTGGGATGGAACCCGGGAGACGACCGCGAACTGTTCTCCCTGGACGAACTGGTGCAGGCCTTCTCTATGGAAAAAGTACAGAAAGCCGGAGCCAAGTTCAACCCCGAAAAGGCAAAATGGTTCAACAAGGAGTACCTACGCAAGAAAAGCGACGAAGAACTGACGGACCTGTTCATCCCCATATTGAAGGAAAAAGGCATAGACGCTTCCCGTGAGTATGTGCTCAAGGTAGTGACTCTCATCAAGGAAAGGGCCACTTTCGTGGCAGATTTCTGGGACATAGCATCCTACCTGTTCGTAGCACCGCAGGAATACAACGAGAAAGACGTGGCCAAGTTCTGGAAGCCGGAGAACTACACCCTGGCGCTGCAGGCGGCAGGCTTCATCAAGGGATACAATGGTCCTTGGGAGAAAGAAGCTCTCGAGACTGCCTTGGAAGAGTTCATCCGCAGTAACGAGTGGCCGATGGGAAAGGTTATGAACTGCCTGCGCCTGGCGCTTGTGGGAGCCTCCAGCGGCCTGGGCATTGCCGACATAGTAACCCTGATTGGAAAGGACGAATTCGCCCGCAGGATTGACAACATTGTAAAAACACTCAGTGTATGACAATAGGAATTTGCAGCGATCACGCCGGATATGAATACAAGTCCGAACTGATCAAGTACCTGGCCCGCCGCGGCCACAATGTAATAGACTACGGAACGGATTCTTCCGCAAGCGTAGATTACGCCGACTTCGCGCACCCTCTTGCACGAGCCGTAGAAAGAGGCATTGTTGAAAGAGGAATAGCCATCTGCGGTACTGGAAACGGTATGGCGATGACCCTGAATCATCACAAGGGAATCCGCGCAGGACTCGCCTGGAACAAAGAAGTGGCCACCCTGGTCAAGGAGCACAACGACGCCAACGTGCTGGTAATGCCTGCGAGGTTCGCCAGCCTGACAATGTGCCGCATTATGATAAAGGCCTGGATGGAGGCTGAATTCGCAGGGGGAAGGCACAAACGCCGCATAGACAAGATTCCCGTAAAAAGATAGTGACAATTGGCAACGACATCGAACTTTATCCGCAGGGAATAATCCTCCCTGTGGATAAACCGTATAGATGGACGTCCGCCGACGTTATACGCAAGATAAAATTCGCGGCCTGCAGGCACTTCGGAAAGAAGAACCTGAAAGTGGGCCACGCAGGCACCCTGGACCCCCTCGCTACGGGGGTTCTTCTGGTTTGCATAGGCAAGGCCACCAAGCTTGCGGAGGAGCTGCAGCGCAGCCCCAAGCAATACCTTGCCGGCGTGAGTTTCGGCGCGACGACGCCTTCGTACGACAGGGAGAAGGCGATTGATGCGCGATTCCCCGTGGACGGAGTGACGCGCGAGGCGGTGGAGGAGATGCTCAGGGGCTTCGTGGGAGAGCAGGAGCAGGTGGCTCCGCTGTTCAGCGCCAAGAGCGTGGACGGCGTGCGCGCATATGAAATGGCGCGCAGGGCCTACAAGCAGGCGGCCCGCAGCGGAGAAGGCTTCGACCACTCGGCAACGGAATTGCTGTCGCGGCAGAGAATCAACATCAGCGCGCTGGAGCTGGTTTCTTTCGGAGAGCCTATGCGGCAGATGGAATCGTACAAGCCCAATCCTCGCATAAATGTCACAGACATATCACAGGAGGAAGGCCTGGTGAATGCAGAAATCCTGGTCGACTGCAGCAAGGGCACCTACATACGCGCGCTGGCGCGGGACTGGGGAGAGGCCCTTGGAAGCGGGGCGTTCCTGAACAACCTCAGGCGCACGCGCTGCGGGGATTTCAAGGTAGAAGAGGCTTTGAGCATACAGGAGGCATTGGAATGTTTTGGATAGTGCGCAGGCGGCCAAGGCGCCGCAAAAAGACACTTGACGCCGCCACAGCGGCTCAGGTGGAAGAGCTGCGCAGGCAGGCCAAGGAGTACCTCCCGGGGCGGCTCAATTATTTGTCAAACCTTTTTGGATTTCAATATAACACTTTGAGGATCAAGCATAACAGCTCAAACTGGGGCAGTTGCTCCTCAAAGGGAAACATAAACCTTAATCTGAATTTGATGCGGGTCCCGCAGGACCTTCAAGACTATGTGATGCTTCACGAACTGTGTCATTTGAAGTACTTGAACCACTCTCCACAGTTCCACGCGCTTCTGGAAAGCGTATGCCCGGGTCACCGGGAAAAACAGCGCCGGCTGAAAGAATATAAACTTATCTGACATCACATCATGCCTAAAGTCTCTGCTGTAATACCGGTTTACGGAGAGAAACATATGGAACGCTGCGCCCGAAGTCTGCTGGATCAGACTTTGGATGATATAGAGTTCATCTTCGTAGACGACAGGTCACCTGATTCTGCCTATGAAATAATGCTTAGGATTGTAGAAGAAGGCAGGTATTCCCATTTGAAAGACAAAATAAAGATTGTCCGTCACGAACGGAACAGAGGTGTCCCGGCAGTGAGGCGTACGGGAGTGGAGGCATCCTCCGGGGATTATATATACTTCTGCGATTCGGACGACTGGCTGGACCGCGAGATGCTCCGAAAGCTATGGGAAAAGGCAGTGGAAGGCGATTACGACCTTGTAGAGTGCAGTTACTATGAAACTGACGGTAAAGAATACTGCAAAGAACGCGGTTGTCCGACCGGAATCAACTTATGGAAGGAGTGGATTAAATGGCCTTGCTGCACTTCCCTCCTCAACAAGGTTTTCAAAAGAAGTTTATTCGAGAAAGGAATTATATGGCCGGAACAACCCTATCTGGAAGACTTTTCAGTCTCACTTCAACTTTACTACTACGCTAAAAAGGCTTGTTACATAGATGAACCGCTGTATTATTATTACCAGAATCCTTCCAGTATAATGCATTCGGCAGGTCCCGAACGAAAGGTTCCTGGATTGATTGAACAGGAAAGGATAATGGAGGATTTCATGCGGCGCGAGGGTCAGTACGAAAAATACCAGTCATTCCTTATGAAGTTAAAGGCGGATGCGATAGCTGAAGCCTGGAACCTCCCCAGGAAAGAGTTCCTTAAAGTATTTCCCGAAGACAGGTTGAAGGTTATGTTCTCCAGCAAGGTCCCGCTGAAAGTCAGACTGGGAATACTTACCAAAGTATTGGGAATCCACGGGATAAGTGGCAAGAAAAGGTCCTGACATTTTGCATTATTGCGTTTTTTGTATAACTTTGCACGCTTTTATCCCCTTCGGGATAAGCAAGGTAAATTATTAACACTTAAGATTTTTTGCACGATGGCTGAATATTTAATGCCTGAGAAGAAGCAAGAGATTTTCGCGAAGTACGGGAAGTCCAATAAAGACACCGGCTCTCCTGAGAGTCAAGTTGCT
>JAEEGL013584491.1_pt1 | contig 18303 bp, 16 predicted proteins | sample 9134231 | NCBI WGS metagenome assembly JAEEGL01 (sample SAMN16246548, study PRJNA631951) | gut metagenome | biome: gut microbiome; feature: rumen; material: fiber-attached | host: Bos | place: Iran: Karaj | collected 2018-10 | reverse complement strand
GTCCAGGACTGCGTGGAGTTCTACAGGGACCTTCTTTCAAAGTCCAGGAAGAAAGTAGATATCATAGCCGTAGGCTTCCCAAATGCCATCTCCAGGCTTCTGGAAAGCGATCCGGAACTGGTTGCAAGGAAAGTCGGTCACCTGTGGCTGATGGCCGGGAAATACCCCGAAGGGGAGGAGCATAACTTCATCCTTACTGAAAGAAGCCGCCTTTCCGGCGAAAACATATGCTTACACTGGCCTACGCCCGTAACCCTCCTCGGTTGGGAGGTAGGAATAAAGGTCCGCGTGGGCGGTTCACTTCCCGAAGATGACCTGCTTCACAAGGTACTTGTTGCGCACGGAAGTGCAGACGGAAGATATGCCTGGGATCCGATGACTGCATGGATGGCATGCCTCGGAAGCCCTGAGATGGCCGGTTTCGAGACTGTAACGGGGACTGTCACTCTTGATCCTGTCACAGGAAAGAACAGCTTTATCCCGAAGGAGGACGGGCTTCACCGGTATGTCATAATGGCCCATGAGCCCGGATGGTATTCCTCCGCGATAGATGGGATCCTCCTTAAAAAACATATGTAACCTACTGAAACTTCGACCCATATGAAACGTCTACTGTTCCTTGCACTGAGCATGATGCTTACATGCTCTGCCTGGGGAGCCGCTTACCGTCCCCAATCGGTTATAACCTCCCGTCCGGATGACCCTGCAGCCGTTTATTTCACTCCGGAAAACTTCGGATTCCAGGGTGATGGCAAGTCAGATGTCTCAGACGCCCTTCAGGCCGCCTTGAACGAAGCTAAAGGAAAACCGAACAGCTGCGGGATTCTCTTCGTCCCCGAAGGAGTCTACAGGTTGAGCAAGACAATATACATCCCCGCACGTGTCCGCCTGATCGGATATGGCAAGAACAGGCCGCTTTTCGTACTGTCAAAGAACAGCCCCGGCTTCCAGGAAAGCACAGGACCAAGGGATAAGGGCAAATTCCTGTTCTGGTTTATAGGAGGCGGGCCTTACCGTGGCGGAGACAGGGTCTCCGATGCGAACTCAGGCACGTTCTACAGTTCCCTGATAAACGCCGACATAAAGATTGAAGACGGGAACCCCAATGCATCCGCGATCCGGGCCCATTACGCCCAGCATTGCTCCATTTCAAATGCAGTGATCAATGTAGGGAGCGGCCGTGCCGGCCTGGTAGACATCAGCAACCATCTGGAAAACGTAGCAATATTTGGCGGGGCATATGGGCTCGACACCGATAAATCCGCTCCAGGATGGCCTATAATGCTTCTGAATACCTATTTCGAAGGACAGCGAAAGAGTGCGATCCTTACTAACGTAGGCGGGCTTACGATAGTCAACACACATATAAAGAACGTTCCCGTAGGGGTAGAAATAAAGAACGGCTCTACGGACCGCCTGTTCATGGAAGACTGCCTCCTGGAGAACGTCAGCCAGACTGGAGTAATCCTGTCAGATGCAGCCAATGCCGCCACCCAGATCAACCTCAGGTCAATCCTTTGCAAGAATGTCCCACTGTTCGCACAGGAACGCAATGCGGATTACCGCATCGAAGGCAGCGGCAAATGCTACAGGGTGAACCGGGTGGTCTTCGGAGCCGACCAGGCAAGCCTGGAAGACGAAGTTACCATCGTACGTGAAGCATCAGTAGAGAAAATCGCCTCGATCCCGGTCATGACTGCTGATTCCACTCCCTTGCTTCCGGACACAGGAGAATGGGTAAACATCAGGGATCTCGGAGCGAAAGGCGACGGCGTCACCGATGACACGGAGGTCTTCAAAAAAGCCATAGAAAACCACAAGGTCATATACATCCCACAGGGGTGGTACGTTGTCAAAGATCCGCTCTACCTGAAAAAGAGCACATGCCTGATCGGTCTCCATCCGGCGACCACAGTCCTTCTCGCGATGGGAGGGAATCCTCAGTTCAGCGGTTTTGGAGCGCCTCAGCCCCAGTTGGTTACGCCCCAGGAAGGAGAGAACATAGTCTGCGGCATATTCCTTAATGCCGATGCCTACAACTATCGGGCGGTAAACTGCAAGTGGATGGCCGGAGAGAAGTCCTACATGTTCGACGTGAAATTCAGCGGACACGACAAGGCTTCATTCTCATTCAATGGCCAGAGCGCGGCGAATCCGCTCGAAGATCCTGTGGCGCCGAATGCGCAGACCCAGGACCTGATGAAGAGAGCTTGGGACAACCAGCACTGGAGCCTGTGGATCACCAACGGCGGCGGAGGTCTTTTCCGGGACATATGGACAGCTAACGAGTACAGTTCTACCGGATTGTACGTAAGCCACACATCCACTCCGGGGCGGATTTTCGGGATGTCCCTGGAGCATCATCTCCGTAACGAAGCCACCTTCCGGGATGTCTCGAACTGGAAGATCTACGATTTCCAGACAGAGGAGGAGGCCGAAGGCATCGATGTCCAGCAGATGGACCTGGTGGACTGCCATGACCTGGTATTCGCCAATTTCTTCTCCTACAGGGTGTCAAGGATGGAAAAGAGCTATCCTTCCGCCATACGCACCTGGGACTGCAGCAACATCGAGTTCCTTAACGTGCACAACTACGCACATCAACGTATCAAGTTCACTTCAAATGCCAGCCTGATGGACGTGAATTCCTCACGTGAGGCCCGCAGGTGGGAGCTCGCACGCCTTTATCTGAAGGGCGACGAGACGAGGCTGTATCCCCTGGAAAACCGCAGGGATGCAGTCGAGAAAGTGGTGTCGGGATTCGAGTTCATCGACGGACTTGCCAAGGACAGCAAGGGAAACGTCTATTTCTGCGAACAGAGGATGAGACGGATCTACAGGCTGGATGCCAACAGCAAGAAAGTGACCTCGATAGCTGATTTCCCCTGGAATCCGGTCGCGCTGGCATGTGACACCGATGACAATCTGCTGGTAGTAGTCAAATACATTTCCCAGCCGGGTTACAACAACGACGACACGCGCAACGCCCAGCGCCCGCTCTTCGGATGGAAAGGAAGCGGAGGACTTTGGGGATTCACATATGTTCCCAAGATATATTCGATCCGGCCGGACAACCCTGAGGACAGTTTCTCCGCACTTCCTCTCAAATCGATGGATGACCTAAAGCCCGAACGGCTTCTCTATCTCGGGAACCGCTCCATCTCATATGGAGAATTCCAGGGGAGAAACCCCGCTTCAGACTGCTTTGTAGCCCAAGACGGACGGACTGTTATCCCATACTATGAGGACCTTTTCCGCTGCTCATCCCTTGTCCCGGTCACTCCAGGCAAGGAACTATGCACTATCGACGAGTATCATCAGCTGGTGTATCAGTCCGGGACCGACAGCCGGGGACACATTAAGGACAGCAAGGTCTTCGCCTCAGGCGGAGACAGGGGCATAGCCACAGACAATGCAGGGCGGGTCTATGTAACTGACGGAAATGTAAGGGTTTACTCCGCAGATGGGAAGCTTCTTCGCTCAATCGCGGTTCCAGAGCGTCCGACTTCCCTCCTCGTCGCGGATGATACCTTGTACATCACCGCAGTGACATCACTGTACCAGATAAAAATCTAGGCAGGGAACGGTTACATCCCCTTCATCCACTCGCTGAACAGCGGCACCCAGCTGTGGTCACCGGATTGGATCATTTTCTCCGGATGGAACTGGACTCCCCAGACATTCCCGGATTCAAATGCTTCCACGAAGCCATCCGCCGACCTCGCGACTATCTTTATGGACGGAGCTGGGTCCTTGACTCCCTGGTGGTGGAAAGAATTGACCATCAAGCTATCCGAGCCATAGATCCGGTACAGGAATCCGCTGTGGTCCAAGCCGATCATATGCGAGGCTCCCCTACTGTGCCTTACCGCGTCGGGGAGCTGGGTCGGAATATCCTGATACAGGGTTCCGCCCATAGCCACGTTCATAAGCTGGGATCCGCGGCATATGCCCAGGATGGGCTTCTTCTGAGCCAGGGCGGCCCGTGCGAGCGCGATGTCGCTTACATCGCGGATAATGTTCCACTTCACAGTCTCATTCAGGACAGCTTCGCTGTAATACGACGGTTGCACATCCTCTCCTCCGGAGAATATTATCCCGTCGAAAGCAGCGACCACCCTGGCAGCCTCTTCATCGCTACGGACGGTAGGAATAATGACCGGAACGCCTCCGGCGAGGGTTACAGCTTCGATATATGAGTCGCCCAACTGAGAAGTAACGCCATTGGTAACACCGCAGCTGATGCCGATCAACGGCTTGTCCATATGTCCTCCCGAACATGCGGAGAGGATCACTGACAGAAGGAGAAAAAGATATTTTTTAATCATGATTGACAAGGTAATCAATTTCATCCGCATTAAAAAATGTATATTTGTAAAATTGATTTTCAGACATATGCGAATCTTCAACCATATCCTCCTTTTCGCCCTCCTGACTGCGGCCTTCTGCCCCGCAGCGACAGCCCAGGGAGTCCGCAAAACCGCACAGGAATTCAACAGGATGTCCCGAAGCGACACATCGCTGGTCATCCTCCATGGTGTTGTAACCAAGATCCGCAACACCCAGCGCGGGACTTTCTACCTGAAAGACGAAACCGGAGAGGCATATGTTTACGGCCTCGTTGACGGCCGCGAAGGGATGAACCAGAGTTTCAGGCAGATGCAGATCGCCCCCGGCGACACACTTACAGTCACCGGCCGCCGTACCGTCTATGACGGGAGGATAATCGAGATGGCCGGAGGGCATCTTCTCCGCAAAGCGGAAGGACCGGACCACGATGCCAAGATGCAAGAATTCCTGGCTCCGGATGTCTATCCTACATTCAAAGGTGAAGGGCCGAACGGCTTCAGCAAGTGGGTCACGGCCAGGCTGAAATATCCTAAAGAGGCCAAAGATGCCATGATAAGCGGCACGGTCACGGTCAAATTCGTAGTCGGCACAAACGGAGGCGTGCAGGAAGTCGAGGTAATTAAAGGACTGCTCCCGGCCCTTGACCAGGAAGCAGTCCGCGTAATCAAGAGCTCCCCGAAATGGAAACCGGCCATGAAAGACGGCCATCCGGTGCGGATGACCTACACGATTCCGGTGGCCTTTATCTTGCCGGAATGATGATCTTGTAGGTCTTCTTCGACGGATTGGAAAGTCTCGTACCGACAAGCCAGAGATTTGCTTTGCGCAGGTCGCGATAAGTCACTCCGTTCTCTATGGCGAAATCAACCAGCGAAGGGATCTCATAGTCAACGGTGAGTGTCTTTTCGGGCTGCCGGTAAGGATAATAATCCTCTTCAGTCAGCTGGTACCCGAACTCCGCTGGATTCTCAAAGAAAACCTTGGCAGCAAGGATGCGGAACATGTACCTTGATGTCTCCTCCGGCAGGTAAAGGGTCATGGAAGTAGTCTGTTTCTGGCTCTCCAGCCTCCTTCCGACACCGCCCGGCCCGGCATTGTAGCAGGCCGCAACAGTCATCCAGTCGGGGTACTTCCGATAAATATCCTTCAGGTATTTGCAGGCAGCCTCTGTCTCTTTCACAATGTTGTACCTCTCATCGACATCGGTTGATATTTCCAGCCCGTACTGGATAGCCGAAGCCTTCATGAACTGCCATAGTCCGGCAGCACCGGCCGAGGAAAGAGCCTTGGGATCCAGATTGCTTTCAATGGCCATCAGGTACTTCAGGTCCTCGGGAATCCCGTTGGCCTTCAGGATTGGAACCACCTGTGCGAAAATCCTTTCAGACCTCTTCAGCATCAATGTGGAATTGGAATGCATATAGGTAAAAGCGATGAGTTCCCTGTCCATCCTCTCGTAGAGGTCGTCAGTATCGAACCTGACCGGTTTGCCGGCAAAAGTCACTGACTCAGGGACCCTTGGAGCTTCCGGATGGTCCATCCGGATCTGGTCAAGGACCTCATCCACGATCTCCTGGCGGATTTCGGCCTTAATGGCCTCCTTCAGGGAGTCAGGGAATACCTGCATCCGGACCGAATCCTGCGCCTGGTCCACGGAACGGGCGGGAGAACACAGGTTCACCATGAAAAGGGCAATTGTCAGAAGGATCTTATCCATAGTACATTCTATTTGTGACGGGATTCCAGTTCTTTCTCTATGTCCTGCAGACTCACTCCCATCTGTTCGTTCAGAACGGTCAGGTGGTATATGAGATCCGAGACCTCGTAGATGTAATTATCCCTGTTTCCGTCCACGGCTTCTATGACGGTTTCAGCAGTTTCTTCCCCAACTTTCTGGGCTATTTTCTTTACGCCTTTCGTAAACAGGTGGGTAGTGTAGCTCCCGACAGGCATCTCACAGTGACGCTGCTGCACCAGGGCCTGAAGGCTGCGGATGAATCCTTCTTCTTCCGGAGTGTCAAAGCAGGCGGTCGTTCCCCTGTGGCAGGTCGGACCGTCAGGAACTGCCATAATCAGGAGGGTATCCGCATCGCAGTCAGGATACATCGCCTTGACATGCAGATAGTTCCCGCTGGTCTCACCTTTTATCCAGAGGCTATGGCGGCTGCGGCTGAAAAAGGTTACCAGCCCTGTCTCTACTGTCTTGTCATATGCTTCCTTATTCATGTACCCCAGCATCAGGACTTTCAGGGTCACGGAATCCTGCACGATTACAGGAAGGAGGGAATCGCTGTTCTTGGAAAGGTTGAATTCTTCGTATTTCATATTCTGACATTTATGTTCATCCGGCGCAGCTCGCGCTTAAGCACCGGAACAGGTATTTCATTGTAATGGAAAATACTTGCAGCCAGCGCGGCATCAGCCCTGCCCTCGACGAGGACGCGGGCGATGTCCTCCACGCTCCCGGCTCCACCTGACGCGATTACCGGAATGCTCAGGATGTCCGCAAGTGCGGCATATGTCTCACACGGGTACCCGTTCCTGGTCCCGTCATGGTCCATGGAAGTGAACAGGATCTCCCCCGCCCCCCTTTCCTGAGCCTCATGAGCCCACTCGAACAGCTCGCGCTCAGTCATTTTCCGGCCTCCGTGAGTCGTCACGACCCATTTCCCTTCTACTACCCTGGCATCTATCGCCACTGTTACGAACTGACTGCCGAAGTGACTGGCAATCCCGTCGATAAGGTCCGGATTACGTACCGCAGCACTGTTGACGCTTACCTTGTCAGCCCCGGCCTCCAGCAGTTTCCCGGCCTGCTCCAGGGTTGAAATGCCTCCTCCGACAGTGAACGGAATATCGATCTCCCTGGCTATCCTTTCCACCAGGGCAGAGAAAGTCGCACGTTCCTCAACTGTCGCACTGATGTCCAGGAAAACCAGTTCATCGGCTCCTTCGAGTGCATATTTCCGCCCAAGGTCTACCGGATCACCGGCATCCCTGAGGCTGACGAAATTCACTCCTTTCACAGTACGTCCGCCGGTTACGTCCAGGCAGGGTATTATCCTTTTTGCAACCATGATGAGATTTCTTCAAGGGTAATGAGATTCCTGTACAAAGCCTTCCCGACAATGACCCTCGGAAGCCCGAGAGAATCCAGGGAAATAATATCCTCCATCGAGGATATGCCTCCGCTTACCGTAAATGTAAGTCCTGGATAAGCTGCCATGAGCGAAGTGTAGAGAGGCACTGAAGGTCCCTCGAGCATACCATCCTTCGAGATATCCGTAACTATCACTTCCTGAAGTCCTTCCGGGACCATCCTATCCAAAAGGTCCGCAATCTTCAGGGAGGAGGACTCCTGCCATCCGTGGACCGCCACCAGGCCATCCCTCACATCAGCGCCAAGGACGATCTTCGAGCCTCCGTATTTCCGGAGCCACTTTATGAATTTCAGGGGTTCCTTCACCGCAGTACTGCCTATGACAACATGGTCTGCCCCGCATTCCAGGGCCATTTCCACATGGTCTTCCTTGTTAATTCCACCTCCCCATTCTATCTCCAGCGGAACGGCCGACCGGATTTCGGAGAGCACCTTCAGATTACAGGGGCGCCCTTCCTTCGCCCCCTCCAGATCCACCAGATGGATCCGCCTGAGGCCGGCATCGGCAAAACGCCCAGCCATTTCAACCGGAGACACATCATATGTCTCCTTTCTCTCAAAATCGCCCTGCGAAAGCCTGACGCAGGCTCCGCCGATTATGTCTATGGCAGGAATTATCTGAATCATATGGCAAGGAAATTCTTTAATACCTTCTCACCCGCCGCACCGCTTTTCTCGGGATGGAACTGCACTCCGTAAAAATTTCCGCGGCATATGGCTGCGCTGAAATTGCCTCCGTGATCGCACACCGCAGCGGTGTCTTCGCATATGTCCGCCCTGTACGAGTGCACGAAATAGAAATATGTACCCTCGTCAACACCCTTGAACAGAGGACCTTCCAACTGAGAGAGAGAGTTCCATCCCATATGCGGTACCTTGATCCCTTCTCCCGGGAGGAATCTCCTCACATGGGCCTGGAAAACTCCCATTCCGCGGACGTTCCCTTCCTCGCTGGCCTGGCAAAGCAACTGCAAGCCTATGCAGATACCCAGGACAGGATTAGTAAGGGCAGGTATCAGGCTGTCAAGCCCTTCCTTCTTCAGACTCTCGAGGGCAGTCGAAGCCTCCCCAACTCCGGGAAGGATGACCTTTGAAGCCGAGCGGAGAAGTTCAGGGTCGGATGTCAGAACCACATCGCGCGCTCCCGCCCTGTCAAGGGCATTAAGCACGGAACGGACATTGCCGGCATCGTATTTAACCACCGCAATCATATGACTCCCTTGCTGCTTGGCAGTTCATTGCTTTGAGGGTCGCGGCGCACTGCCATCCGGAGCGCCCTTGCAAAGGCCTTGAATATGGCTTCGCAGAGATGATGGTTGTTCTCTCCCCGGGCCTTGATGTGGAGGTTGCACTGGAGAGCGGCCCCCAGAGACTGGAAGAAATGACGGAACATCTCTGTCGGAGTGTCTCCGATGTACTCTCTTGTAAACTGCGCATCCCACTGGAAGTCAATCCTTCCCCCAAGATCCATGAGTACTGCTGCGTCACAGTCGTCCATAGGCAGGGCAAATCCGTAACGGCCGATTCCGCGCTTGTCCCCCAGGGCGGAAGTCAGTGCCTGTCCCAGCGTTATGGCCACATCCTCCATGGTGTGATGTTCATCCACCTGAAGGTCGCCTTCAGCCGCAATCTGGAGGGAAATGCCTCCATGATGGACCAGCTGGTCGAGCATATGGTCGAAGAATTTCAGGCCGGTGTCGATCGAGGAAGGAAGACGACCGTCAAGGTCAACTGTGACACATATGTCCGTCTCCCTGGTTTTCCTCTCAACGGTTGCCGTGCGGACAGTCCTGCGGAGGAATTCGGCTATCTTCTCCCAGGAAGTGGTTGCGAGGACGCACACGTCGTCGTATCCTTCGGGAACTTCGTCAGAGAGGAGTATGGCCTTCGTCCCAAGATTCCGGGCCAGTTGTACATCAGTTACCCTGTCCCCTATCACATAGCTCCCGGCCAGGTCATAAGCCCCATCAAGATACTCCCCGAACATTCCTGTGCGAGGTTTACGTGTCGGGGCGTTCTCCCAATCGCAGGTCTTGTCAATCAGTTCGTTATCGAAGCATATGCCTTCTCCTGCGAGGAGACGCTGCATTTTGCCGTGAACCAGGTTGAAGGCTTCCTGAGGATATGCCGGCGTGCCCAGGCCGTCCTGGTTGGAGGCCAGGACAAGCTCGTAACCGAGTCCCCTGAGGCTGCGCAGGGCTCCTATCACGCCGGGGACCCATTCCATCTTCTCAAGGGAATCCACCTGCTCGTCTTCAGGTTCAACGAGGATGGTCCCGTCCCTGTCAATGAACAGGACTTTCTTAAGATTCTCTTCCATATGCACGGATTACTTCAATCAGTTTCTGGTTTTCTTCATATGTCCCTATGGTAATGCGCAGGCATCCGCCGCAAAGAGGCACACGGCTCCTGTCCCTCACTATCACCCCGGCCCCGATAAGGCTTCTGTAGAGTCCCGATGGATCAGTCACTTTCACCAGCAGGAAATTCGCATCGCTCGGGTAAACTTCCAGGACGCAGGGTTCTTCCCTCAGGATTCCTTCGAGGCGTTTCCTTTCGGCAACAAGGGTCTTGATCTCAGAAGGAGCATCGCTGGCCTCAAGGCAGCGGAGCGCAAGTTCTATGGTGTCAGTACCTATGTTGTAGGGATACTTGACCTGCCTGAATATCTTTATCACATCCTCGCAGGCGAATGCCAGACCTACCCTCAGGCCGGCCAGTCCATATGCCTTGGACAGCGTCTGGAGGATGACCAGGTTGCGGTGCTGTGAAAGTACGGGAAGAAGAGACCCCTTCGGCGAGAAGTCCACATATGCCTCGTCAACCACTACCACGGCCTCTACAGCCTCAACTATCTTGAGGATGCTTTCCAGAGGGAAGGCGTTCGCAGTAGGATTGTTAGGAGAGCATATGAAGACCAGTTTGGTGTTATTGTCGCATGCAGCGATAATCTCATCTACGGGAAGCGAGAAATCATCCCTGAGGAGGACCGGACGGTAAGCAACGTCATTGACTTCCGCACAGACTCCGTACATCCCGTAGCTCGGGGAAATCGCAACGGCATTGTCCATTCCCGGGCGGCAGAAAATCCTGTAGCACAAGTCTATGGCCTCATCGCTGCCATTCCCGAGGAAGATGTTGCCGCACGGAATGCGTTTCATACGGGAAATCTTGCTTCGAAGAGCATCCTTCGCAGAAGTCGAAGGATAGCGGTTGATTCCCTTTCCGGCAAAAGGATTCTCGTTGGCATCCATAAGGACACCGATCTCCCCTTTGTATTCGTCCCTGGCGGTAGAATATGGTTCCAACGAAGCAATGTTCGGGCGTACCAATGAAATCACATCCTTCATGACAATCTGGTTCTGACCGCTTCAGCATGAGCCTGAAGGCCCTCTGCCTCAGCCATTTCTACAATAGTATCCGATATTGAGCGCAGTCCGCTCCGGCTGAGCTCCTGATAGGTTATCCCGTGCATGAAACTCTCAGTCCCTATTCCGCTGAAGGCCTTGGCACAGCCCATAGTAGGCAGGGTATGGTTCGTCCCGGACGCATAGTCTCCGGCACTCTCAGGAGAGTAATTCCCGATGAAGATGCTTCCTGCAGCCCTGATCCTGTCCGCCACTCCCCAGGGATCTTCCATGCTGATAATCAGATGTTCCGCAGCATAGCAATTGGCAAAGTCAACCATCTCGTCCCGGCTGTCAAGGATAACGGCACGGCTGTTCCCCAGGGCGGAATCCGCAATGGATCTGCGCGGCAGCAAGGCAAGCTGCCTGTCCACTTCGCGGGAAACGGCCTCCGAAAGGGACTCGCTGCAAGTAACCAGCATCACCTGGCTGTCCGGACCGTGTTCCGCTTGGGAAAGAAGGTCTGAAGCGACGAATGAAGGATCAGCGCTCTCATCTGCCAGTACCATCACTTCCGATGGCCCTGCAGGCATGTCTATAGCGACTCCTTCTGCACACAGAAGCTGTTTTGCTTTCATTACATAGCGGTTCCCCGGGCCGAATATCTTGTCGACCGGACGAATGCTTCCGGTCCCGTATGCCATGGCGGCGATAGCCTGTGCACCTCCGAGACGGTAGATTTCCCGGATTCCGCACAGGGAAGCGGTGTAGAGGATTTCAGGGGCGATGCTCCCGTCGCGGCGCTGAGGAGTGCAGAGCACTGTTTCCCTGCATCCTGCAAGGGATGCGGGCACGGCGAGCATAAGGATAGTGGAAAACAAGGGAGCGCTGCCACCGGGAATGTAAAGTCCGACCTTTTCTATAGGCACGAAACGCCTCCTGCATATAATTCCGTTTTCCTCGAGGCTGATGTCCTCGGGTTTCTGGAGACGATGAAAGGCTTCAATGCGTTTTTTAGCCTCTCTGACGGCTTCTTTCACCCCTTGCGGTACAACTTCCCATGCAGCGAGGATTTCGGTCTCAGAGACCCTGAAATCGGCCGGAACGGCACCTTCTATCTCTTTTACTATCTCTCTAAGGGACGGCTCACCTCCCGACTTGATCCGGGAGAGGATTTCCCGGACACGGCCGGAGATTACAGCATCATCCTGTTCCGCCCTGCGGCACAGTGACGGCCAGTCTTCCCTGGATGGTCTGAATACCGTTTTCATGCTATTACTTTGTCAAGATTGAGTACCAGGATTCCTTCAGCCCCGATCTTCTTGAGCGCTTCCACCTTGTCCCAAAGCTCGCTTTCCTTCACGACAGAGTGGAGGGAGCACCATCCGTCCATGGCGAGAGGCATAACGGTCGGACTCCTCATGGCTGGGAGTATTTTCACGGCTTCCTCAACGGAGGAGGTCGGAAGGTTCATCAGGATGTACTTCTTTCCACGGCTGTCGCTTACTGAATCGAAGCGGAAAAGCAGGTTGTCCACTATGGGCTTCTTATCTTCAGAGAGTGATGGTCCGGCGATGAGCACTGCCTCGGATTCCAGGACCCTTTCAACTTCCTTAAGGCCGTTGGAAACAAGTGTCCCTCCGGAAGATACGATGTCGAAGATAGCGTCTGCAATGCCTGCCGCCGGAGCTATCTCCACAGATCCCCTGATCTCACGTATCGAGGCGTCGATCCCGTTCTTGTCCAGGAATGAGCGGAGCACCCTGGGATAGGATGTGGCTATGGCTTTCCCATTGAAATATGACAGTCCATCGTACTTGTCAGTCTTCGGCACGGCAAGTGAAAGCCGGCAGGTACCGAAGCCCAGGCGCCGCAGGATGGTCACTTCCGCCCCGCTTTCGGCCACTTCATTGTAACCCACTATTCCCAGGTCGGCGGAACCGTCGGCCACTACTTCCGGAATGTCGTCATCCCGAAGGTAGAGTATCTCCAGGGGGAAGTCTGATGCTTTCCCCAGGAACTTCCGCTTGAGTTCATCCACCGAAATCCCTGCGTCTTTAAGAAGAAGGCAGCTGTCTTCGTTGAGCCTGCCCTTGGACTGTATTGCAATTCTGATCATTTTCCGGTTGTTTTTGTTAAAAATAAAGGCCTGCACTTATAATAAGGCAGGCCCGCGAGTATCTCTTAGCATATACCACAATTCCTTACCTTATCTAAAGACAGGTATGAGAATGGTGATGATGCAGGTAAGTTTTCATGTTCTGATTGCTTTCTTGGGCCTAATGTAGGAATAAATTTCATCAAAACCAAATATTTATCAGGTTTTCCATCCTGGCCTTGATCCTGTCGTTGCACAGGTTCCCTATCGAACCCTGGTGTGTGTGCTCCAGTGTCCCCTTGTAAATGAAGGTCCCGTCCAGGATCTCACGGCCCACCTGGCGGTAAGCGTCACGGAACGGAACTCCCTCTTCCCGGACACGGCGGTTGACTTCTTCCACGCTGAATGCCGGACGGTACAACGGATTGTCCATCAAGTTCTCCGTCACGTCCATGTTCTTCACCGCATATGCCGCTATGGCGAGGCAGTCCTTCATTTCAGCGAACATGGGGATGAATATCTCCTTAACCAGCTGCATGTCACGGAAATATCCGGATGGCAGATTAGACGTGACCATCCTTATCTGCTCCGGAATGGAGTTGATCCTGTTGCAATGCGCACGGAGCAGCTCGAAAACATCAGGATTCTTCTTGTGAGGCATGATGCTGGATCCCGTGGTAAGGGTATCCGGGAGATGTACGAATCCGAAATTCTGGCTGTTGAAAAGGCAGCAGTCCATAGCCATACGTCCAACCGTCTCAGCCACGGAAGCCATTGCAAACGAGATGATTCTCTCTGTCTTTCCACGGCTCATCTGGGCATATACCGAGTTTACGTCAAGTCCGGCAAAACCCAGGGTGGAAGTAGTCATATCCCTGTCGATCGGAGCCGAAGAGCCATATCCGGCAGCAGAGCCGAGAGGATTGCGGTTAGCCACATTATAAGCCGCATGGAGCAGCTCCATGTCATTGCAGAGGCTCTCTGCATATGCTCCGAACCAGAGGCCGAAAGAGGATGGCATGGCCACCTGCAGATGGGTATAGCCCGGCATGAGGATGTCCTTGCACTGTTCGCTGCGCTCAATCAGGATGTCGAAGAGCTCCTTAACGGCATCCCTTACCTTGACCAGTTCGGCACGCGCGAAGAGTTTCAGGTCCACAAGCACCTGGTCATTGCGGGAGCGTCCTGTGTGCACCTTCTTTCCCACGTCTCCAAGCTTGCTGGTCAGCATGAATTCCACCTGGGAATGGACGTCCTCCACTCCCTCATCGATGGAGAATTCCCCCCGGAGCGCTTGTGAGTGAAGGGCTTCAAGCTCAGGCAGAAGTACTTCAAGTTCGCTTTCAGCCAGCAGGCCGACTTTTGCGAGCATCTTCACGTGAGCTATGGTCCCTTCTATGTCATATGGAGCCAGGAACAGGTCCAGTTCCCTGTCTTTTCCGACGGTGAATTTCTCTATCATCCCGTCAAGTTCATAGCCTTTGTCCCAGAGTTTCATATCTGCAGATTGTCCAGAAGTTTTACATATGTGTCCGCTCCCCCTTCTATTTCACTGATTTTGATAAACTCATCAGCCCTGTGAGAGCGTGAGGACTCACCGGGTCCTATCTTGAGGCTCGGGAAATCCACCAGGGTCTGGCTGCTGGTAGTGGGTGAGCCGTAACTCTCCAGGCCCAGGGAACGCCCGCGCACCACGACGGGATTGTCATCGGCGATGTGGGAACTCTTATGCCTCATCGAGCGTGGTTCAACGCTGCATTTTACATTGGCGCGGACGGTGTCCAATATTTCCTGGTTAGTGTACAGCCCGTTGGGCCTTACATCCACCACGAATTTGCATCCGTCCGGAACGACGTTATGCTGAGTCCCGGCCGAAATCATCGTAACGGTCATCTTTACGGGGCCAAGGTATGGGGAAACCATCGGGAAAGAATAATCCTTGAACCACTGAATGTCTTCGATAGCCCGGTATATCGCATTCACCCCCTCTTCCCGCGCAGCATGCCCGGAAACGCCTGAGGATAAGCAGTCAAAGACAAGCAGGCCTTTCTCAGCCACAGCCATCTGCATTCCTGTAGGCTCGCCGAAAATGCCCAATGTCACCTGAGGGAATTCATCCAGGATTATCTCAAGTCCGCACGGACCGCATATCTCCTCTTCAGCCGTAGCAGTCCATATGAGCCGGTAAGGCTGTTCGTGTGAGACCAGTTTCTCCCAAGCGGCCAGGAGGGCCACTACACAGCCTCCGTCATCATTGCTTCCAAGTCCATAAATCTTACCGTCTTCGACAGTCGGGGCGAAAGGATCGCGGGTATAACTCGCAGCCGGCCGGACAGTATCGATATGTGCATTGAGCATCAGCACTTTCTTGCCGACATCCTGCGGATTCACATCGGCAGAGTCTAGCCACAGGTTGTTTCCCTTACGCCTGACAGGGAGGTTACGGGCCTTCAGGCGCCCGGCTATCATGGAGGCGACATCCGCCTCTTCCTTACTGAAGGACGGAATTGCAATCATATTACACAGAAGCTCCAGATAATCGTTCATATGCACCTGTATATTAATGAATCAGCGTTTTACCTATATACACTTCTCCAACACCTCGGCCCAAGGCTTCAAGGGCATTTTGGATCTTTGGGACCATGCCTCCCGAAACGGCTCCGGATGCCTTCAGGGAAATAAAGGAATCCGAGTCTATCTCGGGAATCAGGTTTCCGTCGGAGTCGAGGACTCCGGCTTTCTCAAACCGGTATTCAAGGCTTACCATATAATATGCCCCGAGCGCCTGGGCGACCTCGGCCGCAATGGTGTCGGCGTTGACGTTCAGGAGACAGCCTTTCCCGTCATGGCTCAAAGGGGCTATCACAGGAACCGCGCCTTTGTCCAGGAGAAGTGACAGCAGGGAGACATCCACTTTTCGGACATCCCCTACATAACCATAATCCACTTCCCCAACCGGACGGCGGTCGCACAGGATGAGATTCAGGTCAGCCCCGGCAAGCCCTACGGCATTCACCCCGAGTGCCTGGAGCGAGGCTACCAGATTCTTGTTCACCAGCCCTCCGTAAACCATCGTAACTACTTCAAGCATAGCTGAATCCGTAATCCTGCGTCCTTCGACCATCTTTACCGGAATGCCCATACGCGCGGCAAGGGCGCTTGCAGAACGCCCTCCTCCATGGACAAGCACCTTGGGTCCCTGAATCGCGGCAAAGTCCTTCAGAAGGGCCGCGCAGGCCTCGGGATCTTCGATAATGGCACCTCCTGCCTTTATGAGCTTCAGGGATTCCATCACTTCATATCCTCAAGCATATGCTTCATAACCACCTGGGCCGATACGACGCGGTTTGCAGCTTCAGGAATCACGAGGCTCCGCGGCGAATCGATCACCTCGTCGGTAACAATCACGTTCCGGCGGACCGGGAGACAATGCATGAAGAAAGCATTGTCGGTGACGTCCATATGAGCCTTGTCGATGGTCCATGAAGAGTCCCTGCATATGTTCCGGCCGTATGGGTTGGTGCTCGACCAGTTCTTGGCATAGACGAAGTCCGCTCCTTCAAGGGCCTTCATCTGGTCGTATTCTATCTTAGCATTTCCGGCGAAACGGGGATCCAGTTCATATCCCTCAGGATGGGTTATCACCAGGTCCACATCGGCGGCATTCATCCATTCCGCGAAAGAATTCGGGACTGCCTGGGGAAGGCAGTTGGGATGGGGAGCCCAGCTGAGGACCACTTTCGGGCGCTCTTTAGTCCGGTGCTCTTCGATAGTGATAAGGTCTGCGAAAGCCTGGCAGGGATGAACCGTAGCAGATTCCAGGCTGATAACCGGCTTGCCGCTGTACTCTATGAATTGCTTGAGAATGGTCTCGTTGTAGTCGAATTCCATGTCCTTGAGGCCGGCAAAGGAACGCACCCCTATGATGTCGCAATAGCTTCCGATAACCGGGATAGCTTCGCGGAGGTGCTCGCTCTTGTCTGAATCCATCACTACCCCCATCCCGGTCTCCAGCTTCCAGCTGTCCCCGTTCACATTGAGGACTATGGGATTCATGCCCAGGTTCAGGGCAGCTTTCTGGCTGCTCAGGCGGGTACGGAGACTGTTGTTGAAGAATACAAGGACTATGGTGCGGTTGGCGCCCAGATGCTTCCATCCGAACGGATTGGCCTTAACTTCAAGCGCCTCTTTGAGTGCGGCACCGAGATCGCCGATGTCCTGCACATGGAAAAATGATTTCATATTACTTCGTCCAATGCGTTTATGAATGCCCCTGCCTGCTCTTTGGTAAGAGTAAGAGGAGCCAGAAGCCGTATCATGTTGTTCCCGGCAACTCCAGTGAAAATATGCTTATCGTAAAGGAGGGCTTTGCGGATTGGGGCTACGCTGCAGCTGAATTCGATTCCGAGCATCAGTCCCTTTCCCCTGACATCACTCACACAGCTCTTCACAGGGATGTTTTCCTTAAGGTAATTGCCTACATTCAAAGCATTGTCAATCAAGGATTCCTTCTCTATTATCTCCAGCACAGCTATAGCGCAGGCCATAGCCAGGTAGTTCCCTCCGAATGTTGTTCCAAGACGTCCCTTTACGGCCTCGAATTCCGGGGAAAGGAGGATACCTCCGCAGGGGAAACCGTTTGCGATTCCCTTACCCATTGTGATGATGTCCGGCTTTATTCCGTTCCACTGGTGCGCGAAGAATTTCCCTGTGCGCCCGTATCCGCTCTGTACTTCATCCAGGATCAGGACAGCCCCGTACTTTGTACAGAGGGAACGAAGTTCCTTCATGAATCCGTCATCGGGAACATTGATGCCCCCGCATCCTTGGATTCCCTCGATTATCACTCCGGCGACATCTCCTTTAGCGAGTTCAGATTCAACCGCTTCCGCATCGTTAAGGTTGCAGAAGGTAACCTTGTGGACTGCATTGAAAGGAGAGACTATGGAGGGATTGTCAGTAGCTGCTACCGCTCCGGAGGTACGTCCGTGGAAGCTCTTCCGGAAGGCGATGATGCGGTCCTTCCCCGTGTGGAAGGATGCCATCTTCAATGCATTCTCATTTGACTCCGCGCCGGAATTGTCCAGGAAAAGGCTGTAATCAGGATAGCCGCAGGCCTCACCGAGCATATGCGCGAGTTTCTTCTGAAGCGGGTTGCGGACGCTGTTGGAATAGAATCCAATGCGCTCAGCCTGCTCCTTCAGTGCAGCAGTGTAATGCGGGTGGCAGTGTCCGACCGAGATTACGGCATGTCCCCCGTAAAGGTCGAGATACTCCGTCCCCTTGTCATCCCATATGGTGCAGCCGCTGGCTTTTACCGGGGTGACATCGAAAAGTGAATATACGTC
>JAEEGL012492188.1_pt1 | contig 18303 bp, 17 predicted proteins | sample 9134231 | NCBI WGS metagenome assembly JAEEGL01 (sample SAMN16246548, study PRJNA631951) | gut metagenome | biome: gut microbiome; feature: rumen; material: fiber-attached | host: Bos | place: Iran: Karaj | collected 2018-10 | reverse complement strand
GTGCACGTGACGGAGCCCATCGACGCCTTCGCGAAGCTCGCCCTCGAGGCCAAGTTCCAGAAGCTCTCCCCCGGCGGCGCCATCTCATACGGCGAAGTGCCCGACATGCAGCACAACATTCCAGCCGTGCTCTCCATCACGCAGTTCATCTACGACCACATCATGTACGCCGAGCTCAACACCAAGAGCGACTACTGCCAGGTGTGCGGCTTCGACGGCGAGATCGAGGTGGTGAAGGACGAGAACGGCAAGCTCATCTGGAAGTGCCCGAAGTGCGGCAACACCGACCAGAACAAGATGAACGTCGCGCGCCGCACCTGCGGATACATCGGCTCCCAGTACTGGAACCAGGGCCGCACGCAGGAGATAAAGGAGCGCGTGCTGCACGTCTCCGAGCATCTGCACGAATGTGGCTGCGGCTGCGGCCGCGAATGCGCCTGATGAACTATTCGGGCATAATCGGGAGCGACGTCGCGAACGGAGAGGGAGTTCGCGTGTCGCTCTTCGTCTCCGGCTGCACGCACCACTGCAGGGGATGCTTCAACCCCGGCACGTGGGACTTCGCGGCCGGAGAGCCGTTCACGGAGAAGACGCAGGCCTTCCTGATCGGCGAGCTGGACCATCCGTGGATCGCCGGCCTCACGCTTCTCGGCGGCGAGCCGATGGAGCCCGAGAACCAGCGCGCCCTTCTTCCGTTCCTACGCAGGGTGCGCGGGAAGTTCGGCGACGCGAAGAACATCTGGTGCTACACCGGCTGCGTGCTGGAGGACGACCTGCTCGGCGAGAGCCGCTGGCGCACGGAGGCGACCGACGAGATGCTGTCGCTCATCGACGTGCTGGTGGACGGCCCGTTCGTCGAGGACCTGAAGGACGTCTCGCTGAAGTTCCGAGGCTCGTCCAACCAGCGCATACTGCGCCTCCGCGACGTGCTTCCCTTGGCCTAGCCGCACAGCATCAGGGCGATGCGGCCGCCAAGCGAGGGGAACCTGTCGCGGGGAAGGGCCGCGGCGAGGCGCTCCAGCAGCGACTTCACGTCGGCGCGCAGGCCCGGCTCGAACCAGCGCCAGGTCAGGAACGGCGCGAGAAGCCGCTGCGCGTTGTACTCGCCGTACTGCGCGTACTTGACGATCGTGCGCTCCATCCACGCCAGCCCCTCGGGCGTCCACAGCCTGTCGGCGTTCGCGGTGAATCCGCAGTAGAGAGCGCGGGACAGGGCCGGATGCTTGATGCTCCATCCGGGGCGGCGCTCCTCCGCCTCCATCGCCTCGAACACGCCCTCGTGCGGGTCGCACGCGACCAGGCGCAGGTAACTCGAATAGCCGTTCGTAGATCTGCGGAGGTCCTCGCCGGCCGCCGCGAGTATCTGCGTCCTGTCCGGCGACTCTCCGCCCGTCAGGGCGCCGAGGGCGTTGAGGCGCGCGGTGATGTTGCGCGCGCGGGAGAGATATCCCCTTATCGCGTCCCAGGCAGCGGGCTCGTCGATCTCGGCGAGCAGGTCCAGCACCACCTTCTCCCATGCGCGGCGCGTTATCGCCGCCGCGTCGATTCCGTCCGTCGCGGCGTCGGCCACGGCGGCGACGAGCGCGTCGAGGCCGATGGCCGAGGCGGCGGCGCGGCGCAGGGCGTGCATCTCGCGCGCGTTCTCGCGGACGCGGGCGCGGCGGCGGCGGCTGAGGGAGTCGGCCGGGATGGAGAGCATCGCGCACTTCGCGCCGAGGTCCAGGGTCTCGTCGGCGAACGCCTCGGCGTAGAGGTCGAGCCAGACGCGGGCGGCGCCGCGGTCGCGTAGCATCTTCATCGCCTCGGCGCGGTTGAAGGCGTCGGGGTCCGTCCTCGCCTGCAGCGCGAGCTCGTCCTCGGACGCCTCCACGTCCAGGACGCCGTAGAAGCCGCATCCGCGGTTCCAGGATATGAAGTCCGGCCGAGGGCACCTCGTGACGAACTGCTGGCGCGCGCCGTCGAGCACGAAGGTGCCCGAGGCGACGTCGCGCCCGTCCTTCACGAGCGCGTACGGCACGGGCACCACATGGTCGCCCGAGCGGGCGAGCGTTACGGTGAGCTCGCCGGCGGACCACGACCACGACGCCTCGACGGTCGGGTGGGCCCGGCCGAAGAGCCACGGGCGCATCAGCGCGCCGACGTCCCGCCCGGTAGTCTCGGAGAACACCTTCAGGAAGTCGTCGGTGTTCGCGTTGCCGCCGTCGAAGCGCCTGAAGTATTCGCGCCATGCGGCGTCGTACGCCTCGTCGCCGATTATGCCGCGAAGCGTGTTCAGCACCTCGGGGGCCTTGTCGTACGTTATCGCGTCCACCACGTCGTCGGGGTCGTTCACGCCCTCGCGCACGATGGACGGCGCGACGCCGCCCTCCTCCTCCGCGAGCGGGCCGCCGTCCATGCGCAGCTGCGCCACCTCCATCGACCGCATGAACGGCGCGCCGAACTCGCGCGCGAGGAACGCGCGCTCGACGTTCACGGTGTACGCCTCGTTGAGCCACATGTCGAATGGGGTCTCCATCGTGACGCCGCTGCCGCAGTGGCTGTGCTCGTACTCGTGCGGTATCACGCCGTGGGCATAGACGAGGCGCGCGTCGGAGATGGTGGCGTCGATGAGCGCGGCCTGCGTGACGATTGTCGTGTTGCCGGTGTTCTCCATGCCGCCGTAGAGCGACTTCTCCATGCAGATGGTGCGGTAGGTGTCGTATGGATAGACGTATCCGGTGAGCTCGTGCTGGAAGAGTATCGACTTCTTCAGAATCTCCATCGGCGCGCGCGCGCCGTCGATGTGTCCGGGCGGGACGAGGTACTCGAGCTTCACCGTCCTGCCGCCGCCGGGATACGTCACGCTGTCGGCCAGCACGTCCCACGTGCCGGCGCACGCGATGAAGAGGTACGGCGCCATCGGCCTGCGGTTCTCGTAGGTCCACGCCTGGCGTCCGCCGGCGAGGGGCGTCTTCGAGACGAGGTCGCCGTTCGATATGAGATGCGTGTAGCGCCCGTCGCCCTCGAGCGTGGTGCGGAACGTGCACTTGGCCGTGCAGTCGTCGATGATCGGCAGTATGCGCTGGAATCCGAACTGCTGGCACTGGCTCATGTACTGCTGCGGGGCGCCGTCGGGCGTGACGTCGCGGTAGATGCCCTCGAGGCGCACGTCGTCCGGGTGCGACACATGCCGCACCTTTACGGTGAAGCTCTCGCCGGGCGCGTACTCGCGGTCGAGCGCGTGCCGCACCTTCGCCCCGTCGCAGTCCAGAAGCACCGCGTCCATGCTCTCCCGCGCGCGGAGGCGAAGCTCGCCCACGGCCTCCACGCGGTCCTCGAAGAAGCGAATCGTGGCATCGACGTGCTCAAGCTGCGCCGGCGGCCTTTTGAAATCGCTTCGCCTGTACTTCCACTCCATTGCCATTTCCTCCAGTTGAAAACCGAGACCGCGTCACACGACCGCGACTACGAACGCGAGCAGCGCAAGCAGCAGCGCGACCGCCCGCCTCCACGCCGGCACTCCGGCCGACGCGTCCTTTCCCTCCGCGCCCGTGCTGGCCGCATAGCGGCCGAGCGTCCTCCTTATGCCGCGAAGCGCGAGCGGCAGCCTGCCCTTCTCGGAGGCGAGCAGCGCCGCCGCCGCCAGCAGCGCGACCACCGCCACGAAACGGTACTGCAGAAACGCCTCTCTCATGCGCTACGCTCCTCCACGGGCAAAAAAAGAGCCTGCCCGCCAATCCGCACGGGCAAGCTCCAGCAGTTTAGGGAACTGCCTTTTCTCGACCTACTTCTTCGTCGTCTTCTTGGCGGGCGCCTTCTTCGCGGGCGCGGCCTTCTTCGCAGGAGCGGCCTTTGCGGGCGCGGCCTTCTTCGCAGGAGCCGCCTTCTTCGCGGGAGCGGCCTTTGCAGGAGCGGCCTTCTTCGCGGGAGCGGCCTTCTTCGCAGGGGTCGCCTTCTTGGCGGGAGCGGCCTTCTTCGTCGCGCAGCAGCAGCCGCACTTCTTCGCAGGGGCCTTCTTCGAGGTTGTAGCCATTTGTCTCTGTCCTTTTTTTTTGATTGACTCACGGCACACCGTACCACGGCGCAGTCTCCGCTCGTCTGCGAATATGATACAGATATTTTGCGGCGTTTGCAAGAACTTATTTCGCGAAAGCCGAAAAAAGTGCGGAAAACGGCCTATGCGGCTCATCCGATGGACGGCTTGCGGCCCTCCAGCGCCGGGTTGTGGTGCGCCCACAGCGCCTGGCGGGCGACGCCCAGCATGATCGCGGCGTCGTCGCGCGTCTGCACGCCGCGCGAGAATATGCGGTGCACGCCCTGCATCATGTGCTCGGTCTGCTTGTCGTTCATGAAGCCGATGTCCTGCAGCATCGTCTGCCAGTTCTTCATTAGCCGCATCTTCTGCGCCTGCGGGGCCGGCGGCGACTTCTCGTGCGGCGGCTGGTAGAGGCTGGTGGCGGTGAAGAACTCGTAGCACGTGATGAGAACTGCCTGCGAGAGGTTGATCGACGTGTACCCCTCGTCAACGGGTATCCGTATGAGATGCGTGCACTGGGCCACCTCCTCGTTGAGCAGGCCCTTGTCCTCGCGGCCGAACACGAGGGCGACGGGGCCGGTCGCGGCGAGCGAGAGGATGTCGGGGGCGCACTCGCGCGGGGCCCTCACGTGCTGGCGGTAGAGCCCGCCGCGCGCGGTGGTGCCCACCACGGCTACGCAGTCGGCCACGGCCTCCTCGAACGTCGCGCACTCGCGCCTTGAGTTCAGTATGTCCACGGCGTGCACCGCCATGCGCTCCGCCTCGTCCCATCCGTTCTGGAGGTTGGGCGCGGCCAGCACGAGGTTGTGGAAGCCCATGTTCGCCATGGCCCGGCAGGAGCTGCCGACGTTTCCGGTGTAGAGCGTGCCGACGAGGACCACCCTGATGTTGTCGAGGGGCGAGCTCATCTCGGCTGCGACCTTTCCGACGAAGGCGACTTGAATCCGCTTGGGGCGGAGGATCGGCGCGGCGGGGCTCCCTTATCGGGGCGCCTCTGGCGTGGGCCGCTCTCGGTGGCGCAGAGCGTGCCCTGGAACATGATCGAGTAGCCGCCGCCGTCGGGCGCCATGCGCGCGACGCAGCACGCCATGCCCTGCACGAGGTACTCCCACTTCTCGTCGTCGGTCCTGAAGAGGTTGCCGAACGGCGAGAGCCGCTGGTAGGCGACGAAGCGCGACCCGTCGGGCAGCGTCACGCGCACCTTGGAGCGCGTCTTGTCCCTGACGACCTTTCCGTTGGGGAGCGTGACGTCGAAGAAGTGGTCCCTGTCGTCGCGCGCCTCCTCGACGGATACGTAGTTGTTCGCCTCGTCCACGAACCGGCGCACGGCCGTGGCCTCGAACGACGAGCAGCCCGCGAGCAGAAGCGCGGCGAGCGCGGACGACGCGATGCGCGCGGAGCTCACTGCTCGGACTCCTTTCCGCCGACGAAGCGCTCGGCCAGCTCGGCTGCGCCGGCGTGGTGCCACGTGTCGAGCGTGACGCGCCGGCCGTCCTTCGCGACGAGCGTCAGTATGCCCTTCGCCTCCCAGCGCGACGAATCCACCCTCTCGACGTCCGAGAACGCGAGTGGACGCCCTCCCGAGAGCGAGCCCCACATCTTCTCGTCGTCCCACTCGAGCGTGCTCCTCCAGCTGCGCCACACGCGGAACGCCACGACCAGGGCGGCGATTCCGAGAAGCGCCGCGAAGCTGTACTGGAACTCCACGGTGGTGTGGTGCGTCGTGTCGTCGGCCGGCAGGTTGGGATATACGAACACGGCGTCGTACAGGAACCATCCCGCGAGCCCCAGAAAGAGCGCGGCCACGCCGACGTGGCGCGCCGCGTATTCCCTATTTAGCGTCAGCTTCATGCATTCTCTCCTTTTGTCCTTTGCATGGCCGAGGGCCCGGTGCCCCGGCACTCCGATATCGGCGTCTTGCGGTCCGCCCCAGGCAGGTCGGCGACGAAGCGCGGCAGCCCCAGGCCGCCTATGCGCGCCGCGCACTCGCGCTCTATCCGCCTGGCCTTCTCCATCGGCACGCGGAAGTGCGAGACGCCCGCCACGGGGTCGCACGCGAACACGTAGTACGGGCGCACCCGCGCCCGCTGCAGAGCCCTGAAGAGCTCGAGCATCTTGTCGGCGGAGTCGTTGACGCCGGCGAGAAGAACCGTCTGGCACGAGACGGGCACTCCGGCGCGCACGAGGCGCGAGCAGGCCTCCGCCGCCTCTGGCGTCACCTCGCCGGCGCAGTTGAACTGCGTGTTCACCCACACCTTGCCGCTGCGCCCGAGCGCGTCGGCGAGCTGCCGGGTGACGCGCCGCGGGTTTGCGCAGGGGGCGCGCGTGCAGAGACGCACCACGTCGATCTGCTCCATGCCGGCGAAGGCGTCCACGAAGCGCATCACCTCGTCGTCGGGCAGCACGAGCGGGTCGCCGCCCGAGATCAGCACGTCGCGCACGAGCGGATGGTCCTGCACGTAGGAGAGGCACGTCTGCAGATCCTCGTCGGAGCGCACCACCTCGGCGCTGCGGAGCAGCCCCTTGCGCGTGCAGTGGCGGCAGTTCATGAAGCAGCTGTCGCTCGCCATTACGAGCACGCGGTCCGGGAAGCGCTGCTTCAGGCCGCGGCATCCGGCGGCCTCCCCCTCCTCTCCGAACGGATCCGGACCGTACCCGTCCTCCTCCAGCTCGCGGGGATCTGGCTCCACCTGCGCGGCGAAGCCCGGGCATTTTGCCGCCAGCGCCTCCGCGTAGGCGCAGGCAAAGCGCGGGAAGCGCTCGAACGGCCCGCCGCCGCCGAACGCGCATCCACGCTGAATGTCTCTTTTTGCCGTCATTTTCCTGCAAGCCTTAAGAAGGGCATATATTATACCACATTTTTGTTGGATTTTTCCAATGGTTTTGATATAATAACCACTCGCCCGCAGTTAGCCCGCCGCCCGCGCTTAGTACGGGAATGTAAATGATAAGTAGAGAAAACCTTCAACCTTCAACCTTCAACCTTCAACCTTCAACCTTTCAACCATAATGGAAGAGGACATAACAGAGTCCAGGCGTAGGCAGATGCGCACGCTGGCCACAATGCAGAATGTGGCCGTGGTCAGCGACGAGATCGTAGTCGTGGCGGACTGGGTGCTCCATGCCGGAAGACGTGGAGGGAGGCAAGGCTGATGGATAAGACGTCAAGCGCCGGCAGCGGCAATGCCTCGAAGCCTGGACTGGGCGCGTACCTCACGCCGCTTGCGGTCATCGCCCTCTCGTTCGGCTACGCGGTGGGCTGGGGCTCGTTCGTCATGCCGGGCAAGGTGTTCCTCCCCGTAGCGGGCCCGGCGGGAACCGTCATCGGCATGCTCATCGGCGCGGCGGCGATCGTCGTGTTCGCGTTCAACTACCATCGGATGCTCCTTCGCGTCCCCGGGCCGGGCGGAGCGGTCGCGTTCACGACAAGGGCGTTCGGCTCTGACCACGGCTTCCTGCTCGCGTGGTTCCTGTGGCTCACCTACGTCGCTATCCTCTGGGCCAACGCCACCGCCCTCGTGCTCCTCGTGCGGTACCTCTTCGGCGACGCGCTCCAGTTCGGCTTCCACTACACGATGGCGGGATTCGACGTGTACTTCGGGGAAGTCGCGGTATGCGTCCTCGCGATCGCCCTCTGCGGCGCGGTGTGCCTGTACGGCAAGCGGATGGCCGCCGGACTCAACACGCTCCTCGCCGGAGCGTTCGTCGCGGGCGTGGCCGCCGTGTTCGCCGCCGCGCTCTGCCGGCACGACGGAGGCATAGCGGCGATGGGGCCCGCCTTCTCGCCGGAAGACGGGCGCTTCATGCAGGTGGTCCATATCCTCGCCATGGTCCCGTGGGCGTTCGTCGGCTTCGAGGCCGTAGTACATTCGTCCGCCGAGTTCCGCTTCTCCATCCGCCGCACGTTCGGCCTCCTCGTGACGGCGATAGCGATCTCCACGGTGGTCTATCTTCTGCTGGCGCTTCTGCCGACGATCTCGCTGCCTGACGGCTACGCGACGTGGAGCGCCTACATCGAGGCGCTTCCCGGCCTGAAGGGAATCGACGCGATGCCCGTATTCGCCGCGTCGAAGAAGGCCCTCGGCACGACGGGCGTCGCCGTGATCGGCGGCGCGATGCTCGCCGCGCAGCTGACGGGCATCTTCGGCACGCTGATCGCCTCAAGCCGCCTGATGCACGCGATGTCCGAGGGCGGCATGATTCCCAGCTGGCTGGGGCGGCTCAACCGCGACGGGACGCCCGCGAACGCCATCCTCTTCGTGACGTGCTCGTCGTTCGCGATTCCGTTCCTCGGCCGCACCGTGACCGGATGGCCGGTTGACGTCTCGAACCTCGGCGCGACGATCGCCTACGGCTACACGTCCGCCGCCGTCCTGGTCGTCGCGAAGAATGGCGGCCGCGTCGCGCTCGCGGAAAGAATCACGGGAATCGCCGGCATCGCGATGGCGACCGTCTTCTGCCTCCTCATGCTCGTGCCGAACTACATATCGGGCGACACGCTCTCCGCCGAGTCGTACCTCGTGCTGTCCGTCTGGTGCCTCTTCGGATTTCTCCAGTACAGGCACGTGTTCCTCGTCGACTGGCTCTCCCGCTTCGGGCACTCCATCGTGGTCTGGATAGGCGTGCTCGTCATGATCTTCTTCTCGTCGCTCATGTGGATACGCCTCGCGATATGCGACACGTCCGAGGCCGTGTTCGGAGACCTCGTCGGCAAGACCGTCGATGCGGGGATGGTCAAGCGCATGATGATGAGCATCGGGAACGACATGCTTCTCAAGATGCTCGTGGAGCTTCTGCTGCTCTTCTCGTCGCTGGCAATCATACTCAACCTCTTCTCCATCCTCCGAAGGCGCGAGAAGAGGCTCCTCCAGCAGAAGCTCGAGGCGGAGGAGAGCGCCGGCAAGTCCAGAAGCTACTTCTTCTCGACCGTGAGCCACGACATCAGAACGCCCCTCAACGCCATCATCGGCTTCTCGGAGATGATGAAGACCGGCTTCAAGACCGATGCGGAGCGCGAGCAGGCGGTCGATTCGATCATCGTCAGCGGCAAGTCGCTTCTGAATCTCGTGGACCACGTCCTCGACTTCTCAAGGCTCGAATCCGGCAGCATGGAGATCATGCCGACATCGACGGAGGTCTCGAAGCTTGTCAGCGACGTCGTGGGTTCGTTCCGCGCCTCGAACAAGAACCCGTCTCTCGAGCTCCGGTGCAAGGCGGACGCCCTTCCCGCGCTCATGGTCGATCCGCAGCGCGTCGGGCAGATGCTGTTCGACATCGTCGGCAACGCCGTAAAGTTCACGAAGAGCGGCTTCGTCGAAGTCCGCGCGACCTTCGCCACGACCGGCGGCGACGCGTCGCACGGCACGCTGAGCATCGAGGTGGAGGACACCGGCTGCGGCATTGACGAAGAGGATCTCAGGCACATCATGTCGCCCTACGAGCAGGTGAACGCCAAGGAGGCGCGCCACGGCGGCACGGGGCTCGGCCTCGCCCTCTGCCGCCAGCTCGCGAAGGCCATGGGCGGCGACATCTCAGTCGCCTCGACGCTCGGCAAGGGCTCCACGTTCACCATCACCCTGCCCGGCGTGAGGTCGTGCAAGGAAAGTGAAAAGCTGAAGGATGAAAGCGAAAGGCGCAGCGCCGACAAGACTTCAAGCTCCCACCCCACAACTTACAACTCCCAACTTGCAGCTCTCAACTCATCTAATCGCCGCATCCTCGTTGTTGACGACCAGAAGATGAACCTGATGGTCCTCAAGGCGATGCTCAAGAAGCTCGGCTACCTGGACGTGGCGACGGCGGCCGACGGGAAGCAGGCGCTCGACGCGCTAGAGGCGCCCGACGCGCCGCCCTTCGACATCGTGCTGACCGACATGTGGATGCCGGAGATGGACGGCGAGGGGCTCGTGAAGGCGATACGCGCCAGCACGAAGCTGAGGGCGCTTCCAGTCCATGTAGTGACGGCGGACGTCGAGATGCAGAGCCGATACGCCGAGGCCGGATTCGACGGCATACTGATGAAGCCGGCGACCCTCGAGCTGCTCAAGAGCATCCTTCCTTAGCGAAGGAGGCAAAGTTGATGCGCACTACGACAAAAAAGCCCTGCGCCGCGGCATCGACGGAGCCCCGCGTGCGCGACTACTTCGCCGCGATGACCGCGCCCTGACCGCGCACCTCAAGATGCAGCGACAGGCGCCTTGCGGCCGGCGCGCCGGGCAGAGCGAGGATCTTGCGCTTCATCGCCGCCAGCTTCGGACGCAGAGTGAAGAGAATGCCCGAAGTCCTGACGTAGAGGAACAGCCTCCCCTCGCGCATGCGCCCCGGCCGGGCGGGCACGTCGGGGAACAGCCTCGTCCAGTTCTCGCACACGACGTCGAAGAACGGCTCCCGCACGGCGACGAGGCTATCGACGATGGCGTCAAGCACCGACCCCACCTTCGTGTCGGGGATGCGCATGGCGCATGCGTCGGCGTCCACCGGAAGCCCCGGCAGAAGCGTGTCGGCGAAGCTTCTGCGAAGCGCCCTGTCGCGCGCGATCCTGCGCCGCTCCTGCGCGAGGTTGTCGAGCCGCAGCAGCTTCTCCTCGTTCTGTTCGCTGTCCCTACGGCGCGTCATGGATCTCGTCCGCCCCTTCAAGCTCCTCGCGGGTTCCATACCCCCACGTGCAGCCGATCGTGTACATGCCGACGGCCTTCCCGGCCTCGACGTCGCCTCTCGTGTCACCCACCATCACGGCGTCGTCAGGCGAGATCGCCCGTTCGGCCATGATCCTGCGGAGCAGCTCGGCCTTGCTAAGCCTCTCGCCCTCGTACATGTCGAACGAATACCATCCGTCGAACAGCTCCGTCCAGCCCATCTTGCGCATGAGCGCCCCCATTGGCGCGAAGCGCTTGTTGGTGGCGACGTACAGCCCGCATCCCGACGCCTTCAGGCTCTCCAGCCGGGCGGGCATCCACGGATACGGCCTCGTGGTGGGGAAGCCGCCCGCGTCGTAGCACGTCTTGAAGAGCGCCCTGATGCGCTCGACCAGCTCGGGCGTCGCGTCGTCGAACAGCTCGTACGCGATCTTGTCGAGCGTCGGGCCCGTCCGATAGACGGCGTCGAAGCGCGGGCACTCCCGCCCAAGGGCGCGGATCGCCCCCCTCCATGCCTCCTTGATGTCCCCCTCGGTGTCGCAAAGCGTCCCGTCGAAGTCGAAGAACCAGTGCCGCCTCATGCGAACCTCCCCACGGGCGCCGCCGGATTCCCGAACACCGTCTCGTCGTCGCGCACGTTCAGCGCCACCACCGCGCCCGCGCCCACCACCGCGCCCGAGCCTATCGTGCGCCGCGGCATCACCACGGCGCCGGGGTAGATCGCCGCGCCCTCACCCACGCGCACCGCTCCGCCCACCGCGCACTGCGCATAGACGTGCGAGAAGTCGCCCAGCATGGTGTCATGCCCAATGGACGCGTTGTGGAACACGCACGCATGCCGCCCCACCTCTATGTCCGCCGTGAGGACGACGTTCCGCGCGATGTACGCGCCCGCGCCCACGCGCACGTTTGGCCCGAGAAACGCCGTACGGTCGATTATCGGCACGAACTCCGCCCCGCGCGCCTCAAGCGCGGCGGCGCACCGGCGGCGCGCCTCAATGCTGCCGAGGGCAGTGACGAACACGTCCCCCTCCGCCGGAACGTATCCGTCTGGCGAGCCTATGACCGGCGGATATCCGGCGAACCCGGCAAGAGCGTCCGCCCGCGCGTCGAGAAAGCCCTTCACGACGAACAGCTCGCCGCAGCCGACGGCGTTCAGGGCGGCGCCGTACATCTCGCGCCCGAATCCGCCGGCGCCGACTATGACCAGATGCTTCATGTCAGAGAGTGGCCTCCGTCCACGACAAGGCACTGCCCTGTGATCCACGACGACGCGTCGCCGAGAAGGAAGTCTATCGCGTCCGCCACCTGCTCCGGCCTGCCGAACCCAAGAGGATACCGCGCCCTTCTGGCCTCGATCTGCTCCGGCGTCGAATGCGCCATCCACGTGGAGCGCGCCATCTCCGTCTCCACGATTCCCGGCGCGACCGCGTTGACCCTCACGCCGCGCTGCACGAGCTCGGCGGCGGCGGACTTCAGCATGCCCTCCACCGCGCCCTTCGCGGCGGCGTATGCGGCGTTCCCCGCGTCGCCCTCGCGGCAGGCGATGGACGACACCAGCACGCACGACGCCCCCTCCACATGGTTCGGCGCGCGCCCAAGCCATCCCATGAACCTCATCGGGAAAAGCGCGTGGACGGCGTAGAGGCTGCGCGCGGTCGCGTCATCGACCATCGAGAGCGGTGCTGTGGCCGCGAATCCGGCGCAGTGCACAAAGCCCCGCACCGCGCCAAAGCCGTCCTTGACCGCCTTCGCCACCTCCGCGACTGCCTCCGGGCTCTCAAGGTCAACCGCCGCAAACCGCGCGTTCCCCGCGCCGGCGCACAGCGCCTCCAGCCGATCGGCCCTCCTCGCCACGGCGAGAACGCCATCGCCCCGAGAGATGAGGCGCCGCGCCACGGCCTCGCCTATGCCGGACGACGCGCCGGTCACCACAAAGCAGCCGCCGCTCATGTCGCCACTCCCGCCGCCCTTGCAAGGTCGGCCACGGTCCGGCACGCCGCAAAGTCGTCCGGCATCAGCCGCCGCCCATACCTCTGCTCGCACATTACGGCGACGGCGAAGCCCACGAGCGACCCCCACATCGGAACGCCGCGGAAGTCGTCTTCCGGCGCGATGCTGGGCACTTCAAGCACTTCGGCAATGCGTTCTAGAAATTCCTTCATCTGTCTCCTTTCGGAAAATGGAAACCGGGCACGGGAAACCCGCACCCGGCATCCTCGCCTTGCGGCGGCGGCGCGCGTCTCCGCGCACCTAAAAAACGCCGTAGCCCGTCTCCGCTCCTCTTCACGCGCCTCGAACGTGTCCTCGTCTGTCAGCAGAAGAGCCGTAATTCGTTGATTACGATGACCGCCCGCTAACGCATCCGAAGAACCTCGACCTGCTCCGACTTCCGGACGCCGCCCCGGATGTCCCGAGAATGCGCCCTTGAATTTCTGGCACACATTCTACCAAATTTTCCCCCTCGTCCGCAAGTGGTAAAAAAATTTTTTTCTGGCGTTTGCAAGAGTGAACGCAGGCGTCCAAAGCGTTTGCCTTTGCAAACGGCAGTTCATCCTAGAATCCGACCCTTGGACGATTTGCGGCGGACTTGACGCGAGACTCCTTCTCCAGCTCGCCGAGGCGCATGGCGTTGTCAACTCCGCCGCCAAGGTAGTAGAGCGACTGGCGCACGGTGCGGAAGTCGCCTGGAGCGAGGCTGGCCACCGCGTCTAGGCGCGCCGCCTCCGCCGCGCTCAGCGGCGAGCGGAAGGTGCGCTCGAAGAACTTCCTCTTGCCGACGTCGTCGAGGTAGCCGAACTCGACCTTGAATGTGAAGCGGCGCAGAACCGCCTGGTCGAGGCTGTCGAAGAAGTTCGTAGCCCCCACCATGACGCCTGCGAAGTTCTCCATCTGGTGGAGAAGCTCGTTGACCTGCGTCACCTCCCAGCTGTGGTCTGCGCGGGTGCGGCTCTGCAGAAGCCCGTCTATCTCGTCGAGGAAGAGTATGGCCTTCTCCGCCTCCGCCTCGGCGAATGCGTCGGCGATGCGCTCCTCGGTGCCTCCAACGTACTTGTCGAGGAGGTTCGACCCCATCTTCACCACGACCTTGGTCTTGAGCGCGGCCCCCAGGTACTTGACGTACTCGCTCTTGCCGGTTCCCGGCGGCCCCCAGAGGAGAATGTTCATCCGCGGACGGTCCGCCTGCGCGGACGGCGCGCCGCGCGCGAGCTCCTCCTGGAAGTTGCGCACGGCCTCGAGGATCCTGTCGAGCCCGACCTCGCCCTTGATGCTGAGTCCGTCGAGGGAGTAGTCGGCGGCTGGCCTCTCCTTGCCGTCCTGCACGGCCGAGCGCATGAGCTCGCAGTGCGGGCGCATGATGCGGTCCACGAGCTCGACCGCGCGGCCCGAGTCGGGGTTGAGCCTCTTGACGTTCTCAAGCACCATAGTGATGCCGCCCGCGCTCGCCTCGTAGCGCTCCGCGAGGGACGCGGCAGCGGTCTCGGGGATCAGCCCGCCCATGTCAAGGCGGCGGATGTTGTTGCGCCATATCTTCTCCCGCTGCGCGAACGTGAGCGAGCGGAAGTGCACCGAATAGTCGAAACGACGGCGGACGGACTCATCCATCTCGTCCGCGGCCGCGTTGGATATCCAGATGGCCGGCGCCTTCATCCCGTCGAGGATCGAGTTTATCACGCCCTTCTCCGACGAGCCGCGCCCGAGGAGACTGCCCGTGGTGCGCAGAAGCTCGTCCGCCTCGTCCACCAGAAGGAGATTCCCGCCTGACGCCATGCGCTCGTTGAATATCTGGATTCCGGCCATGCGGGTCGCGGCCGAGATGTTCTTGTCGGAGGCCGAGCCCTGGAGGAGATTGTACCTCCTGAACCCGGCGTCCGACGCGAGCGTCCTGGCGAAGCTCGTCTTGCCCGTGCCTGGCACGCCGTAGAAGAGTATGTTGAGCCTGCCGCCGCGCCTGCGGGCGCGGAGCATCTCGCGGAGGACCGCGCCGTCCTCCGCGGCGAGCCTCCCGAAGAAGCCCCACGGCAGCGTCTCGCCCTCGTCCAGGAGATAGTAGCGCTCGTCGAGCGGCACAGAGTCCATCCCGTCGAAGTACCCGCCGAGCTCCACGCAGTTGAACAAGAACACCTCGGTGATGCAGTTGTAGCGGATGAGCTTGCCGTTCTTGGAGAGCGCGGCAAGCACCTCGGGATACGAATGGTCAACCGCCATCGCATAGTAGAGCGGACGGTCCGCAACGTCCTCTTCCACGGGAAAGTCGTCGAAGGACGTGGAGGAGATGATGTACGTCAGCATGAGCAGGTCGCCCTCGACCTTGTTCAGACCGAGGAACTTGCGAAGATCGACGAAGCGCCTCTCGAAGCGCGCGTCCTCCTCCCCCGCGACAAGCCCGTCGAGTATTCTGTCGCGCATGAGCTTGAGCACTGCGCGGCATTTCTTGCGGAGCGGCTTCTCGTTCCAGATGCGCTTGAGCATGAACCCGGTGCAGTCGCTGTCCAGCTCAAGCTTCGCGTCCTTCGCCTCTATAAGTGGCTTGAGCTCCTTGTCGCTGAAGCTGTCGCCTATGATGGCCGCGACCTCGTCGCGCCTGAGGTAGTAGAGCAGATCGAAGAAGTCCTGCTCTATGACCGCGTCGTCGTAGTTGCTGACGACGTTCCACCAGAACTTCAATGCATAGCGCAGCGCCGCCGTCCGGTTGATGTTCTTGAATCGTGCCATGGCTGACCTGATTTCTTGCTGTTGTTTTTTCCGTCTCTTTGCTTCCAATATTGTTAATCGGCCACAACGGCCAATTCTTACAGCGCGAATCGAAATTATTTGCTATAATAGCCGCCATGAAAACGACAGTGATATCGGTGCTCGGCACGCAGAAGGACGCGCATGGGGGGACAGGCCCCGCGAGATGGGACACCTGGCGCCCCACGATCGGGCTGGTCCAGCAGGAGGATCTTCCCATCGACGAGCTGCATCTCATATTCAACAGGGAGCACCGCGCCCTCGCGGAGCGCATCAAGGCCGACATAAAGTCGGTCTCGCCCGAGACGTCCGTCATATTCGACATAGTCCAGCTCGCGGACCCCTGGGACTTTGAGGAGGTTTACGAGAAGTTCTACGACTACTCGAAGAGCCCGTGCTTCCACGACGACAGGACGCGGTACTACGTCCACATGTCAACCGGCTCGCACGTCGAGCAGATATGCCTCTTCCTTCTCGCGGAGTCGCGCCATCTTCCGGCCAAGCTCATCCAGACCACTCCCAAGGAGGGGCACGTGCGCCACTCGAACGACCCGAAGGGGACGCACACCGTCATCGACCTCGACCTCTCCCGCTACGACAAGCTCGCCAAGCGCTTCGAAGTGGAGCGGCAGGACGACCTCGCGTTCCTCAAGCAGGGGATCGACACGAAGAACGCCGCCTTCAACAAGCTCATCGAGACCATCGAGCGCGTGGCCGTGAGGTCCTCCGACCCGATCCTCCTCACCGGTCCCACCGGCGCGGGCAAGAGCCAGCTCGCGAAGCAGATATACCTCCTGAAGAAGCAGTCCAACAAGATCAAGGGCGGATTCGTGGCGGTCAACTGCGCCACACTCGGCGGCGACCTTGCGAAGTCCGCCCTCTTCGGCCACAGGAAGGGTTCTTTCTCGGGCGCGGGCGCGGACCACGCCGGCTTCCTCTCTGAGGCGGACGGCGGCATCATCTTCCTCGACGAGATCGGCGAGCTTCCGCTAGAGGCTCAGGCCATGCTCCTGAAGGCCATAGAGGAGAAGACCTTCCGCCCCCTCGGCGCGTCCAGGGACGAGCACAGCGACTTCCAGCTCATCTGCGGCACGAACCGCGACCTCGGCGACGCCGCGAAGTTCCGCCCCGACCTTCTTTCGCGCATCAACCTCTGGAGCTTCCGCCTGCCAGGCCTCGCCGACCGGCGCGAGGACATCGAGCCGAACCTCGACTACGAGCTGGCGCGCTTCTCCCGGAAAACCGGCAAGCACATCTCCTTCAACAAGGAGGCCCGCGAGCGCTTCCTCGCCTTCGCGTTCGACCCGGCGAACCGCTGGGCGGGCAACTTCCGCGACCTGAACGCGATGGTCACGCGCATGGCGACGCTGTCCGACGGCGGGCGCATCACCGAAGAGCTCGTCGAGGAGGAGATCGCGCGCTCCGGGTGCGCCGGACGCGAACCCGCCGGCGTGCGCGCGGCGGCCTCGCCCGACTCGACGCTCGCGCAGCTTCTCGGGGCCGACTACGCGGCGCGCTTCGACGAGTTCGACCTGGCGCAGCTCGCGCACGTCGTCGAGGTGTGCCGCGCGTCCGACACCGCGGCGGCGGCGGCGAAGAGGCTCTTCGCCGTCTCCCGCGCGGCGAAGAAATCCTCCAACGACTCCGACCGCCTCTCCAAGTACCTCGCGCGGTTCGGGCTGAAGTTCAAGTCGCTGCAGACGCTCGCCTGAGCGCGCGACGCCTCCGCCCTCGTCATGCCGGGCGGTAGGAGTCCTTCAGCGTCACCGTGCGGTTGAAGACGGGCGCGCCTGGGCTTGAGTCCCTGGAGTCCGCCACGAAGTAGCCGGTGCGCTCGAACTGGAAGCGGTCGCCCGGCCCGGCGGACGCGAGGGCCGGCTCGACGTAGGCGGAGACCTTCTGGAGCGATTCCGGGTTCAGGTACTTCAGAAATCCGTCCGAGCCGTCCTGCAGCGGATTAGGCACAGTGAAGAGCCTGTCGTAGAGGCGCACCTCGGCCTTGACGGCCGTGGCGGCATCGACCCAGTGTATCGTGCCCTTCACCTTGCGCCCGTCGGGGGCGTTGCCGCCCCAGCTGCCCTCGTCCCAGGTGCAGCGTATCAGGCTCACCCTGCCGTCGGCGTCCTTCTCGTAGCCGACGCACTTGACGATGCACGCGCCTGCGAGGCGGACCTCGCGGTCCGGCCCAAGGCGGAAGAACTTCTTGTCTGGATTCTCCTGGAAGTCGGCGTGGTCTATCCACAGCTCGCCGGAGAACGGAATCTCGCGCGAGCCGCTCGACTCGTCGAGCGGGTTGTTCGGCTTGACTACCATCCTCGTTGCCCGTCCCCCGTTGTCCGCCGCCCAGTTCTCGATCACGAGCTTAACGGGGTCAAGCACGGCCATGCGGCGCGTGGCCGTCTTGTTGAGCTCCTCGCGCACGCACCATTCGAGCAGGGCGGGGTCGCTCTCGCTCTCGACCTTCGTCACGCCCACGCGGTCGCAGAACTCGCGGATCGCGCCGGGCGGGAAGCCGCGGCGGCGCATTCCGCAGACGGTCGGCATGCGGGGGTCGTCCCAGCCGGAGACGTGCCCCTCCGAGACGAGCTGCAGGAGAAGGCGCTTCGACATGACGGTCCACGTGATGTTGAGGCGGGCGAACTCGCGCTGCTGCGGACGTATCTTGACGCCGTTGCGCACCACGAGGAGGCCCTGCTCGTCCATGCGGTCCACCACCCAGTCGTACAGCGGGCGGTGCACCTCGAACTCGAGCGTGCACATGGAGTGCGTGACGCCCTCCAGCGCGTCCTCGATCGGGTGCGCGAAGTCGTACATCGGATAGACGCACCACTTGTCGCCCAGATGGTAGTGCGACACGTGGCGGATGCGGTAGATGACGGGATCGCGGAAATGGATGTTCGGCGAGGCCATGTCGATCTT
>JAEEGL016636433.1_pt1 | contig 18304 bp, 12 predicted proteins | sample 9134231 | NCBI WGS metagenome assembly JAEEGL01 (sample SAMN16246548, study PRJNA631951) | gut metagenome | biome: gut microbiome; feature: rumen; material: fiber-attached | host: Bos | place: Iran: Karaj | collected 2018-10 | reverse complement strand
CCAGGCGCGGTTGACATAAAACGGGTCGCGCACCCGGGAGTTGTAGATCAGATAGGTGTATTCCTTGCGGACACAGGAGCCGATGGCGTTGAAATCCGGGTGGACCTCAAAGGCCTCGGAGATCACGATGTCCTCGGGCAGATGGGTGTTGAGGGCATAGGGCAGCCGATCCACCGGGATGTTGGAGTCGGTGCGAAAGTTGGCGAGGTAGCGTTTTGCGTGCACGCCAGCGTCGGTGCGGCCGCAGCCGGTCATATGTACCGGATGCCCGACCACCATAGCCGCGGCCTTCTCAAGCGTGGCGGCCACGGAATTCGCGTTCTTCTGCACCTGCCAGCCGTGATAGGCAGAGCCCTCATATTTTAAAACAAGCGCAATGTTTTTCATCGGTTGCTCCTCGGATCTGGAATCTCGGGCCGACACGGCTCAGAGCCCGAAATGCCGCAGGACGATGACCCCGGCCAGCAGCGCCGCGCCGATGAGCAGGGCCAGATAGTCCCGCAGGGCAAAGCGGAGGACCTTCATTTTCGTCCGGCCCTTGCCGCCGTGGTAGCAGCGGCACTCCATGGCGGTGGCCAGCTCGTCGGCCCTGCGGAAGGCGCTGACGAACAGGGGCACCAGGATCGGGATCAGGGCCTTGGCCCGGCGGAAGATGCTGCCGGTCTCGAAATCCGCGCCTCTGGCCTTCTGGGCGGAGATGATTTTGTCGGTCTCCTCGATCAGGGTGGGGATGAAGCGCAGCGCGATGCACATCATCATGGCCAGCTCATGGACCGGGACCCGGATGAGCTTCAGAGGCTTGAGAAGCCGCTCCAGCGCGTCGGTCAGAGCGATGGGAGAGGTCGTATAGGTGAGAAGGAAGGTGCCGCAGACCAGCATCATGATGCGGCTGACCATGAAGAAGGCGGATTCCACGCCGCCGGAATAGATGTGGATGAATTTCCAATCGATCAGCAGCTTGCCGGTCTTGGTGTAGAACAGGTTCAGAAGGGCCGTGATGATGATGAAGATCAGCATCGGCTTCAGGCCACGGGTCATGGACTTCAGGGGGATCCGGCCCAGGATCGTGGCTGTGACCAGGAAAATGAACACGGCGCCGTAGGAGAAATACCGCTTTGCCAGGAACAGGGCCACGATGTAGAGGATCAGAATCAGCAGCTTCGTGCGGGGGTCCAGCCGGTGCACGACGGTCTTGCCGGGAAAATACTGACCCAGGGTGATGTCCTTCAGCATGCGTCCGTCCCTCCCTTCCGGGCATTGAGAACGGCCACCGCCTGCCCGACGGTATAGACGTCCTCCGGCAGGGAAAGCCCCATCTGCCGCAGACGCAGGCAGACCTCCGTGACGCGGGGAACGGAAAGCCCCATCTGCTTGAGCTCAGCCGCATGGGAGAAGATCTCCCTGGGCGTGCCGTCCATGGCGATCCGGCCCTTGTTCAGGACCACCAGCCGGTCGCAGAGCTCGGCGACCTCCTCCATGGAGTGGCTGACCATGATGACGACCGCCTTCTGGGCGCGCTGGTAGTCGCGGATATTCTGCAGGATCGACTCCCGCCCGGCGGCGTCCAGGCCGGCGGTGGGCTCGTCAAGGATCAGAACGTCCGGCTCCATGGCGATCACGCCGGCAATGGCCACGCGCCGTTTTTGGCCGCCGGAGAGATCGAAGGGAGATTTCTCCAGCAGCTCTTCGCCCAGGCCCACAAAGCCCGCGGCACGACGGACCCGCTGCTCCAGCTCTTCGCCCGTGATCCCCTGATTTTTGGGGCCGAAGGCGATGTCCTTGAAGCAGGTCTCCTCGAAGAGCTGGTATTCCGGGTACTGGAACACCAGTCCCACCTTGCCGCGGATGGAATGGGTGAATTTTTTGCTTTTCCAGATATCCTCGCCCCGGAAAAGGACCTTGCCCTCCGTGGGCTTGAGAAGGCCGTTCAGATGCTGGATCAGGGTAGACTTACCGGAGCCTGTGTGGCCGATCATGCCGATCAGCTCCCCGGGCTCTGCGGAAAAATTGATATGTTCGATGGCCTTGTGTTCAAACGGCGTACCTGCGCTGTAAACATGGGTCAGGTCGCGAACCTCGATAATAGGGGGCATGTAACTCCTCCGTGGTCTCAGCGGTTGGGATCGAGCCGATCCCAAATGGCCTGCGCGCATTCATCGACGGTCAAGGCCTCCAGCGGGAGGTCCCAGCCCAGATGATTGAGCTCGTTCAATAAATCAGTCGTCTGCGGCACGTCCAGTCCGGCCTTGCGGAGCGTCTCCACCCGGGAGAGCACCTGCCTGGGCGTTCCGTCCAGGAGGATGCCTCCTTCGTGCATAACGATCACCCGGTCTGCGCCGACGACCTCGGACATGTGATGGGTGATGAGCACCACCGTGATCCCCCGCTCCCGGTTCAGGCGGGTGACGGTGGAGATGACCTCCTCCCGTCCTCTGGGGTCCAGCATGGCGGTGGGCTCATCGAGCACGATGCATTTCGGCTCCATGGCAAGGACTCCGGCGATGGCGATGCGCTGCTTCTGGCCGCCGGAGAGCAGATGCGGGGCGTGCTCGCGGTATTCGTACAACCCCACGGTCTTCAGCGCTTCGTCCACTCTCGCGCGGATCTGTGCGGATGGGACGCCCAGATTCTCCGGGGCAAAGGCCACGTCCTCCTCCACCACGTTGGAGACGATCTGGTTGTCGGGGTTCTGGAAGACCATGCCCACGTTCCGCCGGATCTCCAGCAGCTGCTCCTCGTCGGCGGTGTCCATGCCCATCACGTAAACCTTGTCGCCGGAGGGCAGCAGAACGGCGTTAAAATGCTTGGCAAGGGTGGACTTCCCGCAGCCGTTGGGGCCGATGACAGCCGTGAAGCTGCCTTCTTTGATCGAGATATTCAGATTTTCAAACACCGGAAGCGACAGCTTCTCCTCCGCCGAGGGATAGGAAAAGCTGAGGTTTTCGGCAACGATCAGATCGGTGTTTTCCATAGTGTGTTCTTTCCGTTATTCTGCGGTCCAGCGGCCGGAGGCGCCGCAGGGCAGGAACAGGCCGGACCGGGTGACCGGAAGGCCCAGCTCCTCCGACTGCGTGCGGCCGCCGAAGCGTTTGGTGAGAAGGCTGTCGAGCATATAACCCACCACCGAGGGGGCAAGGCCCGTGGTGTAGGAGTTCACGAGGACGAAGAGCGGTCGTTCGGACAGGACCCCGGTCACCAGCTCCATAAAGGGCCACAGGCTGGTCTCCAGCTTCCAGATCTCGCCGGATGGGCCTCTGCCGTAGGAGGGCGGATCCATGATCACGGCGTCGTAGCGCTTGCCGCGGCGGATCTCCCGCTCGACGAACTTGGCGCAGTCGTCCACGATCCAGCGGATCGGCGCAGCCTCCAGGCCGGAGGCTCTGGCGTTGTCCTTGGCCATCTGGACCATGCCCTTTGCCGCATCGACGTGGCACACGGACGCGCCGGCCGCCGCGGCGGCCAGGGTGGCGCCGCCGGTATAGGCAAACAGGTTCAGCACGTTGACGGGCCTGCCCGCACCGCGGACGGTCCGCATGATGAAATCCCAGTTGGCCGCCTGCTCGGGGAAGACGCCGGTGTGTTTGAAGTTCATGGGCTTGACCAGGAAGGTCAGCTCTTTGTAGTGAAGCTTCCAATGCTCCGGCAGGCGGTGATCGGACCAATGTCCGCCGCCGGTGTTGGAGCGGGAATACCGGGCGTCGCAGCGGTCCCAGCGCGGATCGGACTTCGGGGTGTTCCAGATGACCTGCGGGTCTGGCCGCACCAGGATATAACTGCCCCAGCGCTCCAGCTTCTCTCCGTCAGAGGCGTCGATCAGCTCGTATTCCTTCCATTGGTCGGATATCCACATGGTTTTTTCTCCGTTTACTCAGAAATTTGTATCAGTCGTCTCCCCCGCCGTCCGGAGGATCGTCCGTGACCAGGGAGGAATAGGCGTTCTTGATGGCCTGCCGCAGCTCGTCGAGCAGCTGCTTGGTGTGCTCGGGGCACTCCTCCAGCTCGTTCTGGATCAGGGCCTGCTCCAGAGGATCGTTCTCCTCGTCCTCCTCATCCTTGAGGCCGTAGATCTTCTTGTGCTCCACGGAGTTGAGCTTGAAGCGTTTCAGCTCGGGCACCTTCTCCGCCAGCTCCTGGAATTCCTCGCTGGCGACGATGTCGTGATAGGCCTTGCAGTAATCGCTGCCGTAATAGCCCTTGCCGTCGCTGCCGTTGGGCCGGCAGAGCAGGATCTCAAACTCCAGGTGGCTGTCGCAGGTCTCGGTGGGAACGTCGGACTTGAACAGCTGGATGGATTTTTCGGTACAGTGTTTGCCGGCCAGCAGACCGGTCTGCGAGCAGACCTTGACCGTGACGAATTCCTCGTCGTTGGGACGGGTGAAGCTGCCGATCTCCTCGGCGGACATGTCCTCGAGCATGGAGACCATCACCTGCCGCCACATCACTACGGCCGGGTTTGTGCTCTTGACCAGGCGGATCTCCTCCGGGTCGTCATAGCCGCACCAGACGGAGGCCGTGTAGCGGGGCGTGAAGCCGGAGAACCAGCGGTCCTTGTTGCTGGAGGTGGTGCCCGTTTTGCCGGCCACCGGCACGCCGCTGATCCTTGCGGCGGTACCCGTGCCGCCTTGGACGGCGTTGGAGAGCATATAGATCATATACCAGGCGGAATGGGGATCCACCGCGGTATGGGTCTGCTGCGGATTGTCGAGGACCAGATTGCCCTCGCTGTCCTCCACGCGGGTGTAGGTGCGCGCCTTGCGGTAGACGCCGTTGTTGGGGAAGGAGGCGTAGGCCGTGGCCATTTCCCGGACGGTCACGCCGAAGGTAAGCTGGCCCATGCCCAAAGGCGCCAGGGAGATGTCCGTATAGGTGGTGCCGTTTCGTTCCACACTCTCCACAAGGCTGGTCAGGCCGAAACGCTCCTTGGCAAAGGCGTAGCTGGCCTCGGGCGTCACGTCTGCCAGGACCTTGACCGCGATGGTGTTCAGCGATCTCATAAGGCCCTCGTTGACCAGCATCCAGCCGCTGTAGGAGCGGTTGTCATTCTGCGGCCAATCCCGGTTGTTGATCTGCATATAGGGGGAGTCCTCATAGGCGGAGCCCGGCGTGATCACGCCGAGGTCAAGGCCCGGTCCGTAGACCGTGAGGGGCTTGATGGAGGAGCCGGGAGAAAGGGTGCTCTGGGTGGCGCGGTTGAGGGTGAGGTTGCCCTCCTTCTCGCCGACGCCGCCGGCCATGGCCACGATGTCGCCCGACTCGTTGTCGATGAGGACGATGGCGGACTGCAGCTGCTGGGTGGAATAGGTCTTGGGGACGTTTTCCAGATTCTGGTAGATCTCGTCCACCTTGGCCTGTGCCTCCAGGTCGATGGTGGAGTAGATGATGAAGCCGCCGGTGGTGACCATCTTGCTGGCCACGTCATAGGACAGGCCTCTGGCCTCCGCCAGGTCCCGGGTCACGTCGCGGATGACCGTATCTTCGAAATACGTGTAATAGTCCTTGGTCTCCACATCGAACTGGTTCTGGTTGTGGCAGATGGGACAGGTGTAGTAATCTCCGTCGGCCTCGTACTTTTTGATGTTGCCCTCGTAGCCGCAGGTGGAGCAGACGAACTTCCGGTCACCGGCCACCAGGCTCTTGAAGTCCAGGACCTGGTCGCAGATCTCGTTGTACTCCTCCTCGGTCTCGATATAGCCCTGCTCGTACATCTGCTGCAGGATGGTGAGGGTGCGCTGCTCGTTGTTTTCGGGATAGAGATAGGGGTCGTAGCGGGAGGGGTTATTGGTGATGCCGATGAGGCAGGCGCATTCCTTGACGGTCAGCTCCTCCAGCTCCTTGCCGAAATAGACGTGGGCAGCGCTCTTGATGCCGTAGGCGCCTTCGCCCAGGTAGATGGTGTTGAGATACCACTCCAGGATCTGCTCCTTGGTGTAGTGGGTCTCGAAATCCAGGGCGCGGTAGATCTCCGTGAGCTTTCTGCGGACCGTGACGTCCTTCTCGCCGGAGAGGTTCTTGATCAGCTGCTGGGTCAGCGTGGAGCCGCCGTAGGTGGAGCCGCCCAGGAACATATTTGCCGACGCGGCCAGGGTGCGCTGCCAGTCGACGCCGTCGTGCTCCCAGAAGCGCTTGTCTTCGATGGCCACGGTGGCGTTGATCATGTTGGCGGGGATCTCCTCGTAGGCGACCCAGATGCGGTTCTCCACCGCCAGCAGCTGCCGCAGCTCTTCATACTCTCCTGTTTCGGGATTCTTCGCATAGATGAAGGAGCTCTGGTTCAGCTTGACGCCCTCGAGATCGTAGGTGGCGTTGGGCTTGATGAAATCGTCGAGATAGGTGGTGACGTTTTTATAAAGCCGCTCGGTCACCACGCCGCCGATGATGCCGACGGTGAGGACCACGATCAGCGCCGCGCAGATCAGGCGCCAGAGGATATGGACCACGTTCCCGGTGAAGGTCCTCTGACGGGGATCCGGGATCTTTTTTCTTTTCACGCGACCGGTTGTATCTTTGCTCATGTGCATTCTCCCTTCTGAGAAGGCCGGCTCTGAGCCGCCTTCAAAGCGGATCGATCGTTCTGTTTCGGGCAGGTGATCCGTTGCAGCAGCGAACAGGTCATATGATTCCATAATAGTTCATTGTATTATACACCATAAGACCGCCCCTTGTCAAATAGAATGCCCGCGTCCGGCGCAAGTATTTACCGAAAATTCACAAATCGCGGTTTGCAGGATCACTTTTAAATTTTTGGCTTTTTCTTGAAAAAAGAGCTTGCTTTTTCGGAAAAGATATGCTAAAATATGCCGGTCTGTGAATGGAGCGGTCCTCTGACACTGCCGGCGTGAAGAGCGCAGCGGCATTTCCTGTGTTACGAACGCCCAAATATGAAGGAGGACAAAACAATGGATCTGATGAAGGCTTTAACCAGCCAGTACATGAAGGAAGAGCTCCCTGTCGTCCGCGTCGGCGACACGGTCCGCGTTCATGTAAAAATCAAGGAAGGCTCCCGTGAGAGAGTCCAGGTCTTCGAAGGCACCGTCATCGCCAAGAAGCACGGCGGCATCGAAGAGACCTTCACCGTCCGCCGCCTGAGCTACGGCGTGGGCTGCGAGAAGGTGTTCCCCCTGCACGCCCCCAACATCGTCAAGGTCGAGACCGTCCGCAAGGGCAAGGTCCGCAGAGCCAAGCTCTACTACCTCCGCGATCGTCTGGGCAAGGCTGCCAAGGTCAAGGAAAAGGTCTGATCCGCTTCCCAAAGGGGACGGAGCTGCGCACACCGCGCGGCTCCGTCCTTTTTGTATGCCTTCCCCGCCCCCGAAAACGCTGGACAACCGTCGAATTATGTGGTATTCTGGGTAAAGAAAAAACATGAAAGAAGGAGCATTGCGTATGAAGGTCGGGTTTGGGTTCTGTCTGTTTTTCGCGCTGATCGCGCTTTTGACCGCCGTCCTGTTCGAGCTGGGAAAGAACACTCTGACCGGCTGGATCCTGCTGCTGATCCTGCTGGCCGCCTATTTCGTTTTCCGCGGAAAGGTCCTGGCCGGGCACGGCTTCGGTCTGCGTCTTCTCGGCTTCCTCGGCTTCCTGGTGCTGGCCGGTGTGCTGTTCAAATTCTCCGGACCTCCTGTGCGGGCGGTCCCTGCGGTCCGCTGCAAGGATCCCAAGGTCACCGGCGTCGTCACCGTGGCCCAGGGCCGGCTGACCGGCGTGTGCAACGAGGACGACACCGTGGAGGTCTACGCGGGCATTCCCTACGCCAAGCCCCCCGTGGGCGAGCTTCGCTGGAAGGAGCCCCAGGACCCGGAAAGCTGGGAGGGCGTCCGTGTCTGCGATACCTTCGCCCCCATGTCCATGCAGACGAGAAACAACCCGATCTATGACTCTCTGGCGGAGCTCTTCGTCTTCCACACCTTCCGGATCACAACGGAAAACAACTGGATCGCCCCCATGAGCGAGGATTCGCTCTACCTCAACGTCTGGAAACCCGCAGGAGACGTGTCCGGGCTGCCGGTCCTCGTCTACATCCACGGCGGCTCTCTCACCAGCGGCCAGGCCTGGTACGACCAGTACAATCCGGAGCAGATCGCCAAACAAGGCGTGGTCGTGGTCAACTTCGCCTACCGGCTGGGCGTGTTCGGCTATTACGCCAATCCGGCTCTGGCCGCCGAATCCGAGCACGGGACCACCGGCAACTACGGTCTGCTGGATCAGATCCAGGCCCTGCGCTGGGTGCAGGAGAACATCTCTGCCTTCGGCGGCGATCCCAACTCCGTGACCCTGGCCGGCGAATCCGCGGGAGCCTCCAGCGTCAACGCCCTGTGCGTCTCCCCGCTGAGCGAAGGCCTGTTCGACCGGGTCATCGCGGAGTCCAGCGGCATCACGGCCAAGGTCCCCTATCACACCTTCCGCAGTCTGGACCAGGCGCTCACTATGGGCGAGAAGATCCAGGCCGAATTCGGAGCGGACAGCATCGAAGCGCTGCGGGCCGTCTCCGCGGAGGAGCTTGTGAACACAAAATACGTCAACAGCAGCATGACCGTGGACGGCTGGGCCGTCACCGAGCAGCCGTATCTGACCTATGAGAAGCATCAGAACCATGAGACCGCGGTGCTGCAGGGCTTCAACGTCCATGAGGCGGACCTGTTCTGTCTGATGGACGAGGTCTCCTCCGAAAACTACGCCGCGCAGATCCGCAGCCTCTACGGAGAATGGGCCGAGCAGGCCGCTGCGCTCATCCCGGCCCGGGAGCAGGACAGCCGCTACAAGTACATTCTGGAAAAGGGCGGCAGTGCCAAGGGCGCCTACAACGAAGCCGTGTCCGCGGCCTGGTTCGGCTACAGCCATTTCCGCTGGGCAAAGCTGCTGGAGGGCAGCGGCGTCCCGGTCTACACTTATTATTTCACAAAAGACAACGGCGGACTGGGCTCCAATCACGCCGGAGAGCTCCCCTATTTCTACGGCTGTCTGGAGACCCATCCGGGGAATTACGACGCCGCGGACCGAGCGCTCTCCCAGCGGATGCTCCAATATTATGTCAACTTCATCAAGACCGGCGATCCCAACGGGAACGGCCTTCCCGAATGGAAGCGCTGGGACCAGGCGCCGGGGCAGGTGCTGGAGCTGGGAGACGCCGTGGAAATGCGGGACGATCCCCACACCGCCCTCTACGAGCTGCTGGATCGGTACCAGGATTCCCTGACGGATCATTGACCCCGGTCTTTTCCTTGACACCATCTCACCGACGCGGTCCGGCCGCGGGAAAGAGGATACTATGGCTTACATCAGCATGTCCGGCGTGACGAGAGTCTACGAGACCGGCGGCGTCGCGGTCAAAGCGCTGAGCGGCGTCGATCTGGAGGTAGATCGGGGCGAGCTCTGCATCATCGTGGGCCCCAGCGGCGCCGGCAAGACCACGCTTCTGAATCTTCTGGGCGGCATGGATCAGCCCACGGCAGGCTCCATCCTGGTAGACGGCCATGAGATCGCGGGTCTGAAGGGCCGGAAGCTCACCCGCTACCGCCGCTACGACATCGGCTTCGTGTTCCAGTTCTACAATCTGGTGGGCAATCTGACCGCGCTGGAAAACGTGGAGCTGGCCAGCCAGATCTGTCCGGATCCCATGCCTGCCGCCGAAGCCCTGGAGAAGGTCGGACTGGGCCACCGCATGAACAACTTCCCCGCCCAGCTCTCCGGCGGCGAGCAGCAGCGCGTCGCCATCGCCAGGGCTCTGGCCAAGCGCCCGAAGCTCCTGCTCTGCGACGAGCCCACGGGCGCGCTGGACTATGTCACCGGCAAGGAGGTCCTGCAGCTGCTGCAGGACACCTGCAGAAAGGACGGCATGACCGTCCTCATCATCACGCACAACTCCGCCCTCATGCCCATGGGCGACCGGGTGATCCGGCTGCGCAGCGGACGTGTCAGCGAAATGTACCGTAATTCCGACCCAACCCCCATTGAAAGGATCGAGTGGTAGTGAACCGAAGCATGCGAAAAGACCTGCGCCGGGAGATCCGCCGATCCTTTACCCGCTTCCTTTCGATCCTGGTCATGGTGGGTCTGGGCGTGATGTTCCTGGTGGGCCTGCGGTCCGCCGCGCCGGACATGCGCTCCACCGCCGACAGCTTCTTCGACCGGCAGCGGATGTTCGATCTGGAGCTTGTTTCCACGCTGGGTCTGGAGGAAGCGGATCTTGCCTGCTTCGCCCGGCAGCCGGAAGTGGCCGAATGCGAAGGCGGCTGGTTCCTGGACGGCTATCTCGACAGCGGAGACAAGCAGATCGTGATCAAGCTGCTGAGTCTCGGCAGCGGGCTCAACCGGCCCGTTTTGCTGGAGGGCAGTCTGCCCGCCGCGGCGGATGAGTGCGCTCTGGATCAGCGGATGGCCGAGGACCTGGGCTTGATGCCCGGAGACAGGATCTCTCTGCGCGCCGGCGGCGATCCCGCCCCGACGCTGGGATCCTGCACCGTGACCGCGATCGTAAACAGCCCGCTCTATCTCTCTCTTGACCGCGGGACCAGCTCTCTCGGCGACGGCAGCGTCGCCGGTTTTGTGCTGCTTCCGGACGAAGCCTTCGACCTGGATTACTGCACCGTGGCCTATCTGACCCTGCGCGGCGCGGCGGAGGCCGACGCCTACAGCGAGCAATACGCCGCCCTCCGCGACAGCGGCGCCGACCGCATGGAACCCGTGCTGACCGAACGCGCGCAGGAGCGATATCTTCGTCTGCGCTCAGACGGACAGCAGGAGCTGGACGACGCCCGGGCGGAGCTGGACAAGGCCTGGAGCGACGCGCAGCGGGAGCTGCGTGAGGCGGAAAGCAAGCTGGAGACCGCGGCCGTCTCCCTGGTGGAGGGCCGCAGAGCCCTGGGCCGGGCCAGGGCGGACTATGAGACCGCCGTGGAAGACGGCAGGGCCGAGCTGGAGGCCGCGGAAGCGAAGCTTGACTCCAGCCGCAGGCAGCTGCGGCAGGCCAAGCGGGATCTGGATCAGGGCGAGGCGGATTACGCCGCCGCAAAGGAGGAAAGCGCCCGCAGGCTCGAAGACGGCAGGCAGGAGCTGGCCGAAAAAGAGGCTGAACTGAACGAGTACGCAGCTGTCCTGGAGCAGGGCAAGGCGCAGACCGCGGCCCTGCGGCAGCAGACGGAGGACTACGCCGCCGCCCTGGGGGCGCAGAACGCCGAGGTGGAAGCGCTCATTGCCGCGGGGATCCCCGTGGACTACTCCGCCCTTCCCTTCAACGAGCAGACGCTTCTTGCCCTGCAGGCTGCCCTGGCCCAGGCGGAGGGAGAGCTTGCCGCCGGAGAGCAGGCGCTGAGCGACGGCAGGCAGCAGCTGGAGGCCGGAAAAGCAGCCCTGGCTGCGGCCGGGCAGGCCGCCGAGGAAGAGCTCCGCAATGCCCGGGCAAAGCTGGACGCCGGCTGGAAGGATTATGACAAAGGCCGCTACACGCTCTGGCGCGGCGAGCAGGACTATGAGAAAGGAAAACAGACCTACGAGGAGTCCGCAGCTTCCGGCGCGGAGCGGCTGGAGGACGCCGAGCAGGAGCTGCGCGACGGCTGCACCGATTACAACGAAGGCATACGGGAGCTGATGGATGGAAGGCAGGAGGCGGAGGACGCCAAACGGGAGGCCGAGGAGGAGCTCAGCGACGGCAGGCAGAAGCTGGAGGAGCTGAAGGAGCCGGACACCTACGTCCTCACCAGGCAGAGCAACTATGGCTTTGTCAGCTACGACCAGAACGCCCAGCGGATGGCCAATCTGGCGGGTATGTTCCCCATTATCTTCTATCTGGTGGCGGCCCTGGTCTGTCTGACCACCATGACGCGCATGGTGGAGGAGGAACGGACCCAGGTGGGCGTCATCAAGGCCCTGGGCTTCGGCACGGGCTCCATCGCGGCAAAATTCCTGATCTACGGCGCGGCCGCGGCGATCCTGGGCGGGATCCTCGGCGCGGCGCTGGGCACGGTCCTGATCCCCTGGATCATCTTTTTCTCCTATGAGCTGCTGTACACGCTGCCGGAGCTGGAGCTTCACATCTACTGGCCCATGTGCCTGTCGGCCATCGGCGTCGGACTGCTGTGCACGGTGCTCGCGACCCTTTGGGCCGCCTTCGCCACAGCCCGGCAGACGCCCGCAGCCCTGATGCGGCCCAAGGCGCCGCGGCCCGGAAAGCGGATCCTGCTGGAACGGATCGGGCCCGTCTGGCGGCGGATGTCCTTTTCCATGAAGGTTTCGGCCAGGAATCTGTTCCGCTACAAAAAGCGCCTGTTTATGACCGTCATCGGCGTGGCGGGCTGTACCGGACTGCTGATCTCCGGGCTCGGGCTCCACAGCAGCATCTTCGATATTCTGGACGTGCAGTTCTTCGATCTCTACCGCTACGACGTGCAGCTCACCATCGATCCCGATTCCGAAGGCGCGGAGCAGCGGGTGTCGGACTTCCTGAACGCGTCCGATTCCGTTTCCTCCTGGACCGGCGTCAGCAGCCGGTCGGTCACTTTCTCCCACGACGGCTTCACGGAGGACGGGTTTCTCACCGTGACCGCGGATCCGGAGGCCTATGCCGAACAGGTCCGCCTTCGTGATATGGACGACAAATCCCCCCTTCAGGTTCCGGAAAACGGCGTGCTCATCGACCTGAAGCTGTCAGAGCTCATGGGGCTGCAGGAGGGAGATCGCTTTTCGGTGGACGCGGAGAAGCGGTTTGAGACCGTCGTCACCTCGCTGCGGGAACATTATGTCTACCACTACGCCGTCATGACCGCCCGGACTTACCGCAGTCTGACCGGAGAGGATGCCCGGAACAACGAGTTTTTGATCACCGCCGCGGACAGCTCGGACGAGACGCTGTCCAGGCTCTGCGCCGCGCTCATGGAGATCGACGGCGTGCTGAGCGCGAACAACAAAAACGCCATGGCCAAGAACTTCCGGGAAAACATGCAGGTGGTGGACTCCGCGGTGATGATCATCGTCACCTCCGCCGCGGCCCTGGCCTTCGTGGTGCTCTACAACCTGACCAACATCAATATTACGGAACGGATCCGGGAGCTTGCCACCATCAAGGTCCTGGGCTTCTACAACGTCGAAGTCGGCATGTACATCTATCGGGAGAACATCGTGCTGACCCTGGCGGGGATCGCCCTGGGGCAGCTGTTCGGCAAATATCTGTGCAGCTTCCTGATCCAGACCATCGAGATGGACATCGTCATGTTCGGGCGGGACGCAAAGACGGAAAACTATTTCCTCTCCATCGTTCTGAGTCTCGCCTTCGCGCTGATCGTCAATATCTTCATGTATTTCCGGATCAGGAAGATCGACATGGTCCAGTCGCTGAAATCCGTGGAGTGAGGCAGATCCTTTGCTCTGTCGTTTTCCGATATTTTGCCGTTTTCCGATTTTATTCTTGACAGACCTGCCTTTGAGTGATATACTCCCTGTGATAAGTCTTCAAGGCGGGATGGAACGGCCTGAAAAGACCGCTTCGATCGCTGAAAAACGTACCCGTCTGCCGGACAGGGTACGTTTTTCCTTTTTGCCCTGATTCCGAAAGCGGATCAGCTGCCGCGCCGGAAGACAACAACCAGATAACCGCGAGAAGAAAGAGAGGAAATTCCATGAAACTGATTTACGGCATCAAAGACAAGCCAAAGTTCTCCCAGCGTGTGATCTTTGCGTTCCAGCAGGTGCTGGCCATCATGGCAGCAACCCTGGCCGTACCGGCGGTGATCAACGGCGCCACAGGCTCAAACATGGATCCCGCCGCGGCCCTCTGCGGCGCAGGCATCGGTACCATCGTCTATCTGCTCTTCACCCGGTCCAAGAGCCCCGTCTTTCTCGGCTCTTCTTTTGCCTTCATCGGCTCCATGTGCGCTGCCTTCGGGGGCGCGGCCTCTGCCGCGCTGGGTTATCTCGGTCTGATCATCGGCGCGGTGCTGGCGGGTCTGGTCTATGTTGTGCTGGCCATCTTCGCCAAAACTCTCGGCACCAAATGGCTCAATAAATTGATGCCGCCCGTCGTCATCGGCCCCACCGTGGCCATCATCGGTTTGTCTCTGGCGCCCAACGCCATTGCCGATCTGCTCAAGAGCGGCGTCACCGAGCAGTCCATGGAATACGCCATTGAACTGAAGAACGGAATTCCTTCCATTGTTGAGAATGTTGTGACCAAGGCCACCGGTTCCGTCTACGTCTGTCTGGCCTGCGGTCTGATCACTCTGCTGACCACCGTGCTCTTTGCCACCTACGGCAAAAAGCTGTCCCGTCTGATTCCCTTCATTCTCGGCATCCTGGCAGGCTACTTCTGCGCCTGCGTGTTCTATCTCATCGGCAACGCCACCGGCAACGACATGCTGAAGGTCATCAGCTTCCAGCCTTTCGTTGACTGCTTCCGAAAGGTCACTGTCGCGTCCTTTTTCTCTGTTCCCCGGTTCACCTTCCTTCAGGCCAAAGGTGCTTTCCCCGAGCTGAACTGGGTCTACTTCATCACCCTGCTGTCTGCCTATGTTCCCGTTGCTTTCGTGGTTTTTGCCGAGCACATCGCCGACCATAAGAACCTCTCCTCCATCGTGGAAAAGGATCTGCTCAAGGAGCCCGGTCTGCACCGGACCCTGCTGGGCGACGGCGTCGGCTCCATGGCCGGCGCGTTCTTCGGCGGCTGCCCCAACACCACCTACGGCGAGTCCATCGGCTGCGTCGCCATCACCGGAAACGCCTCCATCGTCACCATCTGGTACGCGGCGGTCATGTGCATCCTGATCTCCTTCCTGTCTCCCTTCATCGCGTTTCTGGAGTCCATCCCCAACTGCGTCATGGGCGGCGTGTGCATTGCCCTCTATGGCTTCATCGCCGTGTCCGGCCTGAAGATGCTGCAGGAGGTAGATCTCAACGAGAACCGGAACCTCTTCACCGTCTCCGTGATCCTGATCACCGGTGTGGGCGGCCTGATTGTCAAAATCAAAGCCGTGGAGATCCGCACCGTGGCCTGCGCTCTGATCCTGGGCATCATTGTGAACAAGCTTCTGTCCAAGGAGAAGGCTTGATCTGAATCTCTGACTGTTTCCTGCGCTCCCTGTCCGGAGCCGGCGCCGATCTGCCGGGTCCGGGCAGGGAGCGTTTCCCTTTGCGCCAAAAGGCGCGGCGAAAAAAATCTTGCCTGTCCGCCGCCCATCTGGTATAATAGAAAAAACAGGGCGGCGCTTCCGCCGCGAACCGAAACGGAGGTCCTTTCCATGCTCCAAAACGAAAAACTGTTCATCGGCGTCGGGCGGGAGCCCGTCTGCATCCTGCCCGGAATGGCCAACCGCCACGGCCTGATCTGCGGCGCCACCGGCACCGGCAAGACCGTCACCCTGAAGGTTATGGCGGAATCCTTTTCCGAACTGGGCGTACCGGTGTTCCTGGCGGACGTCAAGGGTGATCTGGCCGGCTGCGCAAAGACCGGCGAGCGCACCGAGGCCCTGGACAAGCGTCTGGAAAAGCTGGGCATCGATCCGGATGAGTTCGTCTACCACCCCTTCCCTGTCCGCTTCTGGGACGTGTTCGGCAAAATGGGCCATCCCGTGCGCACCACGGTCAGCGAAATGGGCGCTTCCCTGCTGGCCCGGCTCCTGGATCTCACCGACGTACAGGCCGGCGTTCTGGCCATCGTCTTCCGCGTGGCCGACGACAAGGGCTGGCTGCTCATCGATCTCAAGGATCTGCGGGCCATGGTGGCCTACGTATCCGAGCACGCGCCGGAGCTCATGAACGAGTACGGCAACGTGTCCAAGCAATCCGCTGGCGCCATCCAGAGAGCGCTTCTGCAGCTGGAGGACGCGGGCGGCGACATCTTCTTCGGCGAGCCGGACATCCAGATCTCCGACTGGTTCCAGTGCGACGAACGGGGCCGCGGCTTCATCAATATCCTGCACTGCGAAAAGCTCTATCAATCTCCGCTGCTGTATTCCACCTTCCTTCTCTGGCTGCTGGCCGAGTTGTTTGAGCAGCTGCCGGAGGTGGGCGACCCGGAAAAGCCGAAGCTGGTCTTCTTCTTTGACGAGGCGCACCTGCTGTTCAAGGGCGCGCCGAAGGCCCTGGTGGAAAAGGTGGAGCAGGTGGTCAAGCTGATCCGCTCCAAGGGCGTGGGCGTCTATTTCATCACACAGCAGCCTTCTGATATTCCCGACGCAGTTCTTGCCCAGCTGGGCAACAAGGTGCAGCACGCCCTGCGGGCCTACACCCCCAACGAGCAGAAGGCCGTCCGGGCAGCCGCCCAGGGCTTCCGGCCCAACCCAGACTTCGACACCCGCGAGGCCATCCTGGATCTCGGCACCGGCGAAGCGCTGGTGAGCTTTTTGGACGAAAAGGGCCGCCCCTCTGTGGTGGAGCGGGCCATGATCCTGCCGCCCCAGTCTCTGATGGGGCCCATCGACGACAGCCGCAGAGAAGCGGAGATCCGCTATGACGAGCTCTTCGGCAAATATGAGGTCCCGGTGGACAACGAGTCGGCCTATGAGATCATCACCGCGGACCGGAAGGCGGAGGAGGAAGCCGCAGCCCGGGCCGAGGAAGAAAAGCAGGCCGAAAAGGAACGGGCCAAAGCGGAGAAGGAAAAGGAGAAGGCCGAAAAAGCCAAAAAGTCGAAAAAGAAATCCTCCGCCGGATCCAAGGTCGCCAACTCCGCGCTTAACGCGGTGGGCCGGGAAATCGGCCGTTCCGTGGGCCGCGGTATTTTGGGCACATTAAAGAAGTGGTTTTGATTTTTCTTGACAAACGCCCCTCCATCTGTTATAGTTTACACCGACATTAGGGAGTAGCCGGCGCCGAAAGGCGTTCACACTACCGTCAGTACGGTCCCGAGGGACCCGGTTTTGTGACAACTGTGGCGAGACTTTTGCCGCTTCGCAGGATCGGCCTGCGCCGCGGCAAAGGTCTCGCTTTTTTGAGATTCTGTACCTGAAAGGATGATGCTTTCATGTCCGAAGGCACTATGAAAACGGTCGCGCTGATCCTGTTCGCCCTCATGTACGTAGGTATCATCGGCCTGCCGAAATTCAAAATGTACATTGCTCTGGGCATAGCCGCACTGTATGTGATCCTCGGGATTCTGCCGGCCGGCGAGATCCTCGGCGCGGTGAACTGGAACGCGCTCATGATGATTGCGGGCACGATGATCATCGTGTATTATTTCATTGAGTCGCAGATGCCGAACCGCATCGCCGACATGCTGCTGAGCAAAGCGCCTAACGTCATGTGGGTGACCATCCTGATGTCCCTGTTCTCCGGCGTGGTATCCGCCTTCATCGACAATGTGGCGACTGTTCTGATGATTGCCCCCGTAGGCATCGCAGTGTGCAAAAAACTGAAGATCTCTCCGGTCGGGATGATCCTCTCCATTGCCGTCTCCTCCAACCTGCAGGGCGCAGCGACCCTGGTGGGCGACACCACCTCTATCATGCTGGCCGCCCACGCTAAGATGGACTTCATGGACTTCTTCTGGATGGAGGGCAGACCCGGCATGTTCTTCGCAGTAGAGCTCGGCGCGCTGGCCACCATCCCCATCATGATGTTTCTTTTCCGCAAGGACAAGCAGCCCGTCGGCGGCAAGGAACGGACGCCGGTCACCGACTTTATCCCCTCCTGGACTCTGATTGGCGTGGTAGTGCTTCTGATTGCCGCCTCCTTTATTCGGAACAAGCCCGAAATCACCAACGGTGTCATCTGCATGGCGCTGGCCGCCCTCACGATCCTGCTGGAAGCCCTGCGTGGAAAATCCTTCAAAGGCGCCTGGGACGCTGTGAAGAGCGTAGATTATGAAACCCTGCTTCTGCTTCTGGGCCTGTTCCTTGTGATCGCCGGCATCACTGAGATCGGCATCATCGACGCCTTCGGCGATTGGATCGTCCGCGTGGGCGGCAACAATATGTTCCTGCTGTACACCATGGTCGTGTGGGGCTCGGTGCTTATCTCAGCCTTTGTAGACAACATTCCTTATGTGGCGACGATGCTTCCCGTTCTCGCCGTCGTGACCAAGGAAATCGGCGTGGAGCCCTATCTGCTCTACTTCGGTCTGCTCTGCGGCGCCACCCTGGGCGGCAACCTGACCCCCGTGGGCGCTTCCGCCAACATCACCGCGGCCGGCATGCTCCGCAAGCAGGGCTTCGAGGTCAATTTCAAGGACTTCGCCCGCATCGGCATCCCCTTCACCCTGGCGGCCGTTCTGACCGGGTATCTGTTCATCTGGATCTTCTGGAGTTGACGCTCCGCCGCACAAATCCCTCCTGCCGCGCATAAGATGGCGCAGACAGGAGGGATTTTTTATGCCACCGATTGG
>JAEEGL015079668.1_pt1 | contig 18304 bp, 11 predicted proteins | sample 9134231 | NCBI WGS metagenome assembly JAEEGL01 (sample SAMN16246548, study PRJNA631951) | gut metagenome | biome: gut microbiome; feature: rumen; material: fiber-attached | host: Bos | place: Iran: Karaj | collected 2018-10 | reverse complement strand
ATGTACGTCAAAAAGGGCGACGACATGGAGCAGGTTCTCTATGATCCCGGCGCAGGAACTTTAGATAGTGGTACCGTATTTGTTGGTTGGACAGATTCTGAAGATTATGCATCTGCTACAACCGGTATTACAATAAAAGAAATCAGAGAGAATTTTGGCGACAGTTATGACTGGGCTTCTGTTATAGATGGTGACCAGACTAATGGTACAGTAGTTACTTATCATGCAGTTATCGTTAAGGGATATACAGTAACATATCTTGGAGATGTTATAGAAGGACATGATACACCTACTATTGGCACCGACACTGTATTGATAAACGATAAAGCCACAGGTGATCAGGTAAATATGCCATATACAGTAAATGCGCCATATACACCTGATGATACACATGCATTTCTTGGATGGTATGTAAGTGAGGGCGGAGAGAACATCGAGGGATATGATGCATCTGCTAACGATGGTCTTGGTACGATTTATAAGAATGGAAACAATATTACCATTAGTGGTGACGTTGAATTTTCTGTTTACGCACCTGAAGGAAACTGGCTCGTTTATAATGAAAACGGCAAGGGCGCTACATATACCGCACCTGTATTCTATAAGACCGGTGAGACAACAGATCCCAATTATAGAAAAGATGAGGATATGAAGCGTAACGGCTACACATTTGGTGGCTGGTATAAGACTGAAGATTGCAATGTTGGCGAAGAATTCGAGTTCGGAGGAGAACTTACAGAAAAAACTACAATCTTTGCTAAATGGATAGCAAAGGACAAAGCAGGATACACGGTTATTTTCTGGTTACAGAACCAGGCTCGTGATGGATATGAGCTGAAGGAAGCCTATGTCTATGATCCCACTAATGCAGCTAATGCAAGTGATCCTGCTAATGTAGGTCTTAACATTCCTTTTGGTACAGGTAAGGATGTTGATCAGGAATATGCAATAGTTGGTAAGAATAAGCCTTCTGCTACCGGTACCAGTATGAAATATACTGGCTTTACACTTAATAACGAGAAGACTGATAAGGATGTTAAGATCACTCCTGAAGGTGATGCAGTACTCAATGTCTACTATGACAGAATGGAGTATGAACTTAAGTTTTATATTTATAGGAGAAATGGGAACACTTACCAGGCAGCACGTAATTCGGGTACCGGCGGTAATGTATGGGGATTGGTATCTAATAACGATTGGCATACTGTATCTGCCAATGATCATCCTACAGTAGATGGGAAAACAATCTATTCTGAGACTGTCGATGGTGCAACCGGCTATTATTTTGTTATGGAGGCGTACTATGGCGAGGATATATCAGAGAAGTGGCCTTCGTATGATATAATTCATGGCGCTTCAAATACAGGCGATCCAGTAAGTTTCATCATGATGTGTGGATGCAGATTAAAACCGAGACTAAATGGTTATGGTGATGGAAGGGATACCATTAAGGGCTCTATGGCCATTATGGACGAGCAGATTCTTGGAGCACCCAACGATGCTGATGGAAACTTCCTGATAGTTCGTTTCCGCCCTAATCCTAACAACTGGAAATATCATGTTTGGTATGAACTTCCGGAAGGAATGGATGTTGGTGATAAAGAAACCAAAACTTGGAATGGTATTACATATTATAAAGACCATACAATAATTTCGCGTTCAAGTAATACAGACGTAGATAATCAGACTTCACATCCTGACGCTGGATTTACTTTCGTTGATTGGAGAGGTCAAGATTGGTCAACAAATGGTAATGCAAATCAGCACCTGAATAATCTCAGATGGGAAACCACAGAGAACGGTGAACGCTTCTATAACATTAACTTTGTTTATAATCGAACAAAGAATAAAGTAAGCTTCATGGATGGAAGTTATCAGGGCGATAAGACCGGAATAAAGATAGATCATAGTGGAAGCCTGATATCGACAAGTAGAGAAGTAGAACAAGGCGCTGTTATCCCTGATGATATAAAGAATTATAAACCGGATGTCGAAAAAGCCGCAGAAAATGGTTATGTATTTGCTGGTTGGTATACTGACGCAGGTTGTAATGCACCATACACCTTCTCCACAATGCCTGTAGAAGGAATTATTGTATACGCTAAGTGGATGCAGAAAGAGTACCGTGTATTCCTCCATGCAGAAGCAGACGGTGACGAAACACTTGATTTCGGTAATGATGTAGAAATGAGTTTCCGTGTTTCTAATGGTGAAAAAGTCAGTGCACCCAACGGAACCAGAACAGGATATGAGTTTGGCGGATGGTATAAGAAGGATGCTAATGGAAATTATATTCTGTTCAATACAGATGATACCCATCTCGATGACAGTGTAGTTACCGAGGATCGTGATCCGGCACATGTAACAGATACTATTGATAAATATGGTAATCCTCAGGATCCTAAGATCAATAAGGATGCAGATCGTTTCTGGGTTGAAAGAGAGCTTAATCTCTATGCTCAGTGGAGAAAGGTTGTAGAAGGAGCAGATGGAATCCATGTTCAGTATAGCCTTATAGCACCTGCAACAGCTGACCACGAAGAACTCATAGGAACAGGTGAAGCGAAAGATGATGGCTTATATGTAGACAATGCAGATGCATCTGCAGTACCTGCTGTGAAAGGCCCTGATGGATATCAGTTCTCTCACTGGGTAATGCAGAAGTGGGTTGGTGATGAGACAACCGGAGAGTATGTTGATGTTGAAAACTCTAAGATCAATCCCGGTGCAAAATACAAGGTACTTGTTGATAATGCACATGTAACAGACATTGTTTATGAGGCTGGTTCAACCACTAAGATCAAATCCGCTACATATACAATTCAGCTCCGTGCAGAGTATAAGAAGCTTGGCAAACCTACACCTACATACATTCCTTGGTATAAGAATGACGGAAATGAGGCATTCTGGATTGATACAGTTGAAGAAGGCAAGACATACAGTGAAAGTAGTCTTGGTATCAATGATGCAGTAGTAATTCAGGAAGCACCTGAGCGTACAGGCTATACATTCCTTGGATGGGCTAAGGTTGATATGAGCACATCTGATGATGCTGAGACAGCAGCCGGTGAGGCAGATACATTCATGGGTACACCTGCAAACTATACACAGTCAGCATACATTGTTGGACCTGACGCAGAAGCACCTTCAATGTTCCTGTACTATGATGGTAGCGATTTCCATAAGGATTCATTAAGTGGTGATGTTGTAACCAAGGTTGCAGCTAATGAAGCTACTCCTTATCAGGCAATCTTCGCTGTATGGCAGGAAGAGGCTCCTCAGTACACAATTAAGTACTACAAGGATACCTTTGATGAAGAAAATCATATCAAGGATGGCAATGACTATGCTGACATTACAGTAGAGAATGCCACAAAGGGTCAGGTTCTTGGACTTACTGAAGAGCAGCTCAATGCACGCAAGACAGAGACATATCTTGGCAGCGATTATGCAAATTATAATGACGGAGTTCAGAATCCTGAGAGTTATACAGTAACTGAGAACAAATATGACAATGATGGAGAACTTATTCCTCAGATCATCAAGGTTCTGTATACACTTAAGAATACCTCATATACAATCGAGTATTACAAAGCGGATACAGAAGGAAATGAAACATTACTTGGCTCTGAAGAAGGCGACGAAGTTGCGGTTGGTGATCCTGTAGGTCAGCTCGATGACGAGACAATAAATGCTAAGAGACCCGGCGGCTATAAGAAGGGCGTTCAGGAGAACACAATAACAGCTGCAGATGCAGACGCTTCAAAGAATGTTATCAAGGTCGTTTACTCACCTATCAAAGTAAAAGTGACTGTAAGAGGTAAGCAGTGTGAAACTACCTATAATGGAAAGGCTCAGTCACAGGCAGATCTTGATGATATAACAGCACCTGATGAATTTGGTGATGCCGGATGGATCATCGTATCCGTTGAACCTGAGGAAGGTTATGAGAGTGAAGTATCTGAGGATGACTTTACAGTTAATCCTGTAGATCTTGGACTGAAATATCCTCTTGAGAAAACTGATGCCGGTAAATACGATAATGGTTTTGTACAGGCTAATTTCACAGCTACACCTGTTGAGGGCAAAGAAGGCTTAGATATTGATATAACAGTTGAGGATGGATACCTCGATATCAAACCTGTTACCGACAAGGTAATAGTTCAGATCAAGGGTGAGCAGGTTGAAACTTATTACACAGGTAATCCTCAGTCTACAGATGACTTCGAGACATCTGGATTTGGTGACAAGGGTTATGCAGTTGTTTCCAAACTTACAGAGGATGGTAAGTCTGTAGAAGGCCTTGAGGATAGCGATATTGTTCTTAAGGAAGGTAAGACCGCAGAGGCAAATGGAACTGAGTCAAGTGAGACTCCTTATCCTATGAACCTCACAAAAGATCACTTCCAGTGCAGCAATGAGAATTTCACAGATGTGGAATTCGAGATTGTTGAAGGTGATGATGGTAAGACCAAAGACGGTTATATCCTGATTAAGCCTGTAGAAGGTATTGTAGTAACACTTCATGGCGAGATCCTTGAGACTCTTTACAGTGGAGAAGAGCAGTCAACCGCTGATGAGCAGTTCGAAGGTCTTGATAAGTTCACAGTTGATAGCATTAAGAAGGATGGTGAGGATTGCGATCTCATAGATGCTTCAAAGATTATTCTTAAGGATGGTGAAGGAATCGCAACCGGTACAGATGTACAGGATGATCCTTATGCTATGGGTCTTACAGAGGATAGCTTTGAGTGTTCTAATAAGAACTATAAAGTAAGCTATATTATTACAAGTGATGGCGGGCTCATTATAAATCCTGTAGAGCTTGTGATTAAAGTTACCGGACATAATAACGGTGAAGGCGATCCCTGGACCGGCAAGGAAATTTCTGTAAAGGGATTTGATATCGGACTTGATGAAGAGTTTGCTCAGTCAACAAATACACCGGACGCAGTAAGCAAGTATGATATCGATAAATCTGTAGAGTTTGATGGAACCAAGATCGGCGAGCTTGAGAAAGAAGACGGAGCAATCGCTGTTCCTGTATTAACCAAAAAGAATGTTGGAACTTATCCTATGGGACTTGACCAGATGGATGAGAGAGAAAACTATACACGTTTTGTTAATACAGATACTAACTACCGCGTATTCTTCATGGTTGAAGATGGTTATCTGAAGATCAATCCTCCTGCAGGACTGTATACACTTACAGCTGAGACAATCGGCGGAGAAGAGCAGTTCTCAGGAAAGACCTGGACAGGTCCTGATTTTGATTACAAGATTTCCGGTGAGGCACCTAAGGAAGTACTAAGACCTATGGTTGAGGCTCTTAACAGCTTTATTGGTGGACTGACAAGCTTCTTCGGACTTAAGGCACATGCTACTACTGAAGAAGATCTGCACAGCTTTGAGATTGACGGCGTTACATTCTATGCTAAGGGACTTAGGGTAGAAGTAACTGCAAGAGACGTTGATACTTATGAGCTTGATCTTGTAGGAACACCTGTAATCATGGATGGTACCGGAGCTGATGCTACTGATGTAACAGAATTCTTCGATGTTGAACACATGACAATTATTAAGGGCAAGTTCAAGATCACACCTAAGCCTATTACTATTACATCAGGATCAGCAGAGAAGGTTTATGACGGTCAGCCGCTTAGAATGGAGTCTGCAACAAATAGTCCTGAGCTTGCAGAGGGTGATGCATTTACATACACCTTCACAAAGAGCCAGACAGAGGTTGGTGAGTGCGATAACGAGTTTGATTTCGCACCTGCAAATGAGCAGACCAAGGTTGGCAACTACCAGATTACCAAGGTTTACGGCAAACTTAAGGTAACAGCAACTACCGATACAAACGATGATGACGATGACGACGATGATGATGACGATGATGATAATCGCAGAGAACGTCGCCGCAACAACAATAATGAAGCCGACAATAACGATGATGACGGCGATAGACAGGTGCTCGGCGCTAAGAGACCTGCAGATGAGCCTGCAGCAGTTCTTGGAGCAAAGAGAGAGCAGGAAGAGCCCGGTGTACTTGGAGCAAGAAGAGGTGGTACAGATGATAACACCAATGCTTCAAGGGTAATAGTTCTTCTCATCGCAGCCGGCGCAGTAGCAACAATCCTTGTTACCGGTAGAAAGCGCAAGGAAGACGAAGAATAATTCATTCGCCTGACTGAATAAGTAAAACTTAAGACGGGATCGGCACTTATGTGCCGGTCCCGTTTTTTATGCCCTAAAATCAAATTATTCATGGTACAATACTAGTATAAAAAATCACGGAGGTAGGCTATGAATAACAGAGTTTTTCATGTTGATCACCAGATTGCCAATAAAAGTGTTGAGGATTCCATCACAGAGATCACAAGAGTGGTCCAGTATAATCAGATAAACGGATATGAGAGAATGTTTGGCGGAGAGCTTATGCGCTGGATCGATGAGGTTGCAGGTATGGTTGCCCTTAGACATGCAGGTACTCCTGTAACTACAGCTGCAATCGACAATATGCAGTTTAAGCAGCCTGTACTGCTCAACGACATCGTGGTTTTGATAGGAAGGATTACCCATGTGGGCAAGACCTCCATGGAGGTAAGGGTTGACACCTATGTTGAAGACCTTCGCACAGGTATGAGACATGTGGTGAACAGAGCTTATCTTACAGAGGTTTGCGTTGATGAGGACGGAAGACCCACTACGGTTCCGTATGGTCTGAATGTGCGCACTGAAGCTGAGAGAGCAGAGTGGCAGGGAGCTGAGAAGAGAATAGAGCTTCGCGTTCAGAGAAGAAAAGAAGGTTTTTAAGTATTATTAGTTAGAAGAGGTTTCAAGTGATAGATTACGAGGAAAAATATCACAGAGAGAAAAAACTGGCAGATCAGCTGATGCATGCCCTTGCCAAGGTTGCCGATGAGAACGGACATTATACCCACGATCATTCGGAGCGTGTGGCACTGTATTCCATGGAGATCGCCAAGCGTATGGGCAAAAGCAGGGCTGAGCAGTTTGAGATTTATCAGATGGGTCTTATGCATGATATCGGTAAGATTGGGATTCCCAACGAGATTATCAGTAAGGCGGAGTGCCTGATGGATGAAGAATATACCCTTATGAAAAAGCATCCTATGTTTGGTGCTAAGATTCTGCAGGATATCACTGAAATACCGGGTCTTGCAGTAGGAGCCCGATGGCATCATGAGAGGTATGACGGCAACGGATATCCCGACGGTCTCAAGGGTGAGGCTATTCCTGAAGAAGCCAGGATCATAGCTATCGCCGATGCTTATGATGCCATGAGCTCTGAGAGATGTTATCAGGGTGTCATGAAGCAGAAAAAGGTCAGAAGCGAGATAGAGAAGGGCAGGGGCACACAGTTTGACCCTGAGATAGCTAATATTTTTTTGTCTATAATAGATGCAGATACTGAATATGTCATGAATTCAGAGGTTCCGACTTATATTATCAAAGAATTTTTCGGAAGGTTTGATGATTGACGAACAAAATTGAAAAAGAGGGCACATCGTGGTAAAATTCATACGGTGTTTAAGTAATCACCGGGCGTGATATTTTGCACCGGTGAACTTCTTTTTTGTTTAGATTCCAATATTTATTTTTTTATCCAGGAGGTACATATAATGAGTAAGAGTTTCGATGATATCCTTGCCAAGCTTAAGACAGCCAGCACCAAAAAGCTTGCAGTTGCATGCGCACAGGATGAACCTGTCCTTGAGGCTGTTAAACTTGCTAAGGAGCGCGGAATTGCTGATGCAATCCTTGTAGGTGATAAGGATGAGATTGAGAGAATCGCAGGTGAGATGGGCATGGACCTTTCTCAGTTTGAGATCATTGACGTGAAGGATACAGTTGAGGCTGCTACCAAGGCTGTTTCACTTGTACACGACGGCAAGGCTGATATCTACATGAAGGGTCAGCTTGATTCCAAGACTTTCCTTAAGTCAGTTCTTAATAAGGAAGTTGGTCTTCGTACAGGTCGTCCGCTTTCTCACGTTTGCGTATTTGAGATTCCCGGAATCGACCGTCTTCTTTTCCTTACAGACGTTGCATTCATGCCTTATCCCACACTTGAAGATAAAAAGGTTATCATTGAATATACAGTTAACGTAGCAAGAGCTTGCGGTGTTGAGTGCCCCAAGGTTGCTCCTCTTGCAGCAGTAGAAGTTGTTAACGATAAGATGCCTGTTACAGTTGAGGCAGCAGAGCTCACACGCCTTAACGAAGCTGGCGAGATCAAGAACTGCATCGTTGACGGACCTCTTTCCATGGACCTTGCTATTGATCCTTCAGCAGCTGAGCACAAGGCTGGCGCTAAGGACCGTAAGATTGTCGGTGATGCTGATATTCTTCTTTTCCCTGACATTCACGCAGGTAACCTTACATACAAGACCATCGTTCGTCTTGCAACAGTTAAAAACGGTAACATCTTAACAGGAACACAGGCTCCCGTTATCCTTACATCACGTTCTGATTCTGTTGAGGTTAAGCTCAACTCTATCGCACTTGCAGCAGTAGTAGCAGAAGAGAAAAATTTATAATAATGAGCCCTCATCCGGCACTTCGTGCCACCTTCCCCCAAAGGGGGAAGGCATGAATGCTTTGCCTTCTTACCAAGGGGGAAGGCATGAATGCTTTGCCTTCTTACCAAGGGGGAAGGCATGAATGCTTTGTCTTCTTACCAAGGGGGGAAGACATGAATGCTTTGCCTTCTCCCCTTGGGGAGAAGGTGTCACCGTAGGTGACGGATGAGGGAGAAGGAGACAATTATGATCAAAAGTTTAATCATTAATCCGGGTTCCACATCTACCAAGCTTGGTATTTTTGAGGATGAGACTCTTACAATGGAGGAGACTCTCCGCCATCCCACAGAGGAGATTGCCAAGTACGACCACATCATCGATCAGCTTGGATGGAGAAAAGAGCTTATTCTTAACTTCCTTAAGAGCGCTGATCAGGACGTTAAGTCCTTCAATGTAATCGTAGGCCGCGGCGGACTTGTTAAGCCTATTCCCGGTGGTACATACGCAGTTAATGATGCGCTTATCAAGGATCTTAAGGCAGGTGTTCAGGGTGAGCACGCTAGTAACCTTGGCGGACTTCTTGCAAAAGAGATCGCAGACGAGATCGGTGTTCCTTCATATATCGTAGATCCCGTTGTAGTTGATGAGCTTTGCGAAGAGGCAAGAGTTACAGGTCTTCCTCAGATTCCGAGAGTTTCAATTTTCCATGCACTTAATCAGAAGGCTGTTGCCAGAAGATATGCAAAGGAAATCGGCAAAAAGTACGAGGACATCAATCTTGTAGTAGTTCACCTTGGCGGTGGTGTTTCCGTAGGTGCTCACAAGAATGGTCAAATCATAGATGTATTCAACGCTCTTGATGGTGACGGCGCTATGTCTCCTGAGCGTGCAGGCGGACTTCCTACAGGTGGTCTTATCCGTCTTTGCTTCTCAGGCGAGTATTCTGAGGCAGAGGTTCGCAAGATGGCAGTTGGTAAGGGCGGCTTCAATGCTTGGCTTGGCACCAACGACATGAGAGAAGTTGTTAAGATGAGAGATGAAGGCGATGAGAAGGCTAAGCTTGTTATCGATGCATTCATCTTCCAGCTTGCTAAGAACATCGGATCAATGGCAGCTGTCCTTGACGGCAAGGTTGATCAGATCATTATTACAGGCGGTATCGCTTACAATGCTCCTATCATGGAGAGATTATCAGCTAAGGTTAAGTTTATCGCTCCTGTAACAGTTTATCCCGGTGAGGATGAGCTTCTTGCTCTTGCACAGGGTGCTCTCCGTGTAATGAACGGTGAGGAACAGGCTAAGATTTACGAGTAATACTTAGAGTTCTGATATTTTAAGAAAAGATAAGCCCTTCCGGGTACTTACCGGAGGGGTTTTTATCTTATAGATAAAAACACTCCGTGGGATGCGCACTCGCGCGAAAGGAATATGTTGCTTGAAGCAACCGCGCTCGGCGCAAGGATTTCGCAAGCGAAATCCTATTTAAAAATCACAAAAAGAGGAATGTATGAAGGTATTTTTGGTTGAAGACGAGTTTGTTGTGAGGGAAGGCATAAAAAACAATGTGGACTGGGCTGCCCACGGCTATGAGTTTTGCGGAGAAGCAGGTGATGGGGAGCTTGCTTATTCAATGATACAGAAGTTAAAGCCGGACATTGTAATTACTGATATTAAGATGCCCTTTATGGACGGGCTTACACTGAGCCGCATGATCAAGGAGGAATTTCCCTGGATAGAGATTATTCTTCTTACAGGTTATGAGGATTTTCAGTATGCCACAGAGGCCATAAGAATAGGTGTATCCTGCTATCTTTCTAAGCCCATCAGCGGCGAGAGTCTCCTTAAAGAGGTGGACGCTGTAGCAAGGCGAATTGAGGAGAGACAGGAAGAGGTTGAAGCAAAAAAGCGTTACGAAGAGGATATGGAAGAGCGTATGGAGCTGGAAAAACAGGAGTTTTTCAGCGATCTCGTAACGGGCAACAAGGAGTTTTCAGAGCTTTTAGAGAATGCCAAGAAGCTTTCAATCGATATTACCGCCATCAGATATAATATTTTGATGCTGAGGGTATGGTCAGGCAAACGTGATGCGAGAGAATATTCAGGAAGCGTCGTTGAAGTTGAGCAGGGAATCCGCAGGATTGCGGAAAAATACAGCGCTATCTATTTTAATTTAAATATAGAAGGCATCGCTCTTTTATTTAAGGCTGATGATGAAGCTTCTTTATCAGGCAGTATAGAGCGTTGCATACAGGAGATAAAAAGACTTTTATTTGAATATAAGCACGTACGCTATTTTGGCGGTGTAGGCAGAAGTGTTGACAGGATAAGTGAGATTCCTGCCTGCTTTGGATGGGCCAGCAGAGCCTTTGCCCATATGTATCTGACAGAAGATAGCGGATTTTTATTTGGAACTGAGGAAGCTCTCAAGGGTGGGAGCGACAATGTTATCCTGTCAGAGATAGATCCAAGGCACATTGACAGACGCCTTATCAAGGAATTTTTAAGACGTGGTGAGAAGTCTGAGACAGAGTTTTTTGTGGAAGAGTTCATTAACGGCATGGGCAGAAGCGCCATAAGATCTACTCTTATCAGACAGTATGTGGCAATGGATTTCTATTTTTGCGTATCTGATTTCCTTGAGAATGAGCTTGGAATTTCCAGAAAGGACCTCAGTGAAGAGGTGGAGACGCCCACACCTGAGATTCTATCTGATGAGGAGAAGACTCAGAAGTATATGGCGAGAATCATCAATCAGGTGCTTGCTGTCAGGGAGGCTGATTCAAGAGGTCGTTACAGCGATGTTGTAAGTGAAGTTATCTCCTATATTGAGAAGAATTACACAGATGATGAGCTTTCGCTTAATACGCTGGCAGCTCACGTTAATTTTTCACCCAATCACTTAAGTGCTATTTTTAAGGCACAGACGGGACAGCCCTTTATCAAGTACTTAACGGATTACCGTATGAATGCTGCTAAGGAGCTTCTTGTCACTACTTCAAAGAAGAGCAACGAGATAGGACTTATGGTGGGCTATAAGGATCCACACTATTTTTCATATACTTTCAAGAAGACCCAGGGTATGACCCCTACACAGTACAGAAGCGGAAGTTCTCCGGAGGTAAGCTGATATGGAGTTTCTAAAAAGAAGAAACAGATCAAAATCACACCTTGCGGACCAGATAAGACTTTCCTATCTGATACTGCTTCTTCCCAATATTGTTTTCATGTTTTATGCGTTCTTTAATCTGTGGACCATAAACGAGCGCTACAATGATATGCTTAATTCCGTTGTTGCAGCCAGTGAGTTCAGTTTGGACTTCAAGGAAAAGTTTGACTATGAGACCTATCTTTTAATAGTAGGAAATGTGTCTCCCGAGGAGTCTGCGATACCTCAGCTGATATCGGATGCAAGGGGTGTTGTCCACAGGCTTGAGGGCATGACCGATACTGAGGACAATGTGAAGCGTCTAGAGAGCGCAGGGAAATACCTTGATAACCTTGAGGGATACATCGCTCATATCGAAGACAACATGAACTACGAGGATAAGTATGACGACAACATGACTATCTGGGAGAACGACGTTCAGATAGTTACGTCCCTTATCAAGGAGACCATCAACGAGTATATCTATTATGAAAACAAGCAGCTTCAGACTGCCCAGGAGGAGACCAGTGCCTTTTTCCTTAACACGGCAAAGGTTTCTATAGGTATCTTTATTTTCATAGTGGTCAGTATTGTTTTCGTATCATTGGTTGGTCCTGTCATCATCACAAGACCCATCGAGGAGCAGGTAAAAGAAGAGCAGAAGCAGCTTCGTAAGGCTGAGTTCGAGCTTTTGCAGGCGCAGATAAATCCTCACTTTTTATATAACACCCTTGATGCCATTGTCTGGTCTGCGGAGGCGGGGAACCAGAAGCAGGTTGTTAAGATGGTAGGGAGCCTCTCTGACTTTTTCAGGACTTCTCTTAACAAGGGTAAGGAAATTGTCACCATAAAAGAGGAGCTTCAGCACGTAAGAAGTTATCTGGAGATTCAGCAGATCAGATATCAGGATATTCTTACCTATGAGATTGATGCTGAGGATGAGATTGGGGGGTACAAGATTCCCAAGATTACGGTTCAGCCCATAGTTGAGAATGCGCTTTATCACGGAATAAAAAATAAGCGCGGAGGCGGAAAGATCACTGTAAACGGCAAGTCCGACGGTGATGATATCGTGATAACGGTTCATGACGATGGAATGGGTATGGATTTTGACAGGCTCCAGCAGGTACAGCAGAGTCTTGTTTCCGGCGATGAAAATGAAAAGGCTATCTATGGCCTTTATAATGTAAATGAGAGAATACGTCTGGAGTTTGGTGAAGAATACGGTATAAAAATCGAGAGTATTCACGGCATTGGAACCACAGTTACGGTTCGTCTGCCGAAAATCTTAACCTGAATCGTAAAAAATTCAACTTTTCAATTCAAGATGATAAAAATTCCAACTTTATAAAGTTTTTTATTCAATGGCTTTTTTTCTTCAAAAATCTAAAATATTAACTAACAGGGACGAAGTCCCAATATTCACATCATATTTTTTGGAGGGAAAAAGTTATGAGAAGAAAGTTATTGTCAGTAATTATGGCATCCGCTATGACACTTAGCTTAGTAGCATGTGGCGGCGGCGCAGCAGAGAGCACAACTACAGAAGCTCCTGCAGCAACAGAGGAAACAGCAACAGAGGAAACAGCAGCTGAGGAGCCTGCAGCAGAAGAAGCGGCAGAAGAGCCCGCAGCAGAAGAGACAGCAGCTGAGGACACAGCAGCTTCAGGCGACCTTATCAAGGTTGGTATCATCAACAACGATCCTAACGAGTCCGGCTATCGTACAGCTAACGATGCTGACCTCAAGGCTACATTCACAAAAGAGAACGGCTATGATGCATCATTTGCATACAGCTTAAAGAATGATGAGCAGATCGCAGCAGCTCAGACATTCATTCAGGACGAAGTAGATTACCTTCTTCTTTCCGCAGCTGATACAGCAGGCTGGGATTCAGTTCTTCAGGATGCTCAGGCAGCAGGAATCAAGGTTATCCTTTTCGACCGTACAATCGATGCAGATCCCAGTCTCTATGAAGCTTCTATCGTTTCAGATATGGCTAAGGAAGGCGAGACAGCAGTTACATGGCTTGCAGGTCAGGGACTTGACGAGTACAACATAATCCACCTTCAGGGTGTTATGGGCTCAGCAGCTCAGCAGGGACGCAGCGGCGCTCTTGATGAGAAGGTTGCAGCAGAAGCTAACTGGAACATCGTTAACCAGCAGACAGCTGAGTGGAACGCTGAGAAAGCACAGCAGATCGTTCAGTCAGTTATCGATTCCGGCGAGAAGTTCAACGTAATCTATGCTGAGAACGACGATATGGCTAAGGGTGCAGTTGCAGCTCTTGACGCAGCTGGTATCTCACACGGTGTTGGCAAAGACGTTATCGTAATGGGCTTTGACTGCAACAAGTGGGCACTTGAAGAGCTCCTTGCTCAGAATTGGAACTATGATGGACAGTGCAATCCTTTCCAGTCAAGCTACATCGATGAGATCATCAAGACTCTTGAGAGCGGCGGATCACTTTCAGAGAAGACCATCATCATGGACGAGAAGGGCTTCGATGCAAGCACAATCACTCAGGAAGATGTTGATAACTACGGAATTTGATTGATATAGGGATGAAAACCCGCAAGACATTCTGCTTGCAGAAAATGTCTTGTGAGCTTGGATATCAATAATAACGAAAATTTCAGCGCGGTGCGGAGAAGTGTCCGCACCGCGCATTTTTTAAGAAGCGAGGTAGAACCGGTGGAAGAAAACAGAGTGCTCGAAATGCGAGGCATAAATAAATCGTTTCCGGGCGTTAAGGCATTGCAGAACGTGGATTTTAACCTGGGTAAAGGTGAGATTCATGCTCTGATGGGCGAAAACGGTGCCGGAAAATCCACACTGATCAAGGTGCTTACTGGAGTGTATTCCAAGGACTCAGGAACCATCAGCCTTCAGGGGAAAGGTGAGGTTGCCATTCATTCACCTCAGGATGCACAAAAGAACGGTATCAGTACTGTTTATCAGGAAATAACGCTCTGCCCCAACCTTACTGTTGCTGAGAACATGTTCATCGGCAGAACACAGGGAGCCATCACCAACTGGAAGAAGATAAATGAAGACGCTGACAAGCTCCTTCAGAATCTGGATATCCCTGCCAAGGCTACACAGCAGCTTTCCAACTGCTCAATCGCAGTTCAGCAGATGGTTGCAATTGCAAGAGCCGTTGATATGGAGTGTGAGGTTCTGATTCTGGATGAGCCTACATCATCTCTTGATGAGCAGGAGGTTGAGAAACTCTTTAACCTGATGAGAAATCTGAAAAACAGAGGTGTTGGAATTATTTTCGTAACACACTTCCTTGATCAGGTATATGAGGTATGTGACAAGATCACCGTTCTCAGAGACGGTCAGCTTGTGGGAGAGTATGAAATTAAAGATCTGCCCAGAGTTCAGCTGGTTGCCAAGATGCTTGGTAAGGAGATGGACGATCTCTCAGATATTAAGGGAGAGAGCGGCGGATACGAGGGAGCAGATGCAAATGATAAAATCTTTGAAGCAAGCGAGCTTCAGAGTGATGCTGGCATTAAGCCCTTCGATTTTTACATCAAAAAAGGAGAAGTCAACGGATTCACAGGACTTCTCGGATCAGGCCGAAGCGAGTGCGTTCGTGCTATCTTTGGTGCTGACAGAGTTATTGGCGGTAAGGTCAAGATGCATGGCAAGGAGGTTAAGATTAACAAGCCCCTTGATGCAATGAAGAACGGAATTGCTTATCTTCCTGAAGACAGAAAGGTTGATGGTATCATTGGGGATCTTTCAGTAAGAGATAACATCATTCTTGCGCTTCAGGTGCTTAAGGGATTTTTCAAGCCCTTCTCAAAGGCACAGGCTTATGCTTTTGCAGACGAATATATTAAGAAGTTAAACATTAAAACTGCTTCTGCGGACACACCGATTAAGTCACTTTCCGGTGGTAATCAGCAGAAGGTCATCCTTGCCAGATGGCTGCTTATGCATCCTGAATATCTGATCCTTGATGAGCCTACAAGAGGTATCGACGTAGGAACCAAGGTAGATATCCAGAAGCTTGTCCTTGATCTTGCAAAGGACGGCATGAGTGTAACCTTCATTTCATCTGAGACAGATGAGATGCTGAGAACCTGCTCAAGACTTGTTGTCATGAGAGACCGCAAGGTTGTAGGAGAGTTGTCGGGTGGTGATCTTACCCAGAACAAGATCATGAGTACGATTGCAGGGGAGAGTAAGGTATGAGTAAGATAGAAAAAAATGAGCAGAGCTTTCTTAAAAGGCTCGTAAGTAATCAGCTCTTTATACCGGTTATAGCGCTTCTTTTGCTGTCGGTTATAAATCTGATAAATGATCCCGGATTTTTCAAAATAACACTGGGAACAAATAATGCAGGTAATCCTGTTCTTTCAGGATATCTGATCACCATCCTGGACTACGGTTCAGAGCTTGGTATTCTTGCAATCGGAATGACACTTGTAACTGCTGCTTCAGGCGGACAGGATATTTCAGTCGGAGCTACAATTGCTATCGCAGGTTCTGCAATGCTTAGAGTTCTCTGCGGCGGTGTTTCAAGACCTACTGAGCTGGCAGCACCTGTAATCGTTGCATTTCTTGTAGCCTGCGTGGTTGGTATGCTCTGCGGAGCCTTCAACGGAATGCTGGTTTCGGTGTTCAAGATACAGCCCATGATAGCGACGCTGATACTTTTCACGGCTGGAAGATCAATCGCAGCGTGGATCAACAACAACGAGCTGCCCATCGTTCCTGACCCGAAGTTTGGTTACTTTGGCGGATTTATTCCCGGAATTCCGATTCCGACAACAGTTTTCATAGTTATCGCTTGTATTATAGTTATCGCACTTGTTCTTAAGTTTACAAACCTTGGACTTTACACACAGGCAGTTGGTATCAACGAGAGTTCTTCAAGACTTAACGGTATCAATCCTACCTTTATAAAGTTCCTCAGTTTTGTAATCCTTGGACTTTGCGTAGCGGTTGCTGCTCTTATCAAGGTCAGCAGACTTTCAACCATCAACTATTCCGTAATTGCAAAGGATATTGAGATGGATGCGATCCTTGCGGTTGCACTTGGCGGTAACGCACTTTCAGGTGGTAAGTTCAATATGTGGGCTTCAATCCTTGGAGCTTATGTAATACAGTTTTTGACAACTACCCTTTATAAGTTCAATGTTTCTTCAGATGCACTTGCAGCTTACAAGGCAGTAGTAGTTATCCTCCTTGTTGTTTTCTCTGCTCCCAAGGTCAGAGAGTCTATGAGTGGTTTAGTGAAAAAAGCCACAGCTAAGAAGGGGGTGGCTTAAATGAAAGAAGCAAATGAAAAGAAGGGCTTTTTGTCCGGAATGAATGATACAAGCCTCCTCCTGGCGATTACTATTGTTATCTTCTTCCTTATGTATATAGGAGCAATAGTGTTCCAGGGAGGCGGATTTACAAAGCCTCAGATGTTTTTCAACATCCTCAATTCCAATGCGGCTCTTATCATCACAGCCTGCGGAATGAGCGTGGTTATGATCTCAGGCGGTATCGATATCTCTGTAGGCGGCGTTGTTGCACTCGTTTCCATGTGCTGTGCTGTGTACCTTGATTATCATGATGGTAGTATCTTTGGTTCTATCCTTATCGCTCTTGGAATCGGTGTTGCTTACGGTATAGTACAGGGCTTCTTGGTTGCTTACCTTGATATCCAGCCCTTTATCGTATCCCTTGCAGGTATGTTCTTTGCAAGAGGTATGACCACTATTGTAAACACAGCTCCCTTCAACGTAGCTGATGAGGAGTTCACAGCTCTTAAGCTTACGAGAATTTATGTGCCCGGAATGGGAACAGTTAATAAAAAAGGCATCTACGTACCTGCTTATGTAGAAATTGGTGTAATCGTAGCGCTGATAATTGTGGTATTATTGTTTGTGGTGCTCAGATGGACCAAGCTTGGAAGAAGCTTCTATGCAGTAGGCGGAAACAAGCAGAGTGCGCTTATGCTCGGAATTAACGTTCAGAGGACCAAATTTATATCACACATGATCTGCTCTGTCCTTGCAGGAATCGGCGGATATGTGTACTTCCTTCACGTTGGATCCGGTTCAGCTTCACATGCCATGGGTATGGAGATGAACGCAATAGCATCCTCCATCATCGGAGGTACGATGCTTACAGGTGGTGTCGGCAATATCGTAGGCACACTTTTCGGTGTTCTGTCACTCAGTACAATTCAGAATATCGTTGCGTCTGCAGGTCTTGATCAGGCTTGGTGGACCGGAATTACCATAGCTGCAATGCTCTGCGTATTCTTGTTGATTCAGAGTGTTGTTATGGCACAGAAAAAGAAGGCAGTTAAAAACTAATGAAAAAAGCCATTTATGTTACCACTATGCTGCTCCTTACGCTGGCGCTTCTCGCCGGCTGCGGGAGCAGCAGTGCTAAGGAAGAAAATAAAAATGAGGCGGAAGCAGCGCAGGTCAACAGGATAACTGTTGGCTTTTCGCAGCTTGGCGCAGAGTCCGACTGGAGAAATACCAATACGGAGTCAATGCAGAGCGCTTTTACAAAGGAAGCGGGCTACAACCTCATTTACAAAAACGGCCAGCAAAAGCAGGCCAATCAGATAACTGACGTAAGAACCTTTATT
>JAEEGL014502033.1_pt1 | contig 18304 bp, 16 predicted proteins | sample 9134231 | NCBI WGS metagenome assembly JAEEGL01 (sample SAMN16246548, study PRJNA631951) | gut metagenome | biome: gut microbiome; feature: rumen; material: fiber-attached | host: Bos | place: Iran: Karaj | collected 2018-10 | reverse complement strand
GTGGTCAGAACTCTTATTCAAAAGAATACACAGGTTTTGCCCAGGCTGCAAAGACAGCAACAACTCGTCCAAACAATCTTAAAGATTCATTCATCTACTACAGTAACACTAAAAACAGCGGCATCCCCATTCAGGTTGTTGCGGCAAGCGGTGTGAGCGGTGCAAGAAGTGAATATGCTTCGGCCAAAAATGGAGGAGCCGGTAAATATGTTACGCTGTCAATGGCAAACAAAGACACTGCAAACCCAGTTGCAATCGTAACCTGGTATGACGAAGTGAGCATGGCTCTTAAAATGGCTTACAACACTGCACCTACAACTGGAAAAACCTGGACCGTGCGAACAATTGATCCTAACGGAGGCATTAACGTAAAAACTGCCGTAGACGGAGATAACCACATTCACTTTGCCTACTACGACAACAGAAACGGAAGTGACTTAAAGTACGCTTACCTTGATTCCTACAACTCAGCATCTGAACCGCAAATTGTAACGGTAGATTCCTACAATTCAGTAGGTGCAAAATGTACGATTGATGTTGCAAAAGATGCTTCCGGAAACTGGGTGCCCTACATCGGTTACCAGATGAGTTCTTACCTTGGAACACCACTTGGTGCAAAACTCGCCTACAGAACAGATTTTACTTCCCTTAAGGACGGTGCCAAGGATGACCTTTACACAGGCGGCTGGGAATGTACGGTTATTCCAAGCCAGAACATTCCTAACGATGATCAGATAAATGTTGGGGTGTGGCGCTCTCAGTCAGCAGTAACTGTTGGGGGAAAAAGCTATGCAAAAAATCAGGCAAGACCCTTTAACACTTCCGCTTACTGGTCAACAGGTGACACTGCTCCGGGACAGACTATAACTAACGGAGTACTTAACGTAGGAAACGCCACCCTGCTGCACGGCAACAATACCGCAAACCCAATCTTAGGTTACGGAATTGACACTGGTGCAATTGAAATGGCACAGATGAAATAAAAAAAGGGCTGTATGATAGCAGGCCATAAACATTCTGCTTATCAGACAGCCCCGTTTGTAAAAGGCGCTTAATTAATCAATTGAGAAGGGGAAAGTAAAAGCAGAACCAGTTGTAAACTTTGTAACCTCAAAGTATACGGAACCGCTTTCTCCTTCGGCAGAAGCATCCATATCAGCATAAAGGGTAATTCCCAGTTCCTGATCTACTGCAAACTCATAGGAGTAACCCAGTTTTCCAGAAGTCTGGGCTCCGGAAAGTTTTGCAAGAGCAGAAAAGTCCATCTTACCCTTGTAGTCTATGCAGTTTCTTCCTGCAACTTTTTTGCTGCCGTTCTTCTTAAGTCCTCCGTCCATAGTGTTTGCAAGGTAGAAGAACTCAGTATAGTTGGCGGAACCAGAACCAGTATTAGTTCTATCAGTATCAGACAAAACCCAGCTATTGCTGTCGTTATCAAAATAGTAATAGATGTATCCACTTCCTGTAGAAATCGTAGCATAACCTTCAGCCTCGTCTCCTGAATCAAGCTTAACATACTCTACGTTTCCACGGGCCGCAACAATGCCCGTTCCAGACTCACTTTCTCCGTCATCATTTTTGTTACTGTACTTAAACTCAATTTCATAGCCTTTAGACTCAGCCAGGCTTTTCATAAGCTGTTCTGACTCATACTCTGAAATTTCAAGAGAATCAGTTCCCATGCCTCCCAGAAGCATCATTGTAAGCAGTTCACAGGAAGTAAAACTCAAGGGAAGAATAAGAAGAATTGCAAAAAAGAATGATTTGATTTTGGTCATATAAACCTCCTCAGTATGATATATATTTATTATATCACAGTGTTTCTGATTATCAAGCAGACTGGTCTATATTCTTGTCCTGCCCCGGAAACTTCTGGCAAGGGTAAGTGAATCTGCATATTCAAGGTCACCTCCGACAGGAAGCCCTGATGCAAGTCTTGTAACAGTAAGGGAAGGAAATTCTTCCGTAAGAAGGCGCTGAACGTAAAGGGCGGTAGTGTCTCCTTCCACAGTAGGGTTTGTGGCAAGAATAACTTCCTGTACACCCTTAGTGCGAACCCTTTCCATAAGGGAAGTAATTCTTAACTGATCGGGTCCCACTCCTTCAAGAGGATTTATTACTCCGCCAAGAACATGAAAGAGCCCGTGGTATTCATGAGAGTTTTCTATTGTACTCACATCCTGTGCCTCTTCCACAACACAAATAAGGCTCATGTCTCTTGTGGGATTTGAACAGACGGAACAGGTTTCTTCTTCGGTCCAGGAACCACAAATGGGACAGGGATGTATTTTTTCCTGCAGGGTAGAGAGCTGAAGGGAAAAGCGTTTTAAAAAAACAGGGTCTGCCTTTAAAAGACTGTTTGCAATGCGGGAGGCTGATTTTTTTCCTATACCGGGAAGTCTTGAAAAACTTTCAGTAATCTCATCCAGTGCGTTCATCTTATGCACCCATTCCAGGAAAGTTCATTCCCGGAATATTAAGTCCTGCAACCATGGGTCCCAGTTTTGTTTTAATAAGTTCCTGCATGTTTGTTACTGCAGCATGATGGGCGGCTTTGATTAAATCCTGCAGCATGGGAACGTCACGGTTGTCAACGCAGATCGGGTCAAGCTGAATGTCTACCATTTCAAACTTTCCGTTTACGGTTACCACAACCATATTTCCGCCGGAAGAACCTGTGGCAGTGAGTTCTGCAAGTTCTGCCTGTGCTTTTTCCAGCTGTTCTTTCATTGAACCGATATTTTTCATCAAGTCAAAAGGATTCATTTTCCCCTCCATTATTTTTGTAAGAAATTATTTACGCTCCGCCAACAACTGTTCCCTTAAAGACCTGCACAAGCAGTTCTACTTCCTGAGGATATTCTGTCTGAACTTTTACTTCCTCTTTTTTTATGAGAAGAGGCGTAAAATTAATCTGGCTGCCAAATACTTTTCTCAGGTAAGCGGATATTTCACCGGATTTTTGCTTTAACTGCATGAGTGAAAAACCTGACTCCAGCCGGCAGGTTATGGAGTTTCCTTCTTTTTTCCATGACTTAACGTCAAGAAGGGCACTGGCAAGTGAAGGATCCCCGTTTTCTGAAAAATCCTGAGTTATGAGCCTTGCAAGACCTTCCATGTCCTCACCCTGAATGCTGCCGCTGGGTGTAACTTCTGCGCCTGTAAGGGTTTCTTCCGGCACTTCCACAGGCTTTTTTTCCACCCGGTCTTGAGAAGACATTAGTCTTTGCAGGGAAGAAGCAAACTCTGCCGCTGCCGCATCTGTGTCTTCTACAGATTCTTCCACAGGGGCATCTGAATCATCCGGGTAACCGTAGCTTGAGGAAAGTGCATCTTCTTCAAAAGAACTTTCGTAACTTGCCGCTGAGTTTATTGCAGGCGGCTCAGCTCCGCCATCATGAAAAGGGCCGCTTTCTCCTCTGGAAGTTCCGCCTTCCCCTTCGTTTAGTGCAGAAAACACCGGAATGTTCTGGGGCATTTTTGGTGCAGGTGAAGATGCAGAGGCGGAGGCAGTACCTGAAGAAAGGGTTCTTGAAGGAGCCGCCTTTGAAAGAAGAGGCTTTACTGCATCAATTGCTTTTTTTACTTCCGAAGCACTCACGTAGTCTTTAAGCCAGCAGAGTCTGCTAAGGGCAAGTTCAAACTCGTAGCGGGGGCTAAGAGAATAACGTATGTCGCGGTAGAGTTGCATGAAAATGCTTATTGCCCTTTCAACCTGAATGTTTGACCAGGTGGCAAGTACTTCTTTGCTGAATCTTTCTGCACTCTGACCAAGCAGGGCTTCTTTTGTAACGCCGCTTTTTATAAGAAGAATGGAGCGCAGGTAATCCGTACAGTTTGTAATAAGCTGTTCAATGCTCACTCCGTTCTGCAAATATTCATCAAGTTTAAGAAGGGCTGTGCTTGAATCTCCCTTAACACAGAGACCAAAGAGTTCGTTCAGCCTGTCTACACCAACAAGACCAAGTTTATCGCGGATTTTCTCCCAGGTGATTTCTCCGTCACTAAAAGCGGCAACCTGGTCAAAGAGAGTGTAGCTGTCGCGCATACTGCCGGTAGATTCCCGGGCAATCCAGTAAAGGGCTTCATCTTCTGCCTTAATTCCGATTTCTGCTGCCGCCTGTGCAAGCTGTTCCTTTACTTTTTCTATGGGTACAAGCCTGAAGTTAAACTGCTGGCATCTGGATTTTATGGTAGCGGGAACTTTCTGGAGTTCAGTTGTTGCAAAAATAAAAATAACGTATGGCGGGGGCTCTTCAATAGTTTTAAGAAGGGCATTAAAAGCCTGTACGGAGAGCATGTGAACTTCGTCTATGATGTAAATCTTATAGCGCAGACTGTTTGGAGGAAAAACCACCTCGTCTTTAATCTGACGCACATCATTCACACCTGTGTTTGAAGCACCGTCTATTTCTATAACATCAAGGGCTGAACCTGCTGTAATTTCACGGCAGGCATCACATTCACCGCAGGGAGAAGCAGTTGGTCCCTTACGGCAATTCAGGGCTTTTGCAAGAATACGGGCAGTGGAAGTTTTACCACAACCACGGGGGCCTGTAAAAAGATATGCGTGAGCTATTTTTCCTGACTGAATGGAATTCCTTAGGGTTTCGGCGACAAATTCCTGTCCCACAAGGCTTTCAAAACTCTGCGGCCTACGTCTGGTCGCGGTCACTTCATATGCCATAAATGACAGTTTAGCGCAAAAACGCAAAAAAGACAATTGCATTGAGATTTTACATCCCTGTAAAATCTCAATACTACGAGTTTGTTTGGAATGAAAATATTTACTTACGAAACACTTCTGTAAATAAAGTTCTATTTTTTTTAATTCGGTTTATTCTTTTCCTTAACAAACTCTCTGTCATGAACCGTAAGTGAACGAGCCGGCCCTCCTTGGCCGTCTGGTTTGTAAGGGGGAAGTGGAAAAAAAAGTTAAAGTGGAGTATAATAAAAGTATGGATTTTGATTCACAGATAGGTACAACCCTGTCGCAGATTGAAAATGAGATTTCCTCACTTTTGCCCTCTGCTCCCAGCGAAGAGTGGCTTACCCTTTCTTTTGGTCAGCTGGACAGCGGCATTCACCCGGAACACTTAGAGCCCCTTATTACCCCCACCCGTACTCTGGTTGAACTTGGCGGTAAACGCTGGAGACCCCTGCTTCTGGTTCTCACTGCAGAATGTGCTTCTCAGGCACTGGAACTTTCTGAAAAAGAAGAAAAAGCAGTTTTAAAAAATGCCTGTCATCTGGCTCCCCTGGTAGAATTTGTTCACACCGCAAGTCTTATTCATGATGATATTGAAGACAACTCAGACACCCGCCGCGGTAAACCTGCCGCCCATTTAACCTACGGAATGGACACAGCCCTTAACGCAGGTTCATGGCTCTTTTTTCAGGCTGGAAGTGCAATTAAAACCCTGGATGCTCCCATTGAACTTAAAGAAAAACTCTATGAACTCTACATGGCAGAAACAAGAAAACTTCACCTTGGTCAGGCTATGGACATTTCCTGGCACAGAAAAGTTGACTACATGCCGCCGGTAGACTCCTATCTTTCCATGGTAAGAAGTAAAACCGGAACCCTTTCATCTCTTGCTGCAAAAACAGGTGCCCTTCTTGCCCGCTGCAATACGGACATTGTAAAAAAAGCAGGCGTTATTGCCGCAGACATAGGTGCCGGATTCCAGATTATTGATGATGTAATAAACCTTACAACAGGTAATGTCGGAAAAAAACGCGGAGATGATATTGTAGAAGGAAAAAAATCCCTTCCCATCATTCTCTTCATGCAGAAAAATAAAAACAATGATGCTTCCGGCAAACTCCTGGGTCTCATAAATAAAGCAAAAGCAGAAGGAATTGAAAGTCCTGCCGTGGAAGAAGCAATTTCCCTGCTTACAGAAAGCGGTGTAATAGAAACTGCCCGCCAGAGCGGAATTTCTGCCATAGAAAACGGATGTTCCTCTTTTGCCAGCCTCTTTGCATCTGTTCCCTCAACGGAAAAAGTTAAATGGCTTTTTGAAAGGATGATTCCTAAAAGCGGGGGCCGGCAATGATGAAAGAAAACTGCGAAAAACTTAACAATCAGGCTATCGCTCTTGCCCAGGAAGGTGCTTATGATGAAGCAATTGCCTGTTTCATGCGGGCTATTACCATGGAAAATCAGAATTATCTTCTCTGGTTTAACCTTGGTGTGACTTACCGTGATGCAGGTGACTTAAAAAATGCCCTTTCTGCAATGGAACATGCCTACTACATTAACCCGGATGACGAAGAAGTTGTAGAAACCCTGGCTGTGCTTTTGTATTCCATGAACAATCCCCACGAAGCAATGCAGTACTGCTTTCTGGGACTTAACTTAAATGACAAAAATGCCCACCTCTGGAATACTTTGGGAGTTATTTTCTTTAACATGGAAGAATATCAGGATGCCAGTGAGGCGTTTGAAATGGCCCTTACAAACAGCCCTTATTATTATGACGCCCTCTTTAACCTCAGGGACACTTATGAAGAACTTGGGAACAAAGCCGGACGAGAGGAATGTGAAAGAAGGCTTAAGGAACTGGATAATAAATGAAAACTGAACGTGTCTTTGTTGTAGAAATAAAAGAAGAGGATGTGATTGTCTCCCCCATGGTAAAAGGAGAATGTGCCGGCTGCGAAAGCGGTTGTGCAAAAAGAGGCGCCGCCTACCCCGTACTTAACCCCAGAAACCTTCCTGTAAAACCCGGTCAGACTGTTATTGTGGGTGCAAGTGCCAGGGCTCAGGCAGTACAGGGTGTAATTTCTCTGCTCATACCCTTTCTCTGTGCCCTACTTGCCTTTATGCTTGCCCCCTTTTTTGCAAACCTTTTAGGTCTGAATGCCAGTGAAGGATTTAAGGCCGTAAGCGTTCTCGCAGGACTTTTTATTTCAAGCCTTGCCGTTCTGCTAATAACACGAAAAGTCCCCCTGCCCGGAAAAAGCGAAATACTTTCTCTTGCAGAGTAAAGATTGCCACTCTTGCATAAATAATTAATAAATATTTGTTTTCACTTGTCCAAACATGTATTTTTACCCCCATTAGATATATAGAAAAACATATCTAACAGGAGTTGAAAATGATTCTTTCGCAAAACAACACACACTTGACCCCGGAAGAAAAATGGAATCAAGCCACAATCGCAAATAACTTTATCTTCTATAAGGTTATGCGGAACAACGAAGACGTATGCAGGCACTTGATTGAAATCTTGCTGGACATAGAAATTGACCACATTATAATGCACAACGAGGAGACTATTGAAATCGACTGGCAGTCAAAGGGTATAAGGCTTGACGTTTACGCCAAGAACGCTACACAGGCCTTTGATCTGGAAATACAGTCAATTGACACAAAGGAACTTCCAGAACGGGCCCGCTACTACCAGGGTGTGATTGATGTGGATTCCCTGAAATCCGGGCAGAAGTATTCTGAGCTGAAAGACTCTTTCATCATCTTTATCTGCATGGATGATATTTTCCACGAAGGGGAAGCTGTTTACGTTTTTGAGAACACATGTCAGCATAATCCGAGCATAAAACTCAACGACCGGGCAAAAAAGTACTTCTTTGTTGCAAAGAACTGTGATAAAATAGAAGACAACAGAAGTAAAGCCTTCTTGAAACTCCTAACCACCAACAGGAGTTCTGATGACTTCACAGGTAGGATTGCCACTCTTGCAGAGGACGCAAAGCACAACACGCAATGGAGAATGCAATATATGGAATGGGAAAGACAGAGGACATACGACAGAGAGGCCGGCAGGGAGGAGGGGCGTGCTGAAGGCTCTTTGCAAAAAGCTACAGAAGCTGCACAAAACTTGCTTTCAAAAACAAATCTTTCTCCTGAAGTAATTGCCGAGTGCTGTTCACTGCCTCTGGAAAAAGTTTTGGAGCTAAGGAAGAATATCAGTTAGGATCCTACAAAAGTGCAAAAAAATAGAGGTACTTCGTAAAAAAGAATTGCCACTCTCGCAGAGGACGCGAAGCACAACACGCAATGGAGAATGCAGTACATGGAATGGGAAAGACAGAGGACATACGACAGAGAGGCCGGCCGATAAAAAAGCCGTGTTTCCCAGTGTAAAGGTGAACTGGATAAACACGGCTCATTTTTTTAGCTTCTCTTTAACAGGCTGCTAAAATTAGAACTTGAGGGGGAGTTTTACACCAATGTCCACGTTAAGTGCGCGGCGTGTTGCAAATTCGTACTCGTCACCACTTGAATTCTTAAACTTAACTGGCATAAGGTCAAGCTGATAGTTGAGGCCGACTACGCCACGGAGCATACCCATGCGCTGTTCGTATCCTGCTGCAAACTTAAGACCAAAGATAAATGGGCTTGAGATTGTGCTTGCTGATGACAGATTATTAGTGCTTGTTCCAAGAACATCTGAAGTTGTTGTTGCTGTTCCAGCACCTTTGATCTCCCCAAGAGGAAGAGAGAAAGTTGGACCAAAAGCAAAGTTAAACTTTTTGGCACGTGCAGTAATCATAAGAGGAATGTCGATTGACATATAGTTGTAAGAGTATTCTGTTTTTGTTGTAACTCCAAGAGTAGGACCAGATTCTGAAACATAACCAATCTGGTTGTAGTTAAAGTCAGCACCAACAGAAATTCCAAAAATGCTTGCTACAGCGAAGTTGAGGGCAATACCACCACCAAAGTCCAGGCTCTTTCCGAAATCTGCTTTTTCTGCATTATCGCCAGCAAATGTTCCGCCAAGAGCGGTGTCACCGATGAATCCATGTGCGAAGAGAACAGGTGCTCCCTTTGCAGTTGCCATTGTAAGTGCGGTTGCAAGAAGAGCAACCACTGCGAGTGTCTTTTTCATTCTTTTTCTCCTTAATGAATTAAGTTGATATTTATATTTTATCTTGTAAAAAGGCCATTATCAAGCAAAAACTTCTTTTTTTCAGATTTTTTTAAGAAAAATTTGTTTTTTTTTGTCCTTTCTGCACCTTTTACCCCCATATATATATTAAGAACTTACGCCCGGGCGCAGGGGCGGTCCTGACCGTTGCCGCAAGGCAATGGAGCGAAAGCGGAACCCCGGAGCACGGGGTGGCGTCTGGAATGCTAACACGGTTGCAGAAGAGGATGAGTCTGCCCGTGGAAAGAAGGATTCCGTTCAAAAAAAAGAGGTAAATAAATGGAAAGTGAAGATGACTTTACGGATGCAGTTACACAGGCGGTTAATGCGGCTTTTGGAATTAAGTATTTGTTCCCCTGGCAGAGGATTGTGGTTCAGAATATTCTGGATGCCGCCATGGAAGAAGAGGTCCTCCCTCCCGAAGGTGAAGGTGAAAATGAAAACTCCCTGGAACTGCGGGATGTGGTTTACCGTGGCAGACAGATAGTCCTTTTGCCTACAGGTGCAGGGAAATCCCTTTGTTTTCTTGCACCAGCCCTGCTTTTAAAAGGGGCGACCCTTGTTCTCTACCCCCTCTTAGCCCTTATGTCAGACCAGAAAAGGCGCATGGACGAAGGAGGACTTGAAAGCGTTGTTTTTAGAGGAGGCATGAGTGAAGAAGAAAAAAACGAAAACTTTAAGCGCATTAAATCAGGGGCAAAAATCATTCTTGCAAACCCGGAAGTTCTTCAAAACCCTTCTCTTATAAAACGACTTAGGGAATGCAAGATAAGCCACATTGCCATTGACGAAGCCCACTGCGTAAGTGAATGGGGAGACACTTTCAGGCCAGCCTACCTTACTCTTGGAAAAATTATAGAAGACCTGGGTGTAAAAGTTGTTACCGCCTTTACTGCAACTGCATCCCCCGCCGTACTTTCCAGAGTTTCACAGGTGCTTTTTGGCGGAGAAGTTCATGTAGTAAGAAGCGACAGCGACAGGCCCAATATCCATTACAGGGTAATAAATGCCATGGCAAAAAAACGCGCAGTTGTAAAACTTGCCCTCGAAGCAGAAAAACCCCTGATTATTTTTTGCGGAACTAGAAACAAAACAGAAGATATGGCAAGGGAACTTATGAGCTGCTACGGAAACGACAAAGTGAGGTTTTACCATGCAGGGCTTGAAAAAGAAGAAAAAACTGCCATAGAAAAATGGTTTCATCCCAAAGAAGATGCCATTCTCTGCTGTACATGTGCCTATGGAATGGGAGTGGACAAAAAAAACGTGCGTTCAGTCCTTCACTACGAAGCATCTCCTACCGCAGAAGCTTATGTTCAGGAAGCCGGACGTGCAGCCCGTGACGGAGGACTTGCCCTTGCAACCCTTGTCTGGAGCCCGAATGATAGTGAAGAAAGAAAAAAACTGGACTTAAACCACAGGGGCCGGGTGCTTATGAGTTTTGCAGAAAGTTCTACCTGCAGAAGACAGGTTCTTCTTGATGCACTTGGCGGAGAAGAAGCCCCCTGCGAAGGCTGTGACGTGTGTAAGAGGGGAGGTCCTGCTCCTTTTGCAGAAGACGGAAGTCAGGCGTTAAAATTTATTTTTTTTCACAGAAAAGTCTATTCCTCTGCAGAACTTATTCCCGAGCTGATAAAATGCTTTAATGCAAAAGACAGAAAAAGCTGCGGAATAAACATCTGGGAACACAGCGACATGGAAGAAATACTCCAGTCACTTTTAAAAGAGAAATACATTTATAAATGCTCTTTTCCATGGAAGGGAAAAATAGACCTTACAAAAAAAGCCCTTACTTTGCTGCGGCAGCTTTATCTTCGGAGGCGGCTTCCCCTTCGGCAGGGGCAGCTTTCTCTGCCGGGGCTTTAGCTTCAGCTTTTTTTACACGAACCCGGGGCGGCTTTTTGCGGTACCTCTGCACATATTTTGCAAGGGCAATAAAAATAATCGTGAGGACGGTAATGAAAATGACACGCCAGTCGCTTATTACGGCAATGCAGAGGGGAATAAGCTCGTTAATGCTCATATCTTCTTTATCGGAAAAAAGAAAAGGATTATTAGAGCAGGAAACCTCTTTCTGTGTTACAATGTTCTATATGAAAACTTTTTCAGTCATTTTATTACTGGCAGCCTCTTTATTATTTGCAGGTCCCGTCTTTGGTCAGACCAGTCAGGTTCATCTGACCTACCATGGGAAAGGCGGCTATTCTCTTGTGGAAAGAACAAATCTTCTGCGCTATGTAAACGGAAAATACACAGGTCTTACTTCAAGAGAAGTGAGGAGTTTTATAAGCCCTGAAGCATGCCCCGCAGATCTTTTGCCTGATGACCCCTTAAGAAAAGAAAGATGGTACGACGGAAGTTTTTATGTTCTTGAAGCCACAAAAAGAAACGGTGCAAATGCAGCCCAGGGCATTCACGATTCCATTCCTTCTGAGTTCAGAATCTCGCAGGAAGGAAGAGTCACCATGATAGAAGACAGGGGTTACCCCTCTTTTAGAAGTTTTCCTACTTTTCCCGAAGAAAGCCTTAAGCCAGGAGATGAATGGTCCGCTTTTGCAGAACGTTCCGTTGACCCGCTTAACAAGGGCATTTTTACCCGCATGGAAATGCTGGTTCTTTACACTTTTGCAGGAGAAGAAATATACCATGAAAAAGAAGTTTACCGCCTGCATGCTTCCTGGCAGACCAGTTACGGCGGCTCTCACATTGACCCTTCCGGAGACATGGATTTAGTCCGCGCCCAGGGAGGTCACAAGGCAGAAATAATTGTTCTTAAAGAAACCGGAGAAGCAATACTTGTGCAGGATCAGGTAGACGAAACCTTTGTATTCTCAGACAAAAGTCAGGTGCGCTTTAAAGGAACAATCAGTCTCTTTACAGAATTCCCGCCGGCAGTGGAAAGGGAAAAAATTATTCCTGCCCTGAACAGGATTGCAATGGTAAACACTGCTTCTGCAAAAGAAAGCAGCGCTTTAAGCTACACGATTGTTCCCGACACGACTCCTGAAAAAGCAGGCGGTACCTTTGAAGGAAAAAGCGGCTCTTCTTCCGGAGGGAAAAGCGCAGTCATCTCAAGTGCAAAAAAGAAAAATATGGTTGTGGAAGAAACACCGGCGGGGCTTCGCTTAAGCGTACGGGACATCCGTTTTAAACCGGACTCAGATGAAATTCTTTCTTCGGAATACCAGCGTTTAGATGAAATTGCCAGTGTCTTAAAACTAGTTCCTAACTCACAGTTTCTTGTAGAAGGCCACACTGCAAGAGCCGGAGACAGAACTAACGAAAAACCCCTGTCACAAAAAAGGGCACGTAAAGTTTCAGAAGAACTTGCAAAGCGGGGGGTAAGCCAGGCTTCCTTTATAGTAAGGGGATGGGGAAGTGACCGTCCTCTTGCCGCAAATGACACAGAGGAAGGCAGGGCAATTAACCGCCGGGTAGAGATTACGATTCTGGAATAGAAAGTGCTTACCTAAAAAACTAGGCTCTTGTCCAAACCGGACCCTTTGGAGTATCCGTTACAACAATACCCCTTCTGGTAAGTTCATCGCGAATCTGGTCTGCCCGGGCAAAGTCCTTATTCTTTTTTGCAGAAACCCGCTCTGCTACAAGGGCATCAATTTCTGCAGCCTCAGGGTCACCGCTGTGATCAAAAGCTACATTCTGTTTGGCTTCCAGTTCAATAACTTTCTTCTGTTCCTCTGCAGAACTTTCAATCAGCTTAAGGCCAATCACACTGTCCATGCGGTCAATAAGTTCCAGTGCTTCTTTTGCAGAAAGGGAAGAATCTTTTATTACCTTACTGATGCAGCTCAAGGCAACAGGAGTCATAAGGTCGTTTTCAAGTGCGGCTTTAAATGCATCCAGATGTTTGTTTGCACTCTCAGACAAACCTGTGCGGTTATCTGCCTCTCCCTTAGCCCATTCTTTTCCAGTCGTTAAAGTAATATTTTCTTTTGCAGCAAGTTTTACAATTTTCTGTATGAGGGCAGCCCTTCCGTTTTTTGCACCAGTCAGTGCATCCAGAGAGAATACCAGCTGTTTTCTGTAATGACCTCCCAAAAGGAAGAAACGATAGTCTAAAGGTTCAAAGCCCTTGTCCTTGAGGGAGAAGCCCTTTTCTGCAGGGAGACTTGTCTGAAGGGTAACAAAATGTCCCTTAGACTTACTCATCTTTCCGCCTTCCAGAATAAGGAACTCATTGTGAAGCCAGTAGTTTACCCATTTTTTTCCGGTTGCACCTTCGCTCTGGGCAATTTCATTTGTGTGGTGAATGGGAACATGGTCAATTCCACCGGTGTGAATGTCAAAATGCTCTCCCAGATACTTCATGCTCATTGCAGAACATTCAATGTGCCAGCCGGGATATCCTCTGCCCCAGGGAGAATCCCAGGTTAAAGCCTGATTTTCAAACTTACTTTTTGTAAACCAGAGAACAAAGTCATGGGGATTGCGCTTGTTTTCGTCTACTACAACCACTGCCCGTTTACCGGCTCCTGCCTTAAGTTCGTCAAGATTAAGCTGGGCAAGGTCACCGTAATGCTCGTAAGTGGTAACGTCATAGTAGAGGTTTCCGCCTGCCATGTAGGTGTGTCCGTTTGCTTCAATCCTCTTAATAAGTTCAATCATTTCCTGAATATGGTCTGTTGCCTTGCAGACTACATCCGGTCTTCTGATGTTAAGGGCATCCATGTCTGCAAAAAATGCATCTGTGTAAAACTGAGCCACATCAAGCACGCTCTGATGCCTTTCCTGGGCAGTACGGAGCATTTTATCTTCGCCGTCATCAGCATCACCGGTAAGATGACCTATGTCCGTAATATTCATTACATGCTTTTTGTCGTAACCAAGATAGGTAAGGGTACGGTCAAGGGTGTCCAGAAACACATAGGCACGGAGGTTTCCGATATGTGCATAATTGTAAACGGTGGGACCACATCCGTAAAATCCTGCGTAACCTGGTGTGATAGGAACAAATTCCTGCATTGTGCGGCCCATTGTATTATATAAACGTAACGGCATAGTAAGCCCCCTCGCTTTTTATTAAAAATTGGTTTATAATAGTAAATATGGCTCCTAGCATACGGGAAATAGGTGAAAATTTCAAGAAGACAAAAGGCTTTAACGGCCGCATATTGTTTGACGAAAACCTTTCCCTTCACACAAGCATGAAAGTTGGTGGTAAAGCCGCCTTATTTGTAGAACCCTCAGACGAAGCTTCCCTCTTCAAGGCAGTAGAAACTGCAGTCTCAGAAAAAATTCCCTATTACATTCTTGGGGGAGGTTCAAACCTTATTTTTGCTGACTCAGGCTTTAAGGGCATGATTCTTTCCCTTACTTCCATAAACCAGATTTGCATAGAAAACGGAAAGATTGTTACGGGCGCAGGAGTAAATACTTGTGACCTTGCAGATTTTGCCGCCCAAAAGGGAATAGCCGGTCTTACAAACTTTGCGGGGCTTCCGGGAACAGCAGGGGGTGCCTGCTACATGAATGCCCGCTGCTATGACAAAAGTTTCTCCGAAGTAATAGAAAGCGTGCGTTACCTGGACATGGACAAAATATGCAAAAAAAACAATTCCACCATTGAAGAAAGCGCTTTTCAAGTGTATCATATTAAAGAGGAGGACTGGAGTTACAAACATTCCCCCTTTATGGAAAAGAAGTGCATAATCCTTTCCGTAACGCTCAGGAAACTTCCAGCGGGAGACAGCAAACTTCTTATGGAAGAAAACCAGGGCTACATCCAGAACCGGAAGGACAAGGGGCACTTTACTGCTCCAAGTGCAGGAAGCGTTTTTAAGAACAACCGTTCTTTTGGAAAACCAAGCGGTGTCCTTATAGATGAATGCGGACTAAAATCCATGAAAAACGGAGGGGCACAGGTTGCACCCTGGCATGGAAACATAATAATCAATACCGGCAATGCCACAGCCAGTGATATTGCAGGCCTTGTAAAGACAGTTCAGGATGCTGTTTTCAAAAAAACAGGATTTAAACTGGAGAATGAAATAATTTTCGTCAACTGAACGGAAAAAAATGCCGATACTAGAAGCGAAACCATGAGGTGTTAGAGATGCTGCATCTATCTTTTGCGAATTTTAAGCAGAATTCTTTCATTCTGATTGAAGGAACTCCTGCAAATGACAGATTTTATATTATTCAGAGTGGTCGCGTTCAGAGTTACCATGAAACTCCCATTCCAGGAAACGCTCCAACCATGCTTGGTCCCGGAGACTTCGTGGGAGTTATTTCCTGCATGGCAGGACACAGCCAGACAGAAAGTGTTGTGGCTCTCTCTGACGTAAGTGCAATCGTAGTACGCCGTGACCAGTACCCTGAACTCATCGAAAAAAACACTCCAGTGGCATTAAAGATTGTTCGTGCCTTTGCCCGTGAAATGCGCGGACTCAACGACAACCTTGCAAAAATCACCCTCAAGGACACTTCCATTACTTCTTCGGAAATGCTCTTTACAAACGGTGAGTTCTACGAAGAAAAAGACATGCTTGACGTAGCAACCTTCTGTTACTACCAGTACTTAAAGGAAGTAGGTAATTCAGGAACTTTCTACGATCAGGCTGCAAAAAGATTCGCTGCCTTAAAGCCCAGAAGCCATGCGGTTTATTTTGAACCCACAAAAGACATGCTCAGGGAATACCCCAAAGACTCAATGATTTTCTCCGAGGGACAGACCGGCGGTGACATGTTTGTAATTCAGGACGGTTCCGTAAAAATCGTTAAGGTTGTAAACGGAAACGAAATCATGCTGGCCCTGCTTAAAAAAGGCGATATGTTCGGAGAAATGGCCCTGCTTGACGACAGCCTCCGTTCCGCCAGTGCAATTGCCTATGAAAACTGCAAGCTCATGGTGATTAACCGCACAAACTTTAACCAGATGGTAGCCACCCAGCCCCAGTACATTTCAAAACTCACAATTGTTCTTGCAGACCGCCTCTGGTCAATGTACCGTCAGCTTGCAAACACACAGCTGCAGGAACCCCGTGCCCGTATGATTGACATGCTTGCCCTTCAGCTGGAAAACAAAAAGGTTTCCGTTGCACGCGGCATGTCTTACAGAACAGACTACACTCCTCAGGACATTATGAACCTCTGCGGTATTCCCGAAAAAGACCAGTACCTGGCACAAACCCAGCTTGGCACAGACCAGCACATTAAATTTGTGGGCGGAGTGATTGTAGTTCCGGATGTTCCTGAACTCATCAAACAGGCAGCCTTCTACAGAAAACAGAATTCAAAGAGACAGAATGAATAGAAAGGTACTTCTTATCCCTCTGATTTTTATTCTCGTTTCAGGCACCCTCACCGCAAAAGAAGCCCTTCCTTCCGGCTACCATAACATTACTCTTGGCATGACCATGGAAGAAGTAAAAGAGGCCCTTAAAAAAGATCCCCAGTTTGGATTCAGGGGCGACAGGGATGTTTCCCTTTTACCCGGAGAAAACCGTTCTTTAATTGAAACAGACACTTCCCGCACTGCCCCCTGGTCTTTTCTGGAAAAATGCTACTTTCAGTTTTACGAAGGAAAGCTCTACATCATCACAGTAAATGTACGGCAGACAAGAATGGACCACTATTCCATCTTCTCTACCCTCTGCGATAAATACGGTTCCCCCGATTCCTTAAACCCCGAAAAAAGTCTCTGGCAGAACGATTCGGTTACCATGACGCTTGAACGCCCCCTTACCCTTAAATACACAGACAAAAAAATCTCGGACAAACTCAAGGAAGAAAGCCGTGTATTAAAAAGCGGTGAGGAAATGAGCCGGGATTTATTTCTTGAGGGACTTTAAGAGGTATTTTCATGAATAAAAAAACATCTCCCCGCAGTCACTTAAGCTTTATTCTGCTGCTTATGCTCTTTGCATTCCCTTCACTTGCTTCCTGCAGCGGAGCAAAATATAAACTTCAAAAAGAAGAACTTGTCCTTACCAGACAGGACGGAAGCAGCGTAACTCTTGTTGCAGAACTTGCCGTACGCCAGGAAGAACGCAACTGGGGCTACATGAAAAGGAAACACATTCCGGATGGAACAGGCATGCTCTTTGCCTTTACCAGCGACCAGAAACTCCGCTTCTGGATGAAAGACACTCCCCACCCCCTTTCCATTGCCTACATTGACAGCCGGGGAGTCATTCAGGAACTCCACGACATGAAGCCCTTTGACACCAGCGACATTCCAAGTTCAGTCTATGTCCGCTACGCACTGGAAGTCCCCCAGGGCTGGTTTGAAAAAGTAAAAGTCACCCCCGGCTGCACAGTTACCCAAAAAAACGCAGTCCCCCTAAAAGAAATCTCCCGCTACTAAACCTCAATTTCCTTTAAAACACATTTTCTTCTTTAAATTTCTCAATCTTACTGCTATAATAGTAAAGAACAGCACTTTCGGGAAATTTTAGCATGACTGACTTTACAAGAATCATCAGCATAGCAATTCTTCTTATTCTCTCTTTCTTCTGCTTTCAGGCCGGAGTTTTTTTGTTTTCCGGTCACAGATTAAAAAGAAACGGACGCCGCACCCTTATCTTTATTGAGTTTTTCACAGGTTTTCTTCTTCTCTTTGATGCCTTAGCCTACATTTACCGCGGCAACACAAGCAATGTCGGCTGGTACATGGTAAGACTGAGCAACTTTAGTGTATTCATATGTAATTTTTCAATTTCCTTTTTCTTTTGCTTTTATGTCTGTGAATTCATAAAACAGTCCCGCTTAAGTTTTACAATTCTCTTAAATCCCAAAGCAGCAGTAAAAAACGGAATACCCATTCAGCTTTTTATTGTTCTCTTTTTATGCCTTGCAGGAATCCTCCTTACAATAGTAAGTCAGTTCACAGATTTATTTTATTATTTTGATGAAAACAATCTTTACCACAGAAGCACCCTGTATGTGATGGGAATTGTGCTTGGACTTTTACCAGGTCTCATAACCCTCACAATGCTTTTGCAGAATGCAAAGAAACTTGCCCTCAATGTTCTCATCTCACTGATTTTCTATTTTGTTCTTCCTGCAATAGGAGTTGTGTTAATTCTTACCTCCTACGGATTTTCCTGGATAAACTTTGCACTTGGTTTTGGCGCCCTTCACCTTTTCTATTCCTCCATTAAACTGATGGAACTTGAATTTTATTCAGGCGAAAGATCTGCTTATGTCATAAACCCGGCTTATAAAACCGACAGCAGTTCACCGGAAAAAAAGAAAAAGATTGTAAACAATCACTTCTGGCAGACCTTTACCGTGAGCCTTGCAGGAGTTCTTATAGTTCTTCTGATTGTTTCCCTTACAGGACTCTCACTCCCGGAAAAAACCCTCTCAATCGAAAACCCATACACAGAAAATGATGTCTTAAAACCCGTATGCGTAACCTTCTCCCGTAAGGCAGAAAAACAGTG
>JAEEGL011099330.1_pt1 | contig 18304 bp, 13 predicted proteins | sample 9134231 | NCBI WGS metagenome assembly JAEEGL01 (sample SAMN16246548, study PRJNA631951) | gut metagenome | biome: gut microbiome; feature: rumen; material: fiber-attached | host: Bos | place: Iran: Karaj | collected 2018-10 | reverse complement strand
ATAGTATTTGCAAGTTGTTTTATATCAGCCACTTGCACATTAAACGGTAGAATAGTAAAGAAGCGAATTCTGTGATTGATAATTATAATAAAGATTTAACACTTTTAACTTTCCAAAACCACAAAAACATAAAAATGTGCAGTTTTTGAACTGTTGTTATCTATGAATGATTCTATGGCCGCGAACCCAAACTGCGACAGATTGTCGCAGTTTTACCTTTTTTGCGAATATTCAACTGTATATAATGATGGTATTTTACCGAATAATTGCATAAAACGCAAATAAAAACGCCCTATTTACGTTAAATTTTGTCTTTGCCTAACAATATTCAAGATAAATTTGTTAACTTTGTACCCACAATCTATAATAATAATTGCTATGACAAGAGACATCAATCGTATCAAGGTGGTTTTGGCAGAGAAGAAGCGGACAAATAAATGGTTGGCAGAGACATTGGGTAAAGATCCAGCTACTGTTTCCAAGTGGTGCACAAACTCTGCTCAGCCAGGACTTGAAACTCTGCTTCAAATAGCAGAATGTTTGGAGGTAGACGTGAAGGAACTTATCAACTCCAGCAAAAATGATGTTATGTATATTCAAGTAACCAAGTAAAGAGTCTCTATATTTATGCCAGTAAATAAGAACGCACAATTCAGATACCAAATCTTAGATCGGTGTTTTAGCGACTTCCATCATAAGTATGACTTTGACACCCTTTTAGAGAAGGTTAATGACCACTTGGAGGATGTTCAAGGGGGAGATTCTATGATAGGTATTCGGCAATTGAGAGGAGACATCAATGCTATTCGCAAGATGCTTCCTGATGGAATATACCTTGACGCAAAGCCGTATTACGATAAGAAATGTTATTACCGCTATTCAGAGTGCGATTTTTCGATATTCCAGAATGAGCTGTCACCAGACGAGGTTCAAAAACTGCGTTCCACCATTGAGATGCTTAGTCGATACCGTGGCGTTCCTAATAATGCTTGGTTGGAAGAAGTTATCTCCAACCTTGAATATCGCTTTGGTATTAAAGCGAATAGTGATAATGTAGTCGCATTTGAGCAGAATGAACAATTAAAAGGTTTAGAATTTTTATCGGAGGTAATTGATACAGCCGTGAACCATATACCTATTATTATATATTATAAGACATATAAGGGAAAGGAGCTAACATCTACCTTTCATCCCTACCACGTTAGACAATACAATAATCGCTGGTTCCTGTTTGGTTATGAGGAAGAATCCGGCAAGATTGCAAACAAGGCATTGGACCGAATTCAACACATATCATTGGCAAATGTTCCCTTTATACCAAATAGTACAATAGACTTTGGTCATTTTTTTGATGACGTGGTGGGTGTTTCCATTCCGAATGATGATATTCATAAGGAAACCATCGTACTTCAGTTTACAGAAACAAGATTTCCCTATGTCACATCCAAACCTATTCACAAATCACAAACGATTCTCAGTGAAAGAGAATGCACCATATCATTGGAAGTCAAGCCCACTCGCGAGTTGGAACAGCAGATTTTATCTTTCGGTTCTGACGTTGAAGTTCTCTTACCTGAGGCATTCAGGGCAAAGATTGGAAGAAAAATTGCAGATATTTATAAAAAATATTTTCCTGTGCAGAATGAATGCACAGATGGCGTGTAACTTTGCAGCGACATTTGAAGTTGAACCCTAATTTGTTTTGCATGAAGATGACAGCTGAGACAATGAACATGAGTAACGAGACTGAAAGATTTAATTACGCATTAGATCTTTTCTTTGGGATGAATCCAGCCAAAAGGTACTGGATTTTGCTGGCAATGTATTTTGCAAAGAATAAAAAGCTACAGACGATTGACAATTACGAAGGTAATGATTTCGTTATGGCTACCATGTCTGTTGATCTCATTGGGCACAGAAACATCGTTGATGAATGGAATCAGAAGGGTGTCAAGAGTCGTTCTGTCGTCGCAATTGTGGATGATGACAAAAAAGATATCATAGATGAAATATATTATGGTTTCGATGTTGATGCCATTAATTATTTAAACAGTCAACCCAATAAAGAACTCGGTTTCTTTGGGCTTAGACAGATGGAGCCAACATACCTCGTTGAGGTAGCTGAAATATTAATTGGCATTTCAGATGATTGGTATGAAAAGAATACCAGTTGGGCATTTTTATCTATACTTCGAAGAGCCAGACGAAACAATCGTTTTGATGGACCTTTTTATCAGCCCGAAGAGCTAACTCGTCTTATTGTTGAATTATTAGACGCTCAAAAAGGCTCAGTATATAATCCCTACGCAGGATTATGTTCTTTTGGTGCGACAATATCATCCAACTGCCATTATTACGCGCAGGAACTTTCACTAGACTATGTAATAGGTAAGTTAAACTTGCTGTTACACAATAGGACTAATGCCGTATGCGAGAAAGAAGACTCGCAAATCAAATGGAAAGGAGCATTAGGTTTTGACTATATTGTTAGTTCTCCTCCTTTTGGTGTTAGGTGTAATAGTAAATACAGGACAACAGAAAGAGATTATCTATTTCGTTCTGCCATGGATGTTCGCCATAAGGCTATCGGTGTATATCCATCTTCCATTTGCTTTGACAGTGGTTTGTCATCCACCCGAGTTTCAAAACTTGTTGAAAACGACTATATCGAAAGTGTGATATTGCTTGCGAATAAAACCTTTCAGTACACTGGAATAGAACCAGTGATTATTGTTGTCAACAAGAATAAAAAGCAAAAAAAAGCAATACGCTTTGTAGATGCTTCTGATTGCTTTGAAACAACTGGCAGAGACATCAAGTTGTCTGTTGACTCTATATTGTCGCTTTGCAAAACAGATGGAGACCATTCTCGATTGGTTCACGTTTCCGAAATTGAGTCTAATAATTTCAAACTTTATCCCAAACTGTACCTCAAAAAGGAACTTGAAGTGCCAGCAGGGATGAAAGTAGTTTATCTCCGAGAAGTTCTCAATTCACTGCCTTGTAAATCTCCACGAGACAGCAGAGGACGTGTGTTCTCTTTTGTTAATAGAGACTCAATTAAAGCAAAAGGGATTATAAAGGCTGAAGATTTGGAAATCCGTGCAATCGATAGTCGCAATTATCGTGTTGTCAACGAAGATTGTCTTATCTTTGTAAGAGGTGGGCAGTATACAGCCAAATATCTTATAACTAATGGTGAAGATGTCTATCTGCGAAGCATGTTCCGTCCATTTTTAGTTAATAAGGATATTATAGAGCCTGCGTATCTGCTTTCTGAATTCTCTAAAGATTACTTCTCTGAGCAGTTGTATTCATACGGTTCAGGTTTTTCGGGTCCAAGAATATCAACTGATGAACTCTTGAACCTGAAAATTCTTGTGCCAGAACTTCGGGAACAACAATTAAAGATGTCTCTTGACGCTATCGAAAAGAACCTGGAGACATTGGAGAGTCAGATAGAAGCTGAGTATAAGAATAAAATGGAGAATTTTGTCCTGAACCAGCGGCAAAGGAAACATGCTGTTGCGCAAGTACTCAACGAAATTCTTCCTTCTATAGAAAACATTGAGAGCTTCATTCTTGACAACGAAACCGTTTCAAAAGATTCAATCGTCTCTCGCAGATTCGGTACAACTTTGCAAACTTATTTGGCAACCGTAAGAAAGCAACTTGATAAGATTGCCTCAATGGTTGATAACTTTACTAGTCAGGAACAGTACGGCAAGCCTGAAGTTATTAGAGTGGAAGATTTCCTTTCTGAATACTGTTCGTCCAAGAAAAATCTGGGGATTCCTGTGGCGTACATTCATCACTACGAGGAAGAAGAGATAGAGCAAGAAGTGAAAATCTCAAAAAAAGATTTAACGCAGATGCTTGACAATCTCATTGCTAACGCCGTAAAGTATGGTGCGACTGACGATATTGAGCAGAAATATGGTTCAACGGATGAGAAACGTAGAGATTTTCAGATACGCATCGAAACCCATGCTATTCATGATTATAAGGATCCCGTTGTTATTCGGGTTAGTAATAATGGTGAAGCCGTATCAAAGTCTATTTCCCTTGACAAGTTGTTTACTTGGGGAATTGGTCGTGGCACAGGTATCGGATGTTGGCAGGTGAAAGAGATTGCTGAACACTTTGGCGGTTCTGCTTCTTATGAAGAGTTTCCAAACGATCCTGACGGCTTTGTTAGTGAGTTTAGAATTGTTTTACCTTTAGACGATGATTAATCATGCAGATAAATGTACTTTGGATAGATGATCAGCCCAATGAGGCGTTCATCGATAAGGCAGACAAGGTGGGTATCTACATTGAAGTTCGCGAAAATGTAGATGCTGGGATAGATGAGTTGATAAATTCATCTACAAGTTATGATGCTATTATTCTTGATGCGAACTGCATCAGCCATAATGATGGCTCAAAAGAAACAGACATTTCAGCACTTGGCTATGCTCTTCGCATGATTACAGCAAACCAGATAACCATTCCATGGTTCGTGTATTCTGGAGGTGGCTTTTCTGGCGAAGAATCAATCAATATCATTGTAAGAGCTTACGAAAGAACCTACGATGAAAATGGTTGGTATAAAAAGCCAGTAGAAATAAACGAGCTATTTTCCAAAATCAAGCAAGTAGTCCCCGATTCGGATGCCTACAAGATTAAGGAAAAGTATACTGAAATCTTTTCGTTTTATCCTAATGCAAAGGAGCTTGTTGACATTATATTATATATAGAAAGAAACAAGTCTAACAATCCTGCCGTCTTTAACCTAATTCGTAAAGAACTTGATTGGGTAATGGGCTATTTGTATGAGTGTGGAATGTTAAGGGATCCATATAAGGGCAGTAACCTAAGTGAGTGTAGTACCTTCCTTGGTAATAAGAATTTACAAAGCCTTGTGCCTCTACATATCCAACGTAGTTTTCATTCAACTTCTTCTATATGCAACGAAGGTTCTCATAGATTAGTCGTTGATCAACTTGTAAAAGAAGGGAAAGCCCCCTATCTTGTTCAGTCTACAGTTTTGGAGTTTTTGAACATATTATTTTGGCTCAAAGATATGCCAAAGACTCCTGAAGGAAGGGAATACCTAAAAGGTATTGTTGAAGAACTACTGAAAGATGAAGTGCCACAAATAGAAGACTACGAAGGCAAGGATTTCATTGTAGAACAAGATGAGAAGAACAACTTCCATTGCGGTCAATGCCGTCTATCATTTAAGACTGCACAAAGCTATAAAGGTAAAATGGTAACACTTTTTGATGTGACTGAGAATGATGCAAAGAGTAAGGATAATTATCCATATTTTGCAAAATTCCGACTAAAAGAATAGATTTTTTCTTCTGTGCAGAATGACTGCATAGAAAGTTTATAACTTTGCAACAGAAATGACAATTGAACGAAATATGACAGAACAGAACAACATACAGTCTCAGCCTCTGGACATCATGCATTACGAGAGCGATATATGGGCGATAGCAGATTTGCTATTGGCTGCAAGTGTAAAGCAGAGCGACTTCCCTGCTTACATGATGCCGTTCTTTGCGCTGATGATGCTCGAAGGACGTATGCTCAATGCCATGAAGCGCGTGGAGGAAGAGGAAGGCCTGACGGTGAAAGATGACCCAGAAGACTTCAAGGAGGCATTCATCGACATGGATTGCGGATACAATGAGTATATTGTGATGGAAGGCAAGACGCTGAGCAGTATTTGCTGTAATGACACCACTTTTGAACAAGACTTCGACAGTTACCTGAAAGCCTTTGACGATGTGCTGAAGAAACTGTTGGGGATTGAGCGTGGGAAGGATGAAAAGAAGTACCTGAATATGGACTACTATGTTGCAGAGCTGCGCAGCAAGAAGATCTTGTTGTCTGTCATCACAGCTTGGTCGAAGATAGACCTTTCGCCTTACGACAACTCTGCCATCACTACTTTAGAGGAACACATCAAGCGTAAGTGGGCAGACATCAGTGCGTCCACAGCTGGAGAGCAATACACGCCTGACGATATCATCTCACTTATCGCTGACATTGTGGCCACTAAGGTGACGAAACCCAAGGATCAGAACATTCACGTATATGACCCAACCTGTGGTGGTGCAAATCTATTGTTTGGTGTGGCAGACAGGCTTCAAACACAAGCTGGCTACAAGAACATCCACACTTGGGGCAGCGAGTATAACGATGCACTCTATGCTTTAGCTGCCATTGAGAGCCGCTTCCGTAGCCATTCTCATATTTACTATGGCAACACTCTTACTACAGCTCCTTGTATGGGACGCGATATTGATGTGATCGTGGCCAATCCCCCATACGGCACCAAGTGGAGTGGTTATGAGAGAGAAATCAAGAACGACCAAAAAGGACAGTTCCCTGGCGGTTTGCCATCAGTGAGTGACGGACAGTTGTTATTCATGCAGCATATCCTTTGGCAACTCGCCCAGAATGGTATTGCTGTGGAGGTGCATAATGGTTCCACCCTATTCAGTGGTGATGCTGGAAGCGGAGAGAGTAATATTCGCAAATATATCTTTGACCACGACTGGGTAGAGGCCATCATACAGATGCCTCAGAATGAGTTCTTTAACACAGGCATCTATACCTATCTGTGGATTATGAATAAGCAGAAACCTTTTGAAAGAAAGGATAAAGTGGCACTCATAGATGGTAGTAAGTTGTGGCGTTTGCTGAAGAAAGCCAAGGGTGATAAGCGTCGTGAAATGACGGAGGAACATCGTGCCGAGATTGTTAAGACTCTGACAGACTTCAAGCCGAGTGACATCTGCAAGATATTCTACCGCGAACACTTCTACTACAACAAACAGAGTTTAACGCTGACGGAGGTGGATGTAAATGGTGATTATCTAAAAGAGCCTGTTGTACTGAAAAAGATTAAGTCTGTTGTGTTGAACGATGAAACGTTGACAGAGTTGAAAGGTCTCGATACGAATACAGGAAATGCGCTGAAAAATAAACTGAAGGCTGCAAAAATAGATGAAGACCGAATCGTGATTACACTCGAAGATGGCACTTGCTATAGTTACGACCAAGAACAGGAAACTGTCAATTGTGAAAGCAAAGAAGGACGTAAAGCCTTGGGATGTGGAACATTTAAGTTTGACTTGAGCACTTCGAAGGGAAAGAAGTCTTTGAAGGTGGAACTTATACCGCGAACCATAGCTGACTACGAGATTATTCCTCACCACTTCAATGTGCATGAGAACGAGCGTGAAATCAATGCGTTCATACATAAATACGTTTTTAAGCCCTACACTTTGGGTAAAAATGTGATTGGTGTGGAGTTGAACTTCAATAAAGAGTTCTACGCACCAGAGCAGATGGATAGCGTAGAGGATATTCTGAAGGAACTAGAAATACTGGACAAAGAAACGAAAGGGTTGGAGCTATGAAGAAATCAACAATAGACTGGGCTCCTTTTATTCCAGAAGATTGGGAAGAGAAAAGGATAAAGGATATTTCTCACCTTCAGAGTGGTAATGGTATTACATCTGATGATATTGATGAGATTGGATTATATCCTGTTTATGGAGGCAATGGATTAAGAGGCTACACCGATGCATATACGAACGAAGGAAGTTATGTGTTGATTGGCCGCCAAGGCGCATTGTGTGGCAACATTAACTATGCGAAAGATAAATTCTTCGCATCAGAACATGCTGTCGTTGTATATCCTTATTTCAAGGACGAGAATACCACATGGTTGGGAGAAACGCTTCGTGCAGCCAATTTAAATCGTTTGTCTGCAAGTGCAGCTCAGCCTGGTTTAGCAGTAAGTGCTTTGAATTTCGTGATGATTCCATATCCTCCAAAATCTCAAAGAGAGCGAATTGGGAAATATCTTGAAGAAAAGATTCCTTTGATCGATACACAAGTTGAGTTATTGAAAAAGAAAAGGGATGCTTATACTCGCCTGAAGAAGGCAATGATTAATCGTTCCGTTACGCGTGGACTTGATGAACACGTAAAGTTTAAAGACTCAGGTGTGGAATGGATCGGAATGATTCCAGAGAACTGGGAAGTGAAGAGAATCAAGGATATATCTTATATGTATAGTGGTCTATCGGGTAAATCTGGTGATGATTTCAGATGTGATGATGAAAGTATTACCAAATGTTACATCCCATTTACAAATGTTCTAAACAACACTGTGATTGATACTAATCATTTCATGCGTGTTGTGATGAGCGATGAAGAAAAACAAAATGCAGTAAAGGAGAATGATATTATTTTTCTAATGAGCTCTGAAGACTATGAGAGCATCGCTAAATCGGCTGTGATAATTGGTGCCCCAGGAGAAGTATATCTCAATAGCTTTTGTCGTGGTGTTAGGATAACGTCCAAAAGTGTTTATTCTCCGTTTGTGAATTATCAGCTCAATTCTGAAGTTTATAGAGATGCTTTGCGCTTTGAAGCTCGAGGATTTACACGCATCAATATAAAGACGGATAGAATCACTGGGCATTTTATATCATTACCCCCTTTCGAGGAGCAACAAAAAATTGCAGCATATCTTGACGAGAAATGCGCCAAGATAGATGTCACCATTGCTAACATAGACAAACAGACTGATGCTTTGAAGCGTTTGAAACGGTCACTGATAAATGAAGTAATAACTGGCCAACGTGCCGTTTAAATACATCTGCGTATGAACGAAATGAAAATACAGCATGAATATGTGATGGAGTTCCTTTGCCGCCTAGAGGAGCAAGGTGGTCTTGGATATCGTAGCGTGAGCAATATTGTTGTAAGCAACGATTTGTTTATTCCCTCCATAATGGGTGAGTTCGTTAAGAACAGCCAACCCGAGACATGGGCACGTCTGCTAAGAAAGTTCGACAATGACGAACGGACCCTACAAACAGCCTTGAAGGACAAGGTGAAAGAGACTCTTTTGGATGCTCAAAATGTAGCCACTTATATCAACACGCACAAGTCTATCACCTTTGAAGGTGAAAAGGTTTGGCTGTTCTACGTCTCTGGAACAGAACTGAAAGGAGACGAAGAGTTCAAGCAGAACATCTTCTGCGCCGTAGAAGAGTCGAGTCATACGCTTAAAGTAGGTGAAACAAAGCTTTATACCATCCGTCCTGATATCATGTTTTTTGTCAATGGTATCTACATTGGCTACATGGAGCTGAAGTCTTCCACAAAAGGACAGACGGCAAAGACGAATGGACGACAGAAGGTTGCCAAGGACTATCTTGCTACGGTGAAGGCATTGACAGAGCTGGAGAAGCGTGATGCAAAGGCGATGAAGCAACGTAAAGAGGTGATGGCCATCTACGAGAAAGCCATACACTTGACTGCCTGCGACTGTAATGAAACATACGTGATGCGAGGCGTCAGCCAGTTCTTCGACGTTGCTCATCAGGGATTCGCAAGCGAACCAGCTAAGACTGTGGATGAACTGACCCCCGCAGTATTGGAACCATTCAAAGTTTATCCTGTTACCCCTTCGGCCCAAACAGAGAAACAACGCTTTGAAGAGGTGATGCGGGCACTGTATGAAAAGAGAATGATAGAGAAAGAAATTCTCTACTACAACTTCATTGAATACAAGTATGTTAAGAAGGAAGGTGCAAAAGAGAAAGAACGCACATCCAACTCGGGCCGCTTGATAGCACCACGTCCCAAGCAGAAGTTCGGTTGCGACAAGATTATGGGGCGCATTACGGAAATGCTTGACCATGAGAAGGAACCTGGTTACTATATCAACAAGCTCCGTACTTATTTGCAGACACAGGGAATTACCCCTCAAAAGATTGAGGAAATCATTCTACTGCGTGAACGTTATTTCAACAACAAATATGTCTATTCTCTCTTGTTGCAATATGCCGCAGGGTTTGGTAAAAGCAATATCATCGGATGGACTGCTTTGCAACTGAAGGACTTCCGATATGAAGGCATGTATGCCTATGATAAGGTGATGATTGTCGTTGACCGCTTACAGTTGCGCGACCAATTGGACACAATGATGATGAACATGAACATTGACAAGTCGATGTTTGTGGAGGCAACTGACCGAGACACATTCATTAATGCCTTGGACGGCAAACTGCGAATCATCGTGGTAAATATCCAGAAGTTTCTGGATTTGCAAGATGCCCTGTCGGCAGCAGGCAAGAAACTGAAGAAGATGCGTGTGGCATTCCTCATTGATGAGATTCACCGTAGTAATTCAGGAGAGAACAATCAGGAAATGATAGACCTCTTCGCCCGATTGCAGGAGACATTCAATGTGGGTGGTCAAACGGTTGTGAAAAAGAATCTGCTGATAGGTTTTACTGCCACACCAAGCGAGGAAACGCTGGCGAAGTTTGGCGAGTTCCGCAGTGCTTTGACGAAACCAATGTGGATTCCGTTCGACTGTTACACCATGCGAGAAGCGATTGAGGATGGATATATTCTTGACCCCACAAAGGCCATTATACCCTACGCCGTACCCGTTGATTTCCAACTGCCAGAAGAGTTACAGGACAGTGATGAAGATGACATAGATATTGTTCTCCGCAAGGATAAAGTGTATTCGTTTGAACCCCGAATGCACAAGATAGCTGAATTTATTGTGCATCGTCTTGTTAGTCTCGTTTATAAAAAGATACGAGGAGAAGGAAAGGCTATGCTGGCAGTGAGAAGTATCCCCAATGCCATCAAATATTTCAATATAATCAAGACGTTGTATGCCCAGAAATGCCAGGAACCTGCGTTTGAGAAATACAAGGATGCCCCCATCGTTATCATCTATAGCGATGATCAAAAGAACGAATCATGTGCCACGCTAAATGGCGGCGTGAGCGAAGAGAAAGTGATTCAAAACTTCCGTCAGGCAAAGAATGGCTTGATTATTGTGGTTGATAAGTTACAGACAGGATTCGACGAACCTAAGTTACATACGCTTTTCCTCGATAAGGAAATCTGCGACATCAATGCCATTCAGACTATCAGTCGTGTGAACCGTACATGCAAGTACAAAGACGATTGCCATATCATTGATTGTTCGTGGCACAACGTGAATGTAGGAAACATCGCCCAGGCTTTCAGAAAGTTCTGCGATATGGCAATATCGGATTTCAATCCAGAATTTGAAGCCAAGAGTGTAGCTCGCACATACAGGCTGCTGCAGGCCAGTGATCCTTATCTGCAATGGTTCTCCCGCTATCAGCATGAACGCGAAGATACCCATTTCGTATTGGAGATGGAAGATGGATTCCGTCAGTGGATAGAACAATGCTTCTATCAAGAGGCAATTGCCAAGAAATATAATGAAGACAATGGCTTGAAGCCATCAGATGCAGATTATCATCCAGTTACGAATCCTGCTCGTGACCTTCGGAACTTAGTGGGTCATTACTTTTCCGGTATTCGTCTGTTAGATGGAGTTTTTGTCATAGACCGCAAGTACTATGATGAAGTGTTCCTGATGTTCTGGCAGATATATTGTCATATCTATAGGGAGGTGACCAAACAAACAGAGGATGAGCCATATGAATATGAGGTAATAGACAGCGACGAAGAGCCAGGCATAACCTTGGTGGATGGCGAAGGTGAAGGCAATGGTGGTGGTGGACATGGAGGTTCTCGTGGAGGTTCTGGCCCACAGCCACCTAAAGGCAAGAGTATGGATGAGGTGCTGGCTATCCTACAAAGGTTGCACGAAACAGAGCAGTTGACAGCAGAACAGGCGCAAATCTGGCTGCGTGAAATTGGTTTGATGTTTGAGTATATCAAGGGCGATAGCGAGTTCTGCGCCTTTGCAAAGGATGACAACTACACCGAAGATGAGAAGTTGGCGGAATACAAGAAGGTGCAAGGACGGTATCGCCGTAGTTTGAAAAACCGTCCCGATTTCGCACAGGTGGAGCGGTTCAAACAGATGATAGTTGATAATGTTGAGCAATTGTTTGCCATCTTCATGGCAGATTTGCGCAATGTTGAAAATGGAGATTCGGACTTTGACTATGATACCACAAATCAGACACCTCCACAGGGTGGATTCTCGATGGAGACTTTGGTAGAAATGGTGCGTCGTAAGATACGTCCAGAATATGATGAATCGAATCTACAACAGAAAATTATCGAAACGTATGCTGATCATTTCAGGGGACTGTCACGATATATGCGCAGTTTTAATGAAACTACAAGAAACCTGTTTATGGTGTTGAATACACCATCGTTGTCAAGTCTTGATGGAATGGACAGTGTGGTAAAGGAATCTTTAAACATGGTTTGCATGGCTGACAGGCTTAGCTTGTCTGACAAACGAATGCATCTCGACATGCTTTTGATGAGATATGAAGTGTATCTTAAGAAACTTTATTATCTCATTCACAAAGAGGAAATACCTGCAAGAGAGGAGGGTCAAGGTGCAACGCTGTCAAACGCAGTCTTTGCATTCCCGGCATTGCGTGGATTGAAAAATAATCCGATGCCAGCCTACCAAGAATTCTCACAGAGACTGACAATGCTTCGACAGTTGCGAAACGATGAATCGCACGCAAGTATGAACATGACAGAGCAAGAAGTAGATACTGCATTACGCATTGTAATAGACATGTATCTATTTGTAACTGGCATGAATATTACAGAGTTGGAAGCAGCGGGGTATGATGCTGATGAAAGACATCGAGAGTCCACGGTCATACCTGTCCGTTCATATAATTATAATGATGAGGACTCTACTGAATATAGTATGGCAGCAGAGTCTTTCATTCCAGCAAATGAATTGACAGAGGAACAGAGAATAGACGTACTTCGTAAGAGTATTATTCAGATGATGAATCATGGAGGATATCGTGCTTCGGATAGAACCTTCAGCAAGCAACGTCATTGGATTGCTGTTTATCGTATTGCTGCTGATGAAGGTTTCACTATTGATGGTGATTACAGGTATTTTAAGCATATCGTTGATGGAATGAATCTTCAAATCTGCAACGTCGCTCTTAACATCGATACACTTGAAAAGAGTGTAAAGGGTGTTTATGGCATGTCTTTTGTGGATTGGAGTGACAACGGATTGTCAGGAAAAAATCTGGATGAATACAACGACATCCATCATTGTTCTGAAATATTCTTGAAGATCTTGTCAGATAACAGACCTAAAAGATAGCATTTGAATGTTATATGTGGTATAAAAAAGGTATAAATGAAGGGCAGAATGATTTTTTTGCCCTTTATTTATGAAAAATTGTCAGCTGTGCAGATAGGCTGCATAGATTGGCATTACCTTTGCAGGGGAATTATAAAAAATAACAGAAATGGCAAAATTTACGAACGAACAGTTAGCGGCAATGGCTCGTCCCGCTAGTTTAACAGAAGAGCAAAAACTTGAAAATGCAGAGAATGCAGTTAAAAACGCATTGTCCAAATACACCTTGGCATTTGGTGACTATGAAGTGTTTGGTCAAGGTTCTTACGCGAACAATACCAATATCAGGAATAATAGTGACATTGATATTAATGTATGCTATACAGGTGGCTTCTATTACAAACTTCCAGAAGGGAGAACAAGAGAAGAATATGGAATAACCCCAATAGCATATTCATATGCACAGTTCAAGAATGATGTGGAAAGGATTCTTGTGGCTCATTTCGGAAGGGAAAATGTTGTAAGGAAAAATAAGTGTCTTCATATTAAAGAAAATACATATCACGTTGAAATTGATGTCGTGCCCACTTGGAAATTTAGGCGCTATGGAAACGATAGAAACACATATATAGAAGGGGTTAAGTTGATTGCTGATAATGATGGAAAGGAGATTATCAATTTCCCCAAGCAACATCTTGAGAATGGGGTATCAAAGAATAATAACACCTCCCGCAGGTTTAAAAGGTTAGTGAGAATCGTTAAGAATCTACATGTCCGAATGGAGGATGAAAGGTATTACAATAATACTAATATAACGTCTTTCCTTTTGGAATGTTTAACATATAACTATCCCAATGCCAATTTTCATGTAGCCCAGGAATGTGATTGGAATACCATTCTACGAGAATATATATATTACTACTGGTCTAGGACCAAAGAGGATTCACAAGAATGGACACAATGGACAGAAGTTTCTGAATGCCTATATCTGATGTATGGTCATAAGTGGTCTAGGCAAGATGTAAATACATTTATGTATAAATTGTGGAATTATTTAGAGTATAACTAAGATGGGAAATTATAATTTTAAGCAATTCGCCCAAATACTTGGTGGGACGTTTGTCACGGTATTTATAATTCTGGAGTTAGTTCGTGGACATTACGGTCAACTGGACGCAAAACTTTTGTGGGAAGATTTTGGTACATGCTCGTCTATTGTTCTAATAATTGGATTCTGTTTTAACAAATGGATGTGGAAATGGTCTATTTTCCAAAAATGGCTGGTTCCCTTTCCCTGTTTAGCAGGAGAATGGGAGGGGCATATTTTTTATAATTGGGAAGGATTAGATAGGGACAAGAAGATTAAACTAAAGATTCGTCAAACGTTTCTTCAAGTTCTGGTCTGTATTGAAACAAACGAAAGTTATAGTAACTCCATTTGTGCTTCATTTGATTTTGATGAAAAGCGCGGACACAATAATCTCATATATAGTTATATCAATGAACCTGACGTGACAATAAGAGATCGAAGCCAAATACACTATGGAACTGCAAGGCTTAGGTATAAGAAAGAAGAAGACACATTGGAGGGAACTTATTGGACAGATCGCAAGTCTGTGGGTGACATTATCTTGACTAGAACAAAACAAAAAACTTGTTGAAGTAAAACTGGTTTCAAGATTTCCATATTTCCGCATTGAGTTGCCGAGTAAATCTCGACAACTCAATGCGGAAATATGGTAAAAACTAAAGGGGCACTTATCAAGATATGCCCCAACCAGTCTTTTTCTTCGTGCCGTCCCAGTTGGTAAGCTCACTGTTGGAACCACCACCGCCAACACCGACACCGCCTCTTCCTCCTGCCATGAGAAGCAAGTTTTGCATCAAATCTTTGGAAACCGTCATCGCATCGCAAAGTTGTTGGGTACGAGATGAGGTAAGACTAATTTTGAAATCTGATGAGATGCCAGTCCACGAGACCTTCTCTAACAGATAGGCGGCAGCTATCCTGCGTTGCTTTTCGTCAGTTGGGTCAAGGCCATACTCAAATGCTTTTGCAATGATGCCCCATGCAACAGCGTTGCCAGCCTCTGGTCGGAAGTCGTTGTCTTTGCCATTTGCATAACCCCTGATGGCTGCAACACCGTCTTTAATCCATTTGTCAATCTGCTTCTTGAAGGTTTCCTTGTTCTGCTGAATGCTCTCCCAGATTTCCTTGATTTCGGGAATGTCAAACATTTCTTGGAGCTGGCTTTCTGCGTTTTCGGCTCGTTTGTGCTCACTATACGCCTTGTTACCTGAACGGACAGCCTCAGATTCGGCTTTGCCAAGTTGCTTCTGCAGTTCTTTGATTTCGGCTTCCTTCTGGTTGCGCAGTCTCATGATGGTATTCTCGTCTATTGAGGCAATCCGCTTTCTAAGGACATCGTTTTCTTCAGTCAATCGGCCATTCTCCTTTTGCAGTTGCTTATTCTGTTCAATAATAGCTCTCGCCTCCTTCATGGCTTTGTTGAAGAGCGATTTTCCCAATTTCAGTATATCCTGTTTCTGGGCCTCCTTAGCTTGCAAGAGTGCAGTCTGCAATTCTGTAAGGATGGTTTTAATCGCCTCTCGTCGTTCCTCACGCCATTCCTTCTGGCCGAAAGCAGGGATGGGCTTTTCAATCTCTGTTTTTATGGCATCCCATGCATCCTTTACAAGAGGGTTGGTTTTCAAGGTCGGTACGACAAGGTCTTCTTCCTTGATGTCCAATGCCGCAGCATAATCTTCCAGCTGGGATATACTGCCTTCCAAATTTTCCTTATGCTGCTCCTGGTTTTGTATCTCACCCTCTAACTTGGCATTCTGTTCTTCCAGACGTTCCTTCTGCTTTTTCATGTCCTGCACCTCACCTGCCATCTTTTCCTTCTGACCTTCCAGACGTTCATTTTCCATTTGTATCCTGACAATGGCATCCTTTGCCTGACGTTCAGCCTCCAACACGGTCTTGTTCTTGTGAACTCGCTCACGCTTTTCCTCACCTGGCAGCATGGCAATATCATCGCCACGTTCCAGTCCGTACTTCCTTCCAACCTCATTGTAATAGTCGGTATGCATTTGGTAGTAGGTCTTTCCTACGGCATATTTGTCCTCGCCCCATACACGGGCGTACGATACACATTCCTTTTCCCTCCGTTCGACTTCTGTTCTTACGAAGTTCGAGCGGATTTCTTCAGGCAGTTTCTTCCATTCCTTATGGGAGAGAACCTTTGACCTGTCATCCTTATGTACATACTTGACGGATGCACGACCTCTGGATTTTGTCTTCGCCACAGGGATAGTCTGGATCTGGATATGCGGTGTAGTTTCGTCAAGATGAACATCAAAACCGATGATGTTCTCTGCTCCCCAACGGTCACATGCCCAATGGTAAGAGTCCAATGCCCAGTCTTTGATGCCTTGTTTCAGTACGACATGGGCATTACTCTTTTGAAGGGTAAAATCCACATCTTGGTCACCAAAGGCGAGTCGTGTCAGTACATTATGGTCACCACTGACGATGATGCCGACGGTGCAGTTTGGACTATTGTCGGAGAATCCCAAAGGACTATTCTTGTCCATGTAGGGTTTGAAACCAAGTTCGTCAAGACGCTTCTGCAAGCGTTCGTGAAGTGGCACGGGATCTGAACAGAGGGGAACGATTTCCCCCTTGCCGTTAATCTCGAAGTTGAGGTGCTTACGCGAATAATCGTAGTGGTTGTTGGCGTCTTGATTCTTCAAACGATAAGTTTTCTCGTCCCATCCGCGTCGTTCAGGCTCGTAACCTTCGGCAGCAGAAAAGGACTTGGCTGGTGCGCCAACATGGATGGCGGCACGGGGGACGTTGTATCTTGCTTTAGACATAATGTTCTAATATTTTAAGTTAATGGATGGATGTTTATTGGGTCTCGGGTGAAACCTGAGTGGAGGGTTGAGGGAGAGAGTCACTCCCTCACAGATGCCACTTGGCTACTGGTGTTAGTTTGGCCTGTCGGCACCGCTTGCGGGTACGGCACAACCCTCGGTGTGCATAATGGGACATTATAAGGGAGCGAAGCGAATCTAAAAGTCCATATAATGTTATGGGATTATTCAGTAATCCTTTCTCGGCGAACGTCTCCACTCAGGTTCACTCAGACTGAAAGGTTGTCACGATGCGTCACTTTATTGGGTGACAGGTGACGTTGCTTTCGTCCATTCCTTGTCTCGCAGATAGACGTAGAGATAGGAACGTGAACTGAGGTCACCCTGCAATCGCTGGGAATGTACGAATGCTGCCGTTCGCTCGCTATCGCTAAGTTGCTGCCATACACCAAAGGCTTGTGATTCGTTGTCACCAATCTTTTTGTAGATGATCTTCATTCTATCAAAAGAAGAAGTGACATCGCTGGCGTTGAAATCATCGGCACATTCAGCATTGTCCGTCTCTTTTGAATGGATGCCATCGCTTGACGGCTTCGATTCATCAGGACAGTCAACTACATTAGCGCAATCAGCATCTGACGATACCATGACAGTTTCAGCAATCGCTTTTGGCTTTGGCATAGTCGCGTTTGCTGTATTCGCAGCGTTCGCTTTCTTTGCAGGAATAGTTTGAGAACTTGCATTCCTTGCAGCCCTGCACTTGGCACTCTCGCTACATTTCTTGCTTTTCGCTTCTGCTGCTGTTCGTAGAGAGTCTATATCTTGGATGAGCAAATCGAAATATGCTTCCAAACGAAGGTCGCCAAGGTCCGTCTTTATACCCTCGGTTGCATAGGTGACTACGGCTTTCACTAGTTTGCCGACTTCTGCATTCGGACGTGAACACGCTACGATGAGCACGTTCGCTAAAAACTGGAATCTTTCAATTGTCTTCATGATTGTTACTTTTTTGAGGTTCTACACTATGGTTGGTTTGCCAACTGGACTTATTGGGCTTGCGCTTGTGCGATGCAAGGATTGCAGCGTTCTGTTCCTCATCCGTCAAAGGAATGGGATTCTTGCGGTTCGCTTCCAGCCACTTGTCTATCTCGTCAAGGTAGATGACCCATCGCTTGCCGGGCTTGGTGCCAGGGATTTCCCTATTTGCAAGTTTCTGGTAGATGGTTGCAAGTGGAATGTTGGTGTACCCGGCAACCTGCTCTGGTGTGACAGGGCGGTGTCTGTTCTCTCTCTGCTGAGTTGGTCTGT
>JAEEGL013836711.1_pt1 | contig 18305 bp, 33 predicted proteins | sample 9134231 | NCBI WGS metagenome assembly JAEEGL01 (sample SAMN16246548, study PRJNA631951) | gut metagenome | biome: gut microbiome; feature: rumen; material: fiber-attached | host: Bos | place: Iran: Karaj | collected 2018-10 | reverse complement strand
TGCGTTACTGCAAGGAACTCAAGCTTGACGACGCCGCTTCCTATGAAGTGGGCCAGGTCATCAAGGCTGACATGTTTGAAGTCGGTGATCACGTTGACGTGACCGGAACGAGCAAGGGCAAGGGATTTGCCGGCACGATCAAGCGCTGGAACCAGGCCCGCGGCCGCAAGACGCACGGCTCCCACAGTTACCGCGTTGCGGGTTCCATGGGCGCCTGCACATATCCGGGCGAGGTCTTCAAGACCAAGCATCTCCCCGGCCACATGGGCGCTGAGACCGTCACGGTCCAGAACCTGGAAGTCGTCCGCGTGGACGCAGACCGGAACCTGCTTCTCGTCAAGGGCGGAATTCCCGGTGCCAAAGGCAGCATGGTTACTATCAAGAACACCGTTAAGTAAGGAAGGAGGAACCATTTATGCCGAAAACAACAGTTTATGACATGACAGGAAAATCCGTCGGCGAGATGGAACTTTCCGATGAGATTTTTGGCCAGGAAGTCAATGCGAACGTTCTTCACGAAGTCGTCCGCGCTTATCTGGCAAATCAGCGCCAGGGCACGCAGAGCGCGCTGACCCGTGCAGAAGTCAGCGGCGGCGGCATCAAGCCCTGGAGACAGAAGGGCACAGGCCGCGCCCGTCAGGGTTCAACCCGTTCTCCCCAGTGGCGTCACGGCGGCGTCGTCTTCGCTCCCAAGCCGCGCGATTATACGGTCCGCGTCAACAGGAAGGTGAAGAGGATCGCCATGAAGTCCGCTCTTTCCGGCAAGGTTCAGGATTCCGAGCTGATCGTTCTGAAAGATCTCGATCTGCAGGAAGCCAAGACCAAGGAAATGGTCAAGGTTCTCGACGCCGTCAAGGCTGAGAAGGCTCTGATCGTCCTGCCCGAGAGCAACGAGAGCGTTGAGCGCGCAGCCCGCAACATCGAGGGCGTCAAGACCGCGCTGGTCGGCACGCTGAATGTTTACGAGATTCTGAAGCACAAGTCACTTGTTCTGACCGAAGCTTCTGTGAAAAAGATCGAGGAGGTGTATGTCTGATGAAGAGCGCATACGATATCATCAGAAAACCGGTTCTGACGGAAAAGAGTTATGCCGAGCTTCCTGATAAGACCTACACGTTCATCGTTGACAAAGACGCGAACAAGGTCGAGATCCGCAAGGCTGTCGAAGAAGTCTTCAACGTAAAGGTCGACAGCGTACGCACGGTGAACTCACTCGGCAAGATCAAGCGCCAGGGCGCGCATCAGGGCCGCCGCCCGTCCACCAAAAAGGCTTATGTGACGTTGACGAAGGACAGCAAGGGAATCGAGTTCTTCGACACGATTTCACAGTAAGGAGGCTCCAATGGGTATCAGAAAGATTAACCCGACTACACCGGGTCAGCGTGGGATGACGGTCTCCACTTTCGAGGAGATCACAAAGACCACTCCGGAAAAAGGTCTGCTGACTGACCTTCGCGGCAAAGGCGGCAGAAACTTCACCGGCAAGATCACCGTCCGTCACCAGGGCGGCGGTGCGAGAAGAAAGTACCGCATCATCGATTTCAAACGCAACAAGGACAACGTTCCGGCGAAAGTTGCGTCCATCGAATACGACCCCAACCGCAGCGCGAACATCGCCCTGCTGAACTACGCGGACGGTGAGAAACGCTACATCGTCGCTCCGATCGGCCTCAACGTAGGCGACACGATCGTTTCCGGCGAGAACGTCGACATCAAGGTCGGCAACGCGCTTCCGCTCCAGAACATTCCGGTAGGAACGCTGATCCACTGCATCGAGCTCAAGCCCGGCAAGGGCGCGCAGCTGGTCCGCTCCGCGGGCAACGCCGCGCAGCTGATGGCGAAAGAGGGCAATTACGCCCAGGTTCGTCTTCCCAGCGGTGAGGTCCGTCTTATCTCCGTGAACGCCAAGGCTACGATCGGCCAGGTCGGAAACCTCGACCACGGCAACATCCAGCTTGGCAAAGCGGGCAGAAAGCGCCACATGGGCGTCCGCCCGACCGTCCGCGGTTCCGTCATGAACCCGAACGACCATCCGCACGGCGGCGGCGAAGGCAAATCGCCGATCGGCCGTCCCGGCCCGGTCACCCCGTGGGGCAAACCTGCTCTTGGTTACAAGACCAGGAAGACAAAGAACAAGAGCGACAAGTACATCGTACGCCGTCGCAGCGGAAAGTAATGGGAGGAGAACGTAAATGAGCAGATCGGTTAAAAAAGGACCGTACGTAGAAGAGCGTCTGCTTGCCCGTATCGACGCGATGAACGAGAGCGGCAAGAAGACCGTTGTGAAGACCTGGTCTCGCGCTTCCACCGTTTTCCCGCAGATGGTTGGACATACAATCGCGGTACATGACGGCAGAAAGCATGTTCCGGTTTATGTAACTGATGAAATGGTTGGCCATAAACTGGGCGAGTTTGCCCCGACCCGCACGTTCAGAGGGCACAGAGGCACAGAGAAGTCCTCTGGTACGAAGTAAGGAGGGACATAAGCTATGGCAACTAGAATGAGAGAAAAAACGGCGAAAAGGCATGAGAATGCGGATCGTCGTCCCCATGCGGTAGCGCGCTACGTGCGCGTTGCACCCCGCAAAGTCAGGGCGGTTGTGAACCTCATCCGCGGCAAGAGCCTGAAGGAAGCGGAAGCGATCCTGATGCTCACGCCCCGCGGAGCGACAGAGCCGGTTATGAAGGTTCTGAAGAGCGCTAGCGCCAATGCGCAGAACAATCTGGAAATGAATCCGGAAGATCTGTACGTCGCAGAGGCCTATGCGGACCAGGGTCCGACACTGATGAGGTATCGTCCCCGCGCGCACGGCCGTGCGTCCAGGATCCGCAAGCGCACAAGCCACATCACTATCGTGCTTGATCAGCAGGCAAAGTAAGGAGGAAATACAATGGGTCAGAAAGTTAATCCGAACGGATTCCGTGTTGGCGTCATTCGTGACTGGAATACACGTTGGTATGCCTCTAAGAAGGACTTTGCCGATTTCCTCGTAGAAGATCACAAGATCCGCGAGTTCATCAAGAAGAAATACTATGCGGCGTCCATTTCCCGCGTGGATATCGACCGCGCCGCTGGCAAGATCACCATCAGCATCTACACCGCGCGTCCCGGTCTTCTGATCGGCAAGGGCGGAGCAGGCATCGAAGTGATCAAGGAAGATGTCAAGAAAGAGATCGGCAAACAGGTCAACGTCAATATCATGGAGATCCGTGATCCTGACGCAGACGCGCAGCTCGTCGCTGAGAACATTGCCGCTCAGATCGAAAAGCGTATCAGCTACCGCCGCGCGATGAAGCAGGCCATGGGCCGCTCGATGTCCAAGAACAATGTCAAGGGCATCAAGCTGATGTGCTCCGGCCGTCTCGGCGGCGCAGAGATCGCCCGTACCGAGGGCTATCACGACGGTTCCATCCCGCTTCAGACCATGCGCGCCGACATCCAGTACGGTTTTGCGGAAGCAAACACCACGTACGGCAGAATCGGCTGCAAAGTCTGGATCTACAAGGGTGAAGTGCTTGGCAAGCGCAAAGCTGCCGGCAAAGAAGAGGAAGGGGGCAAATAATCCATGTTGATGCCTAAGAGAGTAAAACGCCGCAGAGTATTCCGCGGCCGCATGAAGGGCAAAGCTCTTCGTGGTAACACCGTCACTTACGGTGAATATGGACTGGTCGCCCTGGAACCGGCTTGGGTAACAAGCCAGCAGATCGAAGCCGCCCGTATCGCGATGACGCGTTACATCAAGCGTGGCGGTCAGGTCTGGATCAAGATCTTCCCCGACAAGCCCGTTACCGAGAAACCCGCTGAGACCCGAATGGGTTCCGGCAAAGGCTCTCCCGAATACTGGGTAGCAGTCGTCAAGCCCGGCCGCGTGATGTTCGAGATCGCGGGCGTCGACGAAACGAGTGCGAAGGAAGCACTGAGACTTGCTATGTACAAGCTTCCGCTGAAGAGCAAGATCGTGCGCAAGGAAATCGAAGGTGGTGAAAACAATGAAGGCTAATAAGTTCAGAGATCTGTCGAATGAAGCGCTTGCACAGCGCGAGAAAGAGCTTAAGAGCGAACTGTTCAACCTTCGCTTCCAGTCCGCAACGGGACAGCTCAACAATCCCCAGAGGATCAGCGAGTGCAAGAAGGATATCGCGAGAGTCAAGACCGTCATCCGCGAGCGCGAGCTCAAGGCGGCCGAATGAGCAGAAGGAGGACTGAAAAGATGGAAGAAAGAGGATATCGCAAAACCCGTACGGGTATCGTAGTAAGCGATAAAATGGACAAGACCATCGTAGTCGCCATTAAGACGAAAGTTCGTCATCCGCTCTACGGCAAGATGGTTAACCGGACCCGCAGATTCAAGGTCCACGATGAAGAGAACCAGTGCGGCGTCGGCGATACTGTAAGGATCATGGAGACCCGCCCGCTGTCCAAGGATAAGAGATGGCGTCTGGTCGACATTATCGAAAAGGCGAAGTAAACAGGAGGAACGTAAAATGATTCAACCGCAAACCAGATTAAAGGTCGCGGACAACAGCGGAGCGAAAGAGATCATGTGCATTCGCATTCTCGGCGGCTCCAAGGTCAAATCCGCAAATATCGGTGATGTGATCGTTGCCTCCGTCAAGACAGCCACCCCCGGCGGCGCTGTCAAGAAAAAGGAAGTTGTCCGCGCCGTTATCGTCCGCAGCGTTGCGGGCGTGCAGCGTCCGGATGGCAGCTACATCCGTTTCGACGATAATGCTGCCGTTATCATCAACGATCAGAAACAGCCGCGCGGCACCCGTATTTTTGGGCCGGTCGCACGTGAACTGCGTGAGAAGGACTACATGAAGATCGTTTCTCTCGCACCGGAAGTACTGTAAGGAGGAAGACGACATGACAAAGCTGAATGTGAAAAAGGGCGATACGGTCGTTGTCATCTCCGGCAAAGACAAAGGCAAGCAGGGAAAGATCCTTGTTTCCTACCCCGATAAGGACAGGGTTGTCGTTCAGAACGCCAACATGATCACAAAGCATGTGAAGCCGAGACGCCAGGGCGAACCCGGCGGCCGCATCGAAAAGGAAGGCGCCATCCATGTTTCCAACGTGAAACTGGTCTGCCCGAAATGCGGAAAGGTGACGCGTGTAGGCCATGAGGTCAAGGAAGTAACGATCTCTGGCGTCAAGAAGATGAAGAGCGTCCGCGTCTGCAAAGAGTGCGGAGCGCAGATCGATTAAGGCTGGAAGGAGGAACATATCAGTGGCTAAAAAAGATAACGAAGCAAAGAAAGCTGCTCCCAAGACAAAGAATGAGCCCGTGTTTCAGACCGCCGGCGAGAATGAGATTCCGCGTCTCAAGGAACAGTATCAGAACGTGGCCGTGCCCGCTCTGAAGGAAAAATTCCATTATGAAAACGTCATGCAGATCCCGAAGCTTGAAAAGGTGATCATCAACATGGGTCTCGGCTCCGACAAGGACAACCCGAAGGGCATCGAAGCCGCAGCCGCAGAACTCGGTCTGATCTCCGGTCAGAAAGCCGTCATCTGCAAAGCCAAGAAATCCGTTGCGAACTTCAAGGTCCGTGAAGGTCAGAACGTCGGCGCGAAGGTTACGCTGCGCGGCGACAGGATGTACTACTTCGTAGACAAGTTCGTAAACATCGTTCTCCCGCGCGTCCGCGACTTCCGCGGCGTATCCGACAAGTCCTTTGACGGACGCGGAAATTACGCGCTTGGCGTAAAGGAACAGCTGATTTTCCCGGAAATCAACTATGACGATGTCGACAAAGTCCGCGGCATGAACATTGTGTTCGTAACAAGTGCCAAGACCGATGAAGAAGCCAAAGAGCTTCTCGCCCTGCTCGGCATGCCGTTTGCACAGGGTGCATAAGGAGGATTATCATGGCAAAGACTAGCATGAAAAACAAACAGCAGAGAGAACCGAAGTACAGCACGCGCGCTTATACGCGCTGCCGCATCTGCGGCCGTCCGCACGCGGTGCTCCGTAAGTACGGCATCTGCCGTATCTGCTTCCGCGAATTGGCGTACAAGGGCGAGATCCCCGGCGTACGGAAAGCCAGCTGGTAAGGAGGGAACGATTATGACTGATACTATTGCAGATATGCTTACAAGAATCCGTAATGCTTTGACTGCTAAGCATGACAGCGTTGAAGTTCCTGCTTCTACCGTGAAAAAGGCGATCGCTCAGATCCTGGTCGACGAAGGCTACATCAAGGGTTTTGAAGTAACCGAAGACGGCATCCGCAAGAATCTGAAGATCCAGCTGAAATACGGTCCCAACAAGCAGCGCGTAATCGTCGGTCTCAAGAGGATCTCCCGTCCCGGTCTCCGTGTCTATGCACGGAAGGACGAGATCCCGAAGGTCCTTGGCGGCATGGGCGTGGCGATCATCTCCACGTCCCGCGGAATCATGACGGACCGCGAAGCCCGCAAACAGGGCATCGGCGGAGAAGTTCTGGCTTACGTCTGGTAAGCAAGAACCTGCTATTGAACGAATATTGATGAAATAAGGAGTAAAAAAATGTCTCGTATCGGAAAACTTCCTGTAAGCATTCCTTCAGGAGTGACAATTACGGTCGATGATTCCAACGTCGTGACGGTCAAGGGACCGAAAGGCGAACTGAAGCAGCAGATGCCGAAGGATATGATCATCGAGCAGGAAAACGGTTCTCTGAAAGTCAAACGTCCCAGCGATGATAAGGCACACCGTGCGCTTCACGGTCTGACCAGATCCCTGATCCACAACATGGTCGTTGGTACGACAGAGGGCTTCAAGAAGAATCTCGAAATCGTCGGTGTTGGTTACAGAGCCCAGATGCAGGGTGAAAACCTCGTTCTGAACCTTGGATACTCCCATCCGGTGGAATTCAAGAAGATGGACGGCATCAAGTTCGAAGCCCCCGCTCCCACAAAGATCGTTGTCAGCGGAATCGACAAGCAGAAAGTCGGCCAGGTCGCCGCTGATATCCGCGCTACGCGCAGTCCCGAACCGTACAAGGGCAAGGGCATTCGCTATGAAGGCGAGCACGTACGCCGCAAAGAAGGCAAGACGGGTAAATAAGAAAGGAAGGAGTGACGAAAGATGTTTAAGAAGATTGATAAGAATGCAATCCGCGTTGCACGTCATTACCGTCAGCGCAAGGACATTGTCGGTACCGAAGCTCGTCCGAGACTCAACGTGTACCGCAGCACATCCCACATCTACGCTCAGGTCATCAATGACGAAACGGGCAACACTTTGGTCGCAGCTTCCACCCTGGACGCCGAAATCAAGGGTCAGCTCAACGAGAAGTCCAAGACCGAAGCTGCAGAGCTGGTCGGAAAAGTCGTCGCTGAGCGCGCTTTGAAGGCAGGGATCAAGCAGGTCGTGTTCGACCGCGGCGGTTATCTCTATACCGGCCGTGTCGCCGCTCTTGCTGACGGTGCCCGCAAAGCTGGACTGGACTTCTAAGGAGGAATTGACATGCAGAATAGAAGATTTGAAAAAGAACCTTCCGAATTCAAAGAGCGTCTGGTTGCTATCAACCGTGTTGCAAAGGTTGTCAAGGGCGGCAAGAACTTCCGTTTCACCGCGCTGATGGTCGTAGGCAATGAGAACGGCAAAGTCGGCGTCGGCCTCGGCAAGGCGTCCGAAATTCCGGAAGCGGTTCGCAAAGGCGTTGAAGACGCGAAGCGTCACATGATCGAGGTCCCGATCGTCGGCACCACGATCCCGCATCAGGTTGAAGGCAAATACGGCAAAGGTCATGTCCGCATGATCCCCGCTGAAGAAGGTACCGGTGTTATCGCCGGCGGTCCTGCCCGTGCAGTTCTGGAAATGGTCGGTATCCATGATATCCGCACCAAATCCTTCGGCTCCAACAACCCGAGCAACTGTGTCAAGGCGACCCTGAACGGACTGCAGCAGCTTCGCACTGTCGAGCAGATCGCGAAACTCCGCGGCAAGACCGTTGATGAGATCCTTGACTAAGGAGGACATTACAATGGCCAAAACATTGAAAGTTACGCTCATTAAGAGCCCCATCAGCAGTTTGAAGGACCAGCAGGACACCGTTAAGGCGCTTGGTCTTCACAAACTGAACAGCACCGTGGAAAAGCCGGATAACGCAGCGATCCGCGGCATGCTTTTCAAGGTCAGACACCTTGTAAAAGTGGAAGAACAGTAAGCGGGAGGGTCTGCAGCATGAAACTTCATGAATTAAAGCCGGCAGCAGGTTCGGTAAAAAGCTCAAAGCGTGTCGGCCGCGGTACGGGTTCCGGCCTCGGCAAAACATCCACTAAGGGCAATAAGGGCCAGAAGGCCCGCAGCGGATCCAAAAAGAACGGTTTCGAAGGCGGTCAGATGCCTCTGACCCGTCGTCTCCCGAAGCGTGGATTCCATAACAATTTCGCCAAAGAATACACCACTGTCAACGTCTGCGCGTTCAACGTTTTCGAAGACGGCACCGAAGTGACAGCGGATCTGCTCAAGAAGCAGGGCATTATCAAGAAGATCGAAAAAGACGGTCTGAAAGTACTCGGAAACGGCAAGCTGGAGAAAAAGCTCCATGTCAAGGCCGCGAAGTTTACGAAAGCTGCTGACGAGGCCATCAAGGCGGCTGGCGGCAGCGTTGAGGTGATTGACTGATGTTTAAGACGTTTATTAACGCATTCAAAATCAAGGATATCCGCAAAAAGCTGTTGATGACCCTCCTTCTGATCGTCATCTACCGTCTTGGATGCTTTATCCCGATTCCGGGCGTAAACGTCGAGTTGCTTTCTGAAGCGGTTAAACAGTACGATATCCTCGGTTTCCTGGATCTGTTGACCGGTAGTTCCTTCTCTCAGTTCTCTCTGTTCGCCATGGGTATTTCACCGTACATCACGGCGTCCATTATCCTGCAGCTCCTCACCATCGCGATTCCTTCGCTCGAGAAGCTGAGCAAAGAGGATGACGGGAGAGAGAAGATCGAAAGAATCACCAGATACACGGGCATCGGACTTGCGTTCGTTCAGGCGATCGGCATTTTCGTCGGTCTCGAGAACTCCGCGAGAGCCGGCACATCCTATCTGACCAGCTCGTTCCCCAACTGGATCGCGCTCGGAATCATCGGGATCTGTGCGACGGGCGGTACCGCGTTCCTGATGTGGCTTGGTGAAAGGATCACCGAGAACGGAATCGGCAACGGTATTTCGATGCTGATCTTCGCGTCCATCGTTTCCAGAGTCCCGAGCACAGTGATCGGCTGGGTGCAGCAGCTCGTCACCGGTGTCATGCCGGTATGGGCGTTCATCGTGATCATCGTGCTGGTTATCGCCATGATCGCGCTGGTCGTTTTTGTGGACCAGGCACAGCGCCGGATCCCCGTGCAGTACGCCAAGCGCGTCGTAGGAAGGAAAATGTACGGCGGGCAGAGCACGTATCTGCCGATCAAGGCGAACGCGAACGGCGTTCTGCCCCTGATCTTCGCCATGACGCTGATCCAGTTCCCGGGCATGATCGCCCAGTTCTGGCCGAACAGCGGATTCTATTCCTTTTACACGAAGTATCTCGGATCCACTTCCGTTGTGTATTTCATCGTTTACGCGATTCTGATCGTAGCGTTCGGGTACTTCTACTCGGCCATTACGTTCAATCCTGCGGAACTTTCTAAGAATCTCCAGCAGAACGGCGGATTCATTCCGGGCATCCGTCCCGGCCGTCCGACGGGCGAGTATCTCGGCAAGATCAGCAGCAGGCTGACTCTGTTCGGATCTCTCTTCCTCGCGGTCATCGCCATTCTGCCCACGATCGCGCTGCGTTCTCTCGGCCAGACCACCGCGTTTGGCGCGACGAGCATCCTGATCATGGTCAGCGTTGCAATCGAAACGACGGATCAGCTTGAAAGCCATATGCTGATGCGTCACTACAAGGGATTCCTGAACTGAGGTTAACGCCATGAAGCTTGTTTTTCTCGGCCCTCCCGGAGCGGGAAAGGGTACGCAGGCAAAACGCATTGCGGAAACTTATCACATCGCGCATATCAGCACCGGAGACATGCTCCGGGCTGAAATGCGTGCGGGAACCGAACTTGGTCTGGCCGCCAAGTCTCTGATCGAGGCTGGCAAGCTTGTTCCGGACGATGTGATCATCTCCATGATCGAGTCCAGGATCAAACAGGACGACTGCAGGAACGGATTCCTCTTCGACGGATTTCCGAGGACCGTTGCCCAGGCTGACGCGCTGAGCGGACTGTGCGATATCGACTATGTCGTCAATATCGAAGTTCCGTCGGAGCGCCTCATCCACAGGGCGTGCGGCAGAAGGATCTGTCCCGAGTGCGGCGCTTCCTATCACATCGATTTCTACAGCGGTGAGAACTGCAAGGAATGCGGCGCGAAACTGCGCCAGCGCGATGACGACAAGGAAGAGACCGTCTGGAACCGTATCAAGGTCTACGAGGAACAGACCGCTCCTCTGATCGCCTATTACACGGAACGCGACAAGATCGTGACCGTGAACGGGGATCAGGAGATCGATGATGTGACCGCGGATATTGGGAAAGCACTGAAATGATTACGATTAAATCAGCGTCCGACATTGAGAAGATGGACGTTGCCGGAAGAATCGTGGAGGAGACCCTGAACCTGATGGGCGAAATGGTCCGTGTAGGGATCAGCACCTCCGAACTGAATCACGAAGCCGACGCGTTCATCCGCTCAAAAGGAGCGATTCCCTCGTTTCTGAACTACAGCGGTTATCCCAAGAGCATCTGCACTTCCGTCAACGAACAGGTCGTGCACGGCATTCCGGGTCATTACAGACTCAAGGACGGCGATATCATTTCCGTAGACGTCGGCGCGGTGATCAACGGATTTCACGGAGACGCCGCGAGAACGTTTCTGGTCGGAAATGTATCCGATGAAGTCGCAAGGCTGGTCGAAGTTACGAAAGAATGCTTTTTTGAAGGCATCAAGTACGCGAAACCGGGTTACCGGCTCGGAGATATCGGGCACGCTATCCAGGAACACGCGGAATCGCACGGATACGGCGTTGTGCGCGAGATGATCGGACACGGCATCGGACGCGAGATGCATGAGGAACCCGACGTTCCGAATTACGGGAGGGCGGGCCACGGCATCCGCCTGGAAGCCGGAATGACGATCGCGGTCGAGCCGATGATCACGCTGGGATCTTACAGAATCCTGCAGCTGTCGGACGGATGGACGATCGTAACCGCGGACGGGAAACCTTCCGCACATTACGAAAATTCACTTGCGATCACGGACAGCGAACCGAGATTGCTCACGCTGCATGAAGAGGAGACACGCGCATGACCGAACATTGTCTGGGCAGGGCCGTGACCTCTAAAGCGGGCAGAGACAAGGGACGCACGTTCCTGATCGTAGGTATCGCGGACGACAACCACGTGCTTCTCGCCGACGGCGAGACAAGAAAGCTTGCGAACCCGAAGAAGAAGAAGCTTAAGCATCTCAGGATCGAGCAGGATGTTTCCGAAAGCATCTGCGAGAAACTGACGGAAGGAAAGAAAGTGTTTGACGCGGAAGTGCGGAAAGCCATTCTGACCTTCGGATATAACTCAGATCAGAATCAGCAGGAGGGTTAGTTTGAAAGAGAGCGTTAAAGAAGGCGTAATTGAAGTTGAAGGCGTAGTCTCGGAAGCGCATCCGAACGCAATGTTCGAAGTAAAGCTTCAGAACGGGCATACGATACTTGCTACGATTTCCGGGAAACTCAGAATGAATTTCATCCGAATCCTTCCCGGCGACAAAGTAACAGTAGAACTTTCACCATATGATTTGACCCGCGGAAGAATCACCTGGCGCGGAAAGAATTGAAACATCTGAAAGGAGAAAGACAATGAAAGTCAGACCGTCTGTTAAACCCATGTGCGAGAAGTGCAAGATCATTAAGAGAAAAGGTCGCGTCATGGTTATCTGCGAGAATCCGAAGCATAAACAGAAACAGGGTTAAGCGAAAATAATGCTTGCCGGGCGGCTGTGCGGAAGGACCTTCCGCATTCCGGCAGGATAACATATATAAGACAACTTACAAACTTTAAATGGAGGTATAGGAACAATATGGCACGTATTGCTGGCGTTGACCTCCCGAGAGATAAGAGGGTTGAAATCGGTTTAACCTACATCTTCGGTATCGGTCGCAAAACTGCTCAGGATATCCTTGCTAACACCGGTGTCGATCCTGACATCCGTGTTCGCGATCTTTCCGAGAGCGATGTCAACAAGCTCAGAGAATATATCGACCACAACATCAAGGTTGAGGGCGATTTGAGACGTGAGACCTCGATGAGTATCAAACGTCTGATTGAAAACGGATGCTACAGAGGTGTCCGTCACCGTAAAGGACTGCCCGTACGCGGACAGAGCACGAAACAGAATGCCCGCACCCGCAAGGGACCGAAGCGTACGCAGGGCGGCAGAAAGAAATAAGGGAGGTAGCAAGTTATGGCAACTAAGATCAAAAAGACCGCGACTTCCCGCAAACGTCGTGAGAAGAAAAATGTTGAGCGTGGTCAGGCTCATATCCGTTCATCTTTCAACAATACGCTTGTTACGATCACGGATATGCAGGGCAATGCCATTTCCTGGTCCAGCGCAGGTTCACTCGGTTTCCGCGGATCCAAGAAGTCCACGCCGTTCGCAGCACAGTCTGCAGCTGAGACCGCCGCGCGCGGTGCTGTCGAGCACGGCATGAGAACTGTGGAAGTTTATGTTCAGGGTCCCGGATCCGGCCGTGAGAGCGCGATCCGTGCGCTTCAGACCGCCGGCCTTGAAGTAAACATGATCAAGGACGTGACGCCCATCCCGCATAACGGATGCCGTCCGCCGAAACGTAGAAGAGTTTAAGGAGGGGAAACAGCTATGGCTAGATATACTGGTTCCGTGTGCAGACAATGCCGTAGAGAGGGCGCAAAGCTGTTCCTCAAGGGCGACCGCTGCTTTACTGAAAAATGCGCAATCGCAAAGCGTAAAACCCCGCCGGGAATGCACGGCCAGGGACGCAGAAAACAGTCCGAATACGGGATTCAGCTTCGTGAGAAGCAGAAAGTCCGCCGCGCGTACGGCATTCTGGAATCCCAGTTCAGGAAATATTACGAAGTCGCGAGCAATATGCGCGGCGTTACCGGTGAGAACATGCTTTCTCTCATCGAGCGTCGTCTTGACAACGTTGCTTACCGTCTGAATTTCGGTGATTCCAGACCGATGGCCCGCCAGATGGTCACGCATGGCCATGTCAGCGTTAACGGCAAGAAGGTCGACATCGCTTCTTATCAGGTCAGCGTAGGCGACGTGATCGCGATCCGTGAAAAATCCCGCGATCTCGAGTTCTTCAAGACCCTCAAGGAGCAGGGCGCCAGCAGAACGATTCCGAAGTGGCTTGAGTTCGACGCGGATACACTTACCGGAAAAGTCGTTGCTCTTCCGCAGCGTGACGATATCGATCTGACGATCGAAGAGCACCTGATCGTTGAGTTCTACTCCAGATAATCTCTGAAGGCGAAAGCCTTTGGAATACGACCAAAACGAAGGAGGGTAAACCATTGCTAGAATTTGAAAAGCCCAAACTCGAATGCGTGGAATCTACGGACCGCTACGGCAAATTTGTCGTAGAGCCTTTGGAGCGCGGATTTGGTACCACACTCGGCAATTCCATGCGCCGGGTACTCATTTCAAGCCTTCCCGGTGTCGCTGTTACTTCCGTTCAGATCGACGGTGTTCTTCATGAGTTCTCGACCATCGAGGGCGTAAAGGAAGACGTTACGGAGATCATCCTGAACCTGAAGGAACTGTGCTGCAAACTTCACTGTGATGAGCCGAAAAAGATCGTGGTCGATGCCGTCGGTCCGTGCGAAGTCACTGCTGACGATATCATTGCCGACTCCGATGTCGAGATCATCAATCCCGAACTGCATATCGCGACTCTGGATTCCGACGCACGTCTCCACATGGAGATCATGCTTGAGCATGGACGCGGGTACGTTTCTGTCGAAAAGAACAAGAAACCCGACATGCCGATCGGTCAGATCGCGATCGACTCCATCTTCACGCCGATCACAAAGGTGAATTTCACCGTCGAGAATACGCGTGTCGGACAGATCACGGACTATGACAAGCTCACGCTCGAGATCTGGACAGACGGCACGATCGATCCGGACGAAGCCGCTTCCCTTGCGGCCAGGATTCTGACAGAGCACCTGTCTCTGTTCATTAATCTCACGGATTTTGTGCAGAACGGTGATCTTCTGATCGAGAAAGAAGAAAGCAAGAAAGAAAAGATCCTTGAGATGAACATCGAAGATCTGGATCTTTCGGTCCGTTCCTATAACTGCCTCAAACGTGCCGGAATCAACACGGTTGAGGAGCTCGTCCAGAAGGATGAGGAAGAAATGATGAAAGTACGGAATCTCGGACGCAAGTCTCTGGAGGAAGTACAGCAGAAACTGAGTGCGCTCGGACTTTCATTGCGCACAAAAGAGGATTGAGGAGGATTGACACATGGCAAACCGTAAACTTGGCAGAAGTGTTGATCAGAGAGCCGCGATCCTGCGTAACCTTACAACCGCTTTGATCTGGAACGGCAAGATCGTGACCACAGAAGCGCGCGCAAAGGAAGTTCGCTCGATTGCCGAAAAACTGATTACGCTCGCAGTTAAGGAATATAAGAACACCGAGACCGTTGAGAAAGAAAGCCGCAACGAGAAGTCGCAGGTTGTGACGGTCGAGAAGAACGTCGACAAGCCGTCCAAACTGGCAGCGCGCCGTCAGATCATGTCTTATCTCTATGACATTCCCGAGCAGAAGGCGAAGGATGAGAACAAGGCTGAATACAAGAAGCGCACTGCGGAACGCACGCATCCTGTCGTTGAGAAACTCTTCCAGGATATCGCTCCGAGAGTTGACAAACGGATCGAGGAAGGCAAGAAAGGCGGTTACACCCGCATGTACAAGCTGGGCGCACGCCGCGGAGACGCAGCCGAGATGGTCGTTCTTGAGATCATCTGAACGGAAATATGACAGGCAGCTTTTTATGGCTGCCTGATTCATTCAATTTACTTGCTTTGACTATAGTGCTATAATAGTCAAAGCTTATTTTTTGCGTAAGGATTCGAACTTTGCTGAGATTACGCGGACAAAAGAATAGAATTTTGCTGACGGCGCTGCTTGCGGTCGTATTCTGCTTGTGCGCAGCAGCGTGCCGTCCTGCTTCGCAGTCTGCCGTGACACCGGACGGAAACGGCGTTGTATCCGTTTCCGCGGGTGACAGTCTGCCGGACCTTGAAGAACTCCGGTCCTATGATTCACTGGCTACTTTCGATTTCGGCACACGGGAGCCGGATCTTGACTATCTTCATGAGCTCAGAACAATGTTTCCGGATTGCGACATACGTTTTGAGATGCAGATCGGCGGAAAGAAATACGGCGCAGATACGGTCTCTATTGTGTCTCCGGCGCTGACCGCTGACGATGTAAGAAAACTGTCCGCCCTGAAGGAATTGCAGACCGTAGACGCAAGGGGGAGCGCATGCGTCGAGGAACTGAAGCTTTATGCTTCGGAACATCCGGAATGTATCGTATGCTATTCGGAAACGGTTTTCGGTGAAGAGGTATCAAACCTGGACACGTATCTGGATCTTTCGGATAAACGCGTCCGTATCGACCAGCTGAAATCCGTTCTGGACGATCATCCGAATCTGACCGACGTCAATCTCATCGGGTGTTCCCTCGATAACAGCGAGAAATATGATCTTCACGCTTCCTATCCGGGTATCACTTTTTACTGGAACATCTATTTCGGTGACGGAACTTTCAGGAGCACGGATACAAAGCTCGACTTTACGAGGCTGTATTTCAGCGGCATTGACGACCTGATCCAGCTGGTCGGATGTTTTATGCATCCGGAATACGTGGATCTCTCCACGCACGGATATGAGAACGCACAAATGGAGACGCTCTGCAGCCGGTTCCCGGATACGCTTTTTGTATGGATGGTCCGGATCTCTACGCTCGGCGTCCGTACGGATGTGGAAGTGTTCGACGGGACGGGTCTGAAGAACAAACTGAAGAGCTCTCAGCTTCGAAATCTGAAGTATTGCAGGCGTTTGAAAGCGATCGACCTGACAAGCCAGCAGATTACCGATCTTGATTTCCTTTCCGGTCTGCCCGAACTCCGTGTCCTGCTACTTGCAAATAATTCGATCACGGATCTGTCTCCGTTATCCGGGCTGCAGAATCTTCAGTATGCCGCGCTGTACAACAACGCCATCCAGGACATTTCCGCGTTGTCCGGCCTCCAGAATCTGAAGGATCTCAATCTGAGCGGAAACAAGATAGACGACATGTCCCCGCTAGCGTCCTGTCCCGCGCTGCAGTATGTGCATCTTTCCAAGAATCCTTGTTCGGGAAATGCCGGACAGCAGGATGCTCTGAAAACGTCTCTCCCAGATGCTCTGTTTGTGTTCGACGAGACGAGCATGACGCGGGGATGGAAAAACCTCGAACATACGCTCATCGCGAACCGAACGATCGTATCCCGGCATTACTATGACCTCGATCAGGGCGTTATAAGTATCGATTGAAAGGCTTTTTATGGATAACAGACCCATCGGCGTATTTGATTCCGGCATGGGCGGCCTGACGGCGCTCAGACAGCTGGTCAGACTCGTTCCGAACGAAAACATCATCTATTTCGGAGATACGGGCAGAGTTCCGTACGGCGCAAGATCGTCCGATACGATTATTAAATATGCCAGACAGGACATGTCTTTTCTGATGGAATTCGACCCGAAGGCGATTCTGATCGCCTGCGGAACCGTTTCCACGACCGCACTGCCCGTTCTGATGCGGGAATATGATCTGCCGGTCTACGGCGTCGTCGAGCCTGCGGTTACGGCAGCGCTCAGAGCGACGAACAATAACAGGATCGGTATTATCGGGACTAAAGCGACCGTCCGGAGCGGCTCCTACGCGGAAATGATCCGCTATCTGAACCGGGATATAGAGGTTTTCACAAAAGCCTGCCCGCTGTTTGTTCCGCTTGTGGAAGACGGCAGGGTACACCCGGATGATCCCGTTCTGAAATTCCTGATCGATGAGTACCTGTACGAAATGGTCGAGGCGAACGTGGATACGGTCATACTAGGCTGCACGCATTATCCGCTGCTTTCCGACGCGATCGGAACGTATCTCGGAAGCGGGGTCAAGCTGATCGATACGGGCCTCGAGTCGTCGCTCGCGCTTCGCGAGCACCTTCAGAAGCGCGAGCTTCTTTCCGGAAAGACGGGAAGCGGAAGCATTTCCTATTACGTATCCGACAGCGCGGCTGATTTCAAGGCGCTCGCGTCTGTTTTCCTCGGGTCCGAGATCGTGCAGGACGTGCACAGAGTGGATATCGACAAATACTGATTTCCCTGTGAAAACGCGGTTCGAAGTGACCGTGTTTTATTTTTTCGATTAAATTATACTTCGGAGGTTCAAATGGCTAAGGATGATTATCATGTAATCGTGTTCAGGACGCTTAAATATCTGTATCATCAGCTGAAGGACGGACTTCCACCTGAACCGGAGATGCTCATGCCGGACAGCAAGATTTTCGAAATCAACGAATACTACTGGAAGTACGTACTGCGGAGCATGCTGGAAGAGGACCTGATCCGCGGCTTAACGATGAATGACGATGGTTCCGGTCCGGAACAGTCCTCGGAAATGCTCAAGGATATTCAGATCACGCCGAAAGGGATCGAATATCTGAACGACAACAGGATGGGGCAGAGAGTCGATCAGCTGATCAGGGGCGTTATTAAAATTTAACGCAGTACGTAGATGAAATGTCTCTAAAAACAAAGAATCCACCGTGTCTGGACGGTGGATTCATTTTCATTATCTATTTCGATTATGTGAGCATGGAAAGTGTCTTCTCTACATAGTCTGCGGGATCTTCCGGAAGGATTCCCTCGATCAGCTGCGCCTGTACGAACAGGACGTCACTCAGATCCTTCAGCTTCTGCTTGTCGCCGCTTTCATGCAGCGCCTTCAGTTTTTCGAAGACGGGATGCTCGCTGTTGATTTCCAGAATGCGCTCCGCTTTCAGTTTGTTTTCCGTCGGCATCGCGTTCAGAACTTTTTCCATTTCGACGCTGAGAGGACCTTCCGAAGAAATGCAGACGGCGTGGTCTTTCAGTCTTGAACTGATCTTGACGTCTTTCACTTTTCCGGCCAGGGCTTCCTTGATCTCATCAAGCAGCGGTTTATGGTCTTCCGCGAGTTTCTCGGACGCTTTCTTTTCCTCTTCTGTTTCGATATCCAGATCACCGCT
>JAEEGL016970145.1_pt1 | contig 18306 bp, 13 predicted proteins | sample 9134231 | NCBI WGS metagenome assembly JAEEGL01 (sample SAMN16246548, study PRJNA631951) | gut metagenome | biome: gut microbiome; feature: rumen; material: fiber-attached | host: Bos | place: Iran: Karaj | collected 2018-10 | reverse complement strand
TGGGAATCGATCCGTCGAATATAGTCATATGCGGTTCTTCCGCCGGGGCAATGCTGTCGCTTTCCGCAGAGTACGAACTGTGCAACCGCACCTCCAGGGCCGCGGTGCTTCCGGAAGGGTTCAATTTCACCGGAGTAATGGCTTTCGCCGGGGCCATCATGTCTGATTCAGGCAAGCCGTCATATGACAGGGAGCCATGTCCTCAGATGCTTATCCACGGGACCGCGGACAAGACTGTCAACTACAAGAAACTGAATATGTTCAACTGGGGGATTTTCGGCCCTGACGTGCTTGCGAAAATCTACAAGAAGAACGGCTACACCGCGTGCATCTACCGTTTCAAGGACCACAACCATGACATGGCAGGGAATATGGTCGCTACCTGGCCGGAGCAGAAACGTTTCCTGGAGCAGAATGTCATCAAAGGGGTGAAGCGCAGCGTGGACGCTATGATAGATGACCCGGCAGTGCCCTCCCAGAAGAGCGCTGCCACCCTTAAATCACTCTATTGATTTTTCCGCTTATTCCTTGAGGGAGACCACAGTGCTCTCCTTGTCGGTACCCAGGGAGACCTTCAATGTGCGGAGGTCTTTCCCTGCGGCTTTCTTGTGAAGTATCTGGTCCTGGATGATGAACTCCGACACGGGGTCTTCAATCCATTTCATCACAGCCCTCTTGAGGGGTCTCGCGCCGTAGCTGGGATCGAAGCCGGCATCGGCCACGAAACGCTTGGCTGAAGGAGTGACGGTGAGTTTGTAGCCTGCGTCTTCCGCCCTTCTGCGTACATCCATCAGCTCGATGTCGATAATCTGCTCTATGTCCTCCCTGTCGAGGGAATTGAAATAGACCTGTTCGTCCACCCTGTTTATGAACTCGGGAGGGAATACTTTCTTTACGGCCTTTTCGAGAACGGACCTCCTGTCGCTCAAGACATTGCGGGAGGATGTGCTGAAGCCCAGCCCGTTTCCGTACTCTTCAATCTCGCGGCTCCCGACGTTGGAGGTCATGATTATTATTGTGTTCCTGAAATTCACCTTCCGGCCTTCGCTGTCGGTCAGGCGGCCTTCATCCATGATCTGGAGAAGGATGTTGTAGATGTCAGGATGCGCCTTCTCTATCTCGTCGAGAAGCACTACGCAATAAGGCTTGCGGCGCACCTGTTCGCTTAGCTGCCCGCCTTCTTCGTACCCGACATATCCCGGAGGGGCGCCTATGAGCCTGGAGACGGAGAATTTCTCCATATATTCGCTCATGTCTATCCTGACCATGTTGTCTTCGGAGTCGAACAGGTATTCGGCGAGGCATTTGGCCAGCTGGGTCTTTCCGACTCCGGTAGGACCGAAAAAGAGGAAAGAGCCTATTGGCCTGTCCGGATCCTTGAGGCCGGCTCGGTTGCGCTGGATGGCCCTGACTACGGTGTCTATAGCTTCGTCCTGTCCTATTATCCTGGTTTTCAGCCTGTCACGCATCTTCAAAAGCCTGGTGCCTTCGGATTCTGCGACCTTGTTCACCGGGATGCCCGTGATCTTGGACACTATAGTTGCGATGTCTTCCACGTTCACCTCTGTCTTCGGGGCTCCGTCAGCGCGGAGCTTTACCATCGACCCAGCCTCGTCCATCGCGTCGATAGCCTTGTCAGGGAGGAAGCGGTCGGTGATGTACCTGTCGGTCAGCCTGGCGCAAGACTCTATGGCATCCGGGGTGTAGGTGACCTTGTGGAAGTCTTCGTAGTTTTTCTTGATATTCTGGAGGATGGTGATAGTCTGAGGGACGTCGGTGGCTTCGACTACGATTTTCTGGAAACGCCTGTCCAGGGCACCGTCCTTTTCGACAATCTTGGTGAATTCATCCATTGTAGTGGCGCCTATGCACTGGAGCTGGCCCCTGGCCAGGGCGGGCTTGAGGATGTTTGCGGCATCCAGGCTTCCCTGGGCACCGCCGGCGCCTACAATGGTGTGGAATTCATCTATGAACAGGATGAGGTCAGGATCCTGGGAGGCTGTCTCAATGATGGATTTTACGCGCTTTTCGAAATCACCCCTGTATTTGGTTCCGGCGACTACCGAAGCGATGTCCAGGGAGATTATCTTCTTCTTCGCAAGGGCAGGGGAGATGTCCCCGGATGCTATCCTCAGGGCAATTCCTTCAACGATGGCGGACTTCCCGACGCCGGGCTCGCCGATTAGCATAGGATTGTTCTTTTTCCGCCTTCCCAGGATTTCTATGACCCTGCTTATCTCCTTGTCGCGGCCTATGATCGGATCCAGCTTGCCCTCCATGGCAGCCTTTGTCAGGTCGAGGCCGAAGTCGGTTATGTCCATCTTCTCCTTTTCCGGTCCGTCGCCGCTGACAGGCTGTTTGTCTGAAGTGCCGTCTTCTTCGGGGGCACTGCTCTTGAGAAGCCCCTGCTCATGCATGCTTGAGAGCAGTTTGCCGTAGTCAATAGCCTGTGACCGGAGCCAGGCCTGTCCGTAGTTCTCCGTGGTCCTGCACAGGGCCAGGAGGAGGTGCAGCGAAGTGGCTTCCGGATTCTTCAGTCTCGTCGCCTCCAGTACAGTGATACTCAGTACATTCTGCGCGAGGCGGGAGAAGGATATGTGTTCGGTTTCAGAGTACGGGATGTTTTCGCGGGTGAAGATCCTGCCGTCTATGAATGTCTTCAATTCGGCGAGATCCGCCCCGAATCCTCTCAGGACCCGGCAGGCGTCATTGTCTTCATGCCTGAGCATTCCCAGGAAGAGGTGGTCAGGGCCTATCGAATAGTTTCCCGTGCGCATGGCTTCTTCCCTGGCGTACTTGATTATTCCGTTCAGTTCTTGAGATATTCTGATTTCCATGTTTTGGTTCTGATGATGTACAAACATACTAAACAATTATGGGACCACAGCATGTTTTTGTCAGTTTTGTCAGAAAGCTCTGTCAGACTTGGCGGAATGAGGAAAATTGATTAAATTTGCACGTTTATCTAAAAGATAAAAAATCGCGTTTGAATTATAAGTAATCCATATGGACGAACTGGATAAGAAAGCAGAAGAGCAGAAAAACGAAGAATCCCGGCTGGGTATCATAGAACCGGTTGAGATCAATGACGAAATGAAGAATGCGTACATCGACTATTCGATGTCCGTCATCGTTTCCAGGGCACTCCCTGACGCCAGGGACGGCCTTAAGCCCGTTCAGCGCAGGGTGTTGTTCGGAATGGAGGGCCTCGGCCTGAATTACTCCGGCCAGACCAAGAAATCTGCGAGGATCGTAGGAGAGGTCCTTGGTAAGTTCCACCCCCACGGGGACTCCAGCGTCTATGACGCGATGGCCAGGCTGGCCCAGAGCTGGAACCAGCGTTATCCACTTGTCTACGGACAGGGTAACTTCGGTTCCATGGACGGCGACCCTGTCGCTGCCATGAGGTACACCGAGGCCAAGCTGGAGCGCCTCTCCGGCGACGTGCTTAATGACCTCGACAAGGATACGGTTGATTTCCAGCTCAATTTCGATGACACCATCGAGGAACCCGTAGTTCTTCCGACCAAGGCTCCGCTGCTTCTTCTGAACGGCTCGTCCGGTATCGCAGTCGGTATGGCTACCAACATGGCTCCCCACAATCTCGGAGAATGCTGCGATGCCATATGTGCATATATCGACAACCCCGACATCACCGTAGATGAGTTGATGAAGTACCTCAAGGGACCCGACTTCCCGACGGGAGGCATCATCATGGGCCGCCAGGGTATCAAGGATGCATATGAGACCGGCCGCGGCCGTGTTTCCATACGTTCGAAGACCGAGATCGAGGTCGATGACAAGGGCCGTGAGACCATAGTCGTGACCGAAATCCCTTATATGGTCAACAAGAAGGAGATGATCGAGCGCATCGGCCAGATGGTCGAGGAAAAGAGGCTCGAAGGCATCACCTACATCAACGACGAGACCTCCAGGGAGGGTGTCAGGATAATATTCCGTGTGAAGCAGGGCTACAACGCCAATGTGGTGCTCAACACCCTGTTCAAATACACCCCGCTTCAGTCCAGCTTCTCCATCAACAATGTCGCCCTTGTCGGAGGCAGGCCCCAGGTCCTCACCCTCAAGGACATACTTAAAGTGTTCGTGGACTTCAGGCACGATGTCATAGTGCGCAGGACCCAGTTCGAGCTGGCCAAGGCACAGAAACGCGCCCACATCCTCGAAGGCCTCCTGAAGGCTATCGATGTCATCGACGAGATAGTGCATATCATCCGCCATTCTTCAAGCGTGGACGAAGCCAAGTCGACCCTCATCTCCACCTTCGACTTCTCCGAGGCACAGGCTACCGCAATCGTGGAAATGCGCCTGAGGCAGCTCACCGGACTTGAAAGGGAGAAACTCCAGGCAGAGTACGACGAACTCGAGAAGTTCATCGCCCGCTGCGAAGAGATCCTCGGCAGCACCGAGCTTCAGATGGAAATCATCAAGAAGGAATCCGCCGACCTCAAGGCCAGGTACGGAGATCCGCGCCGTACGGAAATCACCCTTTCCGATGACGAATTCAATCCCGAGGACTTCTATGCTGACGAAGATGTCGTCATAACCATATCCCACACCGGTTACATCAAGCGTACTGCGCTTACGGAGTTCCGTACCCAGAACAGGGGAGGTGTCGGTGTCCGCGGGTCTTCGACCAAGGAAGACGATTTCATAGAGCATGTATATGTCGCCAATATGCACTCGACGATGCTCCTGTTCACTGAACTCGGAAGGTGCTACTGGCTGAAGGTCTACAATATCCCCGAGGGTTCCCGTGCTTCAAAGGGACGTGCCATCCAGAACATCCTCAACCTGTCGGCTGACAACAAGGTACAGGCATATATCAATGTCCCGACCCTCGCTGACTCCGACTACATAAACAACCACTATATCGTACTGGTGACCAAGAGGGGTACCGTCAAGAAGACCCTTCTCGAAGAATTCTCCAGGCCGAGGGTGAACGGAGTAGCCGCGGTTTCCATCCGTGAAGGGGATGAACTCGTTGAGGTTGCACTGACCAACGGGAACGAGGAACTGCTTATCGCAGCGCGTGAAGGACGTTGCGTCCGCTTCAATGAGAAGGACGTCAGGGCAATGGGACGTACCGCTACCGGCGTTCGTGGCATCAATATTGAAGAAGACGACAGCGTGATAGGTATGATAGCCTATGATCCGAATGCGGAAGATGCCAAGGATCACACGATTATGGTAGTAAGTGAGAATGGTATCGGGAAGCGGAGCGAGTTTGAAGAGTACAGGATCACAGCAAGGGGAGGCAAGGGAGTCAAGACAATAGCCATTACTCCCAAGACCGGAAAGCTCGTGGCGATGAAGAATGTGACAGAGGCGAACGACCTGATGATAATCAACCGCTCGGGAATAACGATCAGGATGCCGGTAGAAGACATCCACGTTGCAGGAAGGGCTACGCAGGGAGTGAAGCTGATAAATATCAGGGAAGGAGATTCGATCACTGCCGTTTCGGTTGTAGAGAAGAGCGAGGAGGCAGTCAAAGACGAAAACATTAATACTGAAATAGAAGATACAAACAACTAAACGATCATTATCATGAAGAAATTAATGACAGCGCTTGCAATTCTTGCGTCGGTGACGTTTGCCAGCGGACAGAACAAGAATGTCGCTTCAGCAACCAAGGCTCTCGAGGTTGCCCAGGAAGCGGCCCAGAACGCCAAGAAAGCGACCAAGGCCGCCACATGGCTTACTCTGGGACAGAGCTACATCAACGCCTATAGCGCACCTGCCGGAGACCTTTGGACCGGTGCTACCAAGCAGGACCTCAAGCTCATCATGGGTGATGAGAAGCCCTCTTCCACCGAGAATGTAACCATCCTCGGCCAGCAGCTCACCAAGGAAGTCTATTCCAACAAGGAACTGTACTTCAATCCTGACGGAAAGCTTACCATCATCAACGTGACCAAGCCGGTCGTCGAGAACGGACTTGAGAAAGCACTTGATGCTTACAAGAAGGCTTTCGAGCTCGACCCCAAGAAGGTGAAGGAAGTTACGACAGCCATCAACGACATCAACAAGAAATATGTTGACGAGGCTTACAACAAGTATTCCCTCGGTGACGGCGCAGGCGCCAGCAAACTCTTTGCTAAGGCTGCCGAAGCCAAGGCTACAGCTCCTGTTTCCCAGATCGACACCAGCGCTCTCTACAATGCCGGTTTCACCGCATGGTGGGGCAGCGAGTTCGAAATGGCTAAGCCTTATTTCGAGAAGTGCGCTGAGCTGGGTTATCTCGGAGATGATGGCGAAACATATGCCAAGCTTGCCGACATCGCCCAGAGGCAGAATGATTCCGAAGGACAGAAGAAGTGGCTGGAGGCTGGTTTCAAAGCTTATCCGCAGAGCCAGAGCATCCTCATCGGTCTTATCAACTATTATGTAAGCACCGGCCAGGATACCAACCGTCTCTTCGAACTCATCCATCAGGCACAGGCCAATGAGCCCACCAATGCATCCCTGTACTATGTAGAGGGCAACACCCAGGCTAAGCTCGGCAACGAGGAAGCTGCTGTTGCTGCATATGAGAAATGCGCCACTGTCGATCCGAAATATGCATTCGGTTACATCGGTGAGGGCATCCTCTTCTACAACAAGGCTCTCGACATCCAGGAGAAGGCTCAGGCTGAGCTTGACGATGCTAAGTACATGGCTCTCGTCAAAGAATTCGAGGTCGCACTCAAGAAGTGCATCCCGGTCTTCGAGAACGCCTACAACCTGACTTCTGATGAGAAGATCAAGGTCAGCGTTGCCGAGTACCTCAAGAACGCCAACTATCGTTTCCGTGACGAGGACGCTTCCTACAAGAACGCATATGAGAAATATGCTAAAGTAGTCGAGACCGGCAAGCCTGAATAATCTTTTCGGAATGAAATCCAATTCCGAATACAAGGATACTGCCTTGGCCGCCCTCAAGGGCAATTGGGCCGAGGCAGTTCTTTGTACAGTCGTTTACCTTGCGGTAGTGACTGCCCTGGCGGCATATCCTATAATGGTGTCGTCACCGTTCCCCATTCTCTTCAGGTCAAGTCTTCCGTATATATGGGGCCTGCCTGCCTCCCTTCTGGTGTTCCTGATCCTTCCAGCCTTATCGACAGGAATCTACAATACGTTCAGACTTCTGGTCGAAAGTGGAGACAACCGGCTGACTGCGAATATGTTCCGTGAGGGTTTCAGGGATTATTTCCACAAACTCCTCGGCTTTGTCCTCTACGGAATCATCGTGGCTGCGGGATTTGCGCTGTTGGTGATTCCTGGGGTCATATGGGCTTTCGCATATTCGATGATCCCTTACATCCTGGACGAAGAACCGGAACTCTCCCTGTTCCAGACTTTCAGGAAGAGCAGGATGATGATGAAAGGCCACAAGCTGGACTATTTCTGGCTTTGCCTGAGTTTCATCGGATGGGCGATCCTTTCGGTGATTACGCTGGGAGTCGGCTACCTGTGGCTCATGCCATATGTCCAGTCCACCTCTGCAGCCTTCTACGAAGACCTTAAAGGCCTGTCAGCGGGTATCTGACCCTCCATCCGCATCCTGTGCGGAATCGAATGCTTTCACTATCTTGTTCACGAGAGGATGTCGCACGATGTCCTCGTTCGAGAAGAAGATAGTGGAAATTCCTTTTATGCCCTTGACCAGTTCAATGCCCTTGAGCAAGCCGGAGTCGCTGCGGTGGGGGAGGTCTATCTGGGTGGCATCTCCGGTGACTATGAATTTGGCGTTGGTGCCCATTCGGGTCAGGAACATTTTCAACTGTCCGATGTTGGTGTTCTGGGCTTCGTCCAGGATGACGCATGCCCTGTCCAGGGTGCGTCCACGCATATATGCCAGCGGGGCTATCTGTATGGTTCCCTCGCTCATGAAATCCTGAAGTTTCTTAGCCGGAATCATGTCGCCCAGGGCATCATACAGGGGCTGGAGATAGGGATCCAGCTTGTCTTTCAGGTCTCCCGGCAGGAATCCCAGCCTCTCTCCGGCTTCAACGGCAGGACGGGTCAGGATTATGCGCTTGATTTCCCGGTTCTTAAGGGCGCGGACAGCAAGGGCGATGGCTATGTAGGTCTTTCCGGTTCCGGCCGGCCCCACGGCGAAGATCAGGTCGTCCTTGAAATAGGCCTTGACCATCTTTTGCTGAGTGGCGTTCCTCGCCCTGATTGGCTTCCCGTCAGTGGAGTGCACTATGACGGCATCTCCGCTGTGGAGGAACTTCCCCCTGTCGCTTTCCCCGTCGAAAATATCGGCCACGTCATATGTAGTCAGGCTCAGTTTGTGCTTCTTTACTTCTATCAGTTCACCGAGGCGGATGGAGAACTCCTCGATCAGGCTCTGTCCGCCTTCCAGGATCAGTTCGTCTCCCCGCGCCACTACCTTGAGAGAGGGGAAATAAGAGCAGAATTCTTCCAGTACGCGGTTGCCTGGCCCGTAGAGTTCAATAGGTTCGATGCCTTCCAGTCTGATGGTTTTCTTCATATATATCAGTTATCAGTCTTGTATTCCTGTGACCGTCCTTACCCTTCTGTAAGTAGTCACCATGTTGTCATAGTCTGAAGGAGATATCCACATCTCCCTGTGTCCCAGATATTTCTTGACGGGGATGGTCTGGTAGCCGTCAGTCAGTTTTCCCGGCAGCGTACACCACAGGAAGGTGAGTTCCGGGGTGAGGACCCTGGCCTGGCGGTGCCGGTCGACCGCTATTTTCAAGGTGACCGCAAGCTCCAGCCTGGTGTTCTCAGCGCTCATGTTTGAAACCGCGTTTCCCATAGAATATATGACCGGGACGGCTCCGATCGAGGTGGTGTCCTGGACTACATGGGGATGCGCCCCGATTATAGCATCGACCCCTTTTTCCTCGAGCCATTGAGCCCATTGCTCCTGCTCCCGGGAGTGTCTGAGGGAGTATTCCGTGCCCCAGTGCGGGACGGCGATCACTATGTCGGCCCCGAGTTCCCTCGCACGGCTTACCTGCCGCGAGACTTCGTCCTTGTCCATAAGCGAGACGGACGGCCATTCATATGAGGTCTGCGTGTTTGTCCCATATGTAAAGTTCACAAGTGCGATGCGCAGTCCCTTGCAATAGAGCATAAGGGGGTTGTCACGGTGGAAAGTCCTCTCTTCCAGGCCCGTACCCGTGTGCCTGACGCGGAGAGAATCATATATGTGCAGAGTCCTCCGCAGGCCGTTTTCCCCTTTGTCCGTAATGTGGTTGTTGGCAGTGAGGAAGACATCCACCCCGAGGTCTTTTACATATGTTGCATATCCGTCCGGCGCGGAGAATGCGGGATAGCCGGAATAAGGTTTACCGGCAAGGGTGAACTCCATGTTCGCAACCGCGATGTCAGCCTGCGAAAGGAGGGGCCTCAGCGGCTCCAGGAAGTCAGTGTAGTCATATTCGAGCTGCCTGGCGTGCATCATCACGTCCCCGATGAAGACCATTTCCACTGTGTCCGGTTCTACATAATATGTGCGTGGGCGCGGCAGGTAAGTCCTGATGGTAGTCTGCGCCGAAGCACTGCAGCAGGCGAGCAGGAACAATATGTAGAACTTCAGTCTCATCTATTCGCAAATATACCGCAAAAATGAGTAAATTTGCACATAAATGCCAAAAAGACATATGAAAAGGATATTACTCTGCATAAGCTCTCTTGCCCTTGTACTCTGCCTGGCCGGCGGGTGCGATTTCCTGCGGGCTCTTGCAGGTCGTCCGACCTCGGCCGAGATCGAGATCAAGCGGGCTGAGATAGCCGCGGAAGAGGCTGCCCACCAGGCGAGACTCGATTCCCTCAGGAAAGCCGAGAAACAGATAGCTGACTCCCTGGCGGTAATCGACTCCCTGAAGTCCAGGAATGAAACGATGCTCAATCCTTCCAAGCTGGGAGGACTGAAAGTCTCGGAACTTCCCGCGAAGTACTATATCATAGTGGGCGCATTCATGGAAAAGGCCAATGCCGAAAAGAAGGCTGCGAAATTGAAAGAATCAGGCCAGGAAGCTGCAATCATAAGCTTCAGGAACGGTTATAATGCGGTAGGCATATGCCCCAGTTCTACGCTTGCCCAGGTGTATGAATCTCTCCGGAAGATACAAGGGCAGGATTTTTGCCCTAAGGATGCCTGGATATTGGTAAATGAATAAAATGGGCAAAAGTATCTTTGCGGCAGTGATCCTGTCGGTCCTTGCCCTTGTACCTGCATATGCTCAGTACAGGGGCGGTTCTTCATATGAGGCGCTGTACGACAGCGAGACGGTTTCTTCCTTCAAGGAGCACATCCGCTCCCTCTCCGCCATGGCCCTGGAGGGCCGCGGTGCAGGGACAGAGGGGGAAAGAGAAGCAGCGTCATACCTTCAGAACGTCTTTTCGGGCTATGGTCTGGACATCCTTCCTTCTGAGGATGGCGGAGTCTTCGGAATCCGCCAGGAAAACGGGGACACCCTGACATCCCTAAACGTGACGGCATTCATCCCGGGGCATGACAAGACCATGAAGGATAAGTATATAGTCATCGCGGCCAGGATGGACAACATCCCTCCCCAGGTTATCAAAGTGGATGGCCAGGATGTCACCAGGATATTCCCCGGGGCGAATTCCAATGCTTCCGGAATGGCTATGCTTCTGGAACTCGGACGGATGCTGAAGACCAACGAGGCGCTTCTCAAGCGCTCCGTCCTCCTTCTCGGTTTCGGAGCCTCGATGCAAGGGAATGCAGGGGCATGGTATTTCCTGAACCGCTCTTTCAAGGATGTGGATAATATCGATGCCATGATAAACCTGGATATCCTGGGAACCGGGAATAAGGGCTTTTATGCATATACCTGTTCGAATGCCGACATGAACAACATCCTGGACAGGCAGAAGAGTACCCTCCAGCCGGTCTTCCCGACTTTGACCGCTGCGGAACCTTTCCCTTCGGACCACAGGATGTTCTATGACAAGGAAATCCCCTCGATATTGTTCACAACCGGCAATTTCCCCGAGAAGGGCACTGAGAGGGACACGGAGTCGGTAATAGATTACGAATACATGGAGAGGGAACTGGAGTACATCTACAGCTACACCCTGTCCCTGGCAAACGGGACCGCCCCGGTCTTCAATCCGTCCGACCTGATTCGGAAGAAGAACAGAAGCAGCTCGGACGTTGTCGCTTATTATGACTGCGACATCAGGCCTACTTTCATGGGCAGTTCCGATCCTTCGGTCTTCCTCAAGCGCTGGGTCTATCAGTATATGAAATATCCTCATGAGGCTGTCGAGAACGGCCGCCAGGGACGTGTCCTGGTAGATTTCATCATTGACGAAAGGGGAAAGGTGACCGACGTCAAGGTCCTCAGGGGAGTGGACGACCTGCTCGACGCTGAGGCTATCCGGGTGGTTGCCGCCTCTCCCGACTGGAAGCCAGGAAGGGTCCGCGGCCAGAAAGTCAAGACGGAAATGTCACTGTATGTCGAGTTCCGGCTTCAGAAGAAGGCTTCTTTCGGACTGAAGAAGTGATTATCTTGGGGGATGCGGCGGATTATTGCTAAATTTGCAGAATATATCAACACAATCATATGGATTACGATTTCAGGAGTATAGAGGCCAGATGGCAGAAATACTGGGCGGAAAACAAGACATTCAAGGCTGAGAACGACTCTCCAAAGCCTAAATACTATGTTCTGGACATGTTCCCGTATCCTTCGGGAGCCGGCCTTCATGTAGGCCATCCCCTTGGATACATCGCCAGCGACATTTTCTCCCGCTACAAGAGGCTCAAGGGCTTCAATGTCCTGCATCCCATGGGATATGACGCCTTCGGCCTTCCTGCAGAGCAATATGCCATCCAGACCGGACAGCATCCGGAGAAGACTACATCCGCGAACATCGACCGTTACCGTTCCCAGATGGACAGGATCGGCTTTTCATATGATTGGGACAGGGAAGTCAGGACATGTGATCCGGCATACTATAAATGGACCCAGTGGACATTCGTCAAGATGTTCAAGAGCTGGTACTCCCTGGAAATGGGGAAGGCCCGTCCCATCGCCGAACTGGTGGCTGCATTCGAGCAGAACGGCACGGCAGGAGTGAAGGCCGCATGCGGGGAGGAGATGCATTTTACAGCCGAGGAGTGGAAGAAGTTCTCTCCGAAACGCAAGTCAGACATCCTGATGAACTACCGTATAGCCTACCAGGGTGACTCTTTCGTGAACTGGTGTCCTCAGCTCGGGACTGTCCTGGCCAATGACGAAGTCAAGGACGGTCTTTCGGTCCGTGGAGGGTTCCCGGTAGAGCAGAAGAAAATGAAACAGTGGCAGCTGCGTATCTCTGCATATGCCCAGAGGCTCCTGGATTCCCTCGATGACCTTGACTGGAGCGATTCGCTGAAAGAGATGCAGCGCAACTGGATCGGCCGCTCCGAAGGTGCGGAGATGCATTTCAGGGTTGCCAACGGCGGAAAGCAGTATGACCTCGAGATATTCACCACCCGTGCCGACACAATCTTCGGAGTTACCTTCATGGTCCTTTCTCCGGAGAGCGAGTGGGTAGCCAGGCTTACGTCACCCTCACAGAAAAAGGCTGTAGAAGAGTACCTTGCCGCCGCCAAGAAGAAGACCGAGCGTGAGCGCATCGCCCAGACCAAGACGGCTACCGGAGTATTCACCGGATCATATGCCGAGAATCCTGTCACACATGACCGTATCCCGGTGTGGATATCCGATTATGTGCTTGCCGGTTATGGTACCGGTGCCATCATGGCAGTGCCTGCCCATGACAGCCGCGACTATGTTTTCGCCAAGACTTTCAACCTTCCGATAATCCCGGTGATCGAAGGCGCCGACATCTCCCAGGAGAGTTTCGATGCCAAGTCCGGTAAGATGGCTAATTCAGGATTCCTTAACGGGCTCGATGTAAAGGAAGCTATTCCGGCTGCCATAAAGTATGTCGAGGAACATGGCATCGGACGCAGGAAAGTGAACTACCGCCTTCGTGATGCGATCTTCTCTCGCCAGAGGTACTGGGGAGAGCCCTTCCCGATCTACTACAAGGACGGCATCCCGACACCGCTGCCTGCTGAGGACCTTCCACTGACACTTCCGGAAATAACTGAATTCAAGCCCACTGAGACCGGAGAACCGCCTCTTGCCCGTGCCGCTGACTGGACATATGACGGGTATCCGCTGGAGACCAGCACCATGCCCGGTTTCGCCGGTTCCAGCGCTTACTATCTCAGGTATATGGATCCTCATGACGATGAGGCTCTGGTGGACAGGGACGCCAACAATTACTGGCGCCAGGTGGACCTGTATGTCGGCGGGACCGAACATGCAACCGGCCACCTTATCTATTCCCGTTTCTGGAACAAGTTCCTCTACGACCTGGGATATGTCTGCGAGGACGAGCCTTTCCGCAAGCTTGTCAACCAGGGAATGATTCAGGGACGTTCGTCGTTCGTGTACAGGATCGTCGGGACGAATACCTTCGTGTCCTGCGGCCTGAAGGATGGTTACGAGGTAACCCCGATCCATGTCGATGTGAACCTGGTACATGCCGACAAGCTGGACATAGAGGGCTTCAAGGCATGGAGGCCTGATTACGCCGATGCGCAGTTCATCCTCGAGAACGGGGAATACGTATGCGGCTGGGCAGTTGAAAAGATGTCCAAGTCCATGTTCAACGTGGTGAACCCGGATGATATCTGCGACCGCTACGGGGCTGACACCCTCAGGCTCTATGAAATGTTCCTCGGACCGGTCGAGCAGTCCAAACCCTGGGATACCAAGGGTATCGACGGAGTCCACAGGTTCCTGCGCAAGTTCTGGAGGCTGTTCTATGACGCTGACCGTTTCCTGGTTGAGGACACCGCCCCGGATGCATCCGAACTCAAGGCCCTCCACAAGCTCATTGCCAAGGAAGAAGCTGATATCGAAGCATTCTCGTACAACACCACGGTCAGTGCGTTCATGATCGCTCTCGGAGAACTCGGAGAATGCCACAAGCGTGCGATCCTCGAGCCTCTCGTGATCCTGCTTTCACCTTTTGCCCCGCATATGGCCGAGGAGCTCTGGCATGACCTGGGACATGAGGGAAGCGTGGCATATGCTTCATTCCCCGAATATGATGCGGCCCTTACGGTTGAGGACAGTTGCACATATGCAGTGTCCTTCAACGGGAAGACCCGTTTTACGGCTGAGCTGCCGGTCTCCCTGGACCGTGCCGGCGTGCAGGATAAGGTGCTTGCGATGGAACAGACAATGCGCTGGACCGAAGGCAAGAACGTAGTGAAGGTTATTGTCGTACCCGGAAAGATAGTGAACATAGTTCTGAAATGATTTTCAAGAAGATCGCTGGTGCAGTCTGGGACTACTTGGTAATGACGCTCGGAGCTTTCCTGTATTCCGTAGCGTGGGATTGGTTCATGATTCCTAATGACATGGCGGACGGCGGACTCACAGGAGCCTGCACCATCCTCCAGTTCGCGACCGGAATCCCGGTGGCCTATTCCTTCGCTGTCGTCAACAGTATCCTGCTCATCCTGGCATTCGTGCTCCTGGGCAAAGGAGTCGGCATCCGGACGATTTTCTGCATAGCGCTGTCCACCTTCATGCTGGACTTCTTCGCCCGCCCGGAATTCGCGCATATGCGTTCACTCCCCGGCAACTTCCTATATGTGGACAATATGATCCTCGTCCCGGTAATCGGGGCCTTCCTGGAGGCGGTTGGCATCACCATGATCCTGGAACGTGGCGGAAGTACCGGAGGTACTGATATTTTCGCGCTGATCTTCAATAAGTTCTGGCCGGTTTCCCTCGGGCAGGTCTATCTTTACACCGATCTCGTCATCATCGCCTCCATCATCCTGGTTCCCGGACACACCTTCAGCCAGATGATGTACGGTTATCTCGCCATGATTACCTTCTCCTTCGTGGTCGACTTCATGACGGTCGGAAAGAAATCCACGGCACAGGTGATGATCTTCTCTTCGAAGTATGAGCAGATAGCGGACTTTATCATCAATGACCTTGAGAGGGGAGTGACAGTGGTCAAGTCAATCGGATGGTACACCAAGGAAGACAGGGACGTCCTGATGATATATGTCCGCAAGCGCGAGGTCAGGACTATCACCAAGGCGGTCAAGGCTGTAGACCCCAAGGCATTCGTGGCAGTCTCTCCTGCCAGCAGTGTCTTCGGAGAAGGTTTCGACAAGATCAAGACCGGTATGAATCTGAATCTTATAACCAAGAAAAATGGCGGTTCTGAAAACTAATTTCTGGACCTATCTCAAGGAGTACTCCCTGATAACCCTGGGGATCGTGCTCTACACAGCGGGATGGGTAATCTTCCTTATACCGAACAATCTTGTAGGTGGCGGAGTTACCGGTATAAGCTCCATCATACAGTATGCTACCGGGATCAAGATGGGTTTCACTTATCTGGTTGTGAATGCTGTCCTGCTTGCGTTGGCAATGTGCATCATAGGGCTCGGCTTCGGGTGGAAGACCATCTATGCCATCGTCCTGGCTTCTTTCCTTCTGAACTACCTCCAGTCGGCTATCCCGCCCTCCATCATTGAAGCCCTTGCCCTGAATAACGGGAAACTCATGTCAACCATTATGGGAGGCATAATGGCCGGGACCGGAATCGGCATGGCCATATCCGAAGGGGGCAGCACAGGCGGAACGGACATAATAGCCTTGATTGTCAACAAATACCGTAATGTCTCTCCCGGCAGGATGATCCTGATCATGGATGTGGTGATCATCCTTTCCTCCCTGGCGTTGCCTTCTTATACTTCCGGCGGTGGAACAGTAGGCTGGGCTGACAAGGTTACTACCATTGTATATGGTCTCATCCTGGTCACCATTAACAGTTTCGTCCTCGATGTCTATCTGGCCGGTTCAAAGCAGTCGGTGCTTCTCTTCGTGCTTTCCAAGAAACATGAGGAGATAGCTGATGCCATAACGGGCGAACTGCACAGGGGAGTGACGGTGCTTGAAGGGCGTGGATGGTTCACCAAGGAAAATACCGAGGTGCTCATGGTTATCACCCGCAAGACCGATCTCAACGTGATGCTTAAATATATCAAGGCAATCGATCCGAATGCATTCCTGTCGGTATCTTCCGTTACAGGAGTTTACGGAAAGGGGTTTGACAAGATTAAGGGATAAAGAAAGAGCCGATAATCCTAAGAAACGTAAATATAACGCGTACAGAGTCCTGCAGAAGATTTTTCTGCAGGATTTTGTGTTATTTTTGTTTTGTTAAACGATACAAAATTTTGGTGAAGAGATTTGTGAAGCATGGTCAAGAAAATAATTCCAATTTTGTCCGTATTAGTTCTTCCAGCAGTCGATTTTCTTTCAAGGGGAACTCTTTCTTTATATGATTTCATAAAATATGCAGCAATCCTGGATGCTTTTTTGTTGGTGAGCCCAGGGCTGATTCCCGCCGGGCAGGTCCGGATTATTTCAGAAGATACATTGTCAGAAGATGCCGTCCCGTATGGGAAACAAGGCCCAGACCTTTCCCGCAAGGGCGGAATGGTCTGGGCCGGTCTTTCTGCATTCTGGATCGCAGGCATATGCATTAAGGGACCTTTCCATATTATATTGGGTGTTGCGGTCCTGCTGTTTTTCCTGGGGCTTGGGACGGAATGCGTCCTGCGCAAGCAGGATGTCCGGGAAGTTCCGCAGGCTGTAAAGCCTGAAGCCAGACCTAATGCCGTTTCCCCAAATGCCGTTTCCAAAGAGGAGAGGGAAGAGGACCTTTACAACCGTATCCTGGAAGTCATGGAGAGAGACAGGCCGTGGGTCAACGAGCAGTTCAGGCTAAATGACCTCGTGAGCATGGTCTATTCCAACAGGCAGGCTGTTTCAAATGCCGTGAACAGGAAGTCGCAGATGAATTTCTGCCGTTTCGTCAACAGTTACAGGGTGGAGTACGCCAAGGAATTGGTAAGGAAGGATCCCCGGCTGAGTGTCGGGGACGTGTCTATGATGTGCGGCTTCCACAACGATGTGTCATTCTCAATGGCATTCCAGCTTGTAGAGAACATGACTCCCAATGAGTGGATCAGGAAGTGCAGGCACGGGAAAGTGTAATCATATGAACGCTCCCATTCCTTTCCAGGATGCGGGGACAGGGGCGGTGATGTCGATCCCGGTTTTCTTGACAGGATGGATGAAGCATATGTTCCGGGAGTGGAGGCATATGCCTCCGTCGGGATTTGAACGCGGTGCGCCGTACTTCAGGTCCCCTTTGATGTGGCAGCCGATCCCGGACAGCTGGCAGCGGATCTGATGATGCCTTCCTGTGAGGAGCTCGACTTCCAGAAGGTGGTATCTGTCTGTGTCCCCGATGTACCTGTACCTGAGCCTGGCAAGTTTCGCGTTCTTGTCCGAGCAGTTTTTCACTATGAAGGACTTGTTGAGTTTTTCGTTCCGCAGGAGCCAGTTCTCCAATTCTCCGGAAGGGGAGGGAGGCGTTTCGCAGCACAGGGCCCAGTAGGTCTTCCGGACCGCTCCGTCACGGAACATTGCAGTAAGTCTTTCAAGTGCCTTGGAGGTCTTCGCAAGGATGACGGCGCCGCTTACCGGCCGGTCAAGCCTGTGAGGGACTCCCATGAAGACCTGTCCCGGTTTTCCGTCCCTTTCTGCGATGAAGGCCTGGTACTTCCCGCCGAGGGTTTCGTCCCCGGTCTTGTCGCCCTGGATAATCTCTCCCGGTGCTTTGTTCACTATGAGGAGATGGTTGTCTTCGTACAGGATACGTGATTCGAGGTCCAGGCGCTCCTCTTCTGTCAGTTTTCGGTAAGTCATAATGCAAATGTAGTCATTTCCGGCGATATGCCCCACTGACAAATTGTCATAAAAAGCCATTGGCACGGCATTGGATAAACCAGGGGACGGAATAACATAAAAATATCAGATATATGGGAAAAATAATAGGAATTGACCTTGGTACCACCAATTCATGTGTGGCCGTGATGGAAGGCAACCAGCCGACCGTCATCATCAATAATGAAGGTGAACGTACGACTCCTTCCGTAGTGGCTTTCACTGACGGGGGAGAAAGGAAGATCGGAAATCCGGCAAAGCGCCAGGCCATTACCAACCCTCACAATACAGTCTTCTCCATCAAGAGGTTCATGGGTGAGACCTATGACCAGGTGAACAAGGAAGTCGCCAGGGTTCCTTACAAGGTAGAAAGAGGTGACAACAATACCCCGCGTGTGGATATCAATGGCAGGCTCTATTCTCCTCAGGAGATTTCGGCAATGATTCTCCAGAAGATGAAGAAGACTGC
>JAEEGL015968626.1_pt1 | contig 18306 bp, 11 predicted proteins | sample 9134231 | NCBI WGS metagenome assembly JAEEGL01 (sample SAMN16246548, study PRJNA631951) | gut metagenome | biome: gut microbiome; feature: rumen; material: fiber-attached | host: Bos | place: Iran: Karaj | collected 2018-10 | reverse complement strand
CGGGAACTGGCGGAGATGTCGGCGGAAGAGCTGGCAGGGAAGATTCTGGTGGGGACGGACGCCTATCTTAGGTATGAGAGCGGTGAGACGGACATTCCGGCGAGCGTGCTGCACAACGCCGCGCATGTGCTGGGGGCGGACCTGACGGAGCTGCTGACGGGCGAGGCGCCGCGGCTGAAGATCTTTTCGGTGACGCGCGCGGGCAAGGGCGTGAAGGTGGAGCGCCGGAGCGACTACAAGTATCTGAACCTGGCGACGAACTTCGTGGGGCGGAAGGCGGACGTGTTCGAGGTGACGGTTCCTCCGGAGACGGAAAAGGAGGGCAGCCACGAGAACGCGCATCCGGGGCAGGAGTTCAACTATGTGCTGGAGGGGCGGCTTCGTGTGCGAATTCATGGCAACGAGCTGATTCTGGAGCCCGGCGACTGCGTGTATTTCGATGCGTTGCACGCGCATTCGATGCAGGCGCTGGGCGGTAAGCCGGCGAGGTTCCTGGCGTTCATCGTCTGAGCGCGGGAAAAGTCCAACAGGCGGACTGTCGCGCGAGGCCTGGCCCGCGGCGGCAGGGGCCGCAGAAAAGTAAGAAAAATTTAGCATGTAAGACAAGAAGAGGTGTGTGATGAGTTTGCTGGAACGTTTCGTCGAACGTACGGAATTCGAGGGGCTGGATGATTTTCTGAAGAATTTCAAGCTGAAGATCCCGGAGAAGCCGTTCAACTTCGGCTATGACGTGGTGGATGTGTATGCGCGGGAGGAGCCGTCCCGCAGGGCGCTGGTGTGGGCGGACGACGACGGAGAGATGCGTACGTTCACCTACGCGGACATGAAGGACTGGAGCGACCGCGCCGCCGCCGTGATGGCGGCCCACGGCGTGAAGAAGGGCGATTCTGTGATGCTGGTGCTGAAGAACCGGTTCGAGTTCTGGTTCAGCATCATCGGGTGCCACAAGCTGGGGGCGGTGGCGGTCCCGGCGACGCACATGCTGATGGTGCATGACCTGGTGTACCGGTTCGGGCGCGCCAAGGTGCGGATGATCATCACGGCGGACGACGACCGGCTCGCCGGCGACGTCGAGGCGGCCTGCGCAGAGGTGGAGAAGGCCGGCGGCCAGGCCCCGGTGCGGGCGAAGGTCTGCGGTCCGCGCGCGGGCTGGGTGGATTTCTCGGCCGAGCTGGAGGGGGCGGGCGGGCGCTGGTCGGAGCCGGAGGGGGCGGCGCGTCCGGGCGGGCGCGATCCGATGCTGGCGTACTTCTCGAGCGGCACGACGGGCGAGCCGAAGATGGTGCTGCACGACCACCTCTACGCGCTGGGGCACATCATCACGGCGAAGTGGTGGCACCAGGTGCGCGACGGCGGCCTGCACTACACCGTGGCGGACACGGGCTGGGGCAAGGCGGTCTGGGGCAACCTCTACGGGCAGTGGATCTGCGGATGCGCGTCGTTCGTGCACGACTACCGGAAGTTCGTCGCGGCCAAGACCCTCGCCATCAGCTCGAAGGCGGGCATCACGAGCTTCTGCGCGCCGCCGACGGTGTACCGGTTCCTCGCGAAGGAGGACATCGGCGCCTATGACTTCAGCAACCTGGAGCATGCCTCGGTGGCCGGCGAGCCGCTGAACCCGGAGGTGTATCAGCGGTTCCTGGCGGCGACGGGCCTGCGGCTGATGGAGGCCTACGGGCAGACGGAGACGACGCTGGTGATCGGCAACTTCGCGTGGATGGAGCCCAAGCCCGGCTCGATGGGCAAGCCGTCGCCGCTGTTCCACGCGCGCCTGGTGAACGCGGAGGGCAAGGACTGCGACGTCGGCGAGCACGGCGAGATGGTGATTCCGCTGCCTGCGGACGGCAGCCTCGAAAGCCGCCCGGCCGGCCTGACGCGCGGCTATGTGAACGACCCCGCTGCGACGGCGCACAGCGAGCGCGGCGGCGTGTATCACACCGGCGATGTCGCGTGGCGCGACGAGGACGGATATTTCTGGTTCGTGGGCCGCGACGATGACCTGATCAAGAGCAGCGGCTACCGCATCGGCCCGTTCGAGGTGGAAAGCGCGCTCATGGAGCATCCGGCCGTCCGGGAATGCGCCGTCACGGGCATCCCCGACCCCGACCGCGGCCAGATCGTGAAGGCCACCATCGTGCCGACCAAGGACTACGAATACGTGCTGACCGACCCGGTGCGCGCGGAGGCCCTCACCAAGGAACTCCAGACGCACGTCAAGCGTGCCACGGCTCCCTACAAGTATCCGCGTTGCGTCGAATATGTGTCCGAGGCCGGCATGCCGAAGACCATCAGCGGCAAGATCCAGCGCAAGGCCATCCGCGACCGCGACCTGAAGAAGTAGGGCGGCCGGGGCTGGCGGTTCCATGGCGGCTCTGAGCCAGACGCTCGCCCCGCGCCTCGAGCAGCGGCAGACGCAGGCGATGGCGCCGCAGATGCTGGCGTCGCTGCGGCGTCTGCAGCTGGGGCGCGAGGAGCTCGCCCGCGAGGTGGCGGCCGAGCTGATGCGGAATCCGGCGCTGGAAAGCGAGATGGACGGCGAGTGGCGTTCGGCGGCGGGCGGGCCGGACGCGGGCGGCGGCATCGGCCGCGGGGGAGGGGAGACGGCGTCCGCGTCGGACGGCATTTCCCGCGCGGAGCTGGAGCGCGGGCTGGTCCCGCGGTCCGTCGCCGACGACGGGGAGTCCGCCTCCGGCACCTCAGGCGGCGGCGACCCCGACGACGACTGGCATCAGCGCCAGCTGGATTCGCTGGTCTCCCTGCCCTCCCTCTACGAGCATCTCGCCGCCCAGCTCGACGGCGTGCGCCTTCCGCCGCTCGTGCGGCAGGCGGCGTTGCAGATCATCGGCGGGCTCGATTCCAACGGCTGGCTCATGGTCCCGCTGGCCGACATCGCGCGCGAGGCGGGCGTCTCCTTGCAGGACGCCGAAGACGCCCTCCGCGCCGTGCAGGCCCTCGATCCGTGCGGGATCGCCGGGCGCGGACTCGGCGAATGCCTGCTCTTGCAGCTCCGCGACCGCGGGCTTGCCGACGACTCCTTGCCCGTCCGCCTCGTCCGCGACCATCTGACCGACCTCGGGGCCCGCGTCCTCCCGCCGCGCCTCCGCCAGCAGGGCCTGACCGAGGCGGAGTGGCAGTCCGCGCGCCAGCTCATCCGCTCGCTCGATCCGCGTCCCGGCGCGGCATTTTCGTCCGAGCGCGCCGTCTCCATCGTCCCCGATGTCGAGATCGTGCCGCTCGACGACGCGCCGGGCTACGAGGCGCGACTGCTCGACGACGGTCTGCCGCGCCTCCGCATCTCCCGCCGCTACGAAGAGATGCTCCACGATCCGCGCACCGGCCCCGAGGCCCTCGCCTTCCTACGCGAAAAGATCCGCTCGGGCAAGTTCCTGATGGACTCCATCGAGCAGCGGCGGACCACCCTCCTGCGCATCGCACAGCTCATCGCCGACACGCAGGCGCCGTATCTCCGCGAAGGCGTCTCCGCCTTGCGCGCGGTGACGCTGGAGTCGGCGGGGAAGGCGCTGGGGCTGCACGGGACGACGGTCGGCCGCGCCACGGCGGGCAAGTACGTCCGCACACCGCAGGGGGTGAGGCCGATGCGGTTTTTCTTCACCGCGGGCGGGGTGCGCTCGGCGGATGCTGCCGATGCGGGGGCGGGGGACGGATCGGACGCGGTCGCGCTCGCCCCCGAGGCCGTCAAGGACGAGATCCGACGCCTGGTCGCCGCCGAAAATCCGGCCCATCCGCTCTCCGACGACGCCCTCGCCGCCGCCCTGAACCGCCGCGGCCTCCGACTGGCCCGCCGCACCGTCGCCAAGTACCGCGAACAGGCCCGCATCCCCTCCTCGCACGAACGCCGCCGCCAGGCCACCGGGGAGTGAACCGCCGCCCCCGATAATATCGATATTATCGAAAAATCCGATAATTTCGGGGGCAATTCGGCCGCTCCGCCGGCCTCCCTGTCTTGCCACGGGCGCAAAACATGGTATGCTTACGGAACACACCATGAAATCGAAGATTGAAGAGCTGCCCATTCTTGACTGGGATACCTTTGCGGCGCGGGGCCGGAACGCGCCCATCGCCCCTTATCAGCGGAACTATTACGCGATGTATTCCTCCATCTGGAACGCCATCACGCGCGAGCCCGGGCTCATGCTGCTGCCCCTTGACGACCATATCGTCCACCGCGGCGACGGACTTTTCGAGACCTGCCGCTGCGACGATGGCGCCGTCTATAACTTCGACGCCCACCTCGACCGCCTGATGGATGGTGCCCGGCAGATCGAGCTGGCCATCCCCTGGTCCCGCGACGAGCTGACCGCCCTGTGTGCCGCCGTCCTGCGCGCCGGGGGCCACCGCGACGCCCTGCTCCGCATTCTCGTCTCCCGCGGGCCCGGCGGACATGGCGCCAGCCCCTACGAGTCCGTCGGCACCCAGCTCTACATCCTGGCGAAGGCCCCCTCCGTGCCCTTCGCCCAGGCGCATCCCGGCGGCGCGTCCGTCGGAATCTCCCGGATTCCCGTCAAGCCGGGTCTCTTCGCCCGCGTCAAATCGGTCAACTACCTGCCGAACGCCCTCATGAAAAAGGAGGCGCTCGATGCCGGCTGCGATTTCATGGTGGCCCTCGACGAGGATGGCCACCTCGCCGAGCTTCCCACCGAGTCGCTGATGTTTGTCACCGCCGACGGCATCCTCGCCGGCCCCCGCCCCGAGCATGTCCTGCCCGGAACGACCATGCGCCGCGTCCTCGAACTCGCCCGCGCCGACCTCGCCGCCAGTGGCTCCCTCTCCGGACTGATCCGCGACGTCCGCCTCTGCGACCTCACCCCCGACGATGCGCGGAAGGCCCGCGAGGTCCTGATCGTCGGCACCACCCCCAACGTCGCGCCCGCCACCATCTTCGACGGCGCGCCCGTCGCCGATGGCCGCCCCGGCCCCGTCCAGGCCGCCCTTGCCGCCCTCCTCGAGGCCGACATGCACGACCCCGCCCGCCTCCTCCAGGCCTTCTAGCCCAGAGATCTAGATTTTCTAGATATTCTAGATGATCTAGGGCGTTTTTGCCCCCCAAAGGTCCGTTGATGAAGGCAAATGCGGAAAACAACCGCCAGCCCCCCCTTCTCTCGCCAAAACCTTCTTCCATACAATGGAAACGTGTTTTGTGCGCACGTGAAAACAGGTTTCCATTGTATGGAAACATGTTTTGAGCCCGCCCATAGGGCTCCCAAGCCATCCTAGAAAACCTAGACGGTCTAGAAATCTAGAAAGCCGAGGGAAGAGTTGACAAAACCTTTGCGAGAGGTTAGGAGAGGGGAACGAAAGACAAACATGAAATCACAACCGACCAATTCCGACTCCTCCGTGCTTTACATCGGCCCCCATCTGTCCATTTCCGACGGATTTGCCGCCCTTGCGCGCGATGCCATCTCCATCGACGCCAACACGTTCCAGTTCTTCACCCGCAACCCGCGCGGCGGACAGGCCCGGGAGATGGATCCGGCCGACCTCGAGGAGTACCGCCGCCTCTCCGCCGAGGCGCATTTCGGACCGCCCGTCGCCCACGCGCCCTACACCCTCAACCCCGCCTCGGCCAAGCCGGAGGTCCGGCGGTTCGCCCTCGACACCTTTCTCGACGACCTCGCCCGCATCCAGGCCATCCCTGGCTGCCTCTACAACTTCCATCCCGGCTCCCATGTCGGACAAGGCGTGGAGGCCGGCATCGACCACATCGTCGCCCTGCTCGACGTCGTGCTGCTGGCGTTTCCCACCACCCCCGTCCTGCTGGAGACCATGTCCGGCAAGGGGTCGGAGATCGGCGGCGAGTTCGCGCATCTGAGGACCATCATCGACCGCGTGAAGCACCCCGAAAACCTCTTCGTCACCCTCGACACCTGCCATGTCCACGACGCCGGATACCCCGTCGCCACCGCTCTCGACGACGTGCTTGCCGAGTTCGACCGCGTCATCGGCCTCCCCCGCCTTCGCGCCCTCCACATCAACGACTCCAAGAATCCGCTCGGGGCGCATAAGGACCGCCATGAGACCATCGGCAACGGCTTCCTCGGGCTGGACGCCTTCCGCCCCATCGTGCGCCACCCATTTCTCCGCTCCCTCCCGATGATCCTGGAAACCCCGCAGCCCGACCTCGCCGGCTACGCCGCCGAAATCGCGCTGCTGCGGGGGATGTGAGCCGCCTGGCCGCCGGCGAGCCTTCGGACTCCTCTGCAAACACGACCACTTTCGATTGCAATCGGTTGCAACCGACGGCAATCGGTTGCAACCGTTTTTCAAGCGTTGTGCACGGCAAGTTGCCGCGCCACGGCCTAGAAGAAGTAGGACGTGCTCAGCGTGAGGAGGATCTGGCTGGTGGTGGCGTCGCTGCGGCGGTAGGTGCTTCCGCCTTCCGAGGAAGGAACCTGGCCGATGTCTTCGCCGTCGCCGTACATGGCGCTGAGGCCGACGTTGATGGCGGTATGCTCCTTTTCATAGCCGATGGAGCAGGTGAGGCCGTACAGGTCGATGTCGCTCGTGGCAAGGGAGTCGATGCGCTCGATCTCCTTGACGGCGGAGAAGCTGGTGTAGAAGCCGGCGCGGACCGGGAACTTGCCGAGGATGTAGTACTCGCCGCCGAGGTTGACATCGATCACGTCGCGGCGGCGGATCCAGATGCCGACATCCTCCCCCATGATTTTCATGTCGATGGCCTCCTGCGAGTTGGCGGGGTGGTAGGTGACGTCGATCCCGTAGGCGTAGTCCTTGGGCCTCTGGCGCGCGATGCCGAGGGCGATCTTCATGGGGATGTCGTCCTTGGTGTTCAGGTCGTCGGAGAAGAACGTGAACATTTCGCCCTTTTCGGCCATGCTCATGCTGAACTTGCCGTCGTGTGCGACCGAGAGGCCCGGGGTCTGGATGGAGAGGCCGACGCGCCAGTCGTAGGGGAGGGCCCATTGCGCGCCGATGACGCCCAGGATGGCCGTGTTGTCATATTGCACGTGCGCGTCCGACATGGAGTTCTCCGGGGCGTTGGCGGAGGATTCGGAGTTCTTGTAGGAGGAGTAGACGCCGAAGAGGGAGAGGCCGAGACTCAGCTTGTCGGTCAGCTGGTAGGCCACGGAGGGGCCGAACCAGATGCTCTGGTCTTCCGTGGAGTAGGAATAGAGCCGGGAGCTGCCGTCCTTCGACGTGATCTCGCCGGTGGAGAGGCGGTTGGGCTGGAAGAGGCTGAACGAGGCGGTCAGGCGGTCGTCGATGCGCCAGACGCCGCCCATGGTGGACGGGATGCTGACGAACGCGTCGCTCTTGGCGTTGTCGGTTGCGGAGAGGCCGCCCTTGATTTGATAGTGCTGGAGGCCATACAGGTTGCCCGACAGCGAGAGGCTGTCGTGGGTGGCGCCGGCGAGGCCGGCCGGATTGTAGAAGGTGGCATCGACGCCGTCGCCGCCGGCCACGGCCACGCCGCCCATCCCGGCGGCGCGGGTGCCCACGACGTAACGCTGATAATGGCTCTGATCGGCCAGGGACGCCGCGGCAAATGCCGCCAGCACAACAACAGATGCAAAAATGTTTTTCATGGCGCATCAAAACCTAGTCTTGCCCCGGGTGGACTGTCAAGATGTCTTTTCTACCACGCTTATCCCGATTTTTACCGGAATCCAGTTGTGCTTGTTTGGGGATTGGAGCCCAAGCAGGAATCGAATGACGAGATGGGTGTTGGTGAAAGCAGCCGTTGCGCGCGTATGCCCCCCTGACGTCTGGCGGCGACATCCCCACTCTGAAGGAAAAATTTGCTGTTTTACGGTAAATCATTAGCTAAAATTGACATCACGAAGCGCTCCCTGCGAACAGGCTATTCCACAAACAGAATCGGTGCTGCGCTAAAATCAGACTTGAATTCGGACTTGTTCTCGGACTTGTTTTTGCTATGCTTGGTCCGTCGAAAGCAGGGAGACCCAATGATGAACACGGCGGCGGCAACGGAAATCAAGCGAAAGGGAATCGGCGTCCTGGACAAGGCGTTGGCGGAAGGCCCGGTATGGGTCATCCGAAAAAATGTGCCCGCCTATGTCGTGCTGACGTGCGAGGCATACCGAGAGATGGAAGAAGCGGCCACGCTGGCGCGGGTGGAGGCGTCGGAAGAAGATCTCCGTGCCGGGCGATTCGCCGCGGGCACGGCGGACGATCTCATGGCCTCGTTGGACGGGGAGTGAGCCATGGCGGGGAATTACCGTCTCGTTTGGACGGCGACCTTCCAGCGGACCGCCAAAAAGTGGCTGCGGGCGCGTCCCGGGCTCCGGGCTGCGTTGTCGGATGTCCTGCATACGCTGGAGCGAAACCCCGACGACCCGTCGCTACGGTTGCACCCTTTGCACGGGGCCTTGGAAGGCAAGCAGGCCGTGCGTCTGAGCTATTCGGACCGGATAGTCCTCCGCGTCGTGCGCCGTGACCGCGAAATTGTGCTTCTCGACATCGGCGGACACGACGACGTCTATCGCTGAAACCCAAGGAAACGACCATCCGCATTCGGCCTTCCATCCCACCCCCATGAAACTGCTCCTCACAGGCCCGCTCCGATCCGGCAAATCCACACGCTTGCGCTCGTTGATGGCGTCCGTCAGCTGGAACGCCCCCGCAGGATTCAGGACATGGTGGGAAGGTGATCGCCGCCACGGGGGGAAGCTGATGCTCGCCCCTTGGTCGGGGGCATGGACCTACATGGCCGGCGAGCGTGGACAGATCGATTCGTCCGCATTTGCCGCCGCTGCCCTCCGCGCCCTGTCCGACGTCCCGCCCGATGCGCCCCTCGTCATCGACGAGCTCGGCCTTCTTGAGGCCGCTGACGCCCCCCTCCACCGCCGTATCCTCGACCTCTGGACCTCCGCCCCCGCAGGAATCATCATCGTCCAGCAGCGCGCCTTGGATGGCTGGCAGGATCTCGGCCCTGTCGGCATCTGGCCGTGAGGACGAAAAGCAAAAGGATTGCGATGGACTGTCGTCGAGAGCGGCGTCTGCTCAACCCTGGCGGGTCCAGTCGTGGTCGCGGTTGCGGCGGCGCTCGAGGTCGGTGAGGAAGTACTTGCGGAGGCGGATGGCGTCGGGGGTGACCTCGACGAGCTCGTCGTCGTTGATGTACTCCAGGGCCTCTTCGAGGGAGAGGCGGACGGCCGGGGCCACGAAGAGCTTGCGGTCGGCGCCCGCCGCGCGGATGTTGGTGAGCTTCTTGCCGCGCTGGACGTTGACGACGACGTCGTTCTCCTTGCAGTGCTCGCCGACGATCTGGCCTTCGTAGCACCACTCGCCGGGGTCGACGAAGAAGAAGCCGCGGTCCTGGAGCCCGTCGAGGGCGTAGGCGGCGGCGCGCCCGGTCTCCATGGAGATGAGGACGCCGTTGACGCGCTGGGAGGTGTCCTCCTTCATGGGGTCGTAGCGGAGGAAACGGTGGTTGATGATGGCCTCGCCGGCGGTGGCGGTCACGATCTTGGTGCGGAGCCCGATGAGCCCGGCGGTGGAGATGACGAACTCCATGGAGGTGCGGCCGTTGGCGGCGTGCATGCGGGACATGATGCCCTGGCGCTTGCCGACGCATTCGATGACGGGGCCGGTCAGGGCGTCGGGGACGTCCACGACGAGGGTCTCCACGGGCTCGTGGCGGACGCCGTCGATGGTGCGGACGATGATGCGGGGGCGGGAGATGGTGAGCTCGTAGCCCTCGCGGCGCATGGATTCGATGAGGACCGACAGGTGCAGGACGCCGCGCCCGGAGACCTTGAAGGAGCCCTCGCCGACCTCCTCGAAGGAGAGGGCGACGTCGCGCTGGACTTCGCGGTGGAGGCGCTCGCGGATGTGGCGGGAGGTGAGATACTTGCCGGAGGAGCCGAATCCGGGGGAGTCGTTGATGCGGAACATCATGGAGATGGTTGGCGCATCGAGCTGGATTGGCGGGAGCGGATCGGGATGCTCGGGGTCGGTGAGGGTGTCGCCGATGTCGACGTCCTCGATGCCGTGGACGGCGCAGAGGTCGCCGCACTGGACGGTCTCCGCCTCCTGCTGGCCGAGGCCTTCGAAGGTGTGGATGGCGCGGATCTTGCAGGGGCGGGGGGTGCCGTCGGACTGCTTGACGAGAACCACCGGGCGGCGGAGGTCGAGGGTGCCGCGGTGGACGCGGCCGATGCCGATACGGCCGGTGTAGTCGGAGTAGTCGAGGGTGGTGACCTGGAGCTGGAGGGGGCCTTCGAGGACCGGCGGGCCCGGAATGGCGGAAAGGATGGTGTCGAGGACCGGGAAGATTGAGTTGCGCGGCTCGTTGTCGAGGTCGGTGACGGCCCAGCCGTCGCGCCCGGCGGCGTAAAGGATGGGGAAGTCGAGCTGCTCGGTGGTGGCGTCGAGCTCGACGAAGAGGTCGAAGATCTCGTTGAGGACTTCGTCGTGGCGCTCGGCGAGCTTGTCGATCTTGTTAAGGATGACGATGGGCTTGAGGCCGAGGCGGATGGCCTTGTCGAGGACGAAACGGGTCTGCGGCATGGGCCCTTCGGAGGCGTCGACGAGCAGGAGGACGCCGTCGGCCATGTTGAGGACGCGCTCGACCTGGCCGCCGAAGTCGGCGTGTCCGGGGGTGTCGATGATGTTGATCTTGACGTCGTGGTAGCGGACCGAGACGTTCTTGGCGAGGATGGTGATGCCGCGCTCGCGCTCGATGGCGTTGGAGTCGAGAATGCAGTTCTGCGCGGCGGTTTCGCCCTGCGCCACGCGAAGCTGGCGGAGGATGGCGTCTACGAGGGTGGTCTTGCCATGGTCGACATGCGCGATGATGGCGATGTTTCGGATGGCGGGATTACGCTGGATGGATGGGTTCTGGGACATGACGGGCGCGCGTTCTACTACAAAGGCCGGGCGGAGGGAAGAAAAAAAGTGAAAAGTGAACAGGGAAAAGAGAAAAGAGGGGGGCGCTGACGCATGGAGCAAAGGCGATCGATGTGTCAAGAGCAGATTGTCTGGTAAATTAGTGTGAATGGAGGCGAGAAGGGAGCGGGATGGGGAGGACAGGATATTTTTTGCACAAAAGAACAAAGAGGGGAAAAAGGGGAGGCACCGCAGCGTAGCGTGGGAGGCGAGTGACGTGAGGGAGACGCTGGGAGGTTGGGACGGCGGGAGAGGGGCTTGGCGCTACTTGGGCAGGTCCACGCCCACACGGAAGAAGCGCCAGCCGTTTGTCTCCCAAGTTGCCTCCTGGCCCGTCACGTCCGCCCAGCCATCCGTTGTGCGTTCCCCATCCGGTTCTGGTGCCTCCACGGACTTCCTGGCCCATACCTGATACACCCGCTCCTGTTTTGTCCCGTCCTCGTTCAGGTCGGGGTCCCACTTCACGACGGGCTTCCCGTCCACGAACTCCAGTTTCGCCGTGAATGCCGCGCCCTCGTTTTCGGGGTCCAGCCCGACCAGATAGCACTCCCACATCGCCATCTCGTTCGAGGCTGGCGCATTCGCTGCTGCCTCGTAATCGTTGGTTGTTGCTTCCAAAATGCTTGCGGCGTGTGCCTCCAGCCAATCGTAAGGAACGGGGACAGGGGTTGTCGTGGTTTCATTGTCGCCGGTATCCGGCTTGTAGTAGCAAATCATGCACGTATCAGGCACCCCTGTCTCTTCCAGCATATCCGTCCCTTCCCATGAAGCTGGGACCCAAAGTGTTTCCAAGGAGGTGCATCCGTAAAATGCCTTGCTTCCAATGAAAGTGACGTTTGACGGTATTCTCAAGGTTGGCAAGGAACTGCAATTGTAGAAAGTCTCAGCGTTAATGCGTTCCAATTCATCAGGAAGCGAAATCGACAGCAAAGCAGGACAATCCCGAAAGGTCCCCGTTGCGATTTGCCGTATGCTGTTGCCCAACGACACCTCTTCCAAGCCGCTACATTGATAGAATGCGTGATCTCCGATATGGGTCACATTATCTGGAATAAACACGGATTTCAAGGCTGTGCATGCGCGGAATGAGGAACTGCCTATGGAAACAAGGCCTTGTCCAAATTCAAGCCATGCCAAAGATTCACAAAATCCGAAAGAACGATTCCCAATGCTTGTAATGCTGTCAGGTATGGTTAGTGACTGTAAAGAGCCACACTGGTCAAACATATAATTCCCGATTTTTGTCATGTTTTCCCCGAGAAATACCGTATTCAACCTGAAACAAGTCGAAAAAAGATTGTCATCTTCTTTCTTCCAATCATTCGTGACATTGCCAAGAATTGTGACTTCTTCCAACGTCGAGCATCCATGAAACGCATACTGACCGATATGAATCACGCTTTCTGGAAGAGTTGCTGATTTCAAATCATTGCAGCCAGCAAAAGCGGAAGGTCCAATGTCTTCAACGGGCAATCCACCTAGAACGGATGGAACAAGGAGGTTTTCAAGGATAGGAAAAACATCGACAATGATAGCTCGTGAATTGGATTCTATATAAAACCAAGTTACGCCATCAATGATTTCAGAGTTCAAATCCTCTTGCCCATACACAATTTCACACGAATCTGGCACAGAAGCATTTACCAAGATATCTGTTCCCATCCACCACGCAGGAACACGAAGTTCATTTAGGCTGTCACAATCGGAGAACACATCTGCACCAACCCTCGTGATGCTGTCGGGAATGGTCAATGATCCCAGCATATCACAATCCGAAAACGCATGGTCACCAATACTGGTGACGAGATATCCACCAACTGCAAAAGGAACGACGAGATTTCCTTCTGCTGGAGAAGCATGAACAATACTGGCCTCCGAATTAGAAATGGAGAAGGTCCACGACACATCGTCGATGATTTCGGTGCCTTCAGAATCTTGGTCTTCATTTTCACCATACACAATTTCGCATGAACTGGGGACCGATGCGTTTCCCAGCATGTCCGTTCCCTCCCATGAAGCAGGGACATAAAGCGTAGACAAGGATTGGCACCTATCAAATACATCCGTTCCAACGTTTGTCACGCTATTGGGAATTGACAGCGAAGTCAATGCTGAACACCCCTTAAGACAATAATCTCCCAGGTTTTGCGTTCCATCAGGAATCTGCAATGCCGACAACGATGAACAACCAGAAAACGCATGAAGACCTATGTTTGTTATAGTCGGGGCAAGGACAACGGATGCCAGGTTTGTTAGGTCCATGCATAAATAATTTCTAACCGTGGTGGCATTGCCTCCAAATGCTATCGTTTCTAACTTGGAACAGCCAGTGAATAGACGAGCTGAAGAATAACTTGATGCATTCTTCAGATATCCCAGAAACAGAACAGACGTCAAGGAATGGCAATCGGAAAACGCACCTCCACCGAGATTCACCACTTGTTTCGGAATGGTCACAGTTTCCAAGGAGCTGCAACGGGCAAACGCATTGCTTCCAATGCTTCCCACGCCATTCCCGATGTCCAAGGAAGACAGGGCAGAACAGCCTTCAAATGCATAGCTCTCAATAATCCCAACGTTATGAGGAATAGTGGCGGAGTCCAAAGAAAGACAATTGGCAAAGGCACCGTTTGGGATAGTTGTTAATCCAGCGGAAAGCTTCAGTTGAACCAATCCAGAACAACCTGAAAACGCACTTTTTCCGATAGATTTCATGCTGTCAGGCAACACCACCGAGGTCAGTCCCGTACACCCGGAAAACGCAGAATCTCCGATGCTCTTTAAGTTCTCGCCAAGCGTCACGTTAGTCAGACCGTTGCAAGCGGCAAACGCTGACGCCTCAATCGTGGTCACGCTTTTGGGTATCATCAACGATGTCAGACCACTGCAACCAGTAAACGCGGACGCCCCAATCGTTGTTACGCTGTCTGGAATTGTCACGTTCATCAGTCCACTGCATTCGGAAAACGCCTTGTATCCAATGTTCGTTACCGTTGTCCCGAATATGACATTCGTGAGAAGCTGATACGAATCCGGGAACACCATGGACAGCGGATGAGCGCAGACGGCTTGAGGAATTGTCACGCTCGTCAGTCCACTGCAAGCGGCAAACGCTTTGTCTGCAACATTTGTTACGCTGTCTGGAATTGTCAGACTCGTCAGGCCGTTGCAAGCGGCAAACGCTGACGCCCCGATCGCTGATACGCTGTCTGGAATCGTCACGTTCGTGAGTCCACTACAATTGCTAAATGTACTCTCTCCGATACTCGTCACCGGGTAGCCCGCCAAGGAAGACGGAATGATCAACTCTCCTTCCACCGGGTATGCCCCCGTCACCGTGGCAGTTTCCTCATCAATGCAGAAGCGCCACGTGACTCCGTTTTCCTCCGCCACTGTTCCTTTCACTTGAACTTCCACGTTCCCCGTCGCCTCTCCATTCTTATTCGAAACCCCCACCGTCACGACGAACGTTTTGTTGAAATCCGCACTTACGGGAACAAATGCCCATGTCCACTCTGGCAGATTAGGCGTCACAATCCCCTCTGGGTTCGGATTTACCGTTATCGATGTCAGCTTCGCCCCCGACGGCCTCGCCTTCACCGATACCGTCAGCATTTCTCCAACGTATGCCAACGGTTCCGCAGGCCTAAATCTCACTGTTGGCAACACATCTTCCGTTTCTATAACTTCTCCCTCAAACACCAACCCATCCCCTCCCTTCCCAAAACTTCCGACCGCTGTCGATGGCGTTCCTCCCCCCCACGCCACCAGGCGGAACCACACTGTCCCCGTCTCTAAGTCCTCCAATTCCGACTCCGACAGGCTGTTCACAAAATATGTTGTCGATGTTCGCGGCAATTCGAGCTCCCGCAAATACGTCCATGTCTTCTTATCATCGGTGCTCCATGCCAGCTGGCATGTCGTCGGACCGCTTTTCGGGCCGCCGAACGAAACCGTAATGCCGGTCAATTGCAATTCGTAGCCCGCTTCCACCGTCAAACTCGTTTCCCAATAATCCCCTGCCTCCATTGCCTCCGTTGCCGATGTCGTACAGTAGCTGTATGCTGCAAAGATATTCTGAGCCGTCGATCCTCCTGCTTTCAACCCTGGCCCGGTTGTCAACGGACTCGCTGTTACCCCTTCCGCCGTCTCCGTCGCCTCGTAACTTCCCAGCGCATTGTTAGCCCCCGTCGTGTTCCATCGCGCCAGCGTCGCCCCTTCAGCAGCCGCCGACACCAATGCCGCTATCGCCACCGCAGTCAGGAACCGAATCCAAGATTGTACGTTTTTCACTTCGTTTGCCCGTTTGTCCCCATGTTTTCCACACTCACTCTGCACAATCTGACGTCTTCCCTTTCAGCATGTCCTTTCGACCCCTATTCTGCCCGCCCACCTCAAACGTTCAAGCGAAAACTTGAAAAGATTCATCGTCTCAAATCTCGCAGGACAGGGGGGCGAATCGACGGCGAGGGGGCGGGCTTGGATATGGAACCTCTGGGGTTCTGGACCTTTTTGTTCGTGCTCCCTCCGGTAGCCCCTGCGGGGCAACCGGGGGCTACCAATATGAAACCCCGAATGGGGTTTCGAGGGGGAGGGCGCGCCTCCAGTGGCCGAGGAGAGCGGGAGGTGGGCAGGGCGAACTGTCGGCAAGAAAGGGGCGCAAGAACAGTCGATATTATCGATAATTTCGAAAAAATCGATTATTTCGACCAAAACAGAAATTGCTTTTGGTGGGAGGGAAAGCGAGAGGGGGGCGGAAAAAGGGCGGGCGCGGATCCGTTCGCGCTGTTGGTGTGCCGCCCTTGGTAATGTTGCCAGTGTGCCAATGTTGCCAATACCAATGACAATGACCAATAGGGGAATTGCCGTTGCGCCAGCAAGGGGGCGGAGAGGGCGAGGGCAACGCGGCAGGATGCCGCATCCGCGGAAAGGCGGGGGCTACATGTCGGCGGTGAGGAGGTCGAGGTGGTCGGCGAAGTATTTCCAGCCGGAGATGAGGGTGAGGAGGACGACGATGGCGGAGAGGGCCCAGGAGGGCCAGAGGAAGGCGGAGTCGTAGAGGCGGAGAATGGATTCGGGGATCTGGGGGAAGAAGGGGAGGATGTCCTCGCGGATGACGAGGAGGACGAAGGTGGCGATGATGGCGACCATCTGTCCGACGGTCTTGAGCTTGCCCCAGTTGCCGGCGGAGATGATGCGGTGCTCGTTGGCGGCGAGGAGTCGGAGGCCGGTGACGGCGAACTCGCGGGCGATGATGACGACGACGACCCAGGCAGGGATGAGGGAGTAGGCGGGCTCGAACGGGAGGCGGATGCCGACGAATCCGATGAGGGCGGCGCAGACGAGGACCTTGTCGGCGAGGGGGTCCATGAGCTTGCCGAAGGTGGTGATGCCGTAGCGGTGGCGGGCGAGGTAGCCGTCGAGGGCGTCTGTGATGCTGGCCAGGACGAAGAGGGCGAAGGCGAAGGAGGTGGAGAAGGGGATGGGGAGGGCCATGCCGAGCATGACAAGCAGGGCGGCGACGAGACGGCTGACGGTGAGGATGTTGGGGAGGTTCATGGGGAATGCTGAATGCTCAATGCTGAATTATGAATGCAGAATGCTGAATTATGACTGAAGAATGACGAATGACGAATGAAGAATGACGGATGACGGATGACGAATGAAGATGGACGATTGAAGAATGATCGATGGTGAATGATGGATGGTGGATTGGTGGGGGGGAGGGGTAGGGGAAAGGGTTAGTCGAGGAAGGGCTGACGGGCGGGGTGGTAGGGGGAGGCGATGGGGGTGCGGAGAGGGGCGCGGTCGTGGCGGACCTTCTGGGCGATGGCGAGTCCGCCCCAGACGAGTCCGACGCCGATGGCCAGCAGCGCGGCGGTGCGCCAGGCCTGCCGGGGTACGGAGGCGAGGGCGCGGCCGATGGCCTGCAGGGGGTGGGCGGCGGAACGGGAGGCTGGGCGGTCGGCGGTGTCGGCGAGGGCGGCGACGGGGGGCGTGTCGGCGTCATGGCCGCGTTTGCGGGCCTTGGCGAGGGCGCGGTTCTTCTCCTCTTCGGCCTTCTGGGCGCGTTTGCGGGCGGCATCGGCCTCCTTCTGGGCGGAGGCGAGGTCGGCGCGGATCTTGGCGAGGTCCTTGGACTGCTGCTCTATCTGGGACTGTGCGGCGTCGCGGGCCTGTTCGGCGGCGAGGCGGGCCTCGTTCTCGGCGGCGATCTTGCGGCGGAGGGCGGCTTCCTCCTCCTTGCGGCGTGCGGCCTCCACGGCGGCGATGCGGCGGGCCTCTCCGACACGGTCCTCCTCCTGGGCGGCGCGCTGGGAGGCGGCCTCCTTGAGGGCTTCGCGGCGGCCTTCCTCGCGTGCTGCGGCGAGCTCGCGGCGGTGCTGCTCGGCGAGCTTCTTGGCGGCGGCGGAGCGTTCGTCGGCCTCCTGGGCGCGGCGTGCGGACTCCTCCTTGGCGTGGAGCTCGGCGGCCTCGCGGGCCTCGGCGACCTCGCGTTCCTTCTTGCGGAGGGCGGATTCGAGGGACTGTCGGAGGGCGGCGTTGTCGGCGTTGGCCTTGTCGACTTCGGCGCGGACGGTTGCGGCCTCGGCGGAGCGCTGGGCGAGCTGCTGTTCGAGTTCGGCGGCGCGTTTTTCGGCGGCGCGGACGCGGTTTTCGGCTTCGGTGCGGGCGTCGGCGTCGAGGAGGGCCTGCTTGCGGTGGGTTTCGTTTTCAGCGGCGCGCTGTGCGGCCTCTTCCTCGGAGTGGCGCTGAGCGGCCTCGCGGGCGGACTTGGCGTCGGCCTCGCTACGGGCGAGCTCGGCGGCGAGCGACTGGATGCGGCGGGCGGCGGCCTCGGCGGCCTTTTCGGCCTCGGCGCGGGCGGCATCGGCGGCGGCGGCCTGTGCCTTGCGTTCCTTTTCGATCTTGGCGAGGCGGTTGGCCTCCTCGATGGCCTTCTGCTCGGCGGTTTCGCGGGCGACGGCGAGGTCGCGCTCCTTCTCCTTCAGGAGGGATTCCATGAGGGCGCAGCGTTTTTCGGTGTCCTGGACCTTCTGGGCGAGGCGCTGCTGTTCCTGGGCGGCGGCGGCGGTCTGCTCCTTGAGGTGGAGTTCGACGGCCTCTCGCTCGGAGGTGGAGGTCTGGATGCGGGCATCGGCGTCCTGCCGGGCCTGGAGGGCGTCGGCGCGTGTTTTTTCGAGCTCTGCCTCGAGGGCGCGTACGCGGGCCTCGGTTTCGGCGGCGAGGGCTTCGGCGGCCTCGCGTGCGGCGCGTTCCTGCTGCTGGCGGCGTGCGGCGTCGGCCTCGGCGGCGGTACGGCGGTCGGCTTCCTCGCGGACGCGGCATTCCAGTTCCTGAGCGGCGGCGCGTGCGGCCTCCTCGCGGTGGGCGAGGGCTTCCTGGAGGGATCGGATCTGTTCGGCGGCGGCG
>JAEEGL015758496.1_pt1 | contig 18306 bp, 17 predicted proteins | sample 9134231 | NCBI WGS metagenome assembly JAEEGL01 (sample SAMN16246548, study PRJNA631951) | gut metagenome | biome: gut microbiome; feature: rumen; material: fiber-attached | host: Bos | place: Iran: Karaj | collected 2018-10 | reverse complement strand
TAATGAATCAGGATGATGATGCCGATGAGGATGATCAGCCCGAAGAGGACGTGGCAGAGGATGAAGTACGGCCGCGAAGAAGCGTACGGTTTGTCTTCGTACTCTAACAGTTGCCGGAACGAGAAAGTCTGGGCGGCGACGGTATATATCTCCGTATAGTCCTGCAACTCCGTGTACGAGATCGGGATGACAGTAAGCACATTATACATCCCTGCGCGGGTCCAACGCACTCTGGTCTTTGCATTGGAGAACTCTTTATCCCGCCAAGTGTCATACGAATGCAGGAACACGTCGCCGGAAGCCAGGCGGTTGGAGGACCAATAGACCATCTGATGGGCATCGAAGACGTAGAAGAATATCTCATTCTTCTCGTCCTTGGCCTTCCGCCCTTGGCCGTTAAACGGCTCCGTGATGGCGCGTATCGTGTCGATGGACGCACCGCGTTCGAGGGCTTCGCATAAGATGGCTGTCTGCCGCTCCGCAAACGCCTGTTTCTCCGCGATCCTTCGGTTCTGCTTCGACTCCGAACGGCATGCCGTCATCCCGATCACCACCGCCAAGATCACCAGCCCCGCGAGTATCCAACCTAAATATGCCTTCAGTTTCTGCATCTGTTTCCAATTTTGCGCTGCAAAATTACAATTATTTTTTGATATGTGCAAATCTTTTTGATAGAAAAAAACATATAAAACACGCTGCCGCGCAAAAACACATAAAAAATAGTGTTAAATTGTATATTATATATAAATATATAATATAGTATATTTTTATGCGATTTTGGGTCTTTTCTCGGTTTTACAGGAGCCTTACATTAGCCTTGACCGTCGGCTGACCGTCGGCTCACTGTCGGCCAAATGAGCTAAATGACAGTGCAAAGTTACAACAAAAAAATGACATACGCAAATTTGTATGCCATTTTGGGGGATTTTTTCGGAATTGTTTATGATGTTTGTGTTAATGACTTCAACGTCTGTTATGGTGCAGGCGCGTATCCCATGGCGGGCAAGGACGCTTCCTACGCACAATATTAGTATCGTAAAAAGCGTAATACAACCGGATACCGAAATCCACTAACCGCCGCTTCCGGACTATACCGTTAGCGCTATTTACTGTGCTCTGCGGAGGTTCGAGTAAAGACATAGCCGTCGTAGTTACCAAAACTTCAGGTGGTGTATACCCGGAATGACTATCTATTGCCGGCATATATTTTTTTTGATCATGCCATACACCTACATCCGCATATGCTTGAAGACCCAGGGCACCCGAACCGACAGGGAACTCCCATCCGGCTTCTATGCCCATCAATAAATTACATAACGGCAGTTCTGCCGGACTTGTCTCATTTGTATTTGGCGCAACATATGCTGCATCATTATTCGAAGTCGCGCTCGTATTTTCCGTCCCGAAGAAAGGCATCATGAACCGGGGACCGACATTTAGTACAAAACCTCCGGCATGAAGGGCCACCATCAACGAAATATCCGTGCGCATATATCTTTCCGTTTGCTTGTAATCTACCGCGTCGTAATAATAGGTGCGTTGTGATCCATATGCGCGTAACAAATTATGTGTTCCGTAAAATCCGGAAGTGCTATATCCGGCGTCAATGCCGGCTGTGATTCCAAGTCCGGTAGTGAGTCCTACATGCCCGTAATACGTATATCGGAATTCGACTAATCCTTCGCCTCCAAGACTACTCGCGGCATTCCTGCCCAGAGAAACAGCTTCCGGAAGCCACATCAACCCGCCCCCTCGAACGCCCACCGAAAATGTCGATGTCTGCGCCCCAAGCGGTATTGTCGGCAGTATAGCCACAAGAGCTATTAATATATACTTTTTTATACTTACCATTTCGCTGCAAAATTAATATGAATTTTTGATATATGCAAATTTATGAAGGAAATTAATGAATTATAATCATTTTTTCTGTAGTTAATATCTCATTATCAACTTTCATGGTGAGGAAATAGATACCGTTCGGGAGATTGCTTACATCCATGGATACAACATCCTTTTCTCCTCTGAGTGTACTGCGAATAGTCCGTACTGTCCTTGAATTCTCAGACCAGAGTTCCAATGTATAATCTATGTCAGCGCGTTTCTCTTTTTCTACATCTGCATCTCCGTCGCCCTTAGCATAGTTCCGGTCAGTTACGTTTATATCAACTATTCCGGTCGTAACAGGGTTTGCAAATGACAGCAATGGATCGGGAATAAGATAACTAATAGTGACGTTGTAATTCGTATATAATGTTTGATCGCAATTCTCTAAATTATACAATTTTATATTCATTGTCCCCTGTTGAACAATAAAAAATCCTGTCGTAATACTCCAACAACGTCCATAGTAGGTAGTCGAACTTGTTGCGGAAGGCAATGTTATTACCCATTTTAACTTGTTAGTGGGAACATCTGTGCAGTTGTCTATACAAAATGTGCGAGTCTCATCTAAACTTATTTTTCTTCGTTGATAAACCGGTATGGTTGGCGATTCATCCTCGTGCAGTATGATATTTTTTGTTATGATTTTAGATGCGCCATTACAAGATATGGTGGCCTTGAGAGTTACTGTTCCGGTATAATAACAAAACGACGGATCACCAATTGTATAACACGACGTGCCTCTACGTACTTCTGCTATAGAGGGCGTGTTGTTCACAATACGTATTGCCGGATGGTTGGGCTGTTCGTTAATATTCGTCTCAGATTACCAGACAACCGTGGCAGTAGAGGGGCAATCTTGTATTTGATAATAATCAGTGTCGCATAATATATCTGGTCCTTGAATGTAAGGGGCCAGCGCAGACCATGTCGCTGCAAATGCATCAACCCGACCATATCCCATCTCATCACATTTTCCGTTTACGTATGTGTAACCACCTACCTTGGCGCTTGTGCTTTTTAATTTATAATACACTTGAGCAGGGGTTAATTGTGGGTTGACAGACAGCATTAACGCAACGACTCCTGCGACCACCGGACATGAGTGGGATGTCCCGCCAAAATACCCTGTATAAGATAAATGGTTTGTTCCCGTACTTGGGGTGGTAGTTCCAACAGGTATGGCACTATAATCTAATAGAAAATTGGTTGGGTTCCAGCCGGCACTACCAGGAATATCTAAAGACCACATTTCTAACGTTTCTCCTGGGATTTGAGGCGAATATGCCCGATGAGATGGTGCGACAAAATCTATTAGCGAACTACGAGGACTATACAGTGCTGCACAATCATATCGGTCAGAGGCGCCTACCGTAATTAGGTTGGAAATATCCGCATTAGCGGGGAATTCTACTACTCCATTGCTATAGGGATAGTCAGCCGTATTTCCGGCAGAAAAGAGCACCACCACATTATGTTGTATGGCAGTTTGAATAGCGGCAGTAATCGCAGGATACAGATTAGGAGTGGAATCTGAATCATTGTAGCCAAAGCTACAGGATATTATTTTAGCTCCATGATTCATTGCAAATTGTATTCCATTTGCAATATCAGTTGGAGAACTTGTAGAATCTAGCCTTATAGGCATTATTTTACACGATGGTGCAATACCGGCAATGCCTTCATTATTATCCATAGTGGCAGCAATAACACCGGCACACGCATTGCCATGATTACAATTGTCTATAGGCGAAGGATCATCCGGATTTCCAGATCCGAAATTACTTCCGCTTAATCGTATTTGCCGAGAATTGGGTAAATCCGGATGATTACTGGAAACTCCATCGTCAAATACGGCTACAACTACGTATGGAGATCCCGTTGTAATGTCCCATGCTTCAGGGGCATTTATGTCCGCATTAATTGTGCCTGAATGTCCGTTAATAAGAGTTTGACCTGTGTTATGACAAGCTATTTGATATTGGAAATATGGGTCATTGGGAATGTGTGAATGTGATTCTACAGGACAAAAAAGATTCGGATATGCAAAATCGAATTCGTTCGATTCATATAGTTTATTAGCAATGTTTATCACATCACTTTCGACAGGAACTGAGTATATTTGATATAGGTCGGTATGTTTGACCAACTTGAGTTGGTATTTATCCACAAATGGTGAAATGTCATACGAGGATAACTTCGGTTTAACTACAATCTCCGGAAGCAAAACAACTTCCACCTTATTATTAACAGAAAAGACAGGAAGACTTAGTTTGCCATTGATTTCGAATATCTTATTTTGTTTTTCATCAGGAATTTGTGTCTTTGTGCTATTCGTCATATGAATGCGAGCCCCTATTCTTTCTACATACGAATCGCTGTCTCGTTTTAATGACGGTGGGTCGAGGGTCGCTCTTTTAGTCGGCACAGATATAAGCGAATAGGTTTCTTTCCCGGCATAGTAAAACAAATCCTCACTTTTACAAGTCAGAGGCAATAACAGCAGCATCACTAATGCTGTTATCAATAGTTTTGTCTTATTCATAAGGCAAATTTATTTATAAGGTTTATAGATCAGTTTTCCTAACCAATATCATATCATATTTCTGGAAAACGCTTCTGCGAGATATACAATCTGTAAATTATTGTACTATAAATTGTCCGACAAGTGCACCGCCTTCGGTTTCGATGTGCAGTACATACACGCCGTTGTTGGAGATGGTCTCTTCCATGGAATCGGTCATTAGCTGATTTAATACCAAGCCTCCGTTGGATGCGCTAACAACAGACACTTGCGCAGAAGGAATACTCACATTTTGCTTAATTACGCGCAAGAAATGTCCGTCAATGGTAGCACGGAAACTTGTAGGACGCGGAGGATCATCTGGATGCTGCCCAGGTCCATCCAAAGGATCATCTCCGGGAAGCGGACTCATTGTTACTACTTCCATCAACTGGATAACTACTTCTTCTGCGCGAAGTGCGCATGGCATCAAAAAGAGTGCTGACAATACAAGAGTAATAATTTTCGTTTTCATAAAGCTGAATTTTAAATTAGGTTAATAAATGTATTTATGGTATTACAATAAAAACGAAGCAACGCCAAACGTTTTGTTGTTTGACGCCGCAAAATTACTGCTTTTTTTACACCTCTACAAGAAAAGAGTGTAGTTTTGTGTGTTTGTGTAAACTGCTGATTTACAGGATTTTAGTGGAATGCCGATGTAGTTTTTTTGATTTATCTCCTCTTCCTGTTATATTATTTTGCCGCTTTTCCCATCAAAAACGAGCGTAAATTTGCACTGGTGGTTCCTAATTTTATCGCGAGAGTTCGCTTCGTGCTTCGAATGGATTTATAAGAATAATATAGAATGTTTGCCATCTGCTTGTCAGATAAAGATCCGATCAAAACGAGCACGCAAAGGCGTATCTCTTTTTCATTGAGACAACCGATAGCTTTAAGTTTATCTGCCAGTAAGAAGAAGTGAGCATTTATGAATTTGCAAAAGTTTTCATAGTTTTTCCATTGGATAGAATCCATCATATTGTCCGAACATGCGAGCATATCGCAATTCTCTTGGATTTGACGAAGGCGTTCATGGTATTGCTTTGCTTGTCGCTCTTCCGCCTCTTTATTTTGAATGGTTAAGTCTTCGACTTGTTGCGAGAGCAGCGAACGTTGGCGACGTTTCCTATGAACGTATAGGAGCACAACAAGCCCGACAACAATAAGCGTTGCACATATAGCGTATAGCCATGCGAGGCTCGGTTTGCGAGCCATGTCTTGTTCTAATAGTTGAACGGCTTGAGACATCTTGCCTTGACGAATTTCTAATAATTTTTGTACGTCTGCTCTCTCTGATGCCGCGTTGAGGATGGCAACTTTGTCTTTTGCTTCATCGTCATTAGTTAGAATATACAATGCATTACTTATATGAAATAAATTGCTTGTATTTTCCAATGCGATTTGAGCATAATATACAGCAGAATCTTTTTGCCCAAGAAAAGAATATGATTGAGCCATGAATAAAGTTGCATCTACGTAACACATTCTATTAACACGTGCCTTATAAGCATAATATATAGCAGAGTCATTTTGTTCTATTTGCTTGTATAAAGCTGATTTCGTTAGATTAAGAAAAGCACATACATCTTCATTATCTTGTAGACTGTCAATATCATGCAATATTTTCAAACATTCTTCCTTCTTGCCTTGCTCCGCCAACTCAAAAGCCATATTATTTAAGTCATAGTAATATAGCAAACTATCTCCGTTTCGTAGATACATCTGCCCGGAGCGTTCATACATGTCATAGGCTAACGGAAATTCTCCCGCCAAGTGTGCGATGTCTCCCATATTGCTATATACGCGCCCGAGAATATGGTAGTCGCGTGTGCGGGAATGTGTCGCGTTGATAAAACATTGCATCGCCTCTACGGGATTGTCCTTCTCACGCAGCAAACGACCGTAATGATAGCAGGCATGGGCGTAGGAAGGTGAAAAATGAAAATTGAAAAGTGAAAGGGAACCCAGCGTCTCATAGGCTTGCGCGATGGTTGCGCTGTCGCCGGCATCTATGCCGTACATCTGTCCCGCCGCACGCAGACTATCCGCCTGAGCCACAACATCTTTTGCCTCCCGCAGTGCCTTCGGCGAACAGGAAAGCAAAAGCGTTGTTATCAAGAGTAATATAATCCCTCTATTCTGCATTCCGACTGCAAAATTACAAAAATATTTTGATATATGCAAATTTTTATGTACCTTTGCAGCCGCAAAAGTGAAAAGGAATATTTATGGTACAGTTGTTTACCGCATTTTTATTGGGATTGCTGACGATATTGGACCCATGCACGCTGATGACGAGTATCACCGCTATCGGGTACATCGATAAGGAGATCAACAACAAGCGCCTCGTGCTGACGAACGGGCTCATGTTCGTGCTGGGTAAACTCGCGACCTATGTGTTGCTGAGTATTCCCTTCCTCATGGGCGCACAGACCGAAGGTATTCAGCATGTGTTAGGTCATTACGGCGAACCAATCCTCGCGGGCTTTATGTTGGTCTGCGGCATCGTGCTGCTTTTCAGCGGGCATCACCACCACGAGCATGACCACGGCATCAGCAAATGGCTCAAAGAGACGGATAGCAAGGAGAGTTGGCTCTGGTCCTTCATCCTCGGTATCTTCTTCGCGATTGCTTTCTGTCCGCACCGCTTGGTTTATTTCTTGACGATGATCGATATCACGCTGACGCTGCCGAGCACATGGAATTGGGTTATGCCGATTGTGTTCGGTTTGGGTACAGGTCTGCCGATCATGCTCATCGCTTGGTTGGTAAGTTACAGCGCGGTGAGCATCGGCAAACTGACGCAGAAGATGCAGAGTTTTGAGAAGTGGTTCCGCCACATCTGCGCCGCCCTTTTCCTCATTCTTGGTGTATATCTAACCATTCACTGCATCATCGAATACCACGAGCATGAGCATGATGGTTGCTGCCATCACGAGCACTATGAGCTTTCGCTTTAAACAGTTTTTCATCGAGGATTCGAAGTGCGCCATGAAGGTAGGAACCGATGGCGTACTGCTTGGCGCATGGTGTCCGGTAAAAGTCATCAGTTTTCAGCATTCAGTATTCAGAATTCTCGATGTAGGCACAGGCAGCGGGCTGATTGCACGAATGCTGATGCAGCGCTGCCCGGAAGCAGAAGTAGAAGGCATCGATATCGATGCAGCTGCCGTAGAACAGGCGAATGAGAATGGGGTAAAGGCTTATTGTGCGAAACTGCAGGAATGGAAGATGTCCGAATACAATTCGGACGAAATAAACGAAGAGAAATACGACCTTATTGTCTCTAACCCTCCTTATTTCCAAAATAGTCTCAAGAACCCGGACACAGGACGCATGACCGCGCGGCACACGGATACGCTCAGCTATAAAGACCTGATACACCATTGCACTCGACTCTTAAAAGAAGACGGACAACTGGCGCTTATCCTGCCCGCTGACGCGGAGACGGAAGTGCGCGGACTCGCTGCCGCTGAACGCTTGTCGCTGACGCACGTCACACGCGTATATTCTAAGGAAGGGAAGGCCGCGAAACGGGTTTTATTAGCCTTTTCGCGAGATACCGAAATACCGGGATATCGATATACCGAAGATTCTTTGGTTCTTGAAGACGAAAAAGGCGGCCGTTCAGCCGCCTATTCGGAACTAACAAAGGACTTCTACCTGTGAGGCGGAAGTCCTTTTTATTTGTCATTTGTGATTTGACATTTGTTATTTTGCGACGTTCACGGCGCGTACCTCGCGGATGACGGTGACGCGGATCTGGCCCGGATAGGTCATCTCGTCCTGGATACGTTTTGCGAGGTCGAACGAGAGGAGTTCGGTATCCTTATCGGAGATCTTATCCGCTCCTACAATCACGCGCAGTTCGCGACCGGCCTGAAGGGCGTAGGTCTTCACTACTCCCGGGAAGGACATCGCCATGTTCTCGAGGTCATTCAGACGCTTCACATAACTCTCCACGATCTCGCGGCGAGCACCAGGGCGGGCACCGGAGATAGCATCGCAGGCTTGCACGATCGGCGCGATCAGACTCGTCATCTCGCACTCGTCGTGGTGAGCACCTACGGCATTGCAGATATCGGGTTTTTCTCCGTATTTCTCGCACAGTTTCATACCGAGTTCTGCGTGCGGCAGTTCGACATCATCATCGGCCACTTTACCGATATCGTGGAGCAGACCGGCGCGGCGCGCTGCCTTGACGTTCAGACCCAGTTCTCCGGCCATGGCGGCACAGAGGTTTGCGGTCTCGCGGGCATGCTGCAGCAGGTTCTGGCCATACGACGAGCGGTATTTCATCTTTCCGACGAGACGGATCAGTTCAGGATGCAGACCGTGCACACCGAGGTCGATGGTAGTACGTTTACCGATCTCAATAATCTCGTCTTCGACTTGCTTGGTCACTTTCGCTACCACCTCTTCGATACGTGCGGGATGAATACGACCATCTTGCACGAGTTGATGCAAAGCCAAACGTGCTATCTCGCGACGTACAGGATCGAACGCAGAGAGGGTGATAGCTTCGGGCGTATCGTCTACGACGATCTCTACACCCGTAGCAGCTTCGAGGGCACGGATATTACGTCCCTCGCGGCCGATGATACGACCTTTGACTTCGTCATTCTCGATGTGGAAGACGGAAACGGTGTTCTCTGCAGCGGTCTCGGATGACACGCGCTGGATTGTCTGGATGATGATCTTCTTTGCCTCTTTGTTGGCCTCCAGACGAGCGTTATCCATGATCTCGTTGATATACGACATCGCGGCAGTCTTCGCTTCGTCTTTGAGGGCTTCGACGAGTTGTTTCTTTGCTTCCTCAGCCGACATACCGGACAACTGCTCGAGTTGTTTCTCTGCCTGCTGATGGAGTTTGTCCACTTCCTGCTGTTTATAGTCCAGCGCCTGTTGGCGTTGCTCTACGGTCTGCAGTTTTTGATTCACTTCGTTGAGGCTGCGCTGTACATCGCCCTGACGCTGGTTGAGCTGTTGCTCGCGTTGCTGCAAGCGCTGCTCCTGTTGCTGTATGCGTCTGTCCTGTTCGCGCACGGCATTGTCGTGCTCTAACTTCAGGGCGATAAATTTCTCTTTAGCCTCAACAATCTTGTTCTTTTTCATCACCTCAGCTTCCTCTTCTGCTTTCTTAAGCAGGTTAGAAGCACTCATGCGGGCGATGAGGTAGTAGATACCGGCTCCGAGAACGAGGCCGCCTACTGCCGCAAGGATAATTAGGATTGCTGGGTTCATTGATTTATCGTTTTTAAAATAAGTTGATTGATTTCTTTTAATTCTTTCTCGACGGGCACGAGGCTTTTCTCTCGCACATCGGATTGGAGGGCCACTGCCACTTCGAGGGCCGTGTACATCCATAATTGCTCCGCCGAAGCGTTGGGACGCAGTTTGAGGTAATACTGATAGCGTTTATTCAACAGCTCCGCTGCCGCGCGGTAGTTAGGTTCCTGCTCCCGCGGCACATCGAGACCTACCATGTGAGCATCGAGACGAAGGTTGATATGTTGCTTGTCAGAATTCAGCATTCAGCTATCAGTTTTCAGTTATTTTTTCAATACTGCTATCGCGCGATCCACTTGGGCGATGAGGGCATTGAGTCGTTTGGTAGCCTCTTCCGCTCCTTCGGCCGAAGTAAGCGCATTCGCTGTAGCAATACGGCGGTTTTTCTGCTGCAAGTCAAGCAGTTCGCTATGGGTACGGATCAGTTCCTGCCGCTGTTTCTCGATGTCCAAACGCAAGGTCGCATTCTCCTGCTGCAACGCCTGATAGCGCTCCAGAAGAAGATGGATGTTTTGCGATAAGTCATCAAGGATCTGCATAGCTAATTGGCTCCGGAGCCTCTCCGGTTAGAACGAATAGCCCACACCGAGGCCGATGACACCCTTGAACTGGCAACGCTCCGAGAAGTTACCCTCTGCATCTTCGATGAGCGTACCCGGATAGTACTTGAGGCTGGTCTGGAGCGTCACTTGCAGACACTTGAGGAACTGATAACTCAGCGCTACATCCCAGTCCACATCGAACATACCGAAGAAACGGTTGTTATTCGACCACTCAAAGTATTTATCCTCCTGCGGGCGTTCGTTCCATTGGTCAATTGTGCGCGGCGATCCATCAGGATTTGGCGTTGCCAACCATGCTTCCTTCACATTGAAACCCTTGCCCTGATACGGCGAGAAGAGCGTCAACGTGGTAGAGAGTTTGAAATCCTGATAGGTATAAGCAATAGCGCCTTTGAAATTAAAACCGAACTCTGCACGTGCATTGCGATAGTTGGGCGATCCATCCGGATTGTACTTATAGGTGTCATAGTGCTTATGCAACTCATCACGCAGGTTATACTCCGGATTATACCTCTCTGCGGGGATCTCTCCGCGTGCATAAGCGTCGTGATACTCTTGAGTCAGCCTATTATTCATCGCATTGCTGATATACGCCGTAGTGATACGGCCGGCTATCGGCGAGAGGTAGATCGAGAAGTCGGCTCCGTTATAACTCTTCTTCCAGTCGATACCGACGGAGATGTCGGTGTAAGAAGGTGCGAGCCACTTGGAGATCACATCGTTGTAACCCTCTTGGTAATTGCGGCCAAGCGCATATTGGCTCTGGAACGAACCAAGCACCGTGAGGTACCAGGTCGGTTTGAACTCCCATCCGAATTTCGTGGCGAGCTTGATATTATCGCTCGATTTCTGGAACGGATCCTCTTTCTGCTGAATCCACGTCAATCCGAAGTCGGTATCGAAATTGGTCTCCCATGCAATAGCATCTTTATGGTAGAGAAGGTGCAACTTGACATAAGCGATACCGTTGACATTATTCTTACCACCCGCAGCCCAGTTTACAAGGCCGGTAGCGGCAGCATTCAGTCCTAACGTTCCATCGAATTTCCATGCCTTTTCTCCCTGCTCCAACTTCTGAAGGTCCGCACCGGCTTTCTTCGCTGCGTCGGCATTACCGGTCACCTTCGCCTTATCCACATTTTGAGCAGTCATAGTGAGCGCGGCCGTCAAGACCAACGCAAGAGTAAAAATTTTCTTCTGCATACTATTCAAAAAAGATTGTTTGTTATACGTTTGTTTGTTCGGTTTTCTCAAAAAACCGCACAAAGGTACAAAAAAAATCTCATACATGCAAATAAATATAGTACGCGCGCGTAGTTTTCGGACAAATACGTCAATTTTTCCACATTTTTTTCGAATATATGCACACGTGTTTGGTAAAAAAGCAGTACTTTTGCAGCGTGAATTAATATCCGGTAATGCGGACATACAAAAACGAATAAAAACACATACAGATATGAGAAACATTTTTAAGAGTTTATTCATTGCGGTTGGTTGCTTAGTAGCCGGTACACTTAGTGCAGATGACGCGACATTTACCATGGCATCTATCTTTGATGGCAGCGGTTTGAGTTTCGACGTAACGTCTCCTGTCGCCGCGAACGTTTCCTCCAACACATCCAAAAGCAACGCGAAGGCAGGTAAGTTAGGAAGCGATGGACACTATTTCCAAATAGTGCTCGTTTCGAACACCTTTACGGTAGCCAGCATCAATGGTTTCATTAACACAACGAATACTGAAAAGAACTGGGCTTTTCAGTTCAGTACAGACGGAGGAACTACGTGGAGTGAAGAGGCAACGCAAGCGAACGATGGTAATAAAACCGCCCATGATATTTCGGTTGAGGTTTCCATTCCTTCCAATGCCAATGGATTTAGGGTAGTTCGGCGTGCCGGCACATCTACTCAGGTCAACTCCATCACTCTGACGGTGGATGGAAGCGCTTCCGGAGGCGGCGAAACTGAGAAATCGCACGATGCAACCTTGAAGAGTCTGACATATGGAACTGATCATACTTCGGTGGATGACTTCAGTGCCGACAAACTGAGTTACTCCGTCATCCTGCCTTCCGACTATGTTGGCGGTGCGCCGTCTATTCAGGCAGAGACGAACCATGAGAAAGCCAATGTGGATATCGCGCAAGCCAGTTCTCTTCCAGGTACGGCAAAGGCGGTAGTTACTGCCGAAGACGGCACGACAAAGAAGACCTACACCGTAGCATTCAGTAAAGAAGGCGAAGAACCGACTACCATAGCAGTAACGGGCGTCACTTTAGATAAGCCTTCCCTAACGCTGAAAGTTGGTCAGACATATTCCTTAATTGCCCAGATTATTCCATCGGACGCTACCAACCAGAATGTATCCTGGAGTAGTAACTCCACGGCCGCGACAGTTTCTGCCGGCGTAGTATCGGCTAAGGCGGAAGGCACAGCTACGATTACCGTCAAGACTGAAGATGGCGATTTTGAAACCACCTGCGAAGTAACGGTTCAAAAAGACGACACGCCAACTCCTCCGGTTCCTTCGACTGGTTTGACGCTACATGAACCGGGTCTCTACGAGGAAGCTGGAGCAAAGGGAGGATATGAGACACCGCTGTCTGACTTCGGGGGGCGCGAATATGAAGTATTCTATGCCGGACGGTGGGACAATGGTGGAACGAAATTAACCATTCACGTGAATCCCGTTGACAAGTCCCAAGGTATTACCAAAAATGAAACCAATTCTTCATACGAAGCTATTGACGGATGGTTCAAAGGTTCGGGAAGTGATAAAGGAACAGGCTTTGCGGCAAAAGATGAGTTCAAAAAGGCTACTGAGCGTTGTCACACAGTAACAAGTTCCAACTCCATTGAGATGCACGTCAACGGTTACGATCAGTTCTCGCTGTATGCAGCGGATAAGAAATGGGAGCCTTCTAAACCGGCCAACTGCAAGTATTTCAAAGTGATCATTGACGACGCAGAGCAGACCATGGAACAATCTACAAATCAAACAATTCGTCGTTTTGACATTGATCCCACAAGGCATCACGTGATTAAGATTACGCTTGTAGGCGACGGAAACTTGTTTGGTGGATTCTCTCTTCGTGAAGCCCAGATACCGATGGTGAAATACATCAAGGGTAATGACTCCACACAGGTTGTGCTGCAAACGGAGAAACTGCCGCGCGATATCGTTTACTACACGAAATACAATAATAAGGGTGTGACCAAAGTGGTTTGGGAAAACGAAGAGGCCAGAGGTATTGATTTGGTTCGCAAGAGTTCCACCGATATAGGTGACACGCTCTTGCTGACCGGTGTAGCCAACTGTCCGGTAGGTGTTTATCCGTTCCATATATCGTCGTTCGACAGCAATGGAAACGAGACCAAGCGTCTGCCGAGCGGAAAGATCACCGTCAAGTCGGACATTCACGCAATAGGTGACACCGTAGTAGAGGTATATGCCGGCGAGGCAATGGAAGAGATGACCTTCAGTTACCATGCCTTAGATGCCGCGACTGATATCCACATTGCATGGAAGGATGACAACAAACCGAACGGTATTGACGGTCATGGCGAGGATGGCACATACTACATCAGCGGTACACCGACTCAACAAGGCGAATACCCCTTCACCATCAGTGTCACTGGAGGCAATAGCGTCAATGGTATCATTAAGGTCTTACCTCCTATTGTTGGAGACAATCTGGTATTATACTTGTACACCAACGGGGACAAAGAGACCATACTTGCCAAGGACGGTATAGCGGCTCTACTCTCCACGCAGTTTACCATTATTCCCCGCAAGGCGCAAAAAACCGGTTTGCGTCCTGCAACGGATTACCAAAAATACCAATGGGCGTTGATCTCAGAGGATGCGAATGCCGACAATGCCGAAGTGCTGGAGCTGACAAAAGCAAGCGCTACCCTGCCTGTGCTGAACATGAAAAGCTTTGCATACGCCGATGAACGTCTGAGCTGGGGAGACCCGAATAACGGTAGTCTGACCGAGAACGGACAGTATATCACCGTGCAACGCGAAGATCACCCGATCTTCAAGACGCTAAGCCAAATCATCAACATCAGCAAAGGTAGCAAGATTCAAGTGCTCAAAAAGAAAGCAGAAAAAATGTTGATGCCAATCGACATCAACCTGCCGGGTACACACTGTTTGGCTACCTCTTTGGCCCGCAATAGAGATAACTACGAAGGCGATGGCGAGGTATTCACCTTCCTGCACGAAGTGCCGGCCGGCATGCGTGGCGGAAAGAAATACATCTGTATGCCGATAGCGATGAGCAGCAGCAAAAACCTCACGACGGAGGGCCAGTATTTGTTAGCATCCGTAGTGAACTACCTGCTGAATGACGAGCCGAGCATCCAAAGGCCGGACTTGCAGATTAACAGTTTCATCATTGACGGTATCTCCGGAAATATCGACCAGAGCACGAACAAGATTACCTTTGAGATTGACCTCACGAATCACGATGTGGACAAGCACGCTATCAAGCCGGAGATCACCTTGGCAGATGCAGTGTACACGCATGTATCTACCAAATTCGAGAAAGAAGACGGATCTGTTGACTTCTCGGAGAGTTTGAGTTTTCCTGTAACGTACGAAGTAAGCGATTATATCAACCGCCGCGTCTATGAGGTAGCCATCCGATTCTTCAATTCCGAAGGCATCGAGGATGTCTATGCTGCAGGCGATTGGGTAAATATCTACGATATCTTCGGTCGCAAAGTAAGTACGACGAACGAAGACATCTACCATATGGTATTGCCGCGCGGCGTGTATGTCATCGTAACGGAGACCGGTCAGACATTCAAGATCATGCGATAATCCTGCGCGGCTCAAGCCGCCAGAATAATCCATGTAGCGGAGGTATGCGCTGCTGAACCGAGGATGATGAACACATGCCAGATTGCGTGATAGAACGCGTGCTCTTCATCCTTATGAAAGAAATAGGAACCGAGGGTATAACAAATGCCCTCGGTTATTATATACCAGAAGGCCTCGTGCGGCATGTTTCGCCACATCGGCACTATTACCAGTAACGCCACCCACCCCATCATTAGATACAGAAGTAGCGACAGCCGCGGGTACTTGCCCAGCGCGATGGACTTGCCGATAATACCGGCAATGACGCACGCCCAGAGAAAAACAAACAGCGTCCATCCCACCCATCCGCCAATGACGGAGAGGCAGATAAGCGAGTACGAACCCGCTATCATGACATAAATCGATATATGATCGAACACCCGCAAGCGGCGCTTATGCTCCGGATCCGACACGGCATGGTACAGCGTAGAAGAACCGTACATCAGAAACATGCCGAGCAGGAACAGGGCTGTTCCTACTATTTCAAAATTATGATTTATGATTGATGATTGATAGGCTAAATGAAGAAGTGGCCACGCTATGAGAAGCGTAGCCACAAAAGCAATCAGATGTGTCCAAGTATTGGCTTTCTCTTCTGCGGTCATTACGGAAGAATTTCTGTCAATTTCTCGGCAATCTCGTCCATGTACTTGTTACCTGTCTCGGGATTGATAGGCAGCGCGCCGAAATCAATCGTTACGAAAGGATGCATACTATTGCTGGTCACAAGTTTCAAGTCCTTGCGTCCCTGACGAATCTCCATGATCTCCTTGAACGGCAGGATAACACCCTGGGCATACAAGAGTTCCAACTCTCTATTGGCGAGCACATTACGTCCCACGAGGATATCATGGTTATACCACACCTCGTAGTTGTCGCCTAAGTTTTCCTTAATAAACGCTAAGGCCTGCGGGTTCAGATCCGGCGCCTGACGTCTCCATTCATCACGCACACGCTCGCGCTCAGCCGCCGCCTCACGCACGTGCTCCTCATTCTCATTAATATATTCGTCAATCGAGCGCAGATACATCTTCGCGCGAGCTCGCAAGCCAAAGAGCATCAGCAGCGCCGCTACAATCACTACGCCCGGATAAGCCAAACTGCTATAATAGTCCTCCAGCGCGAACGGAATCGGAATATACGCGAGGGCGAGTACCAAGAGCGTATATAACAAGGCACGGCACTTGTTATGACTACGGCGAATCGCACGAATCGTCTCGTCACGCGTGATCTCACGAACCACTTTCAAACGGTCGCGCGCATCAAACCACGTCCATACTAAGAATAGCGAAACCAACATCAATCCGATAAGGATGAAGAGGAGCGAATAGAGTAAAATTTCCAAATTATTCATGGCCATAAAATTTAGAAGTTTCAAATTGTGCTGCAAAGTTACAACTTTTTTCCGAAAGTTGCAACAGTTTGCGCATGTTTTTTTTAAGAAAAGTGCATTTTTCTTGCATATGTGCATTTTTTTTCGTATCTTTGCACACAAATTATGCAATAAAATATCTCTTACTATGACTACTCAAGAAATGAATCAGGCTTTTGAGCAAGCCTACGGCCGCAAGGCAGAGAAAATCTTTTTTGCCCCCGGGCGCGTCAATCTGATCGGTGAACACACGGACTATAACGGCGGATGTGTTTTCCCCTGCGCATTGAGTTTCGGCGCATGGTTGTTGATCGCTCCGAATGCCGATAAAGTGCTGCGGTTCAAATCACTGAATATGCCGCAAGAATATAGCATTCAGTTGTCAGCTATCAGCCCTCAGCCGGATCGCGCATGGTGTAATTACGCCTTAGGATGCATCGACATCATCGCTCGCCGCCATCCCGAAGCGAAGTTACAGAGCGGATATGACCTGCTCTATTTCGGTAATGTACCTGCCGGCGCGGGTCTGAGTAGTAGTGCCGCAATGGAAGTGGTTACGGCAAGAGCTTTCACCGAGGAAATGGGCTGGACGCTTGCAGACGACAAGAAATACCGCACGGAGTTGGCGCTTATCGGTCAGGCGTGCGAGCATGAGTATGCGGGCGTGATGTGCGGTGTGATGGACCAGTTTGCGAGTGCGCAAGGCAAGAAAGATCATGCGATCTACCTCAACTGCGACACACTCGAGTTTGAGCATGTGCCGGTGAAGTTAGAGGGCATCAAAGTCGTGATTACCAACACCCATAGTCCCCACCACCTGGATAGCGGCGCGTACAACGACCGCGTGCGTCAATGCCATACTGCTGTAGAGCAGATCAGTAAGGTAAAACCGATTAAGTTCCTCGCCGAACTGACACCGGAAGATTGGGAACAAGTAGAAGGTGCTATCACCGACCCGATTGCCAAGAAACGCGCGCGTCACGTGGTAGGCGAAGTAGCACGTACGGCACAAGCCGTGGAGGCGCTCAAGCAAGGCAAGATCGAACTGTTCGGCGAACTGATGACCGCGAGTCATGTTTCCCTGCGCGACGATTATGAGGTGACGGGCAAAGAGTTGGACACGCTCGCCGAAGCCGCATGGCAGGTAGAAGGCGTGCTCGGCAGCCGAATGACCGGTGGTGGTTTTGGCGGTTGTACCGTGAGCCTCGTGCGCGACGAAGCGATTGAGACCTTCAAGGCGTTTGTAGGCAAAGAATACGAAGAGAAGACGGGGCTGAAGGCCGACTTCTATGTTGCCGAAATCGGAGATGGAGTGATGCGCCTCGAGTAATCCGAATAATCAGAATATTCCGATGAAAAATATACAATTCTATAAAATTAAGAGTAGCGGCGGGCTGAAGGTGGAGATTTCCAATCTCGGCGCGAAGATCACAAAGTTGCTGGTTGCTAACCGCAAGGGCGAGGTCAAAGACATCGTATTGGGATTCAAGACCGCCGAAGAATGGCGCACGAAAGAGACTTATTTCAATGCGATTTGCGGACGCGTAGCAAACCGCATCAAGGGAGGAGAATTCAGTCTTCAGAATTCAGTATTCAGATTGCCCATCAACAACGGTCCCAACAGTCTACACGGAGGACTTGAAGGCTTCAATGCGAAGATCTGGGACGTGACGGCGCAATGCGCACACGAGATCACGCTTCATTATCGCGCGAAGGATGGCGAAGAAGGCTATCCCGGTAATCTGGATGTATGGGTGACCTATACGGC